>Ga0180216_1000041_pt1 | contig 167093 bp, 151 predicted proteins | sample eDN3rd37CBELigMG_FD_128879 | JGI IMG/M metagenome (GOLD analysis project Ga0180216, IMG submission 128879) | Enriched Miracle-Growth compost microbial communities from Emeryville, California, USA - eDNA 3rd pass 37_C BE-Lig MG (version 2)... ...
GCGATGTCCTCGCCCGGTTCTCGGATCCGTCCGGCAATCTCTGGTGGATCCAGCGGCACGATCCCGGCGCCGACACATCCGCGTGGACGGACGACACAGCGACGGACGACACAGCGACGGACGCGTCGGCGGACTGGTCGGATGTTGCGAGTCCTGAGCTCGAGTACATCCACTCGACGCTCACCGAAGCCGTTCGCACCCTGCGGGACCCACGTTCCCGCGCGGTGTGAACGGCGGGTCGTCAGCCCCCGCGGGCGAGGGCATCGAAACGGTCGATGTCCTCACGACGGCAGACATGACTGCCCGCGGTGAGCAGGGCGGCCGTGCCACAGGCGATCCCGAGGGCCAGAGCGTCGTGCAACGACCGTTCCTGCAGCAGTCCGACGACGAGTCCGGCGACCATGCTGTCGCCGGCGCCGACGGCGCTGCGCACCTTGGCCGCCAGGGCCGGCACCCGCACGGCCTCGTCGGCGGTCACCATGATCGCCCCGTCCGCCCCGAGCGAGACGACGACGATCTCCGTGACACCGGAGGTGACGAGTTCGCGCGCGGCCGTGATCCGCTCGTCGTCGGTGGCCAGCTTCCGCCCGGTCCACTCGCACAACTCGTCCAGGCTCGGTTTGACGAGGTAGACCCCTGAATCGATGCTGGTCAGCGCATCGCCCGACGAGTCGAGGACGAACCGTGCGCCGGCCTCTCGCGCCGCGGCGGCGATGCGTCGGACGAAGGTGCCGGGTACACCGGGAGGGAAGCTGCCGCTGGCCACCACGTACTTCGCCCCTTCGGCGACCTTCTCGAGCGTCGTGAGGCAGCGTTCCTGCTCCTCGTCCGTCAGCTCGGGACCGGGTGTGACGAAACGGTATTCCTGACCGCTGCGGCGGTCGATGGCCGTGAAGCACTCGCGGGTGGACCCGGCGATGGGGACGATGTGCTCCTCGACGTCGTCGTCGTCGAGGAGACCGCTCATCTGCTCACCCCGCGCACCACCGGCGGGGTAGACGGCGGCGGCCGAGGCACCGAGCACGCGCGCGACCTTCGCGACGTTCACTCCTCCCCCACCGGCGTCGTAGAACGGCTCGTCGCAGCGGAGTTTGCGGGTGGGCACCACCGCGTCTGTGAAGGTCGTGACGTCGAGTGCCGGGTTCATGGTCAGGGTGACGATCTCGGGCATGACCGGAACCCTATTCGGACCCACCCGCCGGCGCGCGGAACTGCGTCACGCCGCGGTGCGGTGCTTGCGCTTCTTCGCGCGGCCCTTGCTGCGACTCGCCACGGCGGAGCCGAGCATCAGCAGCCGCATGGACCGCGCGGTGGCGTCGACGAGCAGGTCGTGACCGTTGGCGACGGCGTCCTCGAGGCGCATCGGGACGGGAATGATCGATGCGATCGCGCCGATCCCGACGTCGTGGACGTCGCGCGCCCCCTCGCCGAGCGATCCGGCGATGGCGAGCACCGGTACCCCGGCGCGCTGGGCGCGGCGGGCGACCTCCGCGGGCACCTTGCCGCGCGGGGTCTGGAAGTCGATGCTGCCCTCGGCGGTGATGATCAGATCGGCGCGCGTGATGAGGGAGTCGAGATCGATGCCCGACAGGCCGCTGTCGAGCAACACGTCGAACCGGGACGCGATCCGGGCGCCGATGCCCGCGGCCAGGCCGGCACCCAGTCCGCCGGAGGCGCCGGTGCCCGCACCGAACCGCACATCCAGCCCATGTACCTGCTCGTCCCGCTCGAGCACCTTCGCCCAGCGTTCGAGAGCCGCGGACAGCTCCTCGACCTGCGCGGGTGTCGCACCCTTCTGTGGACCGAAGACGCGAGCGACGCCGGTCGGCCCGCACAGGACGTTGTGGACGTTGCAGGCCAGGATGATCTCGGTGTCGGCGAGGGCCGGGTGCAGACCGCCGAGATCGAGACGCGCGGCACGCGCGAGGTGCCGTCCCCCGTCGGGCAGTTCGTGACCGTCGGCATCGAGGATCCGGGCGCCGAGTGCTCGCAGTGCCCCGGCTCCACCGTCGCTGGTGCCCGAGTCGCCGCAACCGATCACGATGCGGCGGATGCCGTCGTCGAGTGCCGCGGCAATCAGTTCACCCACCCCCTGGGTGGTGGTGGCACCGGGATCACGGCGATCGGCGGGCACGAGACGCAGACCGGCGGCCGAAGCCATCTCGACGACCGCCGTCCCACTGGTGGCACCGCCGAGACGCGCCCAGCTCGCCCGCACCGGCTCGCCGACGGGACCGGTCACGGTGACCGGGACGAGCGTGCCGCCGGTGGCCTTGGCGAGAATCTCGGCGGTGCCCTCCCCTCCGTCGGGAACGGGCACGAGGTCCACGGCAGCGCACGGCAGTGCCCGGCGGACTCCCGCACCGATCGCGGCGGCGACGCCGGGCGCGTCGAGACTCTCCTTGAAACCGCTGGGTGCGACGAGCACGCGATGAGGAACCTTCAAAGCCATGACGACTCCGATCGTGGAACGGAACAACTGGGGACGGAACAGGGATCAGACGAACAGCGACAGGCCGAGCAGCGGCCAGACGAACCACGCGAACAGCAGGACCAGCGCGGCGAGGAGCGGACCGAGCCACGCCGCCAGGCGCAGCAGATCCGAGGTCGAGTAGGTGGGGGTGCCGGGCACGTCCGCGAACAGCGTCACGGGCTTGGCCGACGACGGCAGGGTGTGGCAGAAGCCTGCGGCGGCGGTCGAGACGAAGGCCGCGGCGAGCGGATCGACACCGAAACTCGGGGCGAGTGCCACCACGACGGGAACGAAAACGGCCGAGCGGGCCGAGCGCGACTGGATCACCAGGTGCGCCGCGGTCGAGATCACGACCACGACGATCACGAACAACGGGCCGGCTCCTTCTCCGCGGGAGGTCAGTGGACCGAAGACCGTCGATGCGAGCCAGTCCGCCGCGCCGCTCGTCGTCAGCGCGGTACCGATCGACAACGTCGCCGCCATGAACAGCAACAGCGGCCACGGCACGGTCTTCAGTGCAGGCGCGAGACGCACGGAGCCGTAACGCGGGGAGGTCGCGACGAGCGCACCGAGCAGCGCCACCACCGCCGGGTGGATGCCGTGGACGGGTTCTGTGCACCAGAGCACCATCACCACGACCAGCAGAAGGGCGGCGCGGGATTCGGCGACGGAGAGCGGCCCGGAGACCGGGGTGTCGGTCTGCGCGCCGATGTCGGCAGCGGTGACGGTGAGGCGTCCGCGCCGATCGTCGGCGGAGGTGGACAGCAGCAGTACCAGCTCGGCGGCGGCGTGCGACGAGACGATTGCCAGCGGCAGGCCGAGGATCATCCAGGTCGCGAAGTCGAATCCGGTGCCGGTCGCGGTGACGAGGATCTGCGAGGTGATCAGGTGAGCGCCCGCGCCGAGCAGCGACGCCACCGCCGACAGCAGGATCACCGTGGGGAAGAGCAACGCGAGTGCCCGCACCAGTCGTGGCCGGTCGGCGAGGACCGTTGCGAGTGCGACGAACACCGGGAGCACCAGTGCGGCACGACCGGAGGTGGACGGGACCGCGAACGCGGTGACGATCAGCGCGGCCGTCACCAGGTGCACGAGCGCCCGCGGACTGTGCGCCCCCGTGATCAGGAAGGCCGCGCCGCGCGTCGCCAGACCCGACGACGCCACACCCGACGCGATCACGAAGGCGGACAGCAGGAGCCACACGACGTCGTCGCCGAGGGTTGCGAACAGTGCCTCCGCGTCGAGGACGCCGACGACCGTGAGGGCCGCGGCGGCGCCGAGCGCGACGTAGGTGTCGTCGATCCTCGTGAACACCCAGAGCCAGACGGCCACGGCGAAGACGATCATGGTGACGGCGGCCGGGGGTGTCAGGTCGGGGTCGGTGCGCGTGAGATACACGAGGAGACCGACGGTGCCGGCAAGCATTCCGACCGCGATGATCCGGCCGGGCGTCGGGATCGTGCGTCTGCGCGGCGGACGTTGCTGCGGCGCAACGGAGCTCGGTGGGACGGTGGCGTGGAAGGTCATCGCAATCGGTATCCCGCTCCGCGGATCGTCTCGACCCGGTCTCCCCCGATCTTGTTGCGCAGCGCGCGCACGTAGACGTCGACGACGTTGGACGCGGGATCGAAGTCGTATCCCCACACGTGCCCGAGGATCTGTTCGCGGGAGAGCACCTGCCCGCGGTGACGCAGGAACACCTCGAACAGGGCGAACTCGCGGCTGGTGAGATCGACGCTCTCCCCCGCAATCTCGGCGCGTCGGGCCCGCAGGTCCAGAGCCATGTCGCCGTCGCGGATCACCGCTGCCGGATCGGCAGCGGAGTTGCTGTCGCCGATGCGCAGCCGGATGCGGGCGAGCAGTTCGGCGAACTGGAACGGTTTGCTCACATAGTCGTTGGCTCCGCCCTCGAGCCCCGCGACGGTGTCGGTGACGCTGTCCCGCGCGGTCAGCACGATCACCGGCGTCCGCACACCTTCACCGCGCAACCTCTCGAGGACGGTGAAGCCGTCCATGCGGGGCAACCCGATGTCGAGGATCACCAGGTCGAAGGCGCCGCTGCGAGCGAGCATCAGGGCGGTCTCACCGTCGGTGGCGTCGGTGGTGGTGTATCCCGCGGCGCGCAAACCCTTCTCGAGGAAGGCGATGATGCGGGTGTCGTCTTCGGCGATGAGAATTCTGCTCACTGCGATGCGGTCCTTCGGGTGTCGGCGGAACAGGCCGTGCCGGTGGTGCCTGCGGGGTCTCGTACGGGGAGGTCGATGCCGAAGGTCGCGCCGTGCCCGACCGTGCTCTCGACCCATGCCGAGCCGTGGTGCGCGTCGGCGATGGCGCGGACGATGGCGAGTCCGAGACCCGCCCCGCCTCGCTCGGTGGCCGGGCCGTGACGGTCACCGGGGACGGTGCGTCCGCGGCGGAAGCGTTCGAAGATGCGCTCCGCGTCCTCCGGCGCGACCCCGGGTCCGGTGTCCCGGACCCAGATCCGGAGATGCGCGGCGCCGTCGTGTTCGACGAAGGCGGATCCGAGCTGGATCACGTCCCCTGATCGGGTGTGGGTGACAGCGTTGGTCGCGTACTGCAGCACGGCCTGGGTGACGCGTTGGGCGTCGACGTCGGCCGTGCCCTCGGCGATCTCCATGAGCTGCCAGTCGCGGGTGCCGAGCATCTGTGCCTTGGCCTCGACGTCGAGCATGAGGTCGGTGACGTCGACCGGTCGTCGCTGCACGAAGTCGGGGCGCTCGGCCTTGGCGAGGACGAGCAGGTCGGTGACGATCCTCGCCATCCGGTCGAGTTCGTCCTCGACGAGCCGGATCGTCTCCTCGCGCGTCGCGTCATCGGCGTGACCGAGATCCATGAGCTCGAGATGTCCACGGATCACGGTGATCGGGGTCCGCAGTTCGTGGCCGGCGTCGTCGACGAACCGCTGCTGGGTGGTGTAGGCGTGTTCGAGGCGATCGAGCATCGAATTGAAGGTCTGGGCAAGGGCGGCGATGTCGTCGCGTCCGTGCACGGGAACCCGACTCGTCAGATCCTTCTCGCCGATGGCGGCGGCCACCTCGCGCACCTGGCGGATCGGGGCGAGGATCTGCCCCGCGACCACCCAGCCGATGATCGCCGTGAGACCGAGACCGCCGATCGCGACCAGCCCGATGGTGCGGGCGGTGTCCGCGACCTTCGCGCGCTGCTCGGTGGTGAACACGGCGACGATCAGCGCGCCCCGGTCATCGCCGGAGGTGACGTCGGCGCGGGCCCAGCGCATCTGTCCACCGTCCACCTCGTGGACGCCCGATCCTGTGGGAGCGTTGAGGATGCGTTCGAACAGCACACCGTCCTCGGTGAGGTTCGCCGGCAGGTCGGGCCGGTCCACCGCGATACGGCGGTCGAAGAGCAGTGAACCGTCGACGACGCCGACGATCACCTCGCCCTCCGAGGTGTGCTGGCGGTTGAGATAGACCTCGAGCATCCGCTCCACGGAGGTGAACGGGAACGTCGTGGTGGGGTCGACGCCCTCTGCCGCGAACGCCCGGAACTCGTCGATCTCCTGGGCGATGTCGGCGTTCGCATCACGGTCGACGTGGTTGAGGAGCAGCACCCGCGCGGTGACGACGACAGCGACGAGCGCGACGGCCGTGGTCAGGAGGATCCAGCTGAGGATGCGCCACCGAGCAGGGAGCGCGGATCCGCGACCGGGGCGAGGGATGCGGAGGTGACCGCTGTGCTGCGTCCCGGCCGGCTTCCCGGACTCAGTCGTCATCGTCGTCCCAGTCGTCGTCCCAGTCGTCGTCGTCCCAGTCGACCCGAGGGGTCGGCAGGGGCTGACGTTGGACGTCCGACCAGCCCGGATCGGGAACGGGGTCCGGAACGACGGCGGGCGGCGGTGCCTGCGTGTCGGGGACCGACGGTGCGGACGCCGACTCCTGCTCGGTTTCGGGTCGCACCTCGGAGGCCTCGGCCCCGGGGGACGGCGCCACGGACCCGGTCGTGGTCGGCACGACGGAGACGGTGACCGATGCGTCACCGATCTCGGGCGAGCCCGCCGGTCGTGTCAGGACCTGGCTCCCCCACGCGAGGGCTGCCGGGATCAGCAGCAGCGCTGCGATCACGAGCATGCGTTTCATCACCGGCATGGAGAACAGCATCCTGCACCGGAGTGAATCGATCGTGAAGACCGGATGAGAAGACTTTCATCTTCCCGGCGCCGGACACGACGATCCGTGTCCGGCGGTCGCGGTCAGCGCAACGCGATCAGTGCACCGGTTTACGCAGCGCCGCCATGAACATGGCGTCGGTGCCGTGGCGGTGCGGCCAGAGCTGGACTCCCGGCCCGTCCCCGACCCGCGGCACGCCGGGGACGAGTTCGCGGGTGTCGAGCTGTTCGACACCGTGGCGGCGCACCGCATCGGACACGACGGCGACGGTCTCCGAGACGTGCGGCGAGCACGTCGAGTAGAGCACCACACCGCCGGGACGCAGCAATCCGATCGCCGATGCGAGCAGTTCCTTCTGCAGCCGCACGAGTTCGGCGACGTCGCTGGGTTGCCTGCGCCAGCGGGCCTCGGGACGCCGACGCAACGCGCCGAGTCCCGTGCATGGCGCGTCCACGAGGATCCGGTCGTAGCCCGGTTCGAGTCCTGGCTCGCGTCCGTCGGCGACGTGCACGGTCACCGGCAGGTCGCGGGCGGTCTTGCGGACCAGCTCCGCGCGGTGTTCGACCGGTTCGACCGCGTCGACGGCGAGCCCGTCGATCGCGGCGATGGCTCCGAGCAGTGCGGCCTTTCCGCCCGGTCCCGCGCACAGGTCGAGCCAGCGGCCCCGGTCCTCGCCGACGAGGGGAGCGAGGGTGAGGGCACGTGCGACGAGCTGGCTTCCTTCGTCCTGGACCGCGGCCATGCCCTCCCGGACGGGTTCGAGGCGGCCGGGATCGCCGTGATCGAGGTGCACCGCATAGGGCGACCACGGCCCGATCTCACCGCCGGTGACGAGCGCGAGTTCCTCCGCGGTGATGACCCCGGGGCGGGCGACGAGGTGGACGATCGGGCGCGCGTCGTCGGCGGCGAGGACGTCGGCGAGTTCGGAGGCATCCGATCCGAGCGCGTGCGCGAACGCCTGCGCGATCCACAGGGGGTGGGCGTACCGGAAGGCCAGGTGACCCACCGGATCGCGGTCCGCGTCGGGGGCGAGCAGCGTGATCCACTCCTCCTCCGAACGCTCCCCCACACGACGGAGCACCGCGTTGACGAAACCTGCTCGGCCCGCTCCGAATTCGGCCCGGACGAGGTCGACGCTCGTGGCGACGGCGGCGTGTGGGGCGACGCGCGTGCGCAGCAACTGGTAGGCGCCCAGACGCAGCACGTCGAGCAGCGCACCGTCGATCTCGTCGACGGGACGATTCGCGGCGTCGGCGATCACGGCGTCCAGCAGACCCCGTGCACGGGTCGCACCGTAGGTGAGTTCGGTGGCCAGGGCGGCGTCGCGCGCGTCGAGATGCCGTTCCCGGAGCAACGACGGGAGAACGAGATTGGCGTAGGCGTCCCGTTCGCGCACCGCGCGCAGCACGTCCCGCGCGGCGACGCGTGCGGGGTCGGCGGGAGGCTTCGACGGCCGGCGGGTGTGCTCGGACGCCGGGTTGCGGTTCGGTTTCCCTCCGCCGTTGCGTCCACCACGGCCTGCGGGGTTCCGTCCTCCGGGATTGCGTTTGCCCCGCGGGGGCCTACCGGAATCGCTCATCGCGCACGCACCTTCGGGTCGAGACGGGCGCCGCGCGCCCAGTCCGTGGCTGCCATCGCCTTCTTCCCGGGCGGTTGCACCGTCCCGAGCCGGACGGCAGTGGTAGCGGTACCGACAAGCACACCGTCCTTGCGGATGTCGAGCTCACCGGGTTCGAGGGTCTCGTCGGTCACGGTCACAGGGCCGATCTTGACGCGCAGGTCGCCGATCATCGTCCACGCACCCGGAGCGGGGGTGACGGCGCGGATCCGGCGGTCGACGACGTGTGCGGGGAGGGTCCACTGCACCTGGGCGGCCTCCACGGTGACCTTGGGAGCGTGCGAGACGCCGTCGGCCGGCTGCGGTGCGGGCGTGAGGATGCCGTCCTCGAGGCCGTCGAGGGTGGATTCGAGCAGGGTCGCACCGGCCTCGGCGAGGCGGCCGAGCAGGTCGCCGGCGGTGTCGGTGGGACGGATCGTCTCGGTGACGACGCCGTAGACCGGACCGGTGTCGAGTCCGGCCTCGAGCCGGAAGGTGCTCGCTCCGGTGATCTCGTCACCGGCAGCGATCGCCGCCTGCACGGGTGCCGCGCCGCGCCAGGCGGGCAGCAGCGAGAAGTGGAGGTTCACCCATCCGTGCGTGGGGATGTCCAGGACGTCCTGCGGGATCAGGGCTCCGTAGGCCACCACGGGACAGCAGTCCGGGGCGAGTTCGGTCAGTCGCGCGACGAACTCGGGGTCGCGCGGCGAGCGCGGGGTGAGGACCTCGATGCCGTGCTCGTCGGCGATCCGCCCCACGGCCGATCGCACGACCTTCCGGCCGCGACCGGCTGTGGTGTCGGGGCGGGTGATCACCGCGACGACCTCGTGGCGCGACGACTCGATGAGGCGGAGCAGCGACGGGACGGCGGGTTCCGGCGTTCCCGCGAAGACCACGCGCATGTCAGAGCACCGCCGGGCAGGAAGTGGGGTGCGCTGCGTGTGGACTGTGCGGGGATGTCACGGATGCTGCTCCAGTTTTCGACGGCGATGACCTCTCACAGTCTAGGGAGTCGACGTCGTGCGACCTGCATCACCGCGCCGAGCGGTCACCTCACGGAGGTCGGTACCCGAGCAGCGGGGAGCTCAGGTGTTGGACTGCAGGATCAGTTCCGGGATGCCGGTGCCGAGCGCGACGGAGGTGCACTCACCGATCGCGTACCCGTCGGGATCGAGCGCGTGCCGCGCGAGCTGCAGCGAGAACGGGTCGTAGACCATGTTGAAGTGGCCTGTCAGATCCTGGGGGCACAGCTCCTGGATCACGTGGTTGACGGCGCCCTCGCCGTGGAGAGCTACGTTGCCGGCAGGCTGGATGACCTCGTCGACCTCGCTACCGATGGTCGTGTAGCGCACACCGGGCACGGTGTCGGTCGGGGTGTTGAGTTCGGTGAGCAGTTCCGACCCCTGAAGCTGTTGTACGAGGGCGACGGAGAACTCGCCCTCGACGATGTCGGTCGCTCCTGGCAGCGCGGCGAAGGCGGCCCCGATGCCGTAGAAGGTGCCTCCGTAGCTCGGCGACGCGATTCCCACCCACCGGTCGACGACCTCGGAACCCCCGAGCTCGTTGATGTAGTAGCGGGCCACGGTGGCCCCCTGCGAGTAGCCTACGACGTCGACCTGCTCCGCACCGGTGACGTCGAGAACCTCGGTGACGAACGCACCGAACTGTGCTGCGGAGACCCGGATGTCGCCCGTGCCGTAGTCCTCGGCGCCGTCGGCGAACCCGTAGTTCAGGGCGAACACACACCAGCCGGACGCCGCGAGCAACGGTGAGAGAGCAGCGAAGTCGGAATAGGCATTGGAATCGGTACCGTGCGCGAGCACCACCGGGCGGGGGTGTTCCTCGGACGGCACACACGCGAAGTCGTTGCTGCCTGCGGGCGCGACATCGGGGTTGTTCTCGGCGTATTCGGCCGCCTCGGCGTGCCCGGTGGCCACCGGTCCCGCCGGGACGGGCACTCTGCTGAACGACCCCTCCCCGAGACCGAGGATCGGTCCGTCGTCGGTCGGGAGCGGCTGTGCCGCCGCTGCACCCGCAGTCAGTACCGCTGCACCCGCAGTCAGCATCGCGACGACACACGCGCCGACGACCCTACCGACACTTCGCCCGGCACCCATTCGTCCGTCCTCTCCTCCTGTGCCTCCCCGGCACCTACGGAAGAGATCGGTCACAATCAGCAGCTCCGTTACTGTGACAAATAATATCTCCGGCAACGCGTGTCGCTGTCGTCCGTGCACAGGACAGCGTCCGTCGACCCTTGCGCTCGGTCCACGCCGGATCGACACTGGGAACAGCCTCCGTCGACGGAAACTCCACGGTGCGAACACGGTGTCCCCCATCGTCCTCGCAGATCCCGACCTGCGCTTCGCAGGTCTCGTTGCTCATCGATCCACCGGAGTCGTCATGATCACCGATCCCGACGGGCCCGCCGATACCCGCATCATGGGAATCGTGCACTCCGCCCTACGCCGCGACCTCCTCCGCATCGAGGTCGCCACCTCGACGAAGACATGGCAGGAGACCCACCGAGTGGCGCTCGCCGACCACGTGCTGTGGATGATGGATTTCCTCCACCATCACCACGAGTCCGAGGACCGCGGGCTCTATCCGCGCGTCGTGCAGTGCAATCCCGACACGGCGCCGCTCGTGGAGAGGATGAACGCCGACCACCGCACCATCGAACCTGCGATCGCCACCGTCGAGGACGCCGCCCGCGATTTCCGCGCCGACCGTCCCGGTTCCGGGGAGGCACTCCGCGCGGCGCTGTCCCGCCTGTCCGAGGTCCTGCTCCCCCATCTCGAGCGCGAGGAGCGGGAGATGATGCCGCTGGTCTCGAGGAGCATCACCGATGCGCAGTGGCGTGCGTGGGACGAGGAGTTCAACATCGAGCCGAAGAGCATGCAGCAGCTCGGCAAGGAAGGGAACTGGTTGATCGACGGTCTCGACGACTCCTCGCGCGATCACGTCGTGCATCTCGTGCCGCCCGTACCGCGCTTCGTCCTGCTGCACGTCCTCGGCATACGACACCGCCACGACTTCGCGGCGCTGTGGAAGGGCACGGACGCGGCATCGATTCCGTCGCAACCGATTCCGAAAGCGGCCTAGTCGGGCGGCGGCAATCCGCGACCGCTCGTCGCAGCCGGTTCAGCCGATACGCGGCGGATCGACCTGGACCCGCAGCGGCCCGTCCGCACGGCGCGCCGTGCGGGTGGCCTGCGCGTCGCGCAGGGCTCGACCGAGTGCGCGACCGCGCTCGCGTGCGACCCGCACGATCATCCGGTGCACGTCCTCCGGTTCGGGCCCCTCGGACCCGAACGGCAGCCGTTGCCCCGGTGGTAGTGGCACGGGGCCGAGCACCTCTGCTCCCTCGGGCAGGTGTGTGGCCTCGAGCAGTTCGGCGACGGCCGCGGACGACCCGTCGATCGCGGCCATGTGGACCGCGGGCGGGAAACCGACCTCGGCGCGTTCGGAGACCTCGGACTGCGCGTGCCCCACGGGATCCCAGCGCACGAGTGCCTGCACGGTGGGGATACCGGAATCGGCGACGACCACGACCTGTCCCCCGTCGGCGAACGACCGTACGAGCGCCGACGCGGTGAGCCAGCGGCGCATCGTCTCCTCGGTGGCGCGCAGGTCGGCACGGCCGAGCAGCGCCCACCCGTCCAGGAGCAGCGCCGCCCCGTAACCACCTTCGGCGACGGGTTCGGCACCCACGGTGGAGACGACGAGCGACGCCGAACCGGGCACGGTGTGCTTGACGTCGTTGCCGCCGGAGGTCACGACCGGCACGCCCGGGAAGGCGCGGCCCAGTTCTTCGGCGGTGCGGGCCGCCCCGACCACCACGGCCCGCAACGAGCGCGCACCGCACGCATGGCAGCGGTGACGCGCATCGGCGACACCGCACCAGCGGCACGCAGGGATCGCGGCACCGTCGGGACCGGCCGCCGTGGGCAGAGCGAGCGGGCCGTTGCAGTGCCGGCACCGGGCAGGTGCCCGGCACTTTCCGCACGCCAACGCGGGCACGTACCCGCGCCGCGGTACCTGCACGAGCACCGGGCGGTCGGCCGCGAGGGCGGATCGGGCGGCGGCGAACGCGATGGCAGGCAGTCGCGCGGCACGCGCGGCCGGATCCCGTGCGAGTGCGTGGTCGCTGTCGGCGAGGGCCGTGACCTTCGGCGCGCACGCCCGTACGACGTCGCGGGGTGCCACGAGATCGTGTGCCCAGCCGGCGTCGACGAGTGCCTGGGTCTCGGCGGTGCGGGCGTGCCCGGCGATGACGATGGCGGCGCCCACGGCGTGGGCGCGCAGAGCAGCCACTTCGCGGGCGTGCGGATACGGCGACCGAGGTTCGCAGTGCAGGTCGTCGCCGTCGTCCCACACCACGAGGAGCCCGAGCTCGGGCGTCGGGGCGAAGACCGCAGCCCGCGTTCCGACGACGATGCGGGCGGATCCACGCAGCGCCGCGAGCCAACGTCGATACCGTTCGGCCGGTCCGAGGCCGGCGGCGAGGCCGACGACGTGATCGGCGCCGGCGACGTCGGCGCACGCCGTCACGAGACGGTCGAGGTCGCGCTGGTCGGGAACGACCAGCACGGCCGCCTTCCCCGAGGCGAGGGTCAGCGCGGCGAGTTCGGCGAGCCGTCGGGGCCAGTCCTCACCGGGCAGCGCCTGCCAGGCCGCGCGCGGGGCGCGGCCGCCGCCGAGCGCTTCGAGGAAGTTCTCGCCGTGCCGGTACCGACTCCATGCCGCGTGCTCGATCTCCGGGACAGGCGGAGTTTCCGGTGTACGCGGCGCCTCGGCTTCGACGCGTGCGTGTCGCGGAGGTACCGCCAGACGCAGCACGTCGGCCCGGGTCCCGGCATAGCGGGTCGCGACTTCCTCTGCCAGAGCAGCGATCTCGGGGGTGAGGACCTGCTCGGACGAGACGACTCGGTCGAGCCGGCCGAGCTTGCCGGTGTGATCGCTCGTCGCGGCGCGCGCGAGCAGGAAACCGTCGACGAGACGTCCGGCGAAGCGGACGCGGACGCGGACGCCCGGGCGGGCGTCCGCGTCCAGGTCGCGCGGGATCAGGTAGTCGAACTCCCGGTCGAGGTGCGGAACCGGCAGCAGCGGGAGAACCCGCGCGACCGGATCGACCTCGGCGGCGTCGAAATCAGCAGCCACCCGGGCCCGATCGGAATCTACAGACCGGCGGCCGCGCGCAGCTTGTCGGCGCGGTCGGTGTTCTCCCACGGCAGGTCGATGTCGGTACGGCCGAAGTGGCCGTACGCAGCGGTCTGCGCGTAGATCGGGCGCAGCAGGTCGAGGTCGCGGATGATCGCGCCCGGACGCAGGTCGAAGACCTCGCCGATGGCCTGCTGGATGCGGGCCGGGTCGGTCTTCTCGGTGCCGAAGGTCTCCACGAACAGACCCACCGGAGCCGCCTTGCCGATCGCGTAGGCGACCTGCACCTCGATGCGGTCGGCGAGACCGGCGGCCACGGCGGTCTTGGCGACCCAGCGCATCGCGTAGGCGGCCGAACGGTCGACCTTCGACGGATCCTTGCCGGAGAACGCGCCACCACCGTGACGGGCCATGCCGCCGTAGGTGTCGACGATGATCTTGCGGCCGGTGAGGCCGGCATCGCCCATCGGGCCACCGAGGACGAACGAGCCGGACGGATTGACCAGTAGACGCACCTCGTCCGTGTCGAGATCGGCCAGGTTCGGGTCGGCGAGGACCGCGTCGACGACGTGGGTGCGCAGATCCGGCGTGAGCAGGTTGTTCAGATCGATGTCGGCGGCGTGCTGCGTCGAGATGACGATCGTGTCGAGGCGGACGGGCTTGTCGCCGTCGTACTCGATGGTGACCTGGGTCTTGCCGTCGGGACGCAGGTACGGCAGGACCCCCGACTTCCGGACCTCGGTGAGCCGGCGCGACAGGCGATGCGCGAGGGAGATCGGCAGCGGCATGAGTTCGGGCGTGTCGGAGCACGCGTATCCGAACATCAGGCCCTGGTCGCCGGCGCCCTGACGAGCGACCTCGTCGTCGGTGAGCACACCGCTGCGCGCCTCGTGCGAGACGTCGACGCCGCCGGCGATCTCGGGCGACTGCGCGCCGATCGCGATGTTGACACCGCAGGAGTTGCCGTCGAAGCCCTTCGACGACGAGTCGTAACCGATCTCGAGTACCCGATCGCGGACGATCTTGGGGATGTCGGCGTACGCCGAGGTGGTGACCTCACCCACCACGTGCACCTGACCCGTGGTGACGAGGGTTTCCACTGCTACCCGGGCACGAGGATCCTCGGTGAGGAGCGCGTCGAGAACCGAGTCGCTGATCGCGTCACAGATCTTGTCCGGATGCCCTTCGGTCACGGACTCACTGGTGAAAAGACGACCGCCGGTCTTGCTCACGAAACTCCCTCTCGACTGTGCGCCAGGCGCTGGACGGACAAACCGTATGGAGCATGCGCTCCCCGATCGGGCCGGAAGGACCCGATCGCAGTGCCGACGCTACTGCTCCGCAGGCGTCGGCGCGAGTATTGAAATCACCCGATTCTGCTGCGTTCCGCCAGCAGAGGTCCCAACGCGTCGAGCACGCGGCTGGCCATGAGAGCCTTCGATCCGTGGGCGAGGGCCGTTTCCGAACCGTCCGCGGACAGCAACCAGCCGTTGTTGTCGTCGACCTCGAACGCCTTGCCTTCCCCGACGGCGTTGACGACGAGCAGATCGCATCCCTTGCGGGCGAGCTTCTCGCGGGCGTAGGTGAGCACGTCGCCGTGTTCGTCGCCGGTCTCCGCCGCGAATCCGACGATGACCGTCTCGGCGGACAGGCCGCCGTCGGCACGCGCCCGGACGAGACCGGCGAGGATGTCGTCGTTCTTCGTCAGCGCGATGGAGTCGGGTTCGCCCTCGCCCTTCTTGATCTTGCTGGTCGCGAAGGTGGAGGGCCGGAAATCGGCGACGGCCGCGGACATGATGACCGCGTCGGCACCCGAGGCGTGCTTGGCGACGGCGTCCTGCATCTGTGCGGCCGTCTGGACCCGGACGACGTCGACCGCGGCCGGGTCGTCGAGACCCGCGATGCTGCCGGCGACGAGAGTGACGTCGGCACCGCGCTGCGCGGCGAGACGGGCGAGCGCGTAACCCTGCTTGCCGGACGACCGGTTGCCGAGGAAGCGCACCGGGTCGAGGGGTTCGCGGGTACCGCCGGCGGACACGACGATGCGGCGACCGGCGAGGTCGCGGGGCAGCGCGTCGGCCCGCTCGAGCAGCAGCGAGGCCAGATTGAAGATCTCGTCGGGTTCGGGCATCCGCCCGGCACCGGTGTCCTTGCCCGTCAGACGACCGGACGCCGGTTCGACGACCACGGCACCGCGGCGACGCAGCGTCGCGACGTTGTCGACGGTCGCGGGGTGCTCCCACATCTCGGTGTGCATCGCGGGCACGAACATCACGGGGCACCGCGCGGTGAGCAGGGTGGCCGTGAGGAGGTCGTCGGCGCGACCCGCAACCGCCCGCGCCATGAGGTCGGCGGTGGCCGGAGCGATGACGACGAGGTCGGCCTCCTGCCCGAGCCGGACGTGCGGCACCTGCGGCACCTCGGCGAAGACCCCGGTCTGCACGGGATTGCCGGAGAGCGCCTCGAAGGTGGCGCGCCCGACGAATTCGAGGGCGGACTCCGTCGGGACGACCCGCACATGGTGCCCGCTCTCGGTGAAGGCACGGATCAGTGCGCAGGACTTGTAGGCGGCGATGCCACCGGCGACACCGACGACGATACGGCGGCGCTGCACGGATCCGGCCTCGCCGCTCGAAGCGGGGTTGCTCACTCGCCTTCGGTGTGCTCGAGCAGATCCGAGTGGATCTCGCGCATGGCGATCGACAGCGGCTTCTCCTGCAGGCCCGGCTCCACGAGGGGGCCGACGTACTCGAGGATGCCGTCGCCGAGCTGGTTGTAGTAGTCGTTGATCTGGCGTGCCCGCTTGGCGGCGTAGATCACCAGCGCGTACTTCGAGGAGGCGCGCTCGAGCAGCTCGTCGATAGGCGGGTTGGTGATACCCGTGGGGGTGTCGTAGACCGGAAGGGTGTTGCCCTCGAGGTCGGTCGCGGCTGCCTGGATGCTGCTCACTCGGTGTTCTCCTGAGATGTCGCGGGATGGGAGGGCTGCCGGAACCGGCAGCCGGACGCGCTCGAGGCGCGGACGGTCAGTCGGCTCCGGGTCCAACCAACAAGGATACCAATTCATCGCAGGCCCGGTCGACATCGTCGTTGATGATCACGACATCGAACTCGTCCTGCGCGGCCAGTTCGCTGCGGGCGGTATCGAGCCTGCGAGCGACGACCTCGTCGGTTTCGGTGCCTCGGCCGGTGAGGCGCTCGACGAGCACCTCCCAACTGGGCGGGGCGAGAAAGGCGAGGACTGCGTCCTGCATCGCGGCACGGACGGCCCGCGCTCCCGCGAGGTCGACCTCCACGAGGACCGGATGCCCCTCGGCGAGTGCGTCGAGCACCGGCTTGGCCGGAGTGCCCGATCGTTGCAGGCCGCCGTGGATGTCGGCCCATTCGAGCAGTTCACCGGCTTCGATCATCCGGTCGAACTCGGCGCGGCCGACGAAGTGGTAGTCCACTCCGTCCACCTCGCCCGGTCGCGGGTCCCGGGTGGTGGCCGAGACACTGAAGTGCAGATCCGGGATCCGGCTCCGCAGACGGCGTACGACGGTCGACTTACCCACCGCGGAGGGTCCGGCCAGTACCACCAGCCGGCCCCTCCGCGTTGCGGGTGCGCTGTCCGTCACAGGTCGTGCGTCAGCTACCACGGTGCTCAGGCGTCGAAATCGAACCTGGCGAGCAGGGCCTTGCGCTGACGGTCGCCGAGGCCGCGCAGACGGCGGGTCGGGGCGATCTCCAGCTCGGTCATGATTTCCTGCGCCTTGACCTTGCCGACCTTCGGCAGGGCCTCGAGCAGAGCCGAGACCTTCATCTTGCCGAGGATCTCGTCGTTCTCGGCGTCCTTGAGCACCTGCTTGAGGTCGGTGCCGCCGCGCTTGAGGCGCTCCTTGAGCTCAGCCCGGGCACGACGGGCAGCAGCCGCCTTCTCCAGAGCAGCGGCGCGCTGCTCATCGGTCAGCTGGGGAAGGGCCACGGTTCCTCCGTCTCATCGTTGGCTTTCGAGTCTTCACCGCTGTAACCAGCGGCGATAGCGACCGTACTCACGACTACCGACGAATGCGAACCCACCCCCCGGCGATCCGCTCGAAAATCCGTGCGGTAGTGCACGCCGTTTCCGCAGTGGATCTCGTGCCCTCCACCACGCGTCCGGACACCGCCACGAACTGCCGGAACAGCGAAAACCCGCAGGTCACCGGGCATCTGCCGCGGCGGAGGAGGTTGCATCGGATGGGGCGGCTCCCCATCTGGCCGACCCGCTGTTCCGGCACCCGGGCGGGTCGAGAAATTTTTCTTCCCATTCCGCGTGTCGCGTCACTCCGAGCGCAGGTCAGAGTGCATACGAGCGGTATGTACGACTCGTGCCCGGACCGCACGTGGCGATCCGGGCACGAGAGTCGAACGTCTCAGTTCATCAGGAAGGCGAAGCCGTCCAGGGTGCGGGCGACGGCGGCCCGCAGGTCGGCGACGGACGGGCCGGCGCGCAGCACGTCACGTGAGACGTTGGGCACGACCGCCCGCAGGTGGTCACCTGCGAGTCGTCGCACGTCGTCGGCAGTACCGCCCTGGGCCCCCACTCCGGGCATCAGGATGGGCCCGTGGAGGTCGGAGAGGTCGGGTGCCTCGGTGAGGGTCGCACCGACCACCACACCCACGGAGCCGAGCTGTGCGGCCCCGTCCGTGCGGGCAACGCTGTTGCGGGCGGCGCACTCGTCCACCACGACCTGCGCGACGGTGCGCCCGTCGTCGAGCCGTGCACGCTGGAACTGGGCGCCCTCGGGATTGGAGGTCGCCGCGAGCACGAACACCCCGCGGCCCGTTCCGGCGGCCAGATCGAGCGCCGGGGCGAGCGAACCGAACCCCAGGTACGGAGAGACCGTCACCGCGTCCGAACGCAGCGCAGAGCCGTCCGACAGCCAGGTGCGCGCATAGGCGTCCATCGTGGAGCCGATGTCGCCGCGCTTGGCGTCGGCGAGGACGAGCGCCCCCGCCTCCCCCAGGTCGGCGATGGTGCGTTCGAGCACGGCGAGTCCGGCGGAGCCGTAGGCCTCGAAGAACGCCACCTGCGGCTTGACGACCGCGACGGTGTCACCGAAGGCCTCGACGCACAGTTCGCTGAACCGGGCCAGGCCGTCGACGTCGTCGCCGAGCCCCCACGCGGTGAGGAGCCCCGGATGCGGGTCGATGCCCACGCACAGCGGCCCGCGGCGCCCGAGGGCGTCCGCGAGTCGCTGCCCGAAGGGCGTCACGCCTGCTCGGCGGGCACGCCGCGCAGCCGCGCGTGCATCCGCTGGATCGAGCTGACTCCGATCTCACCGCGCAGCGCCGCCTCGATACCCTGCACGGCCGCGGAGGCACCCTGCACCGTGGTGATGCACGGGATGTTCGCGGCGACCGCCGCGCTGCGGATCTCGTAACCGTCCACGCGCGGACCGGCGTTGCCCCAGGGGGTGTTGATGACCATGTCCACGTCGCCGGCGCGGATGCGGTCGACGACGTCGAGCGCGCCTTCCGGCTTGTCCTCACCGGAGACCTTGTGGACCTGCTCGCACGGAACACCGTTGCGGCGCAGCACCTCTGCGGTTCCCACGGTGGCCATGATGTGGAATCCCAGGTCGGCGAGGTGCTTGACCGGGAAGATCATCGACCGCTTGTCCTTGTTCGCGAGCGAGACGAAGACCGTGCCCGAGGTCGGCAGGGAGCCGTAGGCGGCGGTCTGGCTCTTCGCGAACGCGGTTCCGAAGTCGTCATCGAGGCCCATGACCTCACCGGTGGACTTCATCTCCGGGCTGAGCAGGGTGTCGATACCCGTGCCGTCGGCACGCCGGAACCGGTTGAAGGGCAGCACCGCTTCCTTCACCGCGACCGGTGCATCGAGCGGGATGTCGCTGCCGTCGCCCTCGGCGGGGAGGATGCCGACGGCACGCAGTTCGGCGATGGACTCGCCGAGCATCACCCGGGCGCAGGCCTTGGCGAGCTGCACCGCGGTGGCCTTGGACACGAACGGCACCGTGCGGGAGGCACGGGGGTTCGCCTCGAGGACGTACAGGATGTCGTCCTTGAGCGCGTACTGGACGTTGAGCAGGCCCTTGACGCCGATGCCCTTCGCGAGCGCCGCCGTCGAGCGGCGCACGTTCTCGATGTCGGAGCGGCCCAGGGTGATCGGCGGCAGCGCACAGGCCGAGTCGCCGGAGTGGATGCCCGCCTCCTCGATGTGCTCCATGATCCCGCCGATGTACACGTCGGTGCCGTCGCACAGCGCGTCGACGTCGATCTCGACGGCGTCGTCGAGGAAGCGGTCGACGAGCACGGGGCGGTCGTCGGAGATCTCGGTCGCGTTGGAGATGTAGGTCTCGAGCGCCTTCTCGTCGTAGACGATCTCCATGCCGCGACCACCGAGCACGTACGACGGGCGCACCAGCACCGGGTATCCGATGCCGGCGGCGATCTCGCGCGCACCCTCGAAGGTGGTGGCCGTACCGTACTTCGCGGCCGGCAGGTCGGCCTCGTCGAGCACGCGACCGAACTCGCCGCGGTCCTCCGCGAGGTCGATGGCCTCGGGCGAGGTACCGACGATCGGCACCCCGGCGGCCTTCAGGCGACGCGCCAGGCCGAGCGGGGTCTGGCCGCCCAGCTGGACGATGACGCCGGCGACGGTGCCGGACTCGCACTCGGCGCGGTAGACCTCGAGGACGTCCTCGAAGGTCAGCGGCTCGAAGTACAGGCGATCGGCGGTGTCGTAGTCGGTCGAGACCGTCTCGGGGTTGCAGTTGACCATCACGGTCTCGTAGCCGGCCTCGGACAGCGTCAGCGCGGCGTGCACGCACGAGTAGTCGAACTCGATGCCCTGGCCGATGCGGTTCGGGCCGGAGCCGAGGATGAGCACCTTCGGCTTGTCACGCTGCTCCGCGACCTCGGTCTCGGCCGCGGGATCGAGTTCGTAGGTCGAGTAGTGGTACGGCGTCTTGGCCTCGAACTCGGCGGCGCAGGTGTCCACGGTCTTGTAGACCGGGTGGATCCCCAGCTCCTGACGCAGGGCGCGCACCTCGTCCTCGGAGGCGAACTGTGCCGGGCGCAGGGCCGCGATCTGCCGGTCGGAGAAGCCGTGGTGCTTCGCGTAGCGCAGCTCGGTGGCACCGAACTGCTCTGCGTTGCGGACGTCCTGGCCCAGCTCGACGATGTGCGCGAACTGCTCGAGGAACCACGGGTCGATCTTCGTGGCGTCGAAGAGCTGCTCGACGGTCGCACCGAGCTCCAAGGCCCGGGCGATCCGGTAGAACCGGCCGTCCGTGGGGGTGCGGATCTCCTCGAGGATCTCGTCGAGGGTGCCCTCGACCTCGGGGCCCGTCCAGAAGCCGGCGGACTTCGTCTCGAGCGAGCGCAGCACCTTGCCGAAGGCCTCGGAGAAGTTGCGGCCGATCGACATGGCCTCACCGACCGACTTCATGGTGGTGGTGAGGGTGCCGTCGGCGCCGGGGAACTTCTCGAAGGCGAACCGTGGGGCCTTGACCACGACGTAGTCGAGGCTCGGTTCGAAGCAGGCCGGGGTCTCCTTGGTGATGTCGTTGACGATCTCGTCGAGCGTGTAGCCGATGGCGAGCTTGGCGGCCATCTTCGCGATCGGGTAGCCGGTGGCCTTCGACGCGAGGGCCGACGACCGCGACACGCGCGGGTTCATCTCGATGACGACGAGCCGGCCGTCGCGCGGATCCATCGCGAACTGGATGTTGCAGCCGCCGGTGTCGACACCGACCTCGCGCAGGATGGCGATCGAGAGGTCGCGCATCTTCTGGTACTCGCGGTCGGTGAGCGTCATCGCGGGAGCGACGGTCACCGAGTCGCCGGTGTGCACACCGACCGGGTCGACGTTCTCGATCGAGCAGACGATGACGACGTTGTCGGCGCCGTCGCGCATGAGCTCGAGCTCGTATTCCTTCCAGCCGAGGATGGACTCCTCGATGAGCACGTTCGCGGTGGGCGAGGCCGCGAGGCCGCCACCGGCGATGCGCTCGAGGTCGGCATCGTCGTAGGCCATGCCGGAGCCGAGGCCACCCATCGTGAAGGAGGGGCGCACGACGACCGGGAAGCCGAGTTCGGCGACGGTCGCGCGGACCTCGTCCATCGTGTAGCAGACGGCCGAGCGGGCGGACTCGCCGCCGCACTTGGCGACGATGTCCTTGAACTTCTGCCGATCCTCGCCGCGCTGGATCGCGTCGAAGTCGGCGCCGATGAGTTCGACGTCGTACTTGTCGAGGATGCCGCGCTCGGACAGGGCGACGGCGGTGTTGAGGGCGGTCTGGCCGCCGAGGGTCGCGAGCACCGCGTCGATCGGGGTGCCGTTGGCCTGCTCGGTCGCGATGACCTTCTCGACGTAGTCGGCGGTGATCGGCTCGATGTAGGTCGAGTCGGCGAACTCGGGGTCGGTCATGATCGTGGCCGGGTTCGAGTTGACCAGGGAGACGCGCAGGCCCTCCTCGCGGAGCACCCGGCACGCCTGGGTGCCCGAGTAGTCGAACTCGCAGGCCTGTCCGATGACGATCGGGCCGGACCCGATGACCAGGACGTGGGAGAGGTCGGTACGGCGTGGCATCAGTTCTTCTCTCCCTCGAGCATGCGGGTGAAACGATCGAACAGGTAGGCGGCGTCGTGCGGTCCGGCCGCCGCTTCGGGGTGGTACTGCACGGAGAAGGCACGGCCGTCGAGGAGCTTGACGCCCTCGACCGCACCGTCGTTGGCGCAGGTGTGGCTGACGACCGCGCGACCGAACGGGGTGTCGAACTCCTGGCCGGCCTCCCCTTCGAGCGCGAACCCGTGGTTCTGCGCGGTGATCGCGATGCGGCCGGTCTCGTGCTCGACCACCGGGATGTTGATGCCGCGGTGACCGAACTTCATCTTGTAGGTGCCCAGGCCGAGGGCGCGGCCGAGGATCTGGTTGCCGAAGCAGATGCCGAACAGGGGCAGGCCCTGGCCGAGCACCTCCTTGGTCAGGTGCACGGCGCCGTCCGCGGTGGCCGGGTCGCCGGGGCCGTTGGACAGGAACACCCCGTCGGCCTTCAGGTCGAGGATGTCGTGCAGCGTCGCGGTGGACGGCAGCACGTGCACCCGGATGCCGCGCTGGGCGAACATGCGCGGGGTGTTGGTCTTGATGCCGAGGTCGATGGCCGCGACGGTGAAGCGGGCCTCGCCGTCGGTCGGTTCGACGACGTAGCCGGAGGTGGTGCTCACCTCGCCGGCGAGGTCGGCGCCGAGCATCGAGGGCTGGCTCTTCACGCGGTCGAGCAGGACGTCGATGTCGAGGTCGTCACCCTTCCAGGCGAGGGCGTCGCCCGAGAAGATGCCGGCGCGCATCGAACCGCGGGTGCGCAGGTGCCGCACGAGTGCGCGGGTGTCGATACCCGCGAGACCCACGATGTTCTGCTGCTCGAGTTCGTCCTGCAGCGAACCCGTGGCGCGCCAGCTCGACACCCGACGCGAGGGATCGCGGACGATGAAGCCGGCCACCCAGATCTTGGACTCGCCGTGGTCGCCGGTGGGGCCGACGGACTCGTTGTCCTCGTGGTTCCAGCCGGTGTTGCCGATCTGCGGTGCCGTGGCCACCACGATCTGCCGGTGGTAGCTGGGGTCGGTGAGGGTCTCCTGGTAGCCGGTCATACCCGTGCTGAAGACGGCCTCGCCGAGGGTCTGTCCGACCGCACCGAAGGGGATGCCACGGAAGACCCGTCCGTCCTCGAGGACCAGCACAGCCGTACCGCCGCCGAATGTTCTGCCGCTCATGCGTTGTCTCCGTTCTTATCGACCGCACCAGAGCCGGCCGCACGGGCTGAGATCTCGCGTGTCGTGATCGTCGTGTTGTTCGTCGTGATCGTCATCGTCGTTGTGATCGTCACCGTCTCAAGATTTTTCGTCCGACCCGATCGTCCAGAGCGGGTAGATCGACTTGTCGTCACCGCGGAAGCCGGTGTCGACCTCCGTGCCCGAGGGCAGTTGCCAGCGAATGACCAGCACCCCGTCCTTGGACATGACCTTGCCCGCCAGACCGCGTTCGGTGCGGATCGCGCGGATCGAGTCCTGCGGGATCCAGATCGGGGATGCACCGTCGCGTTCGAGCAGGGCACCGGATCGGTATCGGGTCAGTTCCGCGTTGGCGCGGTGCCCGAGATCGCCGACCGCGATGCGGTCCTGCCAGCTCGGCGCGAGCGTGCTGCCGACGTACAGACCGGTCGTCGGTTCGACGAGCCGCTCCCCCAGCTCCGCCGGCACGGTCGGCAGTTCGCCGACCGCATCCTGCTGGCGTCGGGCACGTCCCTTCCAGCCCTTCCACATCAGCAGGACGAGCACGACCCAGAGCGCGAGGAAACCGACGGTGATGAGCAAGCGATCCATGTCGGTTCCTACCTTTCGGTCGAGCGCGGGAACACCTCACCGTCGCGGGCGGTGATCCGCCCGCGCAGCACGGTGGTGGTGACCCGGCCCGGCAGGGTCATGTCCTCGTAGGGCGTGTTGTGGGAGATGCTCGCGAGGTCGGGGCCGTGCACCGTCCACTCGGTATCCGGGTCGACGAGCACGATGTTCGCGGGTTCGCCCACCTCGAGGGGCCGGCCCTGATCGTCGAGGCCCACGATCTCCGCGGGACGCTCGCTCATGACCTTCGCGACGCCGCGCCAGTCCAGCAGGCCCGGCCGGACCATCGTCTCGATCACGACGGACAACGCCGTCTCGAGCCCGAGCATTCCCGGACGTGCCTGAGAGAATTCGCAGCACTTGTCCTGTTCGGCGTGCGGGGCGTGGTCGGTGGCCACACAGTCGATGGTCCCGTCCGCGAGGCCGCGGCGCAGCGCTTCGACGTCGGATCGCTCGCGCAGCGGCGGGTTGACCCGGTTGATGCCGTCGTAGCTCTCGAGACGCGAGTCGTCGAGGAGCAGGTGGTGCGGCGTGACCTCGGCGCTGATCGAGATGCCCTGCGAACGTGCCCACCGGACGAGTTCGACGGTGCCTGCCGTCGACGCGTGGCAGATGTGCACGCGGGCTCCGGCATCGCGGGCGAGCAGCGCGTCGCGGGCGACGATGGACTCCTCGGCGGCGCGGGGCCAGCCGGTGAGGCCGAGACGTGCCGCGTTCGGACCCTCGTGCGCGACGGCACCGACGGTCAGCCGCGGTTCCTCGGCGTGCTGGGCGATGAGCACCCCGAGCGAGGCGGAGTACTCGAGCGCGCGGCGCATGAGCAACGGGTCGTAGACGCACTTGCCGTCGTCGGAGAACATCCGCACGCCACCGACACCGGCGGCCATCGTGCCCATCTCGGCGAGCTGCTTGCCTTCGAGTCCGACGGTGACGGCGCCCACGGGGTGAACGTCGACGAGCCCGACCTCGCGGCCGCGGCGCCACACGTGATCGGTGACGACCACCGAGTCGGCGACCGGATCGGTGTTGGCCATCGCGAAGACCGCGGTGTATCCGCCGCGCGCCGCAGCGGCCGAGCCCGAGTCGACGGTCTCGGTGTCCTCGCGGCCCGGTTCGCGCAGGTGCGTGTGCAGGTCGACGAAGCCCGGGAGCACGATCTGCCCGGTGCCGTCGACGATCTCTGCGTCGGTGTCGGCCTCGAGGTCGGTGCCGATCGCGAGGATCTGCTCGTCGCCGAGCAGCACGTCGACCGGGTCGCCTTCGCCGTAGAGGCGGACGTTGCGGATGAGCACCTGCGGCGTCACCTGTGTCACTCCTGTTCCTGTGTCTCCCGGGTGGGAAGTGTGGGTCACGACAGGTTCCCTTCCGTGCCGACGAGCAGGCGGAAGAGCACCGCCATCCGCACGTGGACACCGTTGCTCACCTGCTGCAGCACAGCGCTCTGCGGGGCGTCGGCGACGGGGAAGCCGATCTCCATGCCGCGGAGCATCGGGCCGGGATGCAGGATCACCGCGTGCTCCGGCAGCAACGCCGCGCGCTTGGCGTTGAGTCCGTATCGGATCGAGTACTCGCGGGCGGACGGGAAGAACCCGCCGTTCATGCGCTCGGCCTGCACGCGCAGCATCATGACCGCGTCGAGAGTGGGAAGTTCGGCTTCGAGCGAATCGGCGACCGTCACCGGCCAGGTCTCCACCCCCACCGGCAGCAGGGTGCGGGGAGCGACGAGCACGACCTCGGCGCCGAGCATGCTCAGCAGCAGCGCGTTCGATCGCGCGACGCGGCTGTGCAGCACGTCGCCGACGATGCCGATCCGGCGGCCTTCGATCGAACCGAGACGCTGGCGCAGGGTGAGCGCGTCGAGCAACGCCTGGGTGGGATGTTCGTGGGTGCCGTCACCGGCGTTGACCACAGCCGGTCCGGAGCCGGATTCGTTGGTCCACTGGGCGATCCGGTGTGCGGCACCGGAAGCGGAGTGACGGACCACCAGTGCGTCGGCACCGGCGGCGTGCAGGGTCAGCGCGGTGTCGCGCAGCGATTCGCCCTTCTTCACCGACGAACTGGACGCCGAGACGTTGATGACGTCGGCGCTCATCCACTTGCCGGCGACCTCGAAGGACACACGGGTACGGGTGGAGTTCTCGTAGAAGACGGTCATGATGGTGCGGCCGCGCAGCGTGGGGAGTTTGCGCACCTCACGCCCGAGCAGTGCCTGCTCGAACCGCTCGGCCTCGTCGAGAAGCCCCGTCGCGGAGTCCTTCGTCAGATCCGCGATGGTGAGCAGGTGTTTCACTGGGACTTGCCTCCGGAGATCTCGACGGCGTCGCGCCCGTCGTGTTCGGTCAGCAGTACGCGGACGTCCTCGCTGCGCGCGGTGGGCACGTTCTTGCCGACGTAGTCGGCCCGCAGCGGCAGTTCGCGGTGGCCGCGGTCGACGAGGACCGCGAGCTGCACCGCGCGGGGTCGTCCGAGATCGCGCAGGGCGTCGAGCGCGGCGCGGACGGAGCGTCCCGAGAACAGGACGTCGTCGACGAGGACGACGAGGGTGTTGTCGACGCCGCCCTCGGGCACCGAGGTGCGCTCCAGCGGGCGGTGCGGCTTCGTGCGGAGGTCGTCGCGATAGAGCGTGATGTCGAGCGAGCCGACCGGGACGCGGACACCGGCGAATTCCTCGATGCGGTCGGCGAGGCGCTGGGCGAGGGTGATCCCGCGGGTGGGGATGCCCAGGAGCACGACACGTGGTGCGTCCTCAGGGGTGTCGAGCGCGGTCTTCTCGATGATCTGGTGCGCGATGCGCGAGATCGTCCGGTGGACGTCGGCAGCGGAGAGCAACTCACGCGCCGGCACGCCGGTACCGGAAGACGTAGTGGGGGTAGAAGCTGTGGACCCGTCCTCGGACACGGCCATGCAGCGACCTCCTTCTCCGCCTCACTGGACGGATCGTTAAAGGATGCCTGACGATTGTCGAGCCTATCAGCGTCGACGTCCGCCCCGGCACGGATGGCGGGTGAAGCGCAACACAGGCCCGAGAACGTGAGCGGGCCCGGCGGAAGTGTTCCCGCCGGGCCCGCTCACGGTGCCTCGTGTCGTCGCTCACCCGAAAGGGTGACGAATTCAGGACTCGTCGGAATCCTGGTCCTGCGACTCCTGCGCCGGCCGGACGAGGGTGGCAGCGGCAGCTGCGCGCACCTGGTCGGCGACGGTGACGATCTGACCGAGCACCCCGTTGACGAAGGCCGGCGAATCGTCGGTGGACAGCTGCTTCGCCAGCTCGACCGCCTCGTCGACGGCCACCACGGGCGGCACGTCGGTGGCATGGAACAGCTCCCACACCGCGATGCGCAGGATCGCGCGGTCGACGGCGGGAAGGCGGTCCAGCGTCCATTCGTGCAGGTGATCGGCGATCACCCGGTCGGTCTCGTCGAGGTTGTCGGCGACACCGCGGATGATGGTCTGCGCATAGGCCGGCACCGGCGCGACCTGGTCGTCGTCGATCGCGAGTTCGACGCGATCGGCGGCGAGGTCGACGGGGTGTACGTCGCGGGCCTCCGCCTCGAAGAGCAGATCCACGGCCCGCTTGCGGGCCTTGTGGCGGGCCCCGAGCTTCTTCTGGTTACCGGACACTCAGGAATTCACTCGCCCGAGGTAGCTGCCGTCGCGGGAATCGACCTTGAGCTTGTCGCCGGTGTTGATGAACAGCGGGACCTGGATCTCGGCGCCGGTCTCGAGGGTCGCGGGCTTGGTGCCGCCGGTGGAGCGGTCGCCCTGCAGGCCCGGATCGGTGTGCTGGACGACGAGCTCGACCGTGACCGGGAGCTCGACGAACAGCGGGACGTCCTCGTGCGTCGCGACCTGCACGGGCATGTTCTCGAGCAGGAACTTGGCGCTGTCGCCGAGCAGCTCGGGCGAGATGGTGATCTGGTCGTAGGTCTCGCCGTCCATGAAGACGTAGTCGGTGCCGTCGTTGTAGAGGTAGGTCATGTCGCGGCGATCGACGGTGGCGGTCTCGACCTTGACACCGGCATTCCAGGTCTTGTCGACGGTCTTGCCCGACGTCACATTCTTGAGCTTCGTGCGCACGAAAGCGGGGCCCTTGCCCGGCTTGACGTGCTGGAACTCGATGATCTGCCAGAGCTGTCCGTCGATTTTCAGAACGAGGCCGTTCTTGAAGTCACTGGTATCAGCCACTTGGTTCGTGTCTCCTAGGGTCGAGGAACCGCCCTCAAACGACGGTCAATGTCTTGTCGGTGAGCGTGAGCAACTCCGGAGTATGCTCCCGCACCACGAGCGTGTCTTCGATCCGCACGCCTCCGCGCCCCGAGAAGTACACACCCGGCTCGACGGTCACCGCCGCACCGGCGACAAGTGTACCGGTCGCCGCGGCACCGATTCCGGGCGCTTCGTGGATCTCGAGCCCGACTCCGTGGCCGAGCCCGTGCAGGAACAGGTCGGCGTAGCCGGCCTCGGCGATCACGGTGCGCGCGGCGGCGTCCACCGCGGCACAGTCGACACCGGGGGCGAGCGCCTCGCGTCCGGCCTGCTGCGCGCGCAGGACCAGTTCGTACAGCTCGCGCTGCCAGTCCGCGACCCGGCCCAGCACGTAGGTGCGCGTCATGTCGGAGTGGTAGCCGCCGATCTGCGCCCCGAAGTCGAGTTTCACGAAGTCGCCCTCGGCGAGGACCGCGCCGGTGGGGCGGTGGTGCGGGATCGCCGAATTGGCGCCGGCGGCGACGATCGTCTCGAAGGAGATGCCGTCGGCGCCGTGCTCGAACATGCGCCATTCGAGGTCGCGCGCGACCTCCTTCTCGGTTCGTCCCGGGCGCAGACCGCCCGCCGCGATCAGGTCCGCCAGTGCGCGATCGGCCGCACCGCACGCGTCGCGCAACAGGCCGATTTCGTGTTCGTCCTTCACGGCCCGCAACTGCTCGACGAGACCGGGAGCGGGAACGAAACGGACGGAGACGCCGAGTTCGTCCCACCGGGCCCGCTCGTCGACCGTGACGACGTGACTCTCGAATCCCCAACGCGCGGAGCCGGTTCCGAACTCGGTAATGAGGTGCGCGGCCGACGCCCGGGCGATCACCGCCCGCAGGTCGGGGACCTGCTCCCCCACCTGTGTGACGTAGCGGCCGTCGGTGCAGACGACGGTGCGCGTCTCGTTCTCGTCGTCCTCGGTGGAGACGATCAGCGCCGCGTTGGATCCGGTGAAGCCCGTGAGGTAGCGGATACCGGTCAGATCGGTCACCAGCAGCGCGTCGAGTTCGCGTTCGGCGAGCAGCGCACGCAGCGCGCGACGGCGGGAGGCGTGGTCGGCAGACATATCGCTCAACCTACCGCGATCGCGCCTGTGGGACGGGACACACTGTCGGCTTCGCCACCCGTTACGCTGAGGTACATGAAACCCTGGTTGCTCCGCGGACTCGGGCTCGCCCTGGTCCACGTGGTCGTGCGCGTCCTGCTCGGTGCCGCTCTCATCCAGTGGCCGTTGCAGGGATCGGTACTGCGCTGGCTGGGCTTCGCCGTCGTGGTCGTCGCAGCGTTCGTCTGGGCCGGCCTCGACGGCATCCGCGACCACCGCGCCCATCCCGACCCCGACGAGGGCGACGACCTGACGATGCGCTGGCTCGCCGCCGGTGCGGTCACCGGCCTCGTCGGAGGGGTCCTCACCTGGCTCGTCGACGCGATCACCCCGATTCCGGTGGGCGTGACGTCCCTGTTCTTCGAGATCACCTCCGGTGCCGCGTTCACCGTGCTCCTGGTGTTCCTGCCGGCGATGGCCGCAGTGACGCTGGGCCGGTTCTTCGCGCGCCGGAACGAGCGCAAGACCACCCGCGACGACGACTGGTCCGTCCACCGCGAGCACCACGCACCCGTAGGCGTCGGAGCGGCGGCACCCGAAGGTTCGGCGCCCGCGAACTCCGCGCAGCAGGCCGATCCCGCCTGGCGCAGCGACGACTCGCCCACCGAGGTGTTCCCGAAAATCGACCCGAAGCCGTGACACCACAGCAGTGACACCACAGCAGTGAGACCACCCGCCCCCGATACGTCGGGGGCGGGTGCTCAGTTTTCGGGACGGTGACGGTCGGTACAGATAGCCGACATCGAGGAGCTACCCATGACCGACACCACCGAGACGCTCGACCTGACTCCCGCGACCCGCCGCATGGAGCGCATCCTGGCGGGGATCGACGACGCACAGTTGTCGGGCCCCACGCCGTGTTCCGAGACCTCCGTCGGTGCGCTCGTCGACCATGTGCTCGGCCTGTCGCTCGCGTTCACGGCCGCGGCGCACAAGGACATCGGCCCGTACACCGACACTCCCCCGCAGCTCACGAGCGAACTGCCGCCGGACTGGCGGCAGCTCGTGCCCGACCGACTCGGCGACCTCCGCCGGGCGTGGAGCGATCCCTCGGCCTGGGAAGGCATGACGCGCGCGGGTGGCCTCGACCTGCCCGCGCCGGTCGCCGGACTCGTCACGCTCGACGAACTCGTCGTCCACGGCTGGGACCTCGCCGTGGCCACAGGACAGCAGTATTCCTGCGAACCCGACGAGATCGCCGCGTGTACCGCCTTCGCGGAGAGCATCACCGAGGAGGAGCGCGTCGCCGACGGGGGTGGTCTGTTCGGTCCGGCCGTCCGAGTGGGCGACGACGCCCCGCCGCTGGAACGCCTGATCGGGCTCACCGGACGCGACCCGTCCTGGAGACCGCCCGCATCGAACTAGCGGTCGAGCCGGGCGACGGTCAGAGCAGGACGGTTCCCGCGTCGGCCTTGCCTTGACGCGCGACCTCGGAGTAGGCGGCCGCGAGCAGGGTCGGGTCGGGTCCTTCGAGCCTGCCGGGCTTCGCGAGCCCGTCGAGGACGACGAACCGGAGCATGCCGGCGCGGTTCTTCTTGTCGGTCTGCATGCCCTTGAGCAGATCGGAGAAGGCGTCGGGATCGTAGGTCGTGGGCAGGCCCACGGATTCGAGGATCGCGCGGTGCCGGTCGGCAGTGACGTCGTCGAGACGCCCGGCGAGCCGGCCGAGCTCGGCGGCGAAGACCAGGCCCACCGACACGGCGGCGCCGTGGCGCCAGCGGTACCGCTCACGACGCTCGATGGCGTGGCCGAGGGTGTGACCGTAGTTGAGGATCTCGCGCAGACTCGACTCCTTGAGGTCGGCCGCGACCACCTTCGCCTTGACCTCTACCGATCGCCGGATCAGCTCGGGCAGCACCGACCCGGCGGGATCGAGCGCGGCCTCGGGGTTCTTTTCGATCAGGTCGAGGATCACCGGATCGGCGATGAAGCCGGTCTTGATCACCTCGGCGAGGCCGGCCACGATCTCGTTGCGCGGCACCGTCTCGAGGGTCGCGAGGTCGACGAAGACCGCGGAGGGCTCGTGGAAGGAACCGACGAGGTTCTTGCCCGCCTCGGTGTTGATGCCGGTCTTGCCGCCCACGGCGGCGTCGACCATCGCCAGCAGCGTGGTGGGGATGTGGTAGACCCGCACGCCGCGCATCCACGTCGCGGCCACGAAGCCTGCGAGGTCGGTGGCGGCACCGCCGCCGAGGCTGATGACGGCGTCCGAGCGGGTCAGACCGATGCGGCCGAGCACCTCCCAGCAGAATCCGGCGACGGCGAGTTCCTTACCGTCCTCGGCATCGGGGATCTCGATGCGGTGGGCGTCGATGCCGATCTCGGCGAGCGCCTCTCGCACGGCCTCGGCCGTCGCGGTGAGCGTCGGCTGGTGGAAGATCGCGACGGTCCGCGTGCCGGACAGTTCTTCGACGACGTCGCCGAGCAGTCCCCGGCCGATGATCACCGGATAGGGCTGGGCGGTCTCGACGTCGATGCGTACCGGTTCGGTCACGGTGTGGGGCTCCGATCCTCGCTGATGGTCTGGCTGGTCGCGGCGTCCGCCGCTTCGAGTTTGGCGAGCACCTGCTGGACGACCCGCCCGGGGCTGCGGCCGTCGGTGCGCAACCGGATGGTCGCCGCCTGCCGGTACAGCGGGCGGCGGCGACGCATGAGGTCGCGGTACTTCTGGGCCGGATCACCGCCGGCCAGCAACGGCCTGGTACCTGCTGCGCCGACCGCACCGGTGCGACGCAGTCCTTCCGCCACGCTGATCTCGAGGTACACGACGGTGTGTCCGGCCAGTCGCGCGCGGGTGCGCTCCGAGAGGATCGCTCCCCCTCCCAGGGACACCACACCGTCGTGGGTGTCGAGGGCCCGCGCGACGACCTCCTCCTCGATCTCCCGGAAGGCCGGTTCGCCGTCCTGGGAGAAGATCTCGGGGATGGTCCGGCCGGTCACACGCTCGATCTCGGCGTCGGTGTCGAGCAAGGGCAGCTCGAGTGCGTTCGCAACCCGACGACCGATCGTCGACTTGCCCGCTCCCGGCGGGCCGATGAGTACCAGGCGAGGCGACATGAGATCACCGCGGCGGCCGCGCCGCGATGCCCTTCAGGTAGTGGTCGATATTGCTCACGGTCTCGGCGAGCGAGTCGCCGCCGAACTTCTCGAGAGCGGCCTGCGCGACGACGAGGGCGACCATCGCCTCGGCGACGACACCCGCCGCGGGCACCGCGCACACGTCGGAACGCTGGTGGATCGCGACGGCCTCGTCGCCGGTGGTCATGTCGACCGTCGACAGGGCACGGGGCACGGTGGAGATCGGCTTCATCGCCGCCCGCACACGCAGGGCCTCACCGTTGGTCATGCCGCCTTCGATGCCGCCGGCGCGATTGCTCGAGCGGAGCACACCGTCGGGGCCGGGCTTCATCTCGTCGTGGGCGGCGCTGCCGCGGCGGCGCGCGGTCTCGAAGCCGTCGCCGACCTCGACGCCCTTGATGGCCTGGATCCCCATGAGGGCCGCGGCCAGTCGCGCGTCGAGGCGATCGGCACCGCTGACGTACGAACCGAGGCCCACGGGCAGCCCGTGCACCACGACCTCGACGATTCCACCGAGGGTGTCGCCGTCGCGCTTCGCGGCCTCGATCTCGGCGATCATCGATTCCTCGGCGGCCTTGTCGTAGGCGCGCACGGGGCTCGCGTCGATCGCGGTGAGATCGTCGACACCGGGTTCGGGGCCGACATAGGGGTCGGATGCACCGATGGAGATGACGTGCGAGACGACTTCGGCGCCGAACGCCTGGCGCAGGAAGTTCCGGGCGACGGTGCCGGCCGCCACGCGTGCTGCGGTCTCCCGGGCGCTCGCGCGCTCGAGGACGGGACGCGCATCGTCGAAGCCGTACTTGAGCATGCCCGCGAAGTCGGCGTGGCCGGGACGGGGACGGGTCAGCGGCGCGTTGCGCGCCTGGCCTTCGAGCAGTTCGGCATCGACCGGGTCGGCGGCCATGATGGTCTCCCACTTGGGCCATTCGGTGTTGCCGATCTCGATCGCGATCGGGCCGCCCATTGTGCGTCCGTGCCGGACGCCACCGATCACGGTGACCTTGTCGGCCTCGAACTTCATGCGTGCGCCGCGGCCGTAGCCCAGTCGCCGTCGCGCGAGTTGCTCCGAGATGTCGTTCGACGTCACCTCGACTCCGGCAACCATCCCCTCGAGCATCGCGACGAGGGCGGGACCATGGGATTCTCCAGCAGTTATCCAACGCAGCACACGTCCATCCTTCCATGTTCGTCCGCCACCTCGACATGCCGCCCCTGGTCAACCCGTCGAGATCACCGCCAGTGCCGCGGCGGCACACATCGACGGTCCGTGCGGAAGCGCGCGCGGAGCGGCACACGCTCCCCCTCGGCCGGCCTCCCGGAGCCGCAGAAACAGGGCCGCACCTGCGGTGAGTACAGGTGGAAGCAGTGCTCCGACGAGCACTGCCGAGGGACCGGCGAGTCCGGTGACGGCACCGAGACCGAGGGCGAGTTTGACGTCACCCGCACCCATCGACCGCGGCACCGCGAGGTGCGTGACCAACAACGGTGCCGCGAGCAGGAACGCACCGGCGAACGCCGCCCGGCCGTGCCCGGTCGCCGCGGCCACGCCGAGGATCGTGGTCGCTCCCCCGAGGGTCAGCACGTTCGGCAGACGCCGCACGAGCAGGTCCACGGCGCTCAGGCACACGCACCACCATCCGAACATCGCTGCTCCGACGGCCGCCGCGGTGCCCGTGGTCACCGAGACCGCAACGAGTGCGACTGCCGCGCATGCCGCCTCGCACAGACCCGGCGGCGGCCGACGACCGGCCGTCCGTCCCACCACCATGCGGACGATCGCTCCCACGCCCGCGCCGAGGACCATCATCGCGAGCACACCCGTCTCCCCTGTCACGACCCGGAGCATCTCCCACCCGCACGCTCCGGCAGGGCGTTCGCGCGGTGTCCGACCCGGTTCTGTGGACAGGCCCAGGTCCTGTGGACAAAGCCGCACGGCGCGGCGATCGTCCTGCGAGGATTGCCGGAGTCTGTCGGTTCCGGTCGGAAGGTTCTGGTCGAATGGAGATTTCGTCGCTGCTCGAACACGTGGGCACGGCCATCGACGTCGTCGGAGTCGGCGTCATGGTGATCGGCGCATTGGCGGCGACCTGGCTCGCGGCGACCGCGCGGCGGCGCGCACCGGGTTCGGGGATCTACGAGCCGTACCGGCGCAATCTCGGCCGATCGATCCTGCTCGGCCTCGAATTCCTGGTCGCCGCCGACATCATCAAGACCGTCGCCGTCACTCCGACCTTCACGTCGGTGGGTGTACTGGCGATCATCGTGCTCATCCGTACCTTCCTGAGCTGGTCGCTGCAGTTGGAGATCGATGGCCGTTGGCCGTGGCAGCGTTCGGTTCCCGAGACCGAGACGACGGCCGGAACGACACCGGCTACCTGAGCGAGCCCCGGAGCTCGTCGCGCCGGCGCAGGAGATGTGCGCGTTCGATCGTGTTCGCCGTCCGGGCCGTGGCCGTGGCGTATGTCTCACACGCCTCGGTGATCCGGCCGAGGCGGGCGAGCAGGTCGGCCCGGACGGCATGGAAGACGTGGTACGGCTCGAGGTCGAGGCGGTCGACGATCCCGAGAGCCACTGCGGGACCTTCCACTTCGGCGAGTGCAACGGCCCGATGCAACGCGACGACCGGGGTGGGGTCCGCGGCCATCAGCAGATCGTAGAGCGCGACGATCTGCGCCCAATCGGTGTCCTCGAAAGCGGGCGCCTCCGCGTGCACTGCGGCGATCGCGGCCTGGATCTGATAGGGCCCCGGTCTGTTCCAGCGCAGGGTGTGCCGCACGAGCGCCTGCCCTTCGTCGATCAACGCGCGGTCCCATCGCGAGCGGTCCTGGTCTGCGAGCAGGACGAGTTCGCCCCCGCGTCCTGTCCGCGCCGGGCGTCGGGATTCACCGAGCAACATCAGGGCGAGCAGTCCGGTGGTCTCGGGTTCGCCGGGAACGAGCCCGTCCAGCAAGCGGGCCAGCCGCACCGCCTCCGCACACAGGTCCGTGTCGGCGAGCTCGGGTCCGGTGCTCGTCGTGTGGCCTTCCGTGTACACGAGATAGAGCACGGATCGCACCGCGTCGAGGCGTTCGGGAAACTCGTCCGGGGACGGGATGCGGAACGGGATACGCGCGTCGCGGATCTTTCGCTTGGCACGGGAGATCCGTTGCGCCATCGTTGCTTCCGGCACCAGAAATACCCGGGCGATCTGCGCGGTGGTGAGCCCGCCGAGCAGGCGCAGTGTCAGAGCGACACGCGACCGAGGCGCGAGCGCCGGGTGACAACAGGTGAAGATGAGCCGGAGGCGGTCGTCGGGAATCCCGGGCGAGTCGACCGCCTCGGGGTCGAACGCGACGCCGGATACCGGGTGGAGCAGATCCGCCTCGGCGTGCTTGACCGGACGTGCGGCCTCCCGCCTCGCCCTGTCGATCGCCCGGCGACGGGCGGTGGTGATGATCCATCCGGCCGGACTCGGCGGGACCCCCTCCCCGGGCCACCGTTCGACGGCGGTCGAGAAGGCGTCCTGCACCGCGTCCTCGGCGAGGTCGATATCGCCGAGGACGCGGGTGAGCACGGCGACCGCCCGGCCGTACTCCTCCCGGAAGACACGTCCGATGTCGGCGGTGGAGGGCCCGGTCATCGAGGTGTGCACGTCATCCGGCGCAGGATCCGAACGCCAGGGGCCGCACCTCGATGGGCAGTGTGGTGGCGTCGGAGAGACCGCGCGCCCACTTCAGCGCCTCGTCGAGGTCGGGCACGTCGATCACGTCGAAGCCACCGAGATGCTCCTTGCCCTCGATGTACGGACCGTCGGTCGTCACCGTGCGCCCCTCGTCCGTGCGCACGACCGTCGCCGTGTCCGGTGGGTGCAGGCCGCCGGAGAACACCCGGATCCCTGCCTCCTGGATCTCGTTCTGCCACGCCTCAACCTTCTTCATGATCGGTTCGAGGAACTCCGGTGACGGCGGTTCGCCGTCCGGCTGGTAGATGCTCAGCAGGTACTGCGCCATGTCGGGGTCCTTCCCCTCGGCGGCCGGCGGTTCCGGCCTCTCACCCTCTATACGAACGGTAGGGCGCCGATTCGACACCTGCGCGGAGAAAGCCGCTGCCCACCCGCGCAGGCGCAGCGGGTGGGCAGCGGACGACGTCGGGTGCGGCTACTGCGCGACGAGCTCGAGGATGGTGGCGTTGGCCTGTCCGCCGCCCTCGCACATGGTCTGCAGGCCGTAGCGGAGGTTGTTGCGGCGCATGTGGAAGATCATGTCGGTGAGGATGCGGGCACCGGAGCCACCGAGCGGGTGACCGAGGGCGATCGCACCACCGTTGGGGTTGAGCTTGTCCTCCGGCGCGCCGATCTCCTTCTGCCACGCCATGGGCACCGGAGCGAACGCCTCGTTGACCTCGAAGACGCCGATCTCGTCGACGGTGAGACCGGACTTCGCGAGCGCCTTCTCCGTCGCCGGGATGGGTGCGGTGAGCATGATGACCGGGTCGGAGCCGGTCACGACGGCGGTGTGGATCTTCGCGAGCGGGGTGAGACCGTACTTCGCGGCGGCCTCTTCGCTCATGATCAGCAGCGCCGCGGAGCCGTCGGAGATCTGCGAGGAGTTTCCGGCGTGGATGACACCGTCCTCCTTGAAGACGGTCTTCAGGCCGGCGAGCTTCTCCACGGTGGTGCCGCGGCGGATGCCCTCGTCCTGCGAGACGACGGTTCCGTCCGGCGTGGTGACCGGCACGATCTGGTCGGCGAACAGTCCGGCGTCCTGTGCGGCCGCGGCGCGTTCGTGCGAGCGCGCGGAGAAGGCGTCCACGTCGGTCCGGCTCAGGCCCCACTTCTCGGCGATCATCTCGGCACCGATGCCCTGGTTGGGCCGCACCCCGTCGTACCGCTCGAGGAAGGCCTCGGGGTAGGGCGACCCGCCCACGGAGGTCGAGGTGCCCATGGGCACCCGCGACATCACCTCGACGCCACCGGCGACGACGACGTCGTAGTGCCCCGCTTCGACGCTCGCGATCGCGAAGTTCAGCGCCTGCTGGCTCGAGCCGCACTGCCGGTCGATGGTCACGCCGGGCACCGACTCCGGCCAGCCCGCCGTGAGCACCGCGGTGCGGGCGATGTCGATAGCCTGCTCACCGGCCTGCTGCACGCAACCCCAGATGACGTCCTCGACGACCGACGGATCGATGCCGGCGCGCTCGACCAGCGCGTTCAGCACCACGGCGGACAGCTGTGCCGGGTGCACGCCGGACAGTCCGCCGTTCCTCCTGCCGACAGGCGTACGCACGGCCTGGACGATCACTGCACTCATATTTGCTCCTTCTCGGCCCGCAGGCGACAGCGGTGACGGCCGTCACGGCCGTCGGACGGGTCCGACACTACTTCGCGAACGGGCCGGAAAGTGCTTGCGGACCATTCTTGTTCGGTATCGGACCCCTCACCCGTATCTATGGATCGAGGAGCGTGCGGGTTCTCAGGCCGGGTGCGGAGAATTCAGGTCGAGCCCGACGGCGCGCGCCATCTCCGCGCGCGGCGCGGGCAGCCCCGTGAACTGCTCGACCTGCCCGAATGCCTGGTTCAGGAGCATGTGCAGACCACTGACGACGCGGACACCGCGTGCCTCGGCCGCTGTCGCCAGCGGTGTGGGCCAGGGGTCGTAGATCGCGTCGAGGATGCAGGGGGCGTGCGCGAGGGTTTCTGCGTACGGCGCTGCCGCGGGTGCGGGCACGGTGCTCACGAGCGCACCGGCCTCGGCGCAGACCCGGGCGAGTTCGGGTGCGTCGAACGACAACCACCGAGCCTCGATGTCGTCGTCGAGACAATCGAACGTCGCGCGAGCCTTCTCCTCGGACCGGGCGACCACGGTCACCGAGCGGATACCGAGGTCGGTCAGACCGACGAGCGCCGGTCTCGCGGTACCCCCCGAGCCCACGACGACCGCCGACGCGTCGGACAGATCGCCGACGCCGGCCGAGCGCAGTGCGCCGGACACACCGTCGACGTCGGTGCAATCGGCACGCCATCCGTCGTCGAGGCGGACGAGGGTGTTCGCCGAACCGATCCTCACCGCCCGCTCGGTGCGTTCGGTGGCGAATTCGAGTGCCGCGAACTTGCCGGGCATCGTGACGGACAGGCCGACCCATTCCTCACCGAGCGAGGACACGAGTCCCGGCAGTTGTTCACCGGTGCATTCGATGCGTTCGTAGGTCCACTCGGTCAGCCCGAGTGCCCGGTACGCCGCGAGATGCAGCAGGGGCGACTTCGAGTGCGCGATGGGTTTCCCGAGGACCGCCGCCCTCCGGACACCCGACTTCGGATCAGCGGCCACTGTCGAGGATCCCGCTCGCGAGTGCCAGTTCGGTGTTCTGCAGGTGCTCCTCGTAGGAGTTCGCGAAAAGCGTGGTGCCCTGGTCGTCGATCGTCACGAAGTAGATCCATTCGCCCGGTTCCGGGTTCTCCATCGCCTGCAGAGCGCCGATGCTCGGTGAGGAGATGGGCGTCGCCGGCAGACCGACCATGGCGTAGGTGTTCCAGGGGGTCACCCGCGCGCGGTCGGCGTCGGTGGTCGCGAGTTCGGTCTCGTCGAGCTCGTAGTTGACGGTCGAGTCGAACTGGAGCATCTGGTCGATGTCGAGGCGGTTGAGGATCACGCGCGCGACCTTCGCGAAATCCTGTGGCAGGGCCTCACGTTCGACGAGCGATGCGGAGATGAGCATCTCGTACGGGGTCAGGCCTACGCGTGCGGCCGCCTCGGTGATCCCTGTCGCGTCGTAGCTCGACGCACTCTCCGATACGAGACGGGCGAGGATCTCGACGGGTTCGGCCGTCGGATCGAAATCCCAGCTGCCCGCGGCGATGAGGCCTTCGAGTTGCCGCCTGCGGTCGGGCACGTTCGCCACCGCGTCGCGCGCCCATTCCGGGACGCCGAGCGCCTGCAGGTCCGGGGTGGCGCCGGCCGCGTCGAGTTCCTCGTAGGTGACGCAGTTCTCGGCGGCCGGATCGCCGTGGCAGCTCGCCTCGGCGATGAGTGTGTAGATGCCCTTGCGGACGGCACCGGTGTTGACGTCGCGGATGTCGTGCAGCTGCCGCCCTTCGGAGATCACGAGCGCACCGACCCGGCTGGCCGGGTCGACGAGGGCGGCGACGGCGTCGACGGCCGGGATGTTGGTGGCCACCTGATAGAAGCCGGGCTGCAGCGAGTTCATCCCCGGGTTCTGCACGGCCGCTTCGTAGAAGGCGGCGGAACTCGCGACGACCCCCTTGTCGACGAACTCGCTGCCGATCTCCCCGGCGGTTTCGCCCGGGTTGACCTGGACGACCACGGCGGGCCCGGGAGGCCCGGTGAAGTCCGGCGGAAGGTTCGTGCCGAGGAAGCGGTCGTAGGCGAGATAACCGCCGCCCACGACGACGAGCAGGAGCACCGCGGCGGCGAGCACGCCCACGACACGACCGCGCTTCTTGCGTCCGCGCGCCTTCGGATCGCGGCGTGCGGCGCGTTCCGAACCACCGACTGCGGCGGGAACCGCACGCTGCTCGGCGGTGATTTCCTCCGCTGCGACCGCGTCGTCGGCGGGGTCGTCGTCCCGGTAGGCATCCCGGTTCGCGTCGCGTGCGGCGTACGAGTACCCGCCCGGGTACTCGTCGTCGAGGTGCCCCCCGTCGAGAGGTGCCCCGTCGGAGTGACCGGCCGGAGCGTATCCGGCGTCGGCGTCGGTGGGTCCGGCGTGTTCGTACCCGGATGCTGCGTAACTCTCGCCGTAGCCCTGCTCGGCGTAGCCCTGCTCGACATACCCCTGATGCTCCTCGGCGTAACCCTGCTCGCCGTAAGCCGGGTCGGCATAACCCTGTTCGGGATAACCCTGTTCGGGGTGGCCGGGCGGCGGGCCGTCGAACACACCCGGCTCGAAGTTCAGGACCGTGGTCTCGTGATCGTCCGGATCGGGTCGACGGGCCTCCGGGGTCTCACCCGGGGCGCCCTCGTACGCACCACCGCCGTACGGGTCGTGCCCGTACGCATCGTGACCGTGGGGGTCGGATGCGTACGGATCGTCGTACCGGTAACCCGGTTCGGATCGATACGGATCCTCGGATCGCGTGCGATACGGATCCTCGGATCCGGTGCGATCGACCGGAGGTTGCGTGTACCCACCGGCATAGGGATCCGCGAACAGATCCTCCCGTGCGTTCTCCGAATGGTCGTCGTGTCGTCCGTGCCGGCTCACCGGCTGCCCCCCGCGTCACGCCCCGACTCGTTCACTACCGAACTCCGCTCGTCCAACCAACCCTGCAAGATGGCCACGGCGGCAGCCTGGTCGATGACCGGCCGCGCACCTCGCGCACTCACCCCGCTCTCGCGGAGGGCACGCGCCGCAGTGACCGTCGTGAAGCGTTCGTCGGCCAGGCGCACGGGAACGTCGGGTAGGGCACGGCGAAGTCGACGCGCGAAGTCGCTCGCCAGTTTCGCAGCCTTGCCGGGCTCACCGCGCAGTGTCTGCGGCAGCCCGACGATAACCTCAACAGCCTCGTATTCCCTAACGATGTCGACGATGCGCCGGATATCGGGTGCGTCGGGTCCGCGTACCTTCGAACGCGGCACCGTCTCGACGGGGGTGGCGAGGATGCCGTCGGGGTCGCTGGAGGCGACCCCGATCCGGACGCTGCCGACGTCGACTGCGATGCGGCGACCACGGCCGGGATCGTCCTCTCCGGGACGATCGGGGCGCGGCGTTTCGGCCACGCTCAGCCGGCCAGCTCGCTCAGGCGGGCACGGAAGGCGTCGAGTGCTGCCGGGATACCGGCCGGATCCGACCCTGCGCCCTGCGCCATGTCGGGCTTGCCGCCACCGCGACCACCGATCGCGGGACCGAAGCTCGCGACGAGGTCGCCGGCCTTGATGCCCTTCTCCTGCGCGGCCTTGCTGGTGGCGACGACGAAGGGCACCTTGCCGTCGGCGTTGCCGAGAAGCAGCACCACGGCGGGCTCCGTGCCGAGCCGGCCACGGACGTCGGACGCGAGCGTGCGCAGGTCGTTGCCGACGACACCCTCCGGGGCGGCCTCGGCCACGACGAGCACATCACCGACGCGCTGCGCCTTGCCCGCGTACGTTCCGGCTGCGGCGGCGACGTTCGCGGCGCGGGTCTTCTCGAGTTCCTTCTCGGCGGCCTTGAGTCGGTCGAGCAGGGCCTCGACACGTCCGGGCACCTCCTCGGAGGGAACCCTCAGGGTCGAGGACAGGCCTGCGAGCAGCGCGCGTTCCTTCGCCAGGTGGCGGTAGGAGTCGAGACCGACGTACGCCTCGACGCGGCGGATACCGGAACCGACGGACTGCTCACCGAGGAGCGTGACGGTGCCGACGTGCGAGGAGTGCTGCACGTGCGTACCGCCGCACAGCTCCATCGAGAACGGGCCACCGATCTCGACGACGCGGACCTCGTCGCCGTAGTTCTCGCCGAACAGGGCCATCGCACCCATCTTCTTGGCCTTGTCGAGGTCGGTGACGAAGGTGTTGACGGGATAGTTCGCCGCGACGGCCTCGTTGGTGACGGCCTCGATGTCCTGCTTCTGCTGCTCGGACAACGCGCCCGGCCACGAGAAGTCGAAGCGCAGGTAGCCGGGCTTGTTGAGCGAACCGGCCTGCACGGCGTTGGGGCCGAGCACCTCGCGCAGCGCGGCATGGACCAGGTGGGTGCCGGAGTGACCCTGGGTGGCGCCCTTGCGCCACCCGGGATCGACCTGCACGAGGACGGCGTCGCCTTCGACGACCTGACCCTCGAGCACCGTGACCTTGTGCGTCCACAACTGCTTGGCGATCTTCTGGACGTCGTCGACCTTGATCTTCAGGCCCGGGCCGGTGATGGTGCCGATGTCGGCGATCTGACCGCCGGACTCCGCGTAGAGGGGGCTGCGGTCGAGGATCAGCTCGACCTGCTGGCCCGCGCTCGCCGCGTGCAGACGCTCGCCACCGGTGATGACGGCGAGCACGTGTGCCTCGGTCACCAGCTCGCTGAAGCCGGTGAACTCGGTGGGACCGCGGTCGAGGAGTTCCTTGTAGACGGTCAGGTCGGCGTGGGCGTGCTTGCGGGCGCGGGCGTCGTCCTTGGCGCGCTGGCGCTGCTCGGCCATCAGCGACCGAAAGCCCTCCTCGTCGACGGTCAGGCCTGCCTCGGCCGCCATCTCGAGGGTGAGGTCGATCGGGAACCCGTAGGTGTCGTGGAGGGTGAACGCCTCGGTGCCACCGAGCACGTTCTTCCCCTGCGACTTCACGGTCTCGACGGCGCCTTCGAACAGCTTGCTGCCGGTGCCGAGGGTCTTGAGGAAGGCCGTCTCCTCGCCCACCGCGACGGTCTCGATGCGCGAGAAGTCGGTGTCGAGTTCGGGGTAGGACGGAGCCATGGTGTCGCGCACGACCGCCATGAACTCGCGCATGGTCGGCTTGTCGGCGCCGAGCAGACGTGCCGAGCGCACGATGCGGCGGAGCAGGCGGCGCAGCACGTAGCCGCGGCCGTCGTTGCCGGGGTTGACGCCGTCGACGATGAGCATCGCCGCGGTGCGGGCGTGGTCGGCGATGACGCGGAAACGCACGTCGTCGTCGTGCTTCGCGCCGTAGACGGCGCCGGTGAGTTCGGCGGCCTTGTCGATCACGGGGCGCAGCAGGTCGGTCTCGTAGACGTTCTCGACGCCCTGGAGCAGGAAGGCGACGCGCTCGACACCCATGCCGGTGTCGATGTTCTTCTTCGGCAGCGGGCCGAGGATCGGGTAGTCGTCCTTGGCCCCGCCCTCACCGCGCTCGTTCTGCATGAAGACGAGATTCCAGATCTCGATGTAGCGGTCCTCGTCGGCCTCGGGGCCGCCTTCGACGCCGTAGTCGGGGCCGCGGTCGTAGAAGATCTCGGAGCAGGGCCCGCACGGGCCGGGGATGCCCATCGACCAGTAGTTGTCCTTCATGCCGCGGCGCTGGATGCGCTCCTCGGGCACGCCGACCTTGTCGCGCCAGATCCCGAATGCCTCGTCGTCGTCGAGATACACCGTCGCCCACAGCTTCTCGGGATCGATGCCGTAGCCGCCGTCCTCGACGGACCCGGTGAGCAGCGACCACGCGAAGGTGATGGCTTCTTCCTTGAAGTAGTCGCCGAACGAGAAGTTGCCGGCCATCTGGAAGAAGGTGTTGTGGCGGGTGGTCTTGCCGACCTCCTCGATGTCGAGGGTGCGCACACACTTCTGCACCGACGTGGCGCGGGTGTAGGGCGGGGTCTGCTGGCCGAGGAAGTAGGGCACGAAGGGGACCATGCCGGCGTTGACGAACAGCAGGTTGGGATCGGCGAGGATCAGCGACGCGCTGGGCACCTCGGTGTGTCCCGCCTTCACGAAGTGATCGAGAAAGCGCCTGCGGATCTCGTGGGTCTGCACGTCGATGGTCCTTTTGTGGTCTGGCGATGGTGTGAACTACCCGGGACGGGCGGTCGATCCTGTCGATCGGCCGTTCTTCAGCTTATCGCGCCGCCGAAAGTGGTTTCTGGACGGCAGCACCGATCGAGTCTTCCGTGCGGTGGCGCCGTGCGGGGTCTTCGATGGACCGTCATCGCTCCCCGCGCACGATGCGGCGCAGCTTGGGCAGGCGGGCCGACAGCTCCCGTTCCACGCCACGGCCGGTCGGCTCGTAGTAGTCGACACCGACCAGCTCATCCGGGGCGTACTGCTGCGCGAGCACGCCGTCCGGGTGCGCGTGCGGGAACTTGTAGCCGATCGCGTTGCCGAGCTTCTGCGCGCCTTGGTAATGGCCGTCGCGCAGGTGAGCGGGTACCGGGCCGGCCTTGCCGGCCTTCACGTCGGCGATCGCGGCGCCGAGGGCGGCGGTGACGGACCCCGACTTGGGGGCGGTGGCGATGTGGATGGTGGCCTGGGCGAGCGCGAGCTGGGCTTCGGGCATGCCGACCTGCTGCACGACCTGCGATGCGGCGACCGCCGTCTGCAGGGCCGTCGGGTCGGCCATGCCCACCTCCTCGCTCGCCTGGATCATCAGGCGCCGGGCGATGAAGCGCGGATCCTCCCCCGCGACGATCATCCGTGCCAGATAGTGCAGGGCCGCGTCGACGTCGGAGCCGCGCAGCGACTTGATGAAGGCGCTCGCGACGTCGAAGTGCTGGTCGCCGTCGCGGTCGTAGCGGACGGCGGCCTCGTCGATGCTCGACTCCACGGTCGCGAGGTCGATGACGGCCGCGTCGCCACCGGAGACGGCGAGCGCGGTGTCGGCGGAGGCCTCGAGCGCCGTCAGAGCACGGCGGGCGTCGCCGCCGGCGAGCCGGACGAGATGGTCGAGGGCGTCGTCGTCGATGTCGACCGTCCCCGCGAGTCCACGGGCGTCGGTACGCGCACGTTCGAGCAGTGCCCGGATGTCGTCGGGCCCGAGCGGCTGCAGTTGCAGCACCAGCGAGCGCGACAGCAGCGGGGCGACCACGGAGAACGACGGGTTCTCGGTCGTCGCGGCGACGAGCAGCACGATGCGGTTCTCGACCGCGGCGAGCAACGCGTCCTGCTGGGTCTTCGAGAAGCGGTGGACCTCGTCGATGAACAGCACGGTCTGTTCACCGTGGGTGAGGCGGCGGCGTGCCAGATCGATGACGGCACGCACGTCCTTGACGCCCGCCGAGAGGGCGGACAGCGCTTCGAACCGGCGTCCGGTGGCGCCGGAGATCAGTGAGGCCAGGGTCGTCTTCCCGGTACCGGGCGGGCCGTAGAGCACCACGGACGCGGCACCCGATCCCTCGACGAGCCGCCGCAGCGGCGCCCCCGGTTCGAGCAGGTGCTGTTGCCCGACCACCTCGTCGAGACTCGCCGGTCGCATGCGCGCAGCGAGCGGCGCGTCGGCGCCGCCGGCCGCGACGGGTTGCCGGCGGATCTGCGGTTCGTCCTCGGGTTCCGGTTCGCGTGGCGCCTCGAACAGGGCGTCCGGTTCGGCAGACGGGTCGTTCGCCCCGAAAAGATCACTCACGCATCCGACGCTACAAGCTCGCGCCGACGCCCGGACGACGGCGGTGTTCGTCGTTCACATGGACGGACGACCGACCGTGTGGTCGGATCTTGATCGTGGCCACGACACCGTCCGCCGATCATGTCTCCCGCCGCGCCGTGCTCCGGTCGTCGATCCTCGCCGCGGGTGCTGCGGCCTTCGCCTCGACCACACAGCACGCGCAGGCATCCCCCGCGGTCTTCGCGCACGGCGTGGCCTCGGGAGATCCCTTGCCCGACGCGGTGATCCTGTGGACCCGGGTGACACCCTCGCCGGAGGCGACACCCGGCTCGGGTGCGGGACCGGACCTCCCGGTCACCTGGGAGGTCGCCCGCAGCAGCAGCTTCGACACGGTGGTCGCGAGCGGGACCGTGACGGCGAGTTCCGTCTCCGACCACACGGTCAAGGTCGACGCCCGCGGGCTCGCACCGGACACGACCTACTTCTATCGATTCCGCGTCGGCGGAACCGTCTCCCCGACCGGCAGGACGTCCACCGCGCCCTCGCACGACGCTGCGGTCGGACGCCTGCGCTTCGGTGTCGTCTCGTGCGCCGACTGGGAAGGCGGCTTCTTCTCCTCCTACCGCCACCTCGCCGCACGCGACGATCTCGACGCCGTGATGCACCTCGGCGACTATCTGTACGAGTACGCGGCCGGGAAGTTCCCCGTCGCCGGTGGCAGGGGCGTCCGGACGCACGAGCCCACTCACGAGATCGTGAGTCTCGCCGACTACCGCATCCGGCACGCGCAGTACAAGACCGACCCGAACCTGCAGGCGCTGCACTCAAAAGTGCCGTGGATCGTGATCCGGGACGACCACGAGGCTGCGAACGACGCGTGGGCGGGTGGCGCGGAGAACCACGATCCGCTCCTCGAGGGCGACTGGGCCTCCCGCAAGGCCGCATCGATGCAGGCCTACGACGAGTGGATGCCGGTGCGCCCGAACGGTGGTCGGCTCTACCGGCGCCTGCGGTACGGACGGCTCGCCGAACTGTCGATGCTGGATCTGCGGAGCTACCGCTCCCAGCAGGTTCTCGGAGGCGGGAGACAGGTCGACGATCCGGGTCGCACGATGACCGGACAGGACCAGATGGAATGGCTCACCGCCGGCCTGGCGACCTCCCCCACCCGATGGCAGTTGATCGGCAATTCGGTGATGTTCTCGCCGATCGTCCTACCGCCCCTCGATCCACGGACCACCGGAGCGCTGACCGAACTCGTGGGAGTGCCGGCCGGAGGTGTGCCCTTCAACACCGACCAGTGGGACGGCTACACCGCCGACCGTCGGCGGTTGATGGACACCATCACGGCGGCGGGTCTGCGCAACGTCGTCTTCCTCACCGGCGACATCCACACCTCGTGGGCGATGGACGTCCCGGTGGACGCCGCCGACTATCCGGGTGCGGGCACCGTCGCCACGGAGTTCGTGGTTCCGTCGGTGACGTCGGCGAGCATCGACGAGTTGCTCGGTGTGCCCCCGCGGAGCCTGTCGCCCGCGCTGGAGGCGACGGCGACCGCGGCCAACCGGCACGTGCGGTTCGTCGAACTGGATTCGCACGGTTACGGGGTGCTCGAGGTGACTCCCGAGGCGACGCAGATGGAGTGGTTCTTCATCGGCGACCGCACGGATCCGAACACCGGTGCGCGCCGCGTCGCGGGATACCGGGTGGCCGACGGCGCGACGAGGATCGAACCCGCCGCTCCCCTGGTGTAGACGGCGAGCGGCGCCTGCCGGACCGACCGCTCTAACCGGCGGCGCGGTCCTCGAGGTGGGCGAGCACGTCGCGGGCGTGTGCGGCGACGTCGTCGTGGCCTGTCGCCGTGGCGAACTCGGCGAGCAGCGACCAGCGGGCGCGGAGCGCCGGGATGCGCGGCACCGACAGTCCGTGTTCGCGGACCGAGGCGATCCGCGCATGATCCTCGGGCAGGAACAGGTGCGTGCTCAGCCAGATGCATGCGAGCAGGGCGTCGAGCAGCCGCTCCTCGAGTACCTCGTCGTAGGCCAGCTGCGGCCACATGGCGACGACCTCGGCGCGCCACGCGTCGGCCATCGCGCGGATGCGGTCGACGGACAGCGGCACCGAGCACAGGCACAGCGGGAACGAGCTGAGGGCATACGCGATGTCGAGGGTCGCGTCGCGGAAGCCGCCCCATTCGTAGTCGAGGAACTGCACACCCGCGTCGCCGACCACGATGTTGTCGGGGCACAGGTCGGACGGGCTGAAGGCCCGGAAACGCCCGCCGGTGAACAGCTTGGACGCCCGCTCGGCGCGCTCGCGTACCGACTCGGGCACCGACAGGCCGAAGTCGGCCTCGAGGAGTTCGGGCACGCCCCGCACAGCATCGAGGGCCTGCTGGGACACGGCATCGGCGACGCGCGCGACATCGGCGCGCCGCAGCAGCGCCGCGAAGTCCTCCTCGCGGCCGACGGTCGCGGCATGCATGCGTCCGAGCGCCTGGGCCAGGGCCATCAGGGTGTTGCCGGCGGCCTCGGAACTGTTGCGCAGCACCTCCGACAGGGTGGTGGCGTCGCCGAGGTCGCTGAGCACCAGCAGGCGGGCCTCGAAGTCGTAGGCGAGCAGTTCGGCGCCCGGACGGTGATCCTTCGCGAGGGCCGTCGTGAACTGGTAGGAGACCGCCTCGCGGAGGAAGGCGATCTGCTCGTCCGTCTCGGACCCGCGGAAGTCGACGTGGCCGGTACCACGCGAGGGCGGTACCTGCTTGAGGACGAGGGTGCGCGGGAGCGAGAACGGATTGGCGGCCACTCGTACCCGTACGACCACCGAACGTCCACTGCCCCCGAGATCCACGGGATCGGTCAGGGTCACCGTGGCGCCGGTACGGCGGGTGAGCAGCGCTTCGGCGGCGTGAACCACCTCGGACACGGGGTCTGCCAATGTTGCGGTCATCACTGCCCAATCTACAGGTTCTCGGTCACGACGAGGTCGTCCACAATGCTCGGATCGAGCAGGACCTTCTTCACCCGTGCCCAGCCCACCAGGTCGCTTTTGTCTACTTTGTGAGGGAAAATCGCTGCTCATCCGGGCGTGTCCCCGTTCGCGCCCCGGCGGCTCCGCTCGCCGGACGCCGATCACGATCGGGACACGTCACGATCATTCGGGTGAAACGTGTGTCACCTTCTGAAAACCGCGGGCGGTGCCGCGGTCCACGGCTGCCTTCACGACACCGAAGATCAGACCCTGGAGAGCGGCCGCGATCAGCACGTCTCGGGTGCGCTGCGACAGATCCTGAGGTTCGGGCCGTTCGTCACTGCCGCCGACCTTCTTCCACACCTGGTTGAAGACGGCTCCGGCGAGGATGCCGCCTCCCACACTGGCTGCGAGAGCGAGCGGCTTGTAGAAGATCACGCGTGCGTCGGCCATCGATACCTCCTCGACCCGTCGCCCCCGTTGGCGCCGGACCGACGGAATACCCGGACACGATCCTCACAAACCTCATCGGACCCACGAACCTCACCCGGGAACACCGCCGGACGGCACACACGACGGCGCGGTGCCTCCCGTCCGGAGACGGGCGACACCGCGCCATCGGCAGTGCGGGAGATCAGGCCTTGTCGGCGCCCTCGGTCTCGGGTTCGGGCACGAAGTCGATGCCCGTCTCCTTGCGCTGTTCCGGCGTGATCGGGCCGGGAGCATCGGTCAGCGGATCGACACCGCCACCGGACTTGGGGAACGCGATGACCTCGCGGATCGAGTCCACCCCGGCGAGCAGTGCGGTGATGCGGTCCCAGCCGAAGGCGATGCCTCCGTGCGGGGGCGCGCCGTACTTGAACGCCTCGAGCAGGAAGCCGAACTTCTCGTTCGCCTCCTCCTCCGAGATGCCCATCACCTTGAACACCCGCTCCTGGATGTCGGGACGGTGGATACGGATCGAGCCGCCACCGATCTCGTTGCCGTTGCAGACGATGTCGTAGGCGTACGCCAGCGCAGAACCCGGATCGGTGTCGAAGGTGTCGATGTACTCGGGCTTGGGCGAGGTGAACGCATGGTGCACCGCGGTCCACGCCGAGTGACCGAGGGCCACATCACCGCTCGCGGTCGCGTCGGCCGCCGGCTCGAACAGCGGGGCGTCGACCACCCACACGAACGCCCAGGCGTTCGGATCGATCAGATCGAGCTTGCGGGCGATCTCGTCGCGGGCGGCGCCGAGCAGCGCACGCATCTGCTTGGTCGGACCGGCGGCGAAGAAGATGCAGTCGCCGGGGTTCGCGCCCACGTGTGCGGCGAGACCCTCGCGCTCCGCGTCGGTGAGGTTCTTGGCGACCGGACCGCTCAGCGTGCCGTCCTCGCCGACGAGCACGTAGGCGAGACCCTTGGCGCCACGCTGCTTGGCCCATTCCTGCCACGCGTCGAGCTGACGACGCGGCTGGCTCGCACCACCGGGCATGACGACGGCACCGACGTACTCGGCCTGGAAGACGCGGAAGGTGGTGTCCTTGAAGAACTCCTTGCACTCCACGAGTTCGATGCCGAAACGCAGATCCGGCTTGTCGGTGCCGAAGCGGCGCATGGCCTCGGCGTAGGTCATCCGCGGGATCGGGGTCTCGAGTTCGTAGCCCACCAGACGCCACAGCGCGTGCAGCACCTCCTCCGCGAGGAGGATTACGTCGTCCTGGTTGACGAACGCCATCTCGATGTCGAGCTGAGTGAACTCGGGCTGGCGGTCGGCGCGGAAGTCCTCGTCGCGGTAGCAGCGGGCGATCTGGTAGTAGCGCTCGATGCCTCCGACCATCAGCAGCTGCTTGAACAGCTGCGGGGACTGCGGCAGGGCGTAGAAGTTGCCGGGCTGCAGGCGGGCGGGCACCAGGAAGTCGCGGGCGCCCTCCGGCGTGGAACGGGTGAGGGTCGGCGTCTCGACCTCCACGAACTCGTGGTGGGCGAGCACCGCGCGAGCCGCAGCGTTGACCTTGCTGCGCAGGCGGATGGTCTTGCCGGGCTTCTCGCGACGCAGGTCCAGGTAGCGGTACTTCAGGCGGGCTTCCTCGCCCACCTGATCGTCGAGCTGGAACGGCAGCGGGGCGGCCTCGTTGAGAACCACGAGCTCGGAGGCGTCGACCTCGATCGCCCCGGTGGGGATCTCGAAGTTCTGGTTGCCCTCGGGGCGGATATCCACCTTGCCGGTGATCCGGACGCAGTACTCCGCGCGGAGCCGGTGCGCCTGCTCGAGGACGCCGGCGCTGCGGAAGACCACCTGCGAGACACCCGAGGCGTCACGCAGGTCGATGAAGATGACCCCGCCGTGATCGCGTCGCCGGGCAACCCAACCGGTGAGGGTGACTGTCTGCTCGGCGTGCTCGGCTCGCAACGAGCCGGCGAGATGGGTGCGCAGCACGGAATTCCTTTCGAAACGATCAGCGACGGGTTCGTCGGCTGTAATCCTACGAAAGACACGATCGGCCCGAGCGCACCCGTACCGAATAGTTCGTGCCAAGCTTGTCCGAATCCGACGAACACAGCAGAAAGCGGCGGCGATGACGTTCAGAGAAGGTGCACGCATGGATGCGGGCCGTGTCCGTACCGGCGGCGGTGGACGCGGTGGAAAGCTCGCTCTCGGCGGCGGGGCCGGTGGCCTGATCGTCATCATCCTGGCGTTGCTGTTCGGCGGCGATCCGTCCTCCCTGCTCGGCTCGGGAGTACCCGACACCTCCGGCGATCCGCAGGCCGAGAGCGCGCTCGAGCAGTGCGAGGTCGGCGGCAGTGCCGCAAACGAGAACGTCGACTGCCGGGTGCTCTACACCGTCGGGTCACTCGACTCGGTGTGGGAACAGCAGTTCGGGACGCAGACCGGTGTGGCCTACGTGCAGCCGGAGGTCGAGATCTTCACGTCTGCCACGTCCACCGGTTGCGGCAACGCCACCAGCGACATCGGGCCGTTCTACTGCCCGGCGGACCGGACGGCCTACTTCGACACCAGCTTCTTCGACGAACTCGAGACGCGGTTCGGCGCCAGCGGCGGTCCGCTCGCGCAGGAATACGTCGTGGCCCACGAGTTCGGGCATCACCTGCAGAATCAGCTCGGCGACCTCGGCCGCGCGCAGGCCGACCCGCGCGGTCCCGAATCCGGCGCCGTCCGTACGGAACTGCAGGCCGACTGCTACGCCGGGGTGTGGGCCTACCACGCCGACAAGCTTCCCGAGCCGACCACCGGAGAGCCCTTCCTCGTGCCGCTCACCGACAACGACATCCGCGACGCACTGTCGGCAGCATCGGCCGTAGGCGACGACCGGATCCAGCGGGCCGCCACCGGCCGGGTGAACCCGGAGGGCTGGACGCACGGATCGTCCGAGCAGCGTCAGGCCTGGTTCCTGGCCGGCTACCGCACCGGTCGGGTCGACGCGTGCGACACCTACTCGGCACGCGATCTCGACAACCCGCCGGCACTGCGCTGAGTCCGTGCGCCTCCGGCACTGCGCTGAGTCCGTGCGCCTCCGGCACTGCGCTGAGTCCGTGCGCCTCCGGACGCCGTCACGCGACTGTGACGGTCATGTTCGCGCGGTCGGCGACCAGGTCGGCGTGCTTCCGCATGCGCAGGGAGATGGGCCAGGTACCGGGGCGGCGCGCCTTGAAACAGAAGACCCGCTCACCGGTCCCTCCCGGCAACGGGTTCTTCGACGGCACGAATCGGATGTCGCGGAGGACGAGCCCCTCTCCGACCCTCGACGTCGACCAGCAGTAGTCCCGGGAGGTGTTCTCGGGAAGATGCAGCTCGATCATGTCCCCGACACCGACCGTGACATCCTTCGGACCAGTGGCGATGTGCTTCATGACCTCAGGATAGCCCGCGAATGTGATTTTCCTCACTCTCGTGACGAGGATGCTCGCGCGGCGGTCACGGCGTCGATGTGTGATGGGACACAAAACGGGGCATTCGTTCTCCATGCACGAGGAACGAGCCGGAATCACACGCAGCGACGCGGTGATGGGAGGACGCCTTCTCGCTCTGGCACACGAGAACGGCTACAGCGAACTGACCGAAGAGGTCGCGGCGCTGGTGTCGAGCGCCGGTTCGGACTCGCCGTCACAGATCACTCCCCCGCTCTACGGGGGTGTGCTGAGGTGGACGGTCTCGACGATCGCCGACGTCGTCGTCGACAAGATCGGCCCACAGGTCCGTGGCGACGAGAACTTCGAACTGACCATCCGGACCGAGAGCGGCCGTCACGTCCGACCGGAGGAACTCCCGCAGCCGGAGAGCACCGTGATGAAAGCGGTCGTCGATGCGCTCGCCGGCGACTCGATCGCGGCCCGCAGCGACCTCGACGAAGTGGTCTTCGCGATGGACTGGGCGTCGCAGATGGAAGCACTGGTCGAGGCAGTGCTCTGGCTCGACCGACTTCTCGACACACCGGTACCGGACGGGAACGACACACCGCCCTGGTGACCCCCACATGTGGAAGGGCGTGAACGGCGAGCGATGCCCGCCTTCACTCCCCTGACTCCCGAGATGCTCGCGGTCTCCGTCGCCGATCGCGCCGAGGCCCTCAGCGGAAACGTGTGCGTCGCCGTGAGCGCAGCCGACGCGGCGGACCCGGTGGAGTTCGCACAGCGTGTCGCGACGGAACTGAGAACGCGGGGCCGCGCCGCGGACGTCGTCGACCTCCACGATTTCGTCCGGCCCGCATCGCTGAGGCTCGAGCACGGACGCACCGATCCGTACAGCTACCGCCACGACTGGTTCGACTACGCCGCGGTCGACAGGGAGGTATTGCGCGCGGTACGTGAACATCAGCGGTGGCTTCCGCGTCTGTGGGACGAGGACACCGACCGTTCGGCGCGCGAACGCCCGCGGCGGGCGGCGGAGGACCAGATCCTGGTCGTCGCCGGCCCCATGCTCCTCGGACGTGGTCTCGACTTCGACGTCACCGTCGTCCTGACGATGTCTCGGGGCGCGCTCGAAAGACGCACGCGCCCCGAGGATTTCTGGACGATCGATGCGCTGCTGGAGCATTCGGTGCTCGAGCAGTCGGGGACGGACGGGGACATCCTGGTGCGCTACGACCACCCCACCCGCCCGGCAGTACGGACGCGATCCGCCTGAGCCACAGGTCGGATCGCATCCGCGTCGCAACAGCCTCGGACGATGCGTCGGATACGCGGGCGGCGCCTGCCGAAGCGGATCATCTCCCCGATCGAGGCTTGGCCAGGACCCGGTGGACGGCCGAGGTCACCGCGTCGGGCGCGACCGTACCGAAGACCGCCATCGACTTCGCGAGCACGGAACCCGGCACCACGTTCCCCTCGCCGCGCATGAGAGCGGCATAACCGTCGCGCGCGACGTGGGCCGGATCGTCCTTGGGCGCCTTCCCCAGGATCGTGTCGAGCATCCCGGCCCGTGCGAAGAAGTGGGTATCGGTGGCCCCGGGCAGCATCGCCGTGAGCGTGACCCCGCTGCCGTCGAGTTCCTTCCGGACGCCGTCGGTGAAGGACTGCACGAACGCCTTGGACGCGTTGTACACGGCCTGGTACGGGCCGGGCATCTTCGACACGACCGACGACGTGATGAGCATCCGGCCCGAGCCGACCCGCTACATGTCGTTCAGCAACAGGTGTGCCAGATGCACCGTCGAACGTACGTTGACGTCGATGACGGAGAGAACGTCCTCGAGTTCTGCGTCGACGAACGCCCCACCGATCCCGACACCGGCGTTGAGCGCAACCGCTGCCGGGACGCGACCTCCGGCCGTGGCGGCCTCGTGGACCGCCCGGACCCCTTCGGGAGTCCGCAGATCCGCGTGGACCGACACCACCTCCACACCGGACGTCCGCAGGTCGGCGGCAACGTCGTCCAGCGCGTCCGACCTCGCCGCGAGCACGAGGTCGTATCCGTCGGCCGCGAACAGGGCCGCCAGCTCCCGGCCTATGCCTCGCGATGCTCCGGTCACCAGAGCGAGAGGTCGAGCGTCGTCCATATCTCCTCCTCGGCACGTATGGCTCGCGGGTACCCACATCCCGTCGGGTCGACACGGCGCCGGGGACGTCGCAACCGTTTGGGTCGGGCACGTCCTCGGGTATGCGAGAGACACCCTGCGCTCGCCCCGTCACGGGCAGTCCCTTCCGAATTCTGGAGTCCACTTGCAGCACAACACGTATCGGCCGTCGTCCGCCCGAGCATCGGACGATGCACGCGAGGAACTCTGCACCGCCGCGCAGAAGGTGTTCGGCTGGGACACGCTTCGCCCCGAGCAGCTGGACGCGATGGTTCCGCTGCTCGACGGACGCGACGTCCTGGCCGTGATGGCCACCGGCTCCGGGAAATCCGCGATCTATCAGGTGCCCTCACTCCTGTTACCGGGGGTGACGGTCGTCGTCTCCCCCTTGATCGCGCTGCAGAACGATCAGATCGCCGGCCTGGACCACTCGGAGGCGCCCGAGGCGGTCGCGATCAATTCGCGCCAGCGCGAGTCGGAGAACGAGGCGAACTGGCGCGCCGTGCTCGAACACGACGCCGACTACGTCTTCCTCGCTCCCGAACAACTCGCCAAGGACGAGGTCCTGGAGCGCCTGAGGAGCGTGGAGGTCTCGCTCCTCGTCGTCGACGAAGCGCACTGCGTCGCCATGTGGGGCCACGACTTCAGGCCGGAATATCTACGCCTGGGAGACGTGGCCGAGGCCCTGGGACGACCACCCGTCGTCGCGCTCACCGCGACCGCCTCACCGCCGGTCCGCGAGGACATCGTCGAGGCGTTGCGCATGCGGGATCCGCTCGTCGTCGCCGGAGGTTTCGACCGGCCGAATCTCGACATCGAGGTGCGCAGGCACACCGACGACGGTGAGAAGCGACGCGCCGTCGTCGAGGCCGTGGCGTCCCTGCCGGGTCCGGGCATCCTCTACGCCGCGACCCGCAAGGACACCGAGCGGTACGCCGACGCCCTGCGTGAACGCGGGATCGACGCGTGCCCCTATCACGCCGGGATGCGGGCGGCCGAGCGCGAGGACGTCCACCTCGGATTCCTCGACGGTCGCTGCGACGTCGTGGTCGCGACCTCCGCCTTCGGCATGGGCATCGACAAGCCTGACGTGCGTTTCGTCGTGCACGCCTCGGTGCCCGACTCGGTCGATTCCTACTACCAGCAGATCGGGCGTGCCGGGCGCGACGGGGAACCGGCCACCGTCCTGATGTTCTACCGTCCCGAGGATCTGTCGCTCGCGACCTTCTTCACCACCCACAACCCCGACGAGGAGTTGATCGGTCGGGTGTTCTCGGCGGTCCGCTCCGCATCGCCGATGAAGCTCGGACGGCTGCGCACCGAACTCGACGTGCGGGGGCGGCGGCTGTCCAATGCGGTGAACCTGCTCGAACGGTGCGGGGCTCTCGTCTCCGGCCGGCGTGGACTCTCCGCAACCGACATCCCGCGACGTCAGGCGATCGAGCAGGCACGCGAGACGGCCGCGTCGGGCGAGCGACTCGACCGATCGCGGGTCGAGATGATGCGCGGCTACGCCGAGACCCGTGGGTGCCGCCGCCGGTTCCTGCTCGGATACTTCGGCGAGACATCGGCCGACCCCTGCGGCCGGTGCGACACCTGCCGGGACGGCGCGTCCGACGAGGTCGCAACGGTATCCGTGCTTCCGGGCACCGGGGCTGCGCAACCGGACTGCGAGACGACGGAATTCATCCCGAACACTCGTGTGGTGCACACCGAGTGGGGACCGGGAGTGGTGATGACCTGCGAGCACGATCGGGTCACCGTCCTGTTCGACAGCGAGGGCTATCGGACCCTGTCGCTCGCCGCGGTCGCCGAGTCGGGAGTGCTGACGGTCGACGACGACCACCTTCCCGACGAGGCCTCCACCGCGGCCCTGCCTGCCCACATGGAAGAACCCGTGGCGTGAACCACGGGTTCTTCCGGATCCCGATGTCGGGAGGTGCGGGCTCGGGTCAGGGACGAGCCGTGCCCGGGGCCGTTCGCGCACGCGTCAGGAGCACGCCGAGAGCGATCATGCCCAGCCCCAGAACGAAGTGCAGCCAGTCGTCTGCGGAGTTCACGGGCACGAAGTTGGCGCTGCTGTCCTTGTCGATGATCAGGCCGTAGATCCAGAGCACCAGATAGATCGCACCACCGATGATGAGGAAACTGCGGGCCGTGGCTGCAGCCCGGGCCGCTGCGAGGCCCAGGACACCGAAGAGCAGGTGCACGATGTTGTGGAGGATGGAGACCTGGAAGATCCCCAACAGCAGAGCCTCGGAATGGTGGCCTGCGCCCGAGAGCTGGTCGTAGTCCGACGTGACACCCGGGATGAACCCGAGGATGCCCACCAGTAGGAAGACGGCGCCCACCACGAGCGCCGCGGTCTGCACCGGCGTTGCCGTCATCGAGCCGCGGCCCGGGCTTGGTGATCGAGATGTCATCTTTCGTGTCCTCTCACCGAACGTCCGTTTGGGTTGAGTGGTCCGAATTACATTCACGGGTTAGCCGTGATGAAACGAACCCAAACGTCGGTTTCCGGCGTCGAGACCGGGGCCGAGCGGGGTGTGGAGCGGGGCGGTACTCCGCTCCCCCGGTCCGGATGGAGACGACCATCTCCGGACACGACGAAGGCCCGCGGGATCAACCCACGGGCCTTCGAGTCTGCGAGGCTCAGGCCTGGCTGCTGCCGAACGCATCGCCGGCCGCATCAGCGGAACCGGTGAAGAAGTTCAGCACGTCGAACAGGTCGGAAAGGTTACCGAAGAGGTCGACAAGGAACTCGAGTGCAGGCACGGGCTTCTCCCATCAATGGAACGACAACGAAGTTGTGACGACGCGCGTCGACACGCGATCCAATTGTTACCTGCATTCCACGTCCGCGCAGCACTTAAATTTGTAATACAGGCCACAAAGCGCTTCCACCAGCGAAAACGAAGATCTTTTCGAAAGAATCGGTCAGATATGTCGTAATCGTTCGGAAATACCCGGGACGGACAATACGGTCCATTCGGATGAAAATCCGAAGATTACAAGATCGCCCTGTGACCGTACCTCCACCCGGACGGCGGGAACTTCCACCCCCATCCGTTCGTCCTATCCTGTGAATGCATCCGTCCGACCGACCCGACCCCGAGGGAGTCATGAAACGCCCCAAGCGAAAACCTCGAAGACCCGTCCCGCCCAGACGTGACGCTCTGCTCGTCACCCGAGCCCGGTCCCCGAAGTGCTGACCGCCCTCGGAATCGCGGCCGGCATTCTTGTCGTTCTCGCCATCACTGCCCTGACCGGCTACTTCGTCGCGCAGGAATTCGCGTACATGGCCGTCGACCGTTCCCGCCTGAAGGCCCGCGCCGAAGGCGGTGACTCGGCTGCGGCCCGCGCACTGGCGGTCACCCGCCGCACCTCCTTCATGCTCTCGGGCGCTCAGCTCGGCATCACCGTCACCGGCCTGCTCGTCGGTTACGTCGCGGAACCACTGATCGGTAGCGGCCTCGGCGAACTGCTGGGCGGTGTGGGCATCCCCACCGCCGTGGGAGTCGCCGTCGGCACCGTGCTGGCCGTGCTCTTCTCGACCGTCGTCCAGATGGTCTTCGGTGAGCTGGTACCCAAGAACCTCGCCATCGCCCGTCCCGAACCGGTCGCACGCCGCCTCGCCCTGTCGACGAGCGCCTATCTCGCCGTCTTCGGATGGCTGATCAAACTGTTCGACGCCTCGTCGAATCTCCTGCTGCGGGCATTGCGCATCGAGCCGGTGCACGACGTCGAGCACTCCGCGACACCGCGCGACCTCGAACACATCGTGGCCGCGTCCCGCGAGACCGGTGAACTTCCGCCGGAGTTGTCCACCCTCCTCGACCGGATCCTCGAGTTCCCGACCCGGACCGCCGAACACGCGATGATCCCGCGGTCGCGGGTCGACGTCGTCGAGCTGGACGAGCCGGTCGCCACGATCCTCGACAAGATGAGCGAGGGGCACACCCGCTACCCGGTGGTGGGCACCTCGTCCGACGATCTGCGCGGTGTCGTGCACCTGCACGACCTCCTCGGCCTCGACACACCGACGGGCACGGCCGCGACGGTCTGCCGACCGCCCGTGATCGTGCCGGCCACGCTGGCCCTGCCGGAGGTTCTCACCGAGCTGGCCCGGGCCGAGGACGAGATGGCGCTGGTGATCGACGAGTACGGCGGGTTCGCCGGCGTCGTCACGCTCGAGGACATCGCGGAGGAACTGGTCGGCGAGATCGCCGACGAGCACGATCCCGCGATGGCCGTCGAGGTCATCCGCCCCGAGGGCGACGGCTGGATCGTCCGAGGCGATGCACATATCGACGAGGTGGCCCGCACCCTCGACCACGAACTGCCCGAGGGCGACTACGAGACGCTCGCGGGTCTGGTCATCACCGAGTTCGGCGGCTTCCCCGAGGTGGGTGACACCGTCCGGATCACGCTGGATCCGGATCCGGCCGAACTGCTGAACGAGGACGGCCCGCTCCACAGGACCCTGGTGGCCGAGGTCCGCGACATCGACAAGCACGTGCCGTCGTCCGTGCGCGTGACCGTTCTGACGGACGAGGTGACCGGCAATGAGTAGTCCTGTGGTCGTCGCAGTGGTGACGATCGGCCTGATCGCCGCCAGCGCGTTCTTCGTCGCGGTCGAGTTCGCGCTCATCGCGGCGCGACGACACCGGCTCGAGGACGCAGCGGCGTCGAGCCGCTCGGCGCGGGCTGCCCTGCGCAGCGCGTCCGAACTGTCGGTGCTGCTCGCGGGATCCCAGCTCGGCATCACGGTGTGCACGCTCGCACTCGGTGCGACGACGAAACCCGCAGTGCACCACTGGCTCACACCGTTGTTCGAGAACTGGGGCGCGCCGCTGTGGCTCGCAGACGTGGCCGGCTTCGTCCTTGCGCTGATCATCGTGACGTTCCTGCATCTCGTCGTCGGCGAGATGGCACCGAAGTCGTGGGCGATCGCCCACCCGGAGAAGTCCGCCACGATGCTGGCACTGCCGATGCGGGCGTTCATGTGGGTGACCCGGCCACTGTTGGTCCGGTTGAACCACATGGCGAACTGGTGCCTGCGGAAGGTCGGCGTGGATCCCGTGGATCAGGTCGCCGAAGGCCAGGATCCCGATGCGCTGCGGCATCTGGTCGAGCACTCGGCCACCGTCGGCACGCTCGACGAGCGCTATCACGGGCACCTGAGCAGTGCGCTGGAACTCGAGACGCTCACGCTCGGCGAGATCGTCACGCCGCAGGCCGAGCCGAGCAGCGTGAAGCCGACCTCGACGGCCGACGAGATCCGTGAGACGGCCCACCGCACCGGGCATCTCCGGTTGCTCGTGCGCGCCGACGGCCACGTCGACGGTGTCGTGCACGTGCGCGACAGTCTCCAGGCCGCGCCCGGAACCACGGCGGCCGAACTGATGCGTCCCGCATTGACGATCGACGCCGCGACTCCGGTCTACGAGGCGCTGACGACGATGCGGGAGACCAGGAACCATCTGGTCACCGTCACCGAGAACGGACGCATCGTCGGGCTGATCGCCCTCTCGGACGTCCTGGCCCGGCTGCTGCCGATGAGCGGCGCCGCGAGCTGACCGACGACGGCGACAGGCCCGTCCCGGATCTCCGGGGCGGGCCTGTCGCCGTTTCCGGTCCGCGGACCGGTCGACGGTGTCGGTGCTCAGGAATGTCCGAGGGCGGCGTGCATCTCCCACACGATGACTTCGGCGCCGGTCGCCGTGGTGAGCCGGCGGCCACCACCGCCGGCGATTCGCACCGCATCTCCTTCGGTGAGAGGTCCGGCTCCCTCGAGCGCGGCTTCACCCCGGGCGACGAAGAGGTGCACGAAGGGCGCGTCCGGCAGCGTCACCGGCCGATCAGGATGCATCCGCGCGACGTGCATGGCGGCATATCTGTTGCGGATGCGGATGGCGGAATGGTCGGCGTAGGCGTCCATTCCGGATGCGACCGGTACGAGGCCGCCGGCGAGCAGTTCGTCGTCGATCTCGAGTTGTTCGTATCCCGGCTCGATCCCGGCTTCGTCCGGCAGCACCCACATCTGCACGAATCGCACAGGCTCGTCGTGCTCGGCGGCATGCGAAGCGGTGGCACCGGGATAACGCCACGAGTCGTTCTTCTCGGAGTGGAGGATCCCGGAGCCCGCGCTCATGCGCTGCGCGAGACCCGGGTAGATCACCCCGGAATGCCCCGTGGAGTCCTGGTGCACGAGCGATCCGCGCAGCACCCAGGTGACGATCTCCATGTCGCGGTGCGGGTGGGTGTCGAAACCGCTTCCCGGACGGACGATGTCGTCGTTGTTGACCATCAGCATCCCGAAATGCGTGTTGTCGGGGTCGTAGTGGTGGCCGAACGAGAAGGAGTGCCTCGAGTCGAGCCAGTCGATCTTCGTGTGGAGGCGGTCGTCCGCGCGGCGGACGTCGAGAATCGGTGCGGTACTCATGCGGGGTCCTGTGTCGGGCAGTTCGGATCTGCGGTGGGCGGATTGCGGCGGGGGCGGATACGTGCCTGGGGCAGGGGCGGCGCCGGGAGACGCTCGACTCTGCCGGTGTAGCCGGTAACGCTGCCGAACCGATCGGACCCGCGTTCCCAGGCGTCCCGGTAGGCGACGATCTCGTCGTGGTCGCGCCCGACGAAGTTCCACCACATCACGATCTCCTCGCCGAGGGGCGTACCGCCGAGGAGGACGATACGTGCGGGGTCGTCGGTGGTGTTGGTCAGTTCGAGGGCCGGCACGCCGGTTCCTGTGTAGCCGAGCGCGGCACGCGTGAGCACGGTACCGAACAGCGCGACCGTACCGGTGTCGACGAGCACCCCGTGTTCGAACGACGGGTCGACGTCGAGGGTGATGCTTGCCGCGGGGTCCAGGACGATCTCCGCGCCGAGCAGCGGGGTGTACGTCGTCACGGGCGACTCCTCGCCGGCGAGCGAACCGAGGAAGACCTTGACGTCGGCACCGGGCACCCTGACGACCGGCGGCACGTGGTGCTGGAAGTCGCGGGGCGCGTCGCGATGCGCGTCGGGCAGGGCCACCCACAACTGCACGCCGTGCAGCGTCGTGGTTGCGGAGGTGGAGACCTCGGAGTGACAGATCCCGTGGCCTCCGGTCATGAGGTTCAACTCCCCCGGCCGGACCATCGCGTGGACGCCGTGACTGTCGCGGTGCTCGATCTCCCCGGTGAACAACCACGACACCGTCTGCAGTCCGGTGTGGGGGTGCGGTGCGACGTCCATGCCGCCGGTGAGGGAGACGTCGTCGGGACCGTAGTGGTCGACGAAGCACCATGCGCCGATCAGCGAACGCTGCCGTTGCGGGAGCGTGCGGCGCACGGGCATCGCCCGGGGGCCGCCGAGCGGGACCTCACGCGAGGTGATGATCTCCACGCGGGGGCGGAGCGGGTCGCGGATCGGGAGGTCCTCCGTCCGGCAGTGGATCTCCTCGGGACGGATGTCGGTGTTGCTCATACCGCTCGACTCCTCTCGGTGGTCCGTCGGTCGACGCTTCCAGTGTGTCACATTTGATTGCGTAGTCAACTAACGCGGGTACACTGGAGACCATGGGAGAAGCGAAGTGGCTCAGCGACGACGAACAGCGCCTGTGGCGCGCCTATCTGGATGCGACGCGACTGCTGTTCCAGAATCTCGACAAGCAGCTGCTGCGGGACTCCGACATCTCCTTCACCGACTTCGAGATCCTGGTCCTGCTGTCCGAGGCACCCGATCGCCGGATGCGCATGCGCGACCTCGCGGACGCCAGCACCACGACCCGCAGCGGCATCACCCGCGCCGTCTCCCGCATGGAGAACGCCGGGTGGGTGCGGCGCGTGGAGTGCGAATCCGACCGACGTGGTGCGTGGGCCGAACTGACGGACGTCGGCTACGCGAGACTCGCCGAGGCGGGTCCGGGCCACGTCGAGGCGGTCCGCGAGAACATGTTCGACCTGCTCTCCCCCGACGACATCACCTCCATGACCGAGGCCTTCACCCGCATGCGCGATCGCATGATCGACGGTAGGCGGTAGGCCTCCCGCCCGCGGCCGAACGCCGCCCGCACCTCCGGGGCGGGGGCGCCCACCCGCTCACGGATATGTTGACCGGGTCACAGTCACCATCTCGAAGGCGGTACCTCCCATGCGGTACGACCCGCGGCGCACCTCGCTCGACCTGTATCCGTTGCAGCGCACGATCACGCCCCTGTTCGGCGACACCGACGCGCTCGGGCACATCAACAACGTCTCGATCGCCCGCTACTTCGAACAGGCCCGCGTCCTCGTCATGGAGGCAGTGTCGTCAACCCTGGGCGGCACGCATCCCTTCGAGCGTGCGGTACTCGCGAAGATCGAGATCAACTTCCTGGCCGAGGTGTTCTATCCGCACGACATCGTCATCGCCACCGGCGTCCACCGCACAGGAACGTCGTCGGTCGTGATCGGCTCGGCCCTGTTCCAGCACGGCCGGTGCGTCGCACTCGCCGATTCGGTGGACGTCGGCACCGCCGCCGAAGGCGGATCACGTCCGGTCCCCGAAGCCTCACGCCTGGCGTTCGAGAAGTTCCGGCTCGCATACGGCGACTGACGCGACGTCCACGAACCGCCTCAGAACAGGGTGAGCGCCGCCTCGGGTTCGGGAGCGCGTTCGTCGGTCCGCAACGCGCCCGTCTCCTCGCGCCGAGCGGACGCCCGGGTCCCGAGGTGATGGCGTTCGAGCAGGGGCGCGACCCGCTCGTCCAACCACTGCGAGTACTCGGGCGCGACGTAGGCACCCCGTCCGTAGAGGCGGCGATAGCGTCGCATGAGGGCAGGATGCTCCTGGGCGAGCCACGACAGGAACCACCCGCGGGTCGAGCCGCGCAGGTGCAGCGGTATCACCGTCACCCCCGACGCGCCGGCCGTGGCCAGGGAGTCGAACAGCGTGTCGAGGTGCTGACGCGAATCGGTGAGGAAGGGCAGCACCGGAGCGACCATGACGTGGCACGACAACCCGGCGTCGACGATCGCCTTCACGAGATCGAGACGGGCCTTCGGTGACGGCGTGCCCGGTTCGATCTGCGCGGCGAGTTCGGGATCGCCGATGGGGAGCGACACCGCGACCGACACATCGACCCGACCGGCCGCCAGCGACAGCAACGGGAGATCGCGGCGCAGAAGCGTGCCCTTCGTGAGAATGGAGAAGGGGGTGCCGGATTCGGCGAAGGCCCGGATGACTCCGGGCATCAGCCGGTAACGCCCCTCTGCACGCTGGTAGGGATCGGTGTTGGTACCGAGCGCCACGTGTTCCCGGGTCCAGGATCGGCGCGCGAGTTCGCGGCGCAGGACGGCGGCGACGTTGGTCTTGACGACCAGTTGCGAGTCGAAGTCGTGCCCGGCGTCGAGATCGAGATACTCGTGCGTGGGACGGGCGAAGCAGTACCGGCACGCGTGGGTGCACCCGCGGAAGGTGTTGACGGTGTACCGGAACGGTAACCGGGATGCCTCCGGCGTCCTGTTCAGCGCGCTCTTGCACAGCACCTCGTGGAAGGTGACGCCCTCGAACTCCGGTGTGCGGACACTACGGACGAGGCCTGCCCGCTCGAGACCCGGCAGAGCTCCGTCGTCCGCGTCCACAGTCTGACCCGCCCACCTCATGCCTCCAGTCGAACATGTGTGCTATTCGGTGTCAACAGATCGTTCGACATCGTGTTCGATCGGATGAGGCGCATTCGTTGTGCAACGAATACATCGGCTTTCCGCGCGCTCCATCCACAGGCGCCCGAGGGACCGGTGGCTCGCCCGGTGCGCTCGAGTTACAGTGCTCGCCACACTGATCTTCGATGGGGGGTTCGATGAGCGGTCTGTTTCCCGGTGCCGGAATCCGGGTGGTGCCCGACGGAATTCGAGCGTTCGGGACCACGAATCTTCGTGCGGCCGAGCAGGTGGCGCAGGCGGGGACGTTCGATCTGCAGGCCAACATCTCCGCGCTGAGCCCGGCCATGGGACTCATCGGCGGAGAGTTCCTCGCAGTGTTCGCCGCAGCCCAGTCCGAGCACACCCGCGCCGTCGCGCAACTGTCATGGGCCTACGCGTCCAACGGCATCGCAGCACACGAGGCGGCCACCGGCTACGAAACAGCCGACACCGGAACGGCTTCGGCGCTGGCCGATGCGGCGGGAGGACTGTGATGCAGGGATCGGTCGCCGACACCGCGACACCCGCCGCGTCACCGACCGTTCTCGACGCTCTCCGCGCGTCCCCGATCGGACCGGTCCTCGACGCACCGCTGCCGGTACTGCCGGAAGCCGTCCTCCCCGAGCCGGGTCTGCCCGTCCCCGAGGTGAATTCGATCGCCGAACTGCTCGGGACGATCCCGGTACCGGTCCTGCCCGACCTCGAGACGATCGTGCAGCCGCTCACCGAACTCTGCTCGATGTTCGGCACCGGCATCCTCGACTCGCTCGACCCCTCGGCGATCCTGCAGCAGGGGTCGCGTCTGCTCGAGACCGCCACGATGCTCGGCCGCAGTGCGCTGCACGCACTTCCAGAGTCGTGGGAGGGGGTGACGGCCGACGAGGCCGCAGGGCACGGGGTGCGCGCACAACAGTCCGCCCTCGAACTGGCCGACCGCGGCGACCGGATCGGCGACGTCACCCGCGCCGCCACGGCGACCGTCGAACGCGGCAACATCGAATTGACCGGCATCGCACAGTCGTTCGTGGCCACGGCGATGGCGGCTGCGCCCGCTCTCGCGACGCCGCCGGGCCAGGCCGCCCTGTTGGCGTCCGCCGTGCAGCATCTCCAGGCGGCCATGGCCGTCGTCGCGCGCACCCGGGGCGAGCTGACGATCCATACCGCCGCGATGACGGCGCTGACCACACCGATTCCCGTGCCCGCGCCGGTCGCCGTGGCCGGGGTCCACGAGATGCGCACGGTCGCCACTGCCGCAACCGATGTCGCGTCGAGTGTCGCAGCGCCGTTCACGGCCGCCGCGCACGCCCCGACCATTCCCACCGCCTACGCGGCGACCGTGCCCACCGCACACGCGGCGGTTCCGACCGTCGGCGCGGCGGTCGCGGGATCGGCCGGAACGATGTCGGCCGGAGTGGCCGCCGGTCACGGCACCGCAGGGGCCGCGTTCGGAACTGCAGGTGCGCCTGCCGCCGCTCCGATTCCGACCGCGCCCGGTACGGGTGGGGGTTCGCCGACCACGAGCGGCGCGACCGCGATGGGAAGGGCACCCTCGACCGGCGGGATGGTCCCCGCGGGCTCGGCCCGCGGATCCGACGACGAGGAGCACCGCTCCCCCACCCGTCTGCTGAGTGCCGCCGCGGAGGGAAGCGAGGTCGTCGGAGAACTGCCGTTGGTCGTTCCCGCGGTGATCGGATCGCACGACGACCGCTGAGCACCTCGTCCATCGGGCGAGCCCGTCAGTCGACGAGGGAGGCCACCTCGTGATCGGTCAGCGTCGTCTGCGGCACGCGGCCGGCGCCGCGCGCGAGTTCGATCGCCCGGTAGAGCGGGCGTTCGCCGAGCGCGGCGTCGCGGGCCTCCGCCCGCAGCTGTTCGACGAGCACCGACGAGATCGCCGCCGCCGGAGCGATCTCGCTGGTGGCGAGCGCATTGGCGAGCTTTCGCAGAGACAGGACATCGAGTTCGCGACCGCCGCCGTTCGCATACAGGGCGAGCGGGACCGACACCAGATTGTGCTCACCGTCGTTGACGCGCACGACGGCCTGCGACACGCCACCCACCCGAACGATCAGTTCGACCCCGGCGAGTCGCGCGAGATCGACACTGCGCGACCGGAACGCCCCCGACAGGGTGACGACGGTGCCACGCAGCAGCAGGTGCCGGCGCGTGGCCAGGAACGCACCGACGGCCGGCGGCACCGTGAAGACGGCCCCGACGAGCAGGGCGACCCAGCCGGGCGCGACGATCCAGACGAGAAAGCCGAGGACGACGCCGACGACGAGCGCGAGCAGCGCGATCCTGCGGGCACGTGGCCTGAGCAGCCGGGACGGGATCAGATCGAGCGGGACGGTGGCACCGTCCCGGTCGTCATGCGCCGGCAACGACCTCACCCACACGGGCTACGACGTCCGTGAGTGCAACGCTGTGCTGCTCGCCGTTGCGCAGATCCTTGACGACGATCTCGCCCGCCTCGAGTTCGCGATCGCCGAGCACGAGCGCGACGACGGCACCGGACTTGTCGGCCGCCTTCATCGCGCCCTTGAGGCCGCGCCCACCGTAGGCGAGGTCGACGCGGACACCCGCGGCGCGCAGCTTGTGCGCGATGGGCACGAGCGCGGCCTTCGCGGCGTCGCCCATCGGCACCCCGTACACCTCGCACCGCGCGGGGCTGCCGGCGGTCTTGCCCTCGGCGGCGAGCGCGAGAACCGTGCGATCGACGCCGATCCCGAATCCGATGCCCGAGAGCGGCTGGCCGCCGAGCTGTTCCATGAGTCCGTCGTAGCGACCACCACCACCGATGCCGGACTGGGCGCCGAGCCCGTCGTGGACGAACTCGAAGGTGGTCTTCGTGTAGTAGTCGAGACCGCGCACCATGCGCGGATTGACGACGTACGGAACGCCGATCGCATCGAGGTGCGCGAGCACCTCGTCGAAGTGCGCGCGAGCGGTGTCCGAGAGGTGGTCGAGCATCAACGGCGCGTCGGCGGTCATCTCGCGGACCTCCGGGCGCTTGTCGTCGAGCACGCGCAGCGGGTTGATCTCGGCGCGGCGGCGCGTCTCCTCGTCGAGCGGGAGCGCGAACAGGAACTGCTGCAGCTTCTCCCGGTACTGCGGGCGGCAGGTCTCGTCGCCGAGGGACGTGATCTCGAGGCGGAAACCGTCGAGTCCGAGCGACCGGAATCCTGCGTCGGCGACCGCGATGACCTCGGCGTCGAGCGCGGGATCGTCGACGCCGATCGCCTCGACGCCGACCTGCTGCAGCTGACGGTAGCGACCCGCCTGGGGGCGCTCGTAGCGGAAGAACGGTCCGGAATAGGACAGCTTCACGGGGAGCTGACCACGGTCGAGGCCGTGCTCGATCACCGCGCGCATCACGCCTGCGGTGCCCTCGGGACGCAGCGTGACCGAGCGTTCACCGCGATCGGCGAAGGTGTACATCTCCTTCGTGACGACATCGGTGGACTCGCCGACGCCGCGAGCGAACAAGCCGGTGTCCTCGAAGATGGGCAGCTCGACGTGCCCGTACCCCGCCAGGCGTGCGGCACGGGTCAGACCGTCCCGTACCGCCACGAACTCCGCCGACTGCGGGGGAACGTAATCGGGCACACCCTTCGGCGCCGAAAACGTGGAGGCCTTGCTCACTGGTACTGCCTTCTCTCGGGATTCTCTCGGTTGGTCACCGGACGGATCGCGGTGTTCGTGCGTCGGTATCGATGCGCCGGCGTTCGTGCGTCGGTGTTCGTGCCGTCAGCGGGATTCTGCCAGGCCGGTGAGGAAGGGGTTCGACACCCGCTCCTGGCCGATCGTGCTCGCCCCGCCGTGTCCGGGGAGGATGTTGGTGCCGTCGTCGAGCACGAGCAGCTTGCGCGCGATCGAGTCGAGGAGTTGCGCGTGGTCGCCGCCGGGCAGGTCGGTGCGGCCGATCGATCCCTGGAACAGGGTGTCGCCGGTCAGTGCGACGTTCAGGACGGCGCCATCGGGCGTGGTGGTGCGGGTGCGCAGGACGACCGAGCCGCGGGTGTGTCCGGGCGTGTGGTCGACGACGAACTCGATTCCGGCGTGTTCGATCTCGTCCCCGTCGGCGAACTCCACGACCTGCTGCGGTTCGACGAACTCGACACCGTCCAGGAAGGGCGCAAGGCTCGATCCCATGCCCTGCAGCGGATCGGTGAGCATCATCCGGTCGTCCGGGTGGATGTAGACGGGGATCCCGTACCGGTCGGCCACCGGCTGCGCCGACCACATGTGGTCGAGGTGACCGTGCGTGAGCAGCACCGCCCGGGGCGTGAGATCGGATCCGGTGAGGAACTCCACGAGCGGCTCGGCGGCGTCCTGGCCTGGATCGACGACGACGCACTCCTTCGCGTTGTCCTGCGCGAGGATGTAGCAGTTGGTCTGGAACATCCCGGCAGGGAATCCGGTCACGAGCACGAGCATCGCTCCTACGGGTGGAAGCCTTCGAGGTCTCCTACAGACTATGCGTTGCGCCCTGCCCACGGGTTGCCGGTCCCGAGTGGCAGACTCGGGTCTGCTTCGAAGTCGGTTGGACCACATCGATCGTTCACGGGAGGACTACTGCAGTGCCGAGCAACGCACAACGGCGCCAGGCCGCGAAACGCAAACTCGAACGGCAGCTCGAGCGTCGAGCCGAACGCGAGCGCAAGCGGCGCCGCACGATGATCGCGCTGTCCGCGCTCGGAGTGATCGTGGTCGTCGGCGCGGGTGTTGCTCTGTGGGCGGTCAACCGGGGCGACGACACGGCCACCGAGGCGGCGTCGAACGACACCTCGGATTCCGAACTCGAGTACGCCGCCCTCCCCGAGGGCCGGTCCGAACCGTTGCCCGAGACGGTGAGCTGCTCCTACCCCGCGGACGGCCGCGAACCGTCGAAGCCGGCAGAGCCGCCGCGCACCGAGGGCATCCGCACCACCGGCGAGGGCAACACGGACATCAGCGTCAGCGTGGAGACGAGCCAGGGGAACATCGGCCTGATCCTGCACAACGACGATTCGCCGTGCACCGTCAACAGCTTCCTGTCGCTCGCCTCGCAGAACTTCTTCGACGAGACGGCCTGCCATCGGCTCACCACCTCGCCGTCCCTGCAGGTCCTGCAGTGCGGCGACCCGTCGGGTAGCGGATCGGGCGGACCGGGTTACCAGTTCGCGAACGAGTTCCCGACCGACCAGTTCGCCGCCGACGATCCCGCGGCGCAGGAACCGATGACCTATCCGCGCGGCACGCTCGCGATGGCCAACGCCGGTCCGGACACCAACGGCAGCCAGTTCTTCCTGGTGTACGGCGATTCGGTGCTGCCGCCGCAGTACACCGTCTTCGGCACGATCGACGAGACCGGACTCGCGACCCTCGACACGATCGCCGCGGCCGGTGTCGCAGGTGGAGCCGCCGACGGTGCCCCCGCGCTGGAGACCACGCTCACGTCGGTCAGGATGGACTGATGATCCGATTGCGCACCACCCTCGCCGCCGGCGCCGGGCTGGCACTCCTGCTCACGGGATGTTCCGACGACACGTCCACCGACAGCGCCGCGACCTCCTCGGCACCGGCGTCCGTCGCCGACCGTCAGTCCCCCGCCTACACGGGCGAACTGCCGGAACGGCCCGCCGGTGGCGATTCCGTCTCGTGCACCTACAACGCCTCGGGTGAAGCCGCGCGCGACGTGACCGCCCCGTCCGCGGACGACGTCTCCGCCTCCGGCACCACCGCCGCGCAGATCACCACCAGCGTCGGCGTGATCGGCGTGGAACTCGACCGGGCCGCGGCACCGTGCACGGTGAACAGCTTCGTGTCCCTCGCGGAGCAGGGCTACTTCGACGACACGCCCTGCCACCGTCTGGTGACCTCGCCGGGTCTGCAGGTTCTGCAGTGCGGCGATCCGACGGGCACCGGCACGGGCGGGCCGGGTTACGGCTTCGACACCGAGTACCCGGAGAACGTGTACGCGCCCGGCGACGCCCAGCTGCGGCAGCCGGTGATCTACCCGCGCGGTACGGTCGCGATGGCCAACACCGGCCGGCCCGGCAGCAACGGCAGCCAGTTCTTCCTGGTCTACGAGGATTCGCAGCTTCCCCCCACCTACACGGTCTTCGGGACGGTCGACGAGGCCGGACTCGCCGTGATCGAGGAGGTCGCGGCAGAGGGCGACGACGGATCGATGGCGGCCGGCGGCGGTGCCCCCAACCGCGCGGTGCAGATCGAGTCGGTGACCGTCGGGTCCTGACACCCGCTCGCGCCACAGCACGCGCCGTCCCCGCCCCGGATCCCGGGGCGGGGACGGCGCGTCTTCGGGACTCCGGAGAGGGCGGACTCTGCCGCCCGGTACGAGATCCACTGGAGCGCACCACCTCACGGGGTGATCTCGGGGGTGATTGTTCATCGATCCGCTCTCGGCCCCTATCGGTTCGTGCAGGGTTCCGATAGCGTCCCGATGCTGTGATCCACACCACCGAGCGGCGGTTCGCGTCCCGGCTCCGCACCGTTGTTCCGCTCTGTCTCGTCGCCGTCGCAGCGCTGCTCGGCGGCTGTGCGCAGGACGCCGGTTCCGCCACCACGAAGGTCACCGAGGTCGCACAACCGCGGTCGGCTCCCCCACGCGATCTGTCCATCTACCGCGGACTCCCCGAGGTCCCGGCCCAACCGGCACCGACCGTGACGTGCGAGTACGTCGACAAGGGTGGTGCTCGTCCCCCGTCCACCGCATCGACCGTGGGCATCGTCGATCTGACCCTCGAGACGTCGATCGGCGCGATCCCGCTCGTGCTCGACCGGACCCAGGCGCCGTGCACGGTCAACAGCTTCGTCGATCTCGCGCGTCGCGGGTTCTACGACGGCACGTCCTGCCACCGTCTGGCGACCGATCCGGGCGGCGAGCTCTACCAGTGCGGCGACCCCACCGGGACGGGATCCGGCGGGCCCGGGTACACGTTCGCCGACGAGTACCCGGTGCCGCAGTTCGCGGCGGAGGCCGCGACGTCCTATCTCCCGCCGGCGGTGCTGTATCCGCGCGGCACGATCGCGATGGCCAATGCCGGCGTGGAGGACAGCAACGGCAGCCAGTTCTTCCTGCTGCTCGGAGATTCACTGTTGCGCCCGGACTTCACGGCCTTCGGCCGCATCGCCGATGCCGGGATGCCGGTGCTCGACGCGGCCGCCGCGGACGGACACGACGGTTCCAGCCCGCTCGGGGGCGGCGTACCCACGACACCGGTCGTGATCGGGGCCGTGCGGTGACGGAATGACGTGACCGGGGTGATCAGGCGGCGGAGGTCACCCGGTAGACGTCGTAGACACCCTCGACGTTGCGGACGACGTTGAGCACGTGTCCGAGATGCTTCGGATCGCCCATCTCGAAGGTGAACCGGCTTACCGCGACCCGGTCGCCCGTGGTGGTCACCGAGGCCGACAGGATGTTGACCTTCTCGTCGGCGAGGGCCTTGGTGACGTCCGACAGCAGGCGATGCCGGTCGAGCGCCTCGATCTGGATCGCGACGAGGAAGACCGACGACGGCGAGGGCGCCCACTGCACCTCGATGATGCGCTCCGACTGCTCCCGCAACGACCCCGCATTGGTGCAGTCGGTGCGGTGCACGCTCACCGCTCCGGTGCGGGTCACGAAGCCCATGATCTCGTCACCGGGGACAGGCGTGCAGCACTTGGCGAGCTTCGAGACCGTGCCCGGCGCGCCCGGTACGAGGACACCGGAGTCGCCGCTGTGCCGCGAGCGGGTGGGGATGGTCGACGGGGTGGACCGTTCGGCCAGCTCCTCCTCGACGCCACCGACCCCGCCGAGCAGCGCGACCAGCCGTTGCACGACGTGGTGCGCCGAGACGTGGTGCTCGCCGACGGCGGTGTACAGCGCCGAGACGTCGGCGTAGCGCAGCTCCTTGGCGACCGCGACCATCAGGTCGGCGTTCATCAGGCGCTGCAGCGGCAGACCGACGCGACGGACCTCCTTCGCGATGGCGTCCTTGCCCGATTCGAGGGCCTCCTCGCGACGCTCCTTGGCGAACCACTGCCGGATCTTCGCCTTGGCGCGAGGGGAGACGACGAACGACTGCCAGTCGCGGCTCGGCCCGGCGTTGGGGTCCTTGGAGGTGAAGACCTCCACGACCTCGCCGTTCTCGAGCTTGCGTTCGAGGGCCACGAGCCGACCGTTGACGCGGGCTCCGATGCAGCGATGCCCGACCTCGGTGTGCACGGCGTACGCGAAGTCCACGGGGGTCGACCCGGAGGGCAGGGTGATCACGTCGCCCTTGGGTGTGAAGACGAAGATCTCCTTGACCGCCAGGTCGTAGCGGAGCGACTCGAGGAACTCCCCCGGGTCGGCCGCTTCCCGCTGCCAGTCGAGGAGCTGCCGCATCCAGGCCATGTCGTCGAGCTCGGCGACATCACCCGAGTGGCGTCCCTTGGTCTCCTTGTACCGCCAGTGCGCGGCGATGCCGAACTCGGCGGTGCGGTGCATCTCGTGCGTGCGGATCTGCACCTCGAGCGGCTTGCCCTCGGGACCGATGACGGTGGTGTGCAGCGACTGGTAGACGCCGTAACGGGGCTGCGCGATGTAGTCCTTGAACCGTCCCGCCATGGGCTGCCACAGCGAGTGCACGACGCCGACGGCCGCGTAACAGTCGCGGATCTCGTTGCACAGGATGCGCACGCCGACCAGGTCGTGGATGTCGTCGAAGTCGCGGCCCTTGACGATCATCTTCTGGTAGATCGACCAGTAGTGCTTGGGCCGACCCTCGACGACCGCGTCGATCCGCGACGCGGCGAGCGTCCGCCCGATCTCGTCGCGGACGGTGGCCAGGTAGGTGTCGCGGGACGGCGCGCGGGTCGCGACGAGCCGGACGATCTCCTCGTACTTCTTCGGGTGGAGGATCGCGAACGCGAGGTCCTCGAGCTCCCACTTGACCGTCGCCATCCCGAGACGGTGGGCCAGCGGGGCGATGACCTCGAGGGTCTCGCGTGCCTTGCGGGCCTGCTTCTCGGGAGGCAGGAAACGCATGGTCCGCATGTTGTGCAGGCGGTCGGCGACCTTGATGACGAGCACCCGGGGGTCGCGTGCCATCGCGATGATCATCTTGCGGATGGTCTCGCCCTCGGCGGCCGAGCCGAGCACGACCTTGTCGAGTTTGGTGACGCCGTCGACGAGATGCGCGACCTCTTCGCCGAACTCGGCGGTGAGCTGCTCGAGCGTGTACCCGGTGTCCTCGACTGTGTCGTGGAGCAGTGCCGCGACGAGGGTCGTGGTGTCCATGCCGAGTTCGGCAAGGATCGTGGCGACCGCCAGCGGGTGGGTGATGTACGGATCACCGGACTTGCGCTTCTGGCTGGCGTGCCGTTCCTCGGCGACGTCGTACGCGCGCTGCAGCTGCGAGAGGTCGGCCTTCGGATACAGCTCGCGGTGGATGGTGACCAGCGGCTCGAGGACCGGCTTGAGGCTCGTGCCCCGCTGACCGGTGATGCGTCGCGCCAGGCGGGCGCGTACCCGCCTCGACGCGGAGGTCGATGCCGGTGTGGGGGTCGGGTTCTGACCGGAATTGTGGGACCGATCGAGATTCTGGGTCATGCCTCCACCTCCCGTCGCGGCTGCGAACCCGGTTCGTCACCGATGCGCATGTCCGGACCGTACGGGCCCGGCGGGTTCACCGGCACCTGTGGCAACTCTATCTCTCAGATCCGCACGAGAGACGTGAGCGGGTACTTCTGCAGTCGCGCCCGGCCTCCGAGAGCTTCGATCTCGGTGACGACGGTGATCCCGACGACCTCGGCGCCGACGCGTTCGAGCAGTTCGACGGTCGCGGCGAGGGTTCCGCCGGTCGCGAGGACGTCGTCGACGACGAGCACCTTGCGGCCCTGGAGGGCCATCCAGTCGCCCGGGATCTCGATCGCGGCGGTGCCGTATTCGAGGCTGTATTCACAAGTCTGGACGGGCGGCGGGAGTTTGCCCGCCTTGCGGACGGCGAGCACGCCCACCCCGAGGGTGCGGGCGATGCCGCCGCCGAGGAGAAAGCCGCGCGCATCGATACCGGCGACGAGTTCGGCGTCGGGCGCAGCGGAGGCCAGCGCCGCGATCACGGCCGAGAAGGACGGTCCGTCGGCGAAGACGGGCGTCAGGTCGGCGAAACGGACACCTGCGGTCGGGAAGTCGTCGACCCATCGGGTGTGTTCGGCCACGGCCCCGGCAGCTTCCTCGACGAGCCGCGGGTCGCCGATCCGTTGAGCGTTCATCCTCCGAGTATCCACCGGTCCATGTTCCAGCCCGCACCCGCGGTCGTCGGGTTCGGCACCCCGGCATGCATTCCCGCCGCGAACCCGATCGTGCGGGGCTGCGCGAACAGGGGCAGGGTGGGGACGTCGCCCCACAGGATGCGTTCGGCCTCGGTCGCGAGTCCCGCGATGGCCGCGTTGTCCTTCGCCACGAGCAGACCGTCGAGCAGTTCGTCGACGCGGCCGATCGAATAGCCGCCGACATTGCTGCCGGCGCCGGAGTGCAGTGCGTCGCGGGCGTGCTCCATGTCGGCGGCGCCACCGGCACCGGCCGCCGTGGCCGTCCCGACGAGGATCGCGTCGACGTCCCTCGCCGTCAGTTGCGACGGCGTGAAGCTGTCGGAGCCGGCGTCGACGATCTCGATGCCCGCCTCGCGGCAGGACTCGCCGATCAGCTCGACGGTGCGCGCGCGGCGCTCGTCCGGTCCGAGATAGCCGATGCGGACCTGCATGCGGTCCTGACCGGAGGCCTCACGTTCGGAACGCGCGGCGTCGATGTCGACCTCGGCGTAGCGTTCGGCGGTCGGCACGGTCTGCGGGTACAGCGGTGAGTCGGGCGCCAGGAGCCGCGAGGTGATCGGGCCCGTGACGCCGTTCGACTCGTCGGATGCGCCGAGTTCGTCGAACAGCTGTGTGCGAGGTGTGCACAGGGCGACTGCGCGGCGCGCCGCCGGGTCCTGGAAGACACCGCTCGTGGCGAACACCAGTTGTTCGAGGTTGCGTGAGACGACGGTGGAGACGTCGGCGCCGTCGCCGAGGTTGCTGTGACCGACGGATCCCTCGGCCACGTCGACGACGTGGATGCGGCCGTCCTCCGCGGCCGCGGACGTGTCGGTGCCGCGCGGCCAGACGACGATGCGGTCGGTGCCCGGAGCGTTTCCCCACCACCGCTCGTTCGCGACGAGCGTCAGGCCGTCCTCGGCGGTGTACGACTCGATGCGGTACGGGCCCGCGGACGGGAACAGCGCCGGATCGATCTCACCCGGGGTGAGGGTCCAGCCGGTGTTCCAGAACTCCGCGATGCGCCGGACGGCCTCGGTGTCGTTCGCCGTGATCGCGCCGACCAGGTCGGACACACCCGACCTTCCTGCCGCCACGTGGGCCGGCATCAGCTCGGTGGCCCCGAACAGCGCCTTCCAGTTCGTGTCCTCGCGGCCGGGCCGGAAGACGACGGTGGCCTCCTTCGACCCGGGCTGACAGTCGACCCGGTCGATGTCGGCGTAACCACCACGATGGGCGGCGTCGAACAGCGGGACCTGCTCGCCGGACTCGTCGGGAGCGGTGAAGCGTCCGCTCGACGCGGCCCAGGCCAGGACGAGGTCGTCGCAGGACATGGGCACACCGTCGGAGTAGACCGCGTCCGGCGACAGGCGGTACTGCACGGTGAGCCCCTCACCGGGCACGACCGAGGCGGTGCCGATGTCGGTGTCCGCGATCACCCGGCCCGACGGGCCGACGTAGCCGAAGCCCGGCAGCACCCGGGCGAACGCCTGGCGCGCGCCCGAGGCCGCACCGTCGACGGTGTTCGCGTTGTAGGTCGTCACCGTGTTGTCGATCGCGTACCCGATCGAGTGCACCGGTTCCTCGTCCGTGCCGCACGCGACGGTGGAGAACGCGAGTGTCGAGGCCACCGCCGCGCACGCGAGGAGCGTGCCGCGGCGCCTCGGCGACCGCCTCGTCGTCGGGTCGTTCCGCTCGCTCACCGCCATGTCAGGACCTTCTCTTGCCGCGCTTTCCCGTGGGTCGTGCCCCGGGGGCGGGGCCGCGACGGACCGTCGCCCGGTCGGGCAGGGATCCGGCACCCTGCACCGTCGGCACCACCTTCGCGTCGACCGCGTCGGCCGACTGCGATCCGGCCGTCGTCCCGGCCTTCGCTGCGCGGGCGGCGGCCTCCTCCCGCTTGGCGAGCACCTTGCGGGTGTGCTTCGCGACCGGACCACGCCATTCCTCGAGCGTAACCAGCAACGGGGTCGCGAAGAAGATCGACGAGAAGGTACCGACGACGATGCCGACCAACTGGACGAGGGCGAGGTCCTTGAGCGTGCCCACACCGAGGAGCCACACCGCGATGACCATCAGCGCCAGCACCGGCAACACCGAGATGATCGTGGTGTTGATCGAGCGCATGAGCGTCTGGTTGACGGCGAGATTGGCCTGCTCGGCGTAGGTGCGGCGGTGCAGGTGCAGGATGCCGCGGGTGTTCTCCTCGACCTTGTCGAAGACCACGACCGTGTCGTAGAGCGAGAAACCGAGGATCGTGAGCAGACCGATGACGGTCGCAGGGCTGACCTCGAAGCCGACGAGGGCGTAGACACCCGCTGTCACGATGATGTCGAAGAACAGGGCGGCGATCGCTGCGATCGCCATGTTCCGCTGGTATCGGATCGTGATGTAGATGCTGACGATGACGAGGAAGACCACCAGCGCGATGAGCGCCTTGTTGGTGATCTGGCTTCCCCACGTCTCGCTGACGTCGGCGACGCTGATCGAGTTGCGGGACGGCTCACCGTCCGGCCCGGCGGGCCGGAACTCCTCGAACAGCGCGGTCTGCAGCTCCGCGACCTGATCGCCCTCGAGGGTCTCCGACCGGATCTGGACGGTCGCTCCGTCGCCGGCGCCGACGGTCTGCACCGCTTCGGGTTCGAAGCCGATGGTGTCGCTGAAGACGGTCTCGACGTCCTCGACGGAGACGCCCGGCACGGCCGGCATCTGGATGCGGGTGCCGCCCTCGAAGTCGATACCCCAGCTGAATCCGCGCAGCAGCATGCTGAGCAGGGCGATCAGCACGATCACCGCGGTGACGATGTACCACCGCTTGCGGCGTCCGACGATCTCGAAGGCGCCCGTGCCGGTGTACAGACGGGACAGCCGGCTGTGCTGCGGCGCGGCCGTTGTCGTGGTCGTGTCGGTCATCGTCACGCCTCCTTCGCAGCGGTCGCGGCGACGAGACGACGCTCGTCGGCCACCTGCTGGATTGCGCCCAGACCGTTCACGCTCGGCTTGGACCAGAACTTCGACTTCGAGGCCAGGAAGACCAGCGGCCAGGTCACCAGGAACACCACGACGACGTCGAGGATCGTGGTGAGGCCGAGGGTGAACGCGAAGCCGCGGACCTGACCGACGGCCAGGACGTAGAGCACGGCGGCGGCGATGAAGCTGACCGCGTTACCGGACAGGATCGTCCGGCGGGCACGGGCCCAACCGCGCGGCACCGCGGAGCGGAAACTCCGCCCCTCACGGATCTCGTCCTTGATCCGTTCGAAGAACACGACGAACGAGTCGGCGGTCATGCCGATACCGATGATGAGACCGGCGACGCCGGCGAGGTCGAGCGTGAACCCGATGTATCTGCCGAGCAGCACCATGACCGCGTAGACCGCCAGGCCCGACAGGACGAGCGACAGTGCGGTGAGCAGTCCGAGCATCCGGTAGTAGGCGAGGCAGAAGAGCAGCACGAGGGCCAGGCCCACCGCACCGGCGATCAGGCCGGCCTCGAGCGAGGCCAGACCCAGTGTCGCGGAGACGGTCTCGGCTTCGGACGCCACGAACGACAGCGGCAGCGAGCCGTACTTGAGGGTGTTCGCGAGCTCGGCGGCCTGCGTGTTCGTGAATTGGCCGGTGATCGAGGTTGCACTGCCGGCGGGCGTGGCGCCCTGGATCACCGGGGCGCTGACGACCTTCGAGTCGAGCACGAAGGCGGCCTGCTGACCGATGTTCGCGGCCGTGAACTGCGCCCAGGTGTTGCTGCCCTCGCTGTCGAAGGTCAGGCTGACCTCGTAGCGCGACTGCTGCTGGTTGAAGCCGGAGGTCGCGTCGTCGATCTGCTGACCGTCGATGATGCTCGGACCGAGCAGGTAGATCGCGGTGCCGTCCGTGGAGCACGCGACGAGCGGAAGTGCCGGGTCGTCGTTGCCCGCGAGCGGGTCGGCGGCGGAGCAGTCGAGCGCGAGAGCCGCGGCCTGCTGCACCGCGGGGTCCTCGCTCTGACGGGTGGCCTTGGCCGCGGCGATGTCGGCAGCTGCCTGTTCCTGCGGCGTGAGCGAGCCGTCGTTCTCGGGAGCCTCGGGTGCTCCGGTGGTCTCGGGAGCCTCGGGTGCTCCGGTGTGCTCGGCCGGAGCCTGGGGCGCCTCGACGGGGGCCTCGGGCGTCTCGGCCGGTGCCGGGGCATCGGTGGGCGCGGTGGGATCCTGCGCCGGGAACGGACGTCCCTGCGGTTCGGGTGCGTCGGCGGGCGGAGCCTGGTCGGCCGGCGCGGGTTCTCCGGGTGCCGGTTCGGCAGGGGCCGGTTCTGCGGGCAGCCCGCCCTCGGGGGTACCGGAACCGGGCTGCTCGGCGAGATCCTCGGCGGTCATGTTCGCGTCGATCGGTCCCCCGATCACCGGCCTGATGTACAGACGGGCGGTCTGGCCCAGCGTCCTGGCCTGGGCGCTGTCCTCACCCGGGACGGTGATCACGAGGTTGTCGCCCTCGACGATCACTTCCGAACCCGACACACCGAGGCCGTTGACGCGCGTCTCGATGATCTGCTGGGCCTGGCGGAGGCTGTCCGGACTCGGGCTGCTCCCGTCGGGGGTTCGCGCGGTGAGGGTGACGCGGGTGCCACCCTGCAGGTCGATGCCCAGCTTCGGGGTGGGCGACTTGTCCCCGGTGAAGAAGACCAGTGCATACAACGCGGCGAGAATCACCCCGAACAGGGCGAGAGCGCGCACGGGATGCACCGATCCGTTGGAAGGTGCCACGGTCTGTCAGTCTCCTCGATGCGAGTGAGTGGTGGTCGGGTGCAGTCGCGCGGCGCTCGGCACCGGCACCGGAGGACTCCGGTGCCGAAACCGTGCGTCGCGGATCGACTGTCAGTACTCGGTCGGACGCCCCTCCGGCGGGTTCGCATCGTCGTCCTTGCGGAGCAGATCCGGATCCTGCGGGGTCGCAGTCTCGACGCGCTCCCGGATGACCAGACGCGACCAGGTCGTCACGACACCCGGCGCGATCTCGAGATCGACGGTGTCGTCGGCGAGTGCGGCCACCGTGGCGTGCAGACCCGCGGTGGTCATCACGCGGTCGCCGATGCGCAGGGAGTCCTGCAGCGCCGTCACCTTCTGCATCTCCTTCTTCTGACGCCGCACGCCCAGGAAGGTCGGGACGAGCAGTGCCAGGATCAGGAGAGGGAAGAGCAGTTCCATCGTTGAAGTCAGTCCTCGGTCGTTGTCGGTGGGTGGTGACGCGGGCGACACCAGCGGGTCGTGGTGGCGCATGCGGCACCACGACGTCGGGATCGGCCTCCACGGACCGACGCAGTAGACCAGTGTGCCATTCCCCGGGCGAGCGTCCTACCGCCGTACGTCCGGATCGTCCGGGTCGGACGGATCGATGCCGTCGTCGAGGGTGCTCGCGGGGTCGTCCTCGAACAGCTCGAGCTGGGGTTCGCGCGCACGCACCTCGATGCCACCGGTGGCGGCCTCCGGCGGTGGGGTGAGACCGAGCTGCAACCAGGCGGCCTGCGTCGCCACACGTCCGCGCGGGGTTCGGGCGACCATGCCGGCGCGGACCAGGAACGGCTCGCACACCTCCTCGACGGTGGCGGGCTCCTCCCCCACGGCCACGGCGAGTGTCGACACGCCGACCGGGCCGCCACCGAAACTGCGGACGAGTGCGCCGAGGACGGCGCGGTCGAGACGATCGAGACCGATGGGATCGACGTCGTACACCTCGAGGGCGGCCTGTGCGACGGCCCGGGTCACGACACCGTCGGCGCGCACGTCGGCGTAGTCGCGGACGCGGCGCAGCAACCGGTTGGCGATACGCGGCGTGCCGCGGGAACGACCGGCGATCTCCGCGGCGGCGTCGTCGCGCAGATCGATCCCGAGGATCGACGCGGAACGGTGCAGGATCCGCTGCAGTTCGGGAGGCTCGTAGAAGTCCATGTGCGCGGTGAAACCGAACCGGTCGCGGAGCGGGCCGGTGAGGGCGCCGGAACGCGTGGTCGCGCCGACGAGGGTGAAGGGTGCGACCTCGAGCGGGATGGACGTCGCGCCGGGGCCCTTGCCCACCACGACGTCGACGCGGAAGTCCTCCATCGCGAGGTACAGCATCTCCTCGGCCGGTCGGGCGATGCGGTGGATCTCGTCGATGAACAGCACGTCGCCCTCGGCGAGATTCGACAGCATCGCGGCGAGATCGCCGGCGCGTTCGAGCGCGGGACCGGAGGTCAGTCTCAGCGACGTGCCGAGTTCGGCGGCGATGATCATCGCCATCGACGTCTTGCCGAGACCGGGCGGACCGGACAGGAGGATGTGGTCGGGAGTGCCGCCGCGCAGCTTCGCTCCTCGCAGGACGAGCTGCAGCTGCTCGCGGACCCGCGGTTGCCCGATGAAGTCGTCGAGGCTGGTCGGGCGCAGGCTGGTCTCGATGTCGCTGTCGGAGGGCAGATGCTCCGCCGTGACCGGCGACCGCTCGCGGTCCGCTCCTGCCGCGTCGAACTCGCGGTACTCGTCGGTCACCGCGACCTGCCCAGCAGCTTGAGCGCCGAGCGCAGTGCCGTCGAGACGTCGGCGCCCGGGTCCTCGGTGAGGACCTTGTCGGCGGCCGGCTCGGCCTGACGCGGCGTGAATCCGAGACCCACCAGCGCCTCGACGATCTGGTCGCGCAGCGGCGAAGCACCGGCCGCGACGGGCGACGAACCCGTGGCGCCGAAGGCCGCGACCTTGTCGCGCAGTTCGACGATCATGCGTTCGGCCCCACGCTTGCCGATCCCGGGCACCCGCGTCAGGGCCGAGGTGTTGCCGTCGGCGAGAGCCGCACGCAGAGCATCGGGTTCGAGGACGGCGAGCGTGGCCATGGCGAGCCGGGGACCGACGCCGCTGACCGTCTGCAGCAGGCCGAACAGTTCGCGCGCCTCCGCGTCGACGAAGCCGTACAGCGTCATGGAGTCCTCGCGGACGATCATCGCGGTGGCGAGCCTGGCCTGCTCGCCGCGCCGGAGACCCGCGAGGGTGGCGGGTGTGGTGTTGATCCGATAGCCGATCCCACCCGCCTCGATCACCACGTGGTCGAGGGCTATGTCGAGTACCTCGCCGTGTACCGAGGCGATCACCGGCTACCTGCCTTCCGTGCGGCCGACTGTTCGCGCAGCCGCTCCTCGTAGCGTTTCTTCTGCTGGGCGGCCGCAGCTTCGGCGGCCGCGAGTCTGGCGAGCAGCGGGGCCCGCCAACAGTGTGCGACGGCGAGTGCGAGTGCGTCTGCGGCGTCGGCGGGCTTCGGCGCGGCGTCGAGCTTGAGGATGCGGGTGATCATCGTGGTCACCTGCTTCTTGTCGGCCGTGCCACTGCCGGTGACCGCGGCCTTCACCTCGCTCGGCGTGTGGAACATGACCGGGATCGAGCGCCGCGCGGCGGCGAGGGCGACGACGCCGCCGGCCTGCGCGGTGCCCATCGCGGTACGTACGTTGTGCTGGGAGAACACGCGCTCGATCGCCACGACGTCGGGCTTGTAGCGGTCCATCCACTCCTCGACCGAGTCGGAGACCTTGAGGAGCCGGTGCTCGAGGTCGAGTTCGGGCGAGGTGCGGATGACACCGACGGCGACGGGGATCACGTCGCGTCCGCGTCCCGTGTCGACCATCCCCAGACCACAGCGGGTCAGACCGGGGTCGACACCCATCACGCGCACCCGACTCACCTCTCGACACCCGAATACGGCCGGTTTCCGACGCCTTCGACGGACCCGACCTCGCTTCGCACGATTGCGAACGCCTGTTCGAGAGCATAGCGGCCGGGATCGGGTGCCGGGAGACCGACACGCGACCCCGGCCGCTGTGACAAGTACGACGAGCGTCGCTCGTGGACGAGTACGACGAGAGCGTCGCTCAGGCGTCGAGTTCGGCGAGGACGTCGTCGGAGATGTCGACGTTCGTGTAGACGTTCTGCACGTCGTCGCAGTCCTCGAGCGCGTCGACCAGCTTCATGACCTTGCGTGCACCCTCGGCGTCGACCGGCACCTCGACGGACGCCCGGAAATCGGGGTCGGCCGAGTCGTAGTCGATGCCGGCGTCGACGAGAGCCGTACGCACGGCGATCAGGTCGGACGCCTCGGAGACGATCTCGAAGGAGTCGCCGAGATCGTTGATCTCCTCGGCACCCGCTTCGAGGACGACCTCGAGGATCTCGTCCTCGGAGCGGCCGTTCTTCTCGAGCACGACGACTCCCTTGCGGGTGAACAGGTAGGCGACCGAACCCGGATCGGCCATGTTGCCGCCGTTGCGGGTCATCGCCGTGCGGACCTCGCCGGCGGCGCGGTTGCGGTTGTCGGTCAGACACTCGATGAGCAGCGCGACACCGTTGGGGCCGTAGCCCTCGTAGGTGATGGTCTGCCAGTCGGCACCGCCGGCTTCCTCACCGCCGCCACGCTTGCGGGCACGCTCGATGTTGTCGTTCGGGACCGAGTTCTTCTTCGCCTTCTGGATGGCGTCGAACAGGGTCGGGTTACCCGCCGGGTCGCCACCGCCGGTCCGAGCCGCCACCTCGATGTTCTTGATGAGCTTCGCGAACATCTTGCCGCGCTTGGCATCGATGACCGCCTTCTTGTGCTTGGTGGTGGCCCATTTGGAGTGGCCGCTCATTCGCTTCGAGCCCCTTCCGGCGAAGTGTGGTCGGCGTCAACCGACAGGTCGGAGCGTCGATTCTACTCGCTCCCGGTGTGGGCCACCGGCACGGTGGCCGTGTCGTCATGTCGTCGAGGTCGTCGGGCGCGCTCCGCGGTCAGGTGGCCGAGCGCACGGTCTCCACGAAGAACCGGTGCACGCGATGGTCGCCGGTGATCTCGGGATGGAAGGAGGTCGCGATCACGGCACCCTGACGCACCGCGACCACCCGGCCCGCCGCCGGCCCGTCCGGCACCGTGGCCAGGACCTCGACGTCGGGCCCGACCTCCTCCACCCACGGTGCGCGGATGAACACCGCACGCACGGGCCCGTCGTCGAGGCCGGTCAGCGGCAGGTCGGTCTCGAACGAGTCGACCTGACGGCCGAACGCGTTGCGGCGCACCACGATGTCGAGGGCGTCGAGGTGTTCGGCGTCCTCGGTGGTGTCGAGCACCCGGGAGGCGAGCAGGATCATGCCGGCGCACGAACCGTAGGCGGGCAGGCCCGCCTTCAACCGGCTCCGCAACGGCTCGAGCAGATCGAACACGCGCAACAGACGGCTGACGGTCGTGGACTCGCCGCCGGGGAGGACGATGCCGTCGACCTCGTCGAGTTCGCGCTCGCGCCGCACCGCGATCGTCCGCGCACCCGCCGCCTCGAGAGCACTGCGGTGTTCGCGGACGTCGCCCTGCAGTGCCAGGACGCCGATCGTGGGAGAGGAAATGGTCATCGTTGCCTGCCTGTCCGTTCGGGGTCGCCGATGCGCAGGCACTCTGTGGGGACGTCCTCGTCGGGGACGCCCTCGTTCAGGACTCGCGCAGGTACCGCGTGAGTCCTTCCTGCACCACCGCCGCGACCATGTTGCCGTTGCGATCGAAGATCCGCCCCTGGGTCAGTGCGCGCCCCAGCCCGGCGGAGGGTGACGTCTGGTCGTAGAGCAGCCAGTCGTCGGCGCGGAACGGTCGCAGGAACCACATCGCGTGGTCCAGGGATGCGCCCTGCGTCCGTTCGTCGTCGTGGCCGACGCTCGCCGAGCCGAGCAACGTCATGTCGCTCATGTACGCGAGCGTGCACACGTGGAAGACCGGGTCGTCGGGGAGGATCTCGCGGGACTTGAACCACAGCTGCTGCTGGGCGGCCATCCTGCTCGACGAGTCCATCCGGTCGCGGGGAACGAATCGGAAGTCCCATTCGGCCCATTCCTTCTTCGCCCACAGCAGGGTCGCGTCGTCGACCACGGTCTCCGGATCGGGCAGTTCCTCCGGCGCCGGCACCCGCGGCATCGTGTCCTGATGCTCGATCCCCTCGTCGCGCACGTGGAACGACGCCGACATGGTGAAGATCGCCTTGCCGTCCTGGACGGCCGTCACGCGCCGGGTGCAGAAGGAGCGGCCGTCGCGGATCCGGTCGACGAGGTAGACGATCTGCATCGTCGGGTTCCCCGGGCGGAGGAAGTAGCCGTGCAGCGAGTGGACCCCGAATGCGGGATCGACGGTGCGGACCGCCGACACGAGCGCCTGACCGGCCACCTGACCACCGAACGTCCGCGGCAGCAACGTCTCCGTCGCTATGCCCCGGAAGATGTCGTTCTCGATCTGTTCGAGCGCCAGGATCTGCTCGATCTTCGCCATGGGAACTCCTTCTGTGCACCGTACGCAAGAAGGCTAGCTGCACGGACGTGTGCCGAACGCCGTGTCCCCGGGAAGTGGCGAGAGAACCGGGATCGCTATCGAGTAGCGAATATGACACCCTCGGGAGAACGGAGGGGGTGCAATGCGACAAGTCACCGATGTGGTGCACAGGAACAGCGTGACGATCACGGGCAACCGAGAGGGCCCGGTGGTCGTCCTCGCGCACGGTTTCGGCTGCGACCAGCACCTGTGGCGACTGGTGATCCCGCTGCTCGAACCCGACTTCACCGTGGTGCGGTTCGACCACGTCGGCTCCGGGCGTTCCGATGCGACCGCCTGGGACTCCCAGCGCTACTCGCGGATGGAGACCTACGCCGAGGACGTCGTGGACCTGTGCCGGAGCCTGGATCTCGGGCCGGTGCTCTTCGTCGGTCACTCGGTGAGCGCGTCGATCGGTGTCCTCGCGGCGGCCGCTGCCCCGGAGGTCTTCTCCGGTCTCGTGCTGCTCGCGCCGTCCCCGTGCTTCATCGACGATCCGGCCACCGGTTACCGAGGTGGGTTCAGCGCCGACGACATCGACGAGCTGCTCGAATCCCTCGAAGCGAACTATCTGGGCTGGACCGAGTCGATGGCGCCGGTCATCATGGGCAATCCCGAGCGGCCGGAGCTCGGCGACGAACTCGCCGAGATCTTCTGCCGCACGGATCCCGAGGTGGCGCGCGTCTTCGCCCGGGTGACCTTCCTCGCCGACAATCGCTCCGATCTGGCCGCGGTGTCGGTGCCCACGCTCGTCGCCCAGTGCGCCCACGATGCGATCGCTCCGCGCGAGGTCGGTGCCTTCGTTCACGAGCAGATCCCCGGGAGCGAACTCGTGACTCTGAACGCGACCGGCCACTGCCCGCAGCTCAGCGCACCCGAAGAGACAGCAGCCGCGATCGCGGCGTTCGCGCGCCGATCGGGGTGACGGCGACGACCGATCGGACCCTCGATCCCCGTATCCGACACGGCGATGCGCTGTACGACAACGCGCCGTGCGGATTCCTGACGACGCTCCCGGACGGACGGATCACGGAGGTGAACCGGACGTTGACGGACTGGCTCGGGTTCCCGAGCGACGAACTGGTCGGCAAGCGGTACTTCTCGGACCTGCTCAGCGTGGGCGGCCGTATCTACCACGAGACCCATTACGCGCCGCTCCTGCTCATGCACGGGCAGATCAACGGGATCGCTCTCGAACTCGTCCGTGCCGACCGGACCCGGCTTCCGGTCCTGGCCGCCTCGGTGGTCGAGCCGGACGCCGAGGGCAGGCCCGCGCTGATCCGCACGATGCTGTTCGATGCGCGCGAGCGCCGCGCCTACGAGACAGAACTGCTCCGTGCCCGTCGCGAGGCGGAACTCGAGCGTGAGCGGCTCCGCAAGATCAACGCCACGCTCCAGGCGACCCTGCTTCCACCGAGCCTGCCCGCGGTACCGGGACTCGAGGTCGACGCGTACTACCACATCGCGTCCCCCGACGAGGTCGGCGGCGACTTCTACGACCTGTTCCCCGCGCGCGCCGGCACGTGGGGGCTGTTCCTCGGCGATGTGTGCGGAAAGGGCGCTCGCGCAGCGGCGGTGACGTCGATCGTCCGCTACACGCTGCGCGCCGCGGCGGTCTACGAGACGTTCCCGTCCGCGGCGCTCAGGACGCTCAACACCACCCTGCTCGACGAACGCGACAGCGAGACGCGAGCCCCCTTCTGCACGCTCACCTTCGGTACGGTCGCTCCCGATCCGGATACGGGACGGGTCGACATCCGTCTCGCCTCGGGTGGGCATCCGCCGCCGCTCCTCGTGCGCGCCAACGGCAACGTCGACTATCTCCCCACGATCAGCGGACAGCTGATCGGGATGCTGCCCACGCCGCGACTCGTCGAGCATACCTTCGCGCTGCGCCCCGGCGACACGCTGCTGCTGTACACCGACGGGGTGACCGAGGCGCTCGTCTCCGGCGAGACCCGTGAACGCTACGGGGAGGATCGGCTCCTCGACCACGTCCGCGCGTCGAAGCCGACGAGCGCGGCGGAAGCGGTCGGGGCCGTCCGCGAGGCGCTCGCGACGCTCGGAGCGGGCGTGCAGGACGACGTCGCCCTGCTCGCCCTGCACGCACCCCGGTAGAGCGCACCCCGGTAGAGCGGTCACCAGCCGCGTTCGGCGAGCCGGTGCGGCTGCGGGATCTCGTCGACGTTGATACCGACCATCGCCTCGCCGAGACCCCGCGAGACCTTCGCGAGCACGTCGGGATCGTCGTGGAAGGTGGTGGCCTTGACGATCGCGGCCGCACGCTGGGCAGGGTTGCCCGACTTGAAGATTCCGGATCCGACGAACACGCCCTCGGCCCCGAGCTGCATCATCATCGCGGCGTCGGCGGGGGTGGCGATGCCACCGGCGGTGAAGAGGGTGACGGGCAGCTTGCCGGCGCGGGCGACCTCGACGACGAGGTCGTAGGGGGCCTGCAATTCCTTGGCGGCGACGTAGAGCTCGTCCTCGGGAAGCGAGGTCAGGCGCCGGATCTCCTGGCGGATCCGGCGCATGTGGGTCGTGGCGTTCGAGACGTCGCCGGTGCCGGCCTCGCCCTTCGAGCGGATCATCGCCGCACCCTCGTTGATACGGCGCAGTGCCTCACCGAGATTCGTGGCGCCGCACACGAACGGCACGGTGAACGCGAACTTGTCGATGTGGTTCTCGTAGTCGGCGGGGGTGAGCACCTCCGACTCGTCGATGTAGTCGACCCCGAGGGCCTGCAGGATCTGCGCCTCGACGAAGTGGCCGATGCGCGCCTTGGCCATGACGGGGATCGAGACGGCCTCGATGATGCCGTCGATCATGTCGGGATCGCTCATGCGCGACACGCCGCCCTGCGCGCGGATGTCGGCGGGCACGCGTTCGAGGGCCATGACCGCCACCGCGCCGGCGTCCTCGGCGATCTTCGCCTGCTCGGGGGTCACCACGTCCATGATCACCCCGCCCTTGAGCATCTCGGCCATGCCGCGCTTGACGCGGGCGGTGCCGGTGACGGGGGCGGTATCGGGGCTGGTCACGATGGGGATTCCTCCTCGGTGGACGGATCGGCGAATACTGCCGGCGCACGGGCGACGGGCAGCGGACCCCAGCCTAGGGCCGTATCCGAGCCACCCCCATAGCCAGTTGACAACAACTGGACTGCACACTGCCGGTCCACTCCCCCCGGCCGGGCTCCGGAGGTTTCGATCACGCCGACTCGAACCGTCGCCCGGATCGTTGCCGATGCTCATGATGGGAGGGATGTGCGCCCACGGCCGTGGGCGCACTCCGCCGTTTCACCTCGAGGGTTCACGCGGATGTCCGGGAACCGACGAAAGGCTGGGATGCCCGTGGCACCGAACCGCCCTGTTGCTCGTGAACCGCTCCGCGGAGCCACCTTCCGGGCAGGGATCGCGATGATGGTCGAGGACTGTCGCCGATTCCCCGTCCCCGCGGCGGTCGCGATCGGCGCGAGCATCGCCAACGGCCTGTGCACGGTGCTGTTCGCCGACGTGATCGGCTCGGCCACCGACGATCTCGTCCTCGGGAGCTTCGAACGCGGCGAGCTGTCCACCGGCGTCGCTGTGGCAACGGCCCTCGCGTTGATCGGCGTCGCCCTGTTGCGCGTCCTGAGCATCGTGACCCGCACGTTCGCGGGAGGCACCGTCCAGTTCCGCGGACTGGCCCGCACGCGCACGCGCCTGGCCGATCACTATCTCGATTCCGGATCGCGCTGGCACCGAGGTCATCCCACCGGTCGCCTGCTCGCCCATGCCGTCTCCGACGCCGACTCCGCCCACGCCCCGATGCAGCACTTCCCGTTCGCGGTCGGCATGACCGGCATGCTCCTGGCGGTGCTCGTCCAGGTCTTCCGCACGGACACCCGGCTCGGTGTGATCGCGGCCGTGCTCATCCCCGCGCTCATCGCGACGAACGTGGTCTACCAACGGGTCCTGTCGCCGCGCGCCCGGCAGGTGCAGTCGCGCCGCGCCGAGGTCGCCGCGCTCGCGCACGAGGCGATCGCCGGCGCCCAGGTCATCCGCACGCTCGGAGCGACCGACGACGAGACGCGGCGATTCGCCGGCGCCGCACACGAACTCGCGAGGGCCAATCGGTCCGCGGGTCGTGTCGGGGCGATCTTCGACCCGCTCATCGAACTGACCCCGTCGTTCGCGGTCCTCGTGGTCCTGCTCGTGGGCGTGGTGCGGATCGAGGCCGGTGCGGTGACCATCGGCGCTCTGGTCTCGGTCGTCTACCTGCTGCTCACCATGGCGATGCCGCTCGGTGTCATCGGCCGCTTCCTCGCCGTCCTGCCGGCCGGTGTGGTCGGTCGCCGCCGCGTCGAGGCGGTCCTGGCCGAGTCCGAATCGGAGCCGTCCGGCTCGGCCTCCGTCCCCCACTCGGTAGCTCCGGCCCGTCTGCGCGCCGATGCCGTCTCCTACCGCTTCGCCGACGCCGACCGGCCCGCTGTCGACTCGGTCGACCTGGATCTGCGCCCGGGACGCATCGTGGCGCTCGTCGGGCGCAACGGTTCCGGCAAGTCCACCCTCGTCGCGCTGCTCACTCGTCTGTTCCCGCCCACCTCGGGCACCGTGACCCTCGACGACGTCGACCTGGCCACGACACCACCCGGTCACACGGCACGACACGTCGCTCTCGTCACCCAGACCCCGTTCGTCTTCGCCGGATCCGTGCGCGACAACCTCACCCTGTGGGACGACGGGATCGACGAGGCAGCGGTCCGTCGCGCGCTCGCGCTCGCCGAGGCCGGCTTCGTCGACGAACTGCCGGACGGTCTCGACACCGTGATCGGCGACGGTCACGCGCGGTTGTCCGGCGGCCAGCGTCAGCGCATCGCCCTCGCTCGGGCACTCGTGCGGCGACCCCGTGTGCTCGTCCTCGACGACGCCACGTCCGCGCTCGATCCCGCCGTGGAGCGTGCCGTCGTCGACAACCTGCGGGCGGAGTTCTCGCAGGGACGATCGGAGACCACGATCCTCGTCGTCGCACACCGTCCGGCGATGATCTCACTCGCCGACGAGGTGGTCTTCGTCGATCAGGGCCGGGTGGTCGCGACCGGCACTCACGCCGGTCTCGCGGCATCGGTGCCCGCCTACCGCGATCTGGTGACGGCCTACGACGACAATGCACGCACGGCCGAACTCGAGGGGGCGACCCGATGACCGTGTCCCCCACCGCATCCCCACAACCGGACGCCGAAAGGACCGACACCGAACGACTCGGCACCGTCGCGTTGCTCCGCCGCGTCGCCCGGCTCGTCCCGTCGGTGCGGACCGGCCTGGCCGCCACCCTGGCGTTCGCCGCGTTCGCGGCGGTGGGACGCATCGTCGTTCCCGTCGTGGTGCAGTACACGATCGATCACGGTCTGCTCACCGCGGTCACCTCCGAGGAGCGCACCCGGATCGTCGTCCGGTGCGCGCTCCTGGGAATGGCGGCCGTGCTGGTCGCGGGCGTCGGCTCGTCGCTGATGAACCGTCGTCTGATCTCGACCGTCGAGGACGTCGTGTCCGCCCTGCGGATCCGGGTGCTCGACCACACCCTGCGGCTGCCTCCCACCCGTCTGGAATCCGGCGCGCAGGGCGGCTTCGTCGCGCGGAGCACCGACGACCTCGATGCGGTGACGGTGTTCGCCCAGGGTGGCGGCATGACCCTCGTCCAGAACCTGACCCAGATGACGATCGCGTTCGTCGTCATGGCGGTGTACTCGTGGCCGCTGGCGATCCTGGCGGCGCTGGTCGCGTGCGTCGTGCCGCTCGTCGGCCGCTACGTGCAGCGGATCATCGCGGGCCGGTTCGACGTGGTGCGCTCGCGGATCGGGCAGCTGTACGCGGCGTTCGCGGAGACCCTCACCGGGATCGACACGATCCGGGCCGCCGGCGCCGTCGAGCGGGTCCGGACCCGGTTGCATTCGCGGATCGATGCGACGGCGGACGCACAGGTCCGCACGCTGCTGCCGATGAGCGCCTCGTTCTCCGTCGGCCAGAGCATCGACACACTCATCACGATCGCGGTGATGTGCGGCGGGGTCGTGCTCGGCCTCGGCACCTCCGGTGTGGGTTCGTCGATCACCGTGGGGACGGTGGTCGCCTTCGTCTTCCTCGTGACGTTCTTCGTCCGTCCCCTGCAGTTCGCCGTCAACACGCTCGCCGACGCCAAGAACTCGGAGGCGGGACTGCGCCGGGTGCTCGCGATCCTCGACCTGGAGACCGACGCGGTCGCACAGGAGATCGCGACGCCGCTGCGACCCGGGATGTTCGACGTCGACATCGACACCGTCGAGGTGGGCTACGTCCCCGGACGCCCGGTCCTGAGCGGGCTGGACCTGCGGATCGGTGCCGGGCAGCAGGTCGCGGTGGTGGGCGAGACCGGTTCGGGCAAGAGCACCTTCGCCAAGCTGCTCACCCGGCAACTGCACCCCACGACCGGTACCGTCCGCTTCGCCGGTGTCGACGTCGCGAGCATCGGCGACGAGTCGCTCGCCCGGCGTGTCGCCGTGGTCCCCCAGGATCCCTTCCTGTTCGATCGCAGCGTCCTCGAGAACATCGCCGTCGCCCGTCCGGGAGCCGACCGGCACGACGTCGAAGCGATCCTTGCCGAGCTGGGGCTCGACGACTGGGCCCGCGACCTGCCGCACGGCCTCGACACCCGCACCGGCCAGCGCGGTGAGGCGCTGTCGGTCGGCGAACGCCAGCTCGTCGCGCTGGCACGCACCGCGCTCGTCGACCCCGACCTGCTGGTCCTCGACGAGGCCACCAGCGGTGTCGATGCCGGAACCGACGTGCGCCTGCAAAGGGCGCTGACATCGATCGGACGGGGACGCACCACGGTGACGATCGCCCACCGCCTGCACAGTGCGCGGGTCACCGATCGAATCCTGGTGTTCGACCGGGGCCGGATCGTCGAGGACGGCACGCACGACGAGCTGGTCGCCACGGGCAGGCTCTACGCCCGGCTGCAGGACGCCTGGTCGTTCCGGTCGACGCTCGTGTGAGGAGCGGCTCGGGCTCAGTGGATCGCGCGGATCTCCGGCTCGAGCCGCCGCATCGCGACCTGCCGCGCCTCGTCGAGCAGCTCGGGCAGATCGTGCGGGTAGACCGGGTTCCCGGACTGCACGAGCGTCTGCAGTTCGTCGTCGTCGAACCAGCGGTGTTCGAGGCGCATGCTCCGCTCGAGATCGGTGAAGCCGTCCGCTGCGGGTTCGAAGGACGGCACCCGCACCGCGAAGAACAGCTCCTCCGAGTGCAGGACCTCGCCGTTGAACGGGAAGACGGCCACGCGCCGCCACATCGGCCCACACAGGATGTCGCGCTCGACCCGCAGGCCGGTCTCCTCGGCGAGCTCGCGGAGCGCGGCCGACGCGAGGTCCTCGCCGGGTTCGACGGCGCCGCCGATCGTGAACCAGAAGTGCCGCTCGGGCACCGCCGGGTCGTGTCCGCGCAGCAGCAGGACCCGGCCGTCCTCGTCGAGCAGCACGACGCGGGCCGACGTGCGTGCCCGATCCGGCACGGGGGTGGTGCGCGCAGCGGGAGCAGTGGCAGTGCCGGAGGCAGGGGTCGCGCTCGGAGAAGGAGCCGTGCCGGGAACGGCCGGAGACGCGGTGGCGACTGCACCCGCCCGCTCGGCGATCTCGAAGTAGGTGGGCAGCGGCGCGGTTCCCCCGAGGTGCAGCCAGCGGACCGGTCGTCGGGTGCGCAGCGCCAGGGTGTCGCGTACCGCGTCGTTGTGGAAGCGGCGGGCGATGAGCACGCGTGCCTCCGCATCGGCGAGTTCGGCCACGAGCTGGGGCCGCAGCCGGCCGGTCTCGAGCCGTGCCAGGGCAGCCGACAACGCGTTCTCGGCCTCCTCGCGCCGGTCGCGGTCGGCCCGCTCGGCGGTGTCGGCGAGCTGGGCGAGTGCGCGTCCCTCCGGGACGGGGATCGACGCGGCGATGCTCCGCACGACCACCGCGCGGCGCGCCAGGGCCGCATCGAGTGCCTGCCAGGACAGATCCGAGCGCACGTGGAGACGGTCGAGCCGGTTGGCGGTGGAATAGGCCCACACACCGATCGCCACGACCACGGCGGCGACCAGCGACAGGACGAGGATCGTCACCGCGCTGACGGTCACGACCGGACCTCCCGCACCGGGCCGGCACCGACGGTGACGGTCTCGTAGACCCGCAGGATCTGATCAGCGACCACCGGCCAGTCGTACGCCTCGACCACCGTGGATCCGAAGTCGACCAGCGCCTGCCGGCGGTCGTCGTCGTCGAGGACCTCGAGGATGCCGCGTGCGAGCGCGTCGGCATCGCCGACCGGGACGAGGACACCGGCCTGTCCGTCGCGCAACACACGGCGGAAGGCGTCGAGTTGGGAGGCGACGACCGCCGTCCCCGCCGCCATGGCCTCGACGAGCACGATGCCGAAACTCTCACCACCGAGGTTCGGCGCGCAGTACACGTCGGCGCTGCGCATCGCGGACGCCTTCTCGTCGTCGTCGACCTGCCCGAGCAGGCGCAGGTGCCGGAAGTAGCGCCCCGCCTCCTTCCGCAACCGCTCCTCGTCGCCGCGCCCCACCACGAGGATCTCGATGTCGGGATGCCGGGCGACGAGAGCCGGCAACGCTCCGAGCAGGACATCCATGCCCTTGCGGGATTCGTCGTACCGGCCGAGGAACAGCACCGTGCGGCCCGGTCGCGGGTAGCCCGGCAGCAGCGGGGCGTGCCGGAAGAACGACACGTCGACGCCGTTGGGGATCTCGACCGCGTCGGCGCCGAGAGAGGTGACCTGCCAGCGCCGGGCCAGCTCGGACACCGCGATCCGGCCGCTGATCTTCTCGAGATAGGGCTGCAGGACGCCCTGGAAGGTGCTGAGCACCAGCGATTTCGTCGTCGACGTGTGGAAGGTCGCAACGATCGGCCCTTCCGCCACCTTGAGCGCGAGCATCGACAGGCTCGGCGCGTTCGGTTCGTGGATGTGGAGGACGTCGAAATCGTTGTCGTTGATCCAGCGGCGGACCCGCGCGTAGGAGACGGGACCGAAACTCAGGCGCGCGACCGATCCGTTGTACGGAATGGCGACGGCGCGACCTGCGGAGACGACGAAGTCCGGCAGGGGCGTCGTCTCCGACGCGGGAGCGAGCACGCTCACCTCGTGCCCGCGGCCGATGAGGACCTCCGCGAGATCCACGACGTGTGCCTGTACCCCACCGGGAACGTCGAAGGAGTACGGGCAGACCATCCCGATCCTCACCTACGCCTCCATCCGGGCGCGGCGGGCCTCCGACAGGTCGTCGAGCCACAACGGTTGCAGCATGTGCCAGTCCTCGGGGTGGGCGGCGATGTTGGCGGCGAACCGGTCGGCGAGGGCCTGTGTGGCAGCGTCGATCCCGACGCTCACGTCGAGCTCCGGATCCACACGGAACCCCCAGCCGTCCTCGGTGAACCAGCAGTGCACCGGCAACAGTGCCGCACCGGTGTCGATGGCCAGTTTCGCCGGTCCGGCGGGCATGCGGGTCGGTTCGCCGAAGAAGGTGACCGGGACTCCCTTGCGAGCGAGGTCGCGTTCGCCGAGCAGGCACACGATCCGGTTGTCGCGCAACCGCGCGGCCAGCTCCCCGAACGGAGGCGTCTCCCCGCCGCTCGAGGGGAAGATCTCGAAACCGAGACCCTCGCGGTAGTCCACGAAACGGCGGTAGAGGGACTCGGGACGCAGGCGCTCGGCGACCGTGGTCAATCCGCCGAAGTAGCGGACGCACCACACGCCGGCGAGATCCCAGTTCCCACTGTGGGGCAGCGCCAGGATCGCGCCGCGACCGGCGGCGAGCGCCGCCTCGATGTGCTCACGGCCCTCGATGGACGAATCGATCGACTTCGCGGTCGCGTCGAGATCCATCGACGGCAGGCGGAACGCCTCGCGCCAGTAGCGCGCGTAGGACCGGACCGACCGGCGGATCAGATCGTCGGGCACCTCGTCCGGCTGCACCCCGAGCACCCGCGCGAGGTTGCGGCGCAGTTGCTGCGGTCCGCCGCCACGGCGCGCCGCATAGTCGGCGCCGGCGTCGAACAACCGTCGCGCGACGCCGTCGGGCAGTGCCCGGACCAGGCGCCAGCCACCCGCGTACGCGAGATCGGACGCCTTCTCGCCGACACTCACTGCGCTCCCCCGTCGTCCCGGGTCTCCGTCGTCCCGCCGGCCGGGGGCGTGATGGGAAGCAGTTCGCGCGCACCCGCGGAGTTGCGGACGGCGAGAACCCGCTGGAAGACCGTGATCACCGATCCGACGACGAGCAGCCACATCGCGATGTGGATCGCCCAGTCGAGCCCGAGGCCGGTGAGACCGGCGCCCACGAGCACGATCACGAGCCGGTCGGGTCGCTCGATCAGGCCGCCATCGGCGGACAGACCGCTCGCCTCGGCCCGCGCCTTCGCATACGAGATGACCTGCGACGTCACGAGGCAGACGAGGGTGGCGACGAACAACGGGCGGCTCTGCTCGTGGTAGACGGCCCACCACGCGAGACCACCGAAGATCGCACCGTCGGCGACCCGGTCGCAGGTCGCGTCGAGTACCGCTCCGAAGCGCGTTCCGCCCCCACGGGCCCGGGCCATGGCGCCGTCCAGCATGTCGAACATGACGAACAGCCAGATGACCATCGTTCCCCAGAACAGGTGTCCCATGGGGAACAGGGTCACGGCGGCGGCGATCGTGGCGACGGTGCCGATGAGCGTGACGGCGTCCGGAGTCAGGCCGGTACGGATCAGCGCCTTGCCGAGCGGCGCGGTGACCTTCGACACCGACGCACGCCCGAAGAAGCTCAGCATCCCGCGACCCCTGTCTTCCTGTCCGACCGTTGTGTCCGGAATCCGATCCTGCCACGAGTGGAGCCGGAAATGCGCGGTCGGCCCGCGGTGGATCGGCATGCGAACGGCACCACGGCCGTGCGCTGCGATCGCGACGACTCGGGGAGGGCTGTCACTCGTCCCATGCCGAGGCGAGCAGTGCACGGGTGTCGCGCAGCAGCTGCACCATCACCTTCGACCCACCGAGGACGGTGATGAAGTTGGCGTCGCCGCCCCAGCGCGGGACGACGTGCAGGTGGAGATGCTCGGCCAGCGAGCCTCCCGCCGCGGCACCGAGGTTGAGGCCGACGTTGAAGCCGTGCGGCCGCGAGACGCGCTTGATGACGCGGAGCGCGCGCTGCGCGAACTGCATGAGCTCCGCGCTCTCCTCGGGCGTCAGATCCTCGAGGTTCGCCACCCGGCGATACGGCACGATCATCAGATGTCCCGGGTTGTACGGGTACAGGTTGAGCACCGCGTACACCAGTTCGCCGCGTGCGACGACCAGGCCCTCCTCGTCGGACATCTTCGGGATGTCGGTGAAGGGCTCGTACGGCTCGTCGCGACCCCGCGGGGACTCGGTGATGTACGACATCCGGTGGGGCGACCACAGGCGCTGCAGGTGGTCGGACTCTCCCACGCCGCGATCGACCATCGAGGCGGGACTGTCCTCCGTCGCTGGGATGTCGGCGGGCCCCGGGGTGCGGTCGCCCGTCACGACGGGCTGCCTTCCCCACCGGAGCCGACGAGTTCGGCGGTGGGCGAGGCGTTCTCGCGGCGGCGGACCCATTCGGTGACGATCCGCACGGCCTCGTCGACGGGCACGCCGTTGACCTGCGTGCCGTCGCGGAAGCGGAAGCTGACCGCGCCGGCCGCGACGTCGCGCTCTCCGGCGAGCAGCATGAACGGCACCTTCTGCGTGGTGTGTGTGCGGATCTTCTTCTGCATGCGGTCGTCGGAGACGTCGACCTCGGCGCGGATCCCCTGCGCCTTCAGCTTTCCGACGACGTCGAACAGGTGACCCTCGAAGTCGGCGGCCACGGGGATGCCCACGACCTGAACGGGCGAGAGCCACGCGGGGAAGGCACCGGCGTAGTGCTCGGTGAGCACACCGAAGAACCGCTCGATGGAACCGAACAGTGCGCGGTGGATCATGACGGGGCGGTGCTTGGCACCGTCGGCGCCGGTGTACTCGAGCTCGAAGCGTTCGGGCAGGTTGAAGTCGAGCTGGATCGTCGACATCTGCCAGCTGCGGCCGAGCGCGTCCTTGACCTGCACGGAGATCTTCGGGCCGTAGAAGGCGGCTCCGCCCGGGTCGGGCACGAGGTTCAGGCCGGAGGCCTCACCGACCTCGCGCAGCGTCTCGGTCGCGACGTCCCACAGTTCGTCGCTGCCGACGAACTTCTTGGGGTTCTTCGTCGACAGTTCGAGGTAGTAGTCGTCGAGCCCGTAATCCTTGAGCAGGTCGAGGATGAAGTTCAGGACGCTGGTGAGCTCGTCGCGCATCTGCTCCGGGGTGCAGAAGATGTGTGCGTCGTCCTGCGTCATGCCGCGCACGCGGGTCAGGCCGTGGACGACACCGGACTTCTCGTAGCGGTAGACCGAACCGAACTCGAACATGCGCAGCGGCAGTTCGCGGTAGGAGCGCCCGCGCGACCGGAAGATCAGGTCGTGCATCGGGCAGTTCATGGGCTTGAGGTAGTAGTCCTGGCCCGGCTTGCGGACGGTGCCGTCCTCGTTGAGCTCCTCGTCGATGTGCATCGCGGGGAACATGCCGTCGCGGTACCAGTCGAGGTGACCGGAGACCTCGTACAGCTGACCCTTGGTGATGTGCGGCGAGTACACGAACTCGTAGCCGGCCTCGACGTGCCGCTGGCGCGAGTAGTTCTCCATCTCCTGGCGGATGATGCCGCCCTTGGGATGGAAGACGGGCAGACCCGAACCGAGCTCGTCGGGGAACGAGAACAGGTCGAGCTCGTTGCCGAGCTTGCGGTGGTCGCGGCGTTCGGCCTCGGCGAGGAGTTCGAGGTGCGCGTCGAGCGCCTCGGTGGACTCCCAGGCCGTGCCGTAGATGCGCTGCAGGCCGGCGTTGTCCTGGTCGCCGCGCCAATAGGCCGCGGAGCTGCGCGTGAGCTTGAAGGCCGGGATGAACTTGGTGGTGGGCACGTGCGGGCCGCGGCACAGGTCCTTCCAGACGAGCTCACCCGTGCGCGGGTTGAGGTTGTCGTAGATGGTCAGTTCCTTGCCGCCGACCTCCATCACCTCGGGGTCCGGCTCGAAGTCACTGCTTCCTGCCTTGTCGTCGATGAGTTCGAGTTTGAACGGTTCGTCCTTCAATTCCTCGCGGGCGTCCTCGAGGCTGTCGACGACGCGACGCGAGAAGCGCTGGGCGTCCTTGACGATCTTCTTCATCCGCTTCTCGAGCTTCGCGAGATCCTCGGGCGTGAAGGGACGCTCGACCTGGAAGTCGTAGTAGAAGCCGTCGCGGATCGGCGGGCCGATGCCGAGCTTGGCCTCCGGGAACTCCTGCTGCACGGCCTGCGCGAGCACGTGGGCGGCCGAGTGGCGGATGACGCTGCGGCCGTCGTCGGTGTCGGCGCCGACGGCCTCGACCTCGACGTCCGCTTCGGGCGTCCAGGACAGGTCGCGCAGCGCGCCTTCGGAGTCGCGGACGACCACGATCGTCTCGGGTCCCTTGGTGGGCAGACCCGCGTCACGGACCGCCGCGCCCGCAGTGGTCCCCGCGGGCACCCGGACGATCGTGGCTGGTTTCGCGGATGCGGGCGTGGTCACTGTGACGGACTCCTCGGCTCGATGCCTGATACGTGGTCGTCGCCGGGCACGTGCTGCGGTCGACGACCGCGAGCACACGGCAACTTCATCATGCTATCGACATCCGCGCGGACCGCGAACACAGGGAGCCGCGAAGTCCTCAGAGGTGGTTGAGACCCGTCAGTACCCGTTCGAGCAGTTCGACGTTCGGTCCCACCTTGTCGGCCGTGCGGTGCACGGTGATCTCGCCGGTCGCCGCGAGATCTCCGACGAGCACGCGGGCGACACCGAGCGGGATCTGCGCGAGGGCCGCGATCTCCATGATCGACCTCGGCTGGGCGCACAACGCCAGCACGAGGCGATGCTCGTCCATCGCCGGACCGGACTCACTGCCCATCGCGGAGGGGACGGCCGACACGAGCACTTCGAGAGGCAACTCGACCTCGGCTCGGGTGCGTCCCCCGCTCCTCACGAACGGGCGCACGAACGACGACGTCTCTGGCTGGTTCATGTCCTCGATTCCCACACTGGTCCCGGTGCCCGCATTCCGACCGACCGCCTGCGCTGTATCGACCGATCGCGCTGCGTCGACCGGTTGCGCTGCGGACCGGTACTCCTCGGCTGCCGTGACCTCGTCCACGACGGGGCCCGGTTCGCGGTGATTCCGTACCGGCACGGCGTGATCCGCCGGCCGCCGGCGTCGACGGGACCCACCGGATCCGAATCTTGCTCCGGTCGCCCCCACGACCGGCCATTCGCTGTCCGCAACGCTCATCCGGACGTGTCCTCCTCGACGACCACGATCCTGCCATCACCATGCGCACTTCGGCTACAGGCACCACAGCTGCGTCCACACGACATGCGTGGTCGAGCCCGATGAGGGCCGTGGCGGTTCGAAGGAAACAAGCGCTCGCGGGCGACCCGCCCGACCGGGCGCCACGCACGCTCAACGATTTCATCAAGGTACGAAAAAAGGCACCCCTGCGGGGGTGCCTTTCGTCACTGTCGATCTCGGTGGTCCCGGCTGGGATCGAACCAGCGACCTCCCCGGTGTGAACGGGACGCTCTTCCACTGAGCCACGGGACCGGGCCGCTTCACAGCGGCTCGAACGAGATGGAACACTAACACGCTCCCGCCATGAACACGAATCGCCTGGTGACAGCGTTTCGATGCGCTGTTCCGTGCGGCGCGTCCCCGCGCTGCACGCGCGCGTACGCGAGGGACAGGAGTCGGACCCAGGACTCGGCATCCGGAGCCGGCACCTCGAAGCCGGAGCCTCGGACGATCTCTTCGTCCCGGAGGCCCCGGAAGGTGCAACCGCCGGCGGGAGCGACACGAGATCGACCCCCGAAGCCCGATTCGGCAACCCGATTCGGCGCCTCCCGCGGGGGTCATCGACCCGTCACCTTCGCGAAATCTGCCGGTTTTCTTCCGTTGACCTGCGGATTTGTGTGTTCCGTAGATGCTCGGCTACTGTTTTGAACCGCACCACGGAGAGCAAGACGCCGAACGGTGCGAATGCGGATGTAGCGCAGCTGGTAGCGCATCACCTTGCCAAGGTGAGGGTCGCGGGTTCGAATCCCGTCATCCGCTCGAGAGGTTGGACTCGACCTTTTACGGTGGAGTGGCCGAGTGGTGAGGCAACGGCCTGCAAAGCCGTGCACACGGGTTCGATTCCCGTCTCCACCTCGCGCGATTAGCTCAGCGGGAGAGCGCTTCCCTGACACGGAAGAGGTCACTGGTTCAATCCCAGTATCGCGCACCAGGTTCGACCAGCACGTGGGTCGGACCGGTTCACCGAAACAACGTGCACATGCGGATGTAGCGCAGCTGGTAGCGCATCACCTTGCCAAGGTGAGGGTCGCGGGTTCGAATCCCGTCATCCGCTCCACTCCGGCGATCACCATGCCGGCGCGATTAGCTCAGCGGGAGAGCGCTTCCCTGACACGGAAGAGGTCACTGGTTCAATCCCAGTATCGCGCACAGAAGATGAAGGCCCCCTTCGAATTTCGAAGGGGGCCTTCATTCGTTCGTGGAGTGGGTCGACGTCCGAGCCATCCGGTGAGGAATCCGACAGCGATCCGGTGCGGAGGTACTCCCCCGCACCGGACCGGCGCGTCACGCGCCGAGCTTGTTGATCCCCGCGATCATCGCCCGCAGCGACGACTCGGTGCCGGTCTCGCCGGTGCCCATGACCCAGGCCGTGCGCTCGCCGGAGCGGCACAGCAGGAAGGTCGCGGACATCCCACCGAGGTCGTGGCGATGGAACGACAGGATCTCGATGTTCAGTCCGAGGTCGTACAGCATCGCGGTCATCGCGGCGATCGGCCCGCAGGTCGTGGCGGATGCGGTATGGATGGTGCCGCCGATCGCGATCGTCGCCTCGAAGGCGCTGCGTCCCGCACCGAGGGTCGTCGCAGTCCAGCCGCCGAGGCGGACCGGACCGTGCTGGGCACCGTAGGTGGATTCGAATTCCGTCCAGCTCATGCCGGAGGCTTCCTCGCGCAATCCCCGAGGAAGTGCGCGCCCGTAGCGGGCGAAGAACGGATCGGCATCAGGGGTGCCGAAGGGGAACATCGGAGCGAAACCGGAGAAGGAGGTGAAGGCGTTCATCGTTCGTAGTGGTCTTCCACGAGAAGGAAGGACCGACGCGTAGCTCAACGACCCGCAGCGAGGGGTCGGTCCGAATCAGACCCCGCTACGGCGGTGAACTACGAGTACGCGCTTCATAGCCGCGACGGTACAACGCACCGACATTTCGTGCAAGTCGTATGCACGGGACCGTGTGACGGAACCGTGACCACTGCGGCTGGAACCTGAGGTATCCCTCATGTAGCGTGGATGTTGCCATCCCCCCGATGGTGTCGAACCCCAGCCATGACCCCCCATCCAAGGCTGGGGTTCAGCCATATCCGGCCCTTCTTCGCCTCGTGTCCGGGCTCGTGTCTCCGTCTCGCATCGACACGCCGGGGCTCCTGCCGGATCATCCCGTCCGAGTGCTTCACTGGTGTGCATGTCCATGCCACCACTCGAAGAAGCGGTCTCCGTCGACGAGGCGGGCATCTGGGATGCCGAGGCGATCGCCCAGGTCGCCGCCGCGACCTTCCCGCTCGCCTGCCCTCCGGACGCCGCCGAGGACGACATCGCCGACTTCATCGAGCGCACCCTCAGCGCGGAGAAGTTCGCCGAATACCTGTCCTCCCCCGAACGCATCGTTCTCGAGGCACGCGCAGGTGAGGAGATCGTCGGTTACCTGATGGCAGTGGACGCCGCGCCCGAGGATCCGGCGATCGACGCGATGATCACGGCGCGGCCGGCGATCGAGATCAGCAAGCTGTACGTGATGCCGGGCCATCACGGGTCGGGGGTGTCCGCAGCGCTCATGGACGCGATCGTCGCGCGGGCCCGCGCGCTCGGGCGGGCGGGCCTGTGGCTCGGTGTCAATCAGGAGAACACCCGCGCCCGGCGCTTCTACGAGAAGCAGGGCTTCGAGGTGGTGGGCACGCGCACGTTCGTCGTGGGCGCGCAGACACACGACGATTTCGTCATGCAGCGCACCCTCTGAACGGAATGCCGGCAGTGATCCGGTGATGCGGTGTGAACGACCCGGCGCGGATGAGCGCCGGGTATCCGCTCAGCCCGCGGCGACCTCGAAGCGGGACAACGCCAGGAGGCGGGAGGTCGCACGCAGGTACTTCTTGCGGTAGCCACCCGCGAGCATCTCGGGCGTGAAGATCTCGTCGAGCTTGGCGCCGGAGACCGTCACGGGAATGCTCGCGTCGTACATGCGGTCGGCGAGGACCACCAGACGCAGGGCCACCGACTGGTCCTTCGCCGGATGCACACCCTCGAGGAAGACGGCGGGCACACCTTCGACGAGCTTGCCGTACCGCGAGGGGTGCAACGTGCTCAGGTGCGCGCACAGCTCGTCGAAGTCGTCGAGCGTGGCACCCGGGATCGCCTCGGCGCGCTCGGTGAGCTCGGCCGAGTCGACCGGATCGGGTGCGGGCGGCAGGTCGCGGTGACGGTAGTCGGGGCCGTCGACGCGGATGGTCTCGAAGATCGACGCGAGTTTCTTGATCTCGCGCAGGAAGTCCTGTGCCGCGAACCGTCCCTCACCCAGCTGGCCGGGGAGCGTGTTGGAGGTCGCGACGATCGAGACACCGCGGGCCGACAGTTCGGTCAGCAGGCGCGAGACGAGCATGGTGTCGCCCGGATCGTCGAGTTCGAACTCGTCGATGCACAGCACGCTGTGGCTAGACAGCTCCTCGACGGCCTTGTTGAACCCGAGGGCGCCGACGACGTGGGTGAGCTCGACGAACGTGCCGAAGGCCTTGGGAGAGGGTGCGCTGTGGAAGATCGAGGCGAGCAGGTGGGTCTTGCCCACGCCGAAGCCGCCGTCGAGGTAGAGGCCGGCACCCTGCGGCTGGGAGCGGCGGCCGAACAGGCCGCGCTTGCCACCGCGGATCTTCCCGATCTTGCTGACGAACTCCGCAGCGGTCTTCACCGCGGCCGCCTGGCTCGGCTCGTTCGGATCCGGGATGTACGACTCGAAGCTCACCTCGTCGAACATCGCGGGGGGCACCATCTGCGCCACCAACTGGTCAGCAGGCACCACCGGATTGCGGTCGACGAGACGTTCGTGCATTAGCCCAGGGTACGACCGCACCATGCTCGGATCCGCACTCGAATCCGGAATGCGACCTACTTCACACGGCGTTCACCTCGGCGTCACGCTCCGGGAGGACACTTCCGATCGGCTGCTCCACCACCGGTTGCACGCCTCCGTCGGTGAACCTGGCAGGCTGTGCGCATGCGCAGATCGGGAGTGATCGCCGCGATGTTGATCACGGTTGCCGCGGCGTCGACCGCGTGCGGAGCAGGACCGTCGATACGTCCCGACGTCGCCGTGGTGCGCGACGATCCCGGTGTCGCCGTCGACAGGACCCCGCAGGACGAGACCGCGGTACCCGAACTTCCGGTGCCGTCGGCCGAACCGACGTGGCGGAACTGCACGGACGAGACGCTCTCCTCGTTCGACGCACCTCCCGGTCCCCAGGGCCTCGTTCTCGAGTGCGCGGAGGTCGTCGCCCCGATCGATGCGGCCGGCACCGTCACCGGCACCTTCCCCCTGGCCGTCATGCGCGCACGACTGCCCGACACCCCCACCGACGTGGCGCCGCTGGTTCTCACGACCGGCGCCGACATCGCATCGACGCGTGCACTGACCGGGATGGCGACCGGTCCGATGTCCGGTGCACTGGCGATGCGTCCGATCGTCGCGGTGGATCGGCGCGGAATCGGCAACTCGCTCGCGATCGACTGCATCTTTCCCGCGGATCGTCGCGGCCTCGGCGATCTCGGGCAATTCGGCCGCACCGGCGATGCACCCGAACGTGTCGCCGATCTGGGCCGTCAGGCGACCGTCTCGTGCACCGACTACCTGCAGCCGCAGCAGCTGATGTTCGGCGCGTCGCACGCCGCCGACGACATCGAACGCCTCCGCCAGGCATGGGGAGTGGACCGGATCGGCCTCCTGGGCGTGGGGAACGGTGCGACGGTCGCGCTCGCCTACGCCGCCGCCTATCCGGGCGCGGTCGGTCGTCTCGTCCTCGACTCCCCCGCCGCGGCCACGGCCGACGCCGAGCTCATGGCCGAGTCGCAGGCCCGCGGCGCGGAGGCCGCCGTCGATGCCTTCGCCCGGCAGTGCACCGCCCTCGACTGCTCCCTCGGTGACGATCCCCGCGCGGCGATCGAGGGGCTGCACGAGCAGGCCACCACGGGTGAGCTCGCGCCGGTCTCGGCGAACTCGTTCCTCACGGCGTTGACGAGTGTCCTCGGCACTCCGCGCGCCGATCTGCAGGCTCGCGTCCGTGAGGTGGCGGACGTCCTCGCGGCCGCGCGGGACGGTGATGTCATGCCGCTCATCGAACTGGTCGGTGCGGCCGAGGAGAGGCTCTCGACGGACGGTCAGTTCGTCGCGCGGTGCAGCGACGGACAGCGCTGGCCGACTCCGACCCACGCGGGCGATCTCGCCCGGAACTGGTCCGGCCTGTATCCGCTGTACGGCGCGGACCTGGCGACGGGACTGACGGCATGTGCGGCGTGGCCGAGCCTGCCGCCCCCGCCGCTGCCGGCGGCACTCGACGTGCCCGTGCTCGTCTCCTCGGGGGCCGCAGATCCGATCGTGGGCAATGCCGGGGTGGAGTCGGTGACCGGTGTGCTCACCGCGGGCGGTATCGCCTGGGCGTCGCTGTCGTGGCAGGGTGCCGGCTATTCGGCGGTCCTGCACTCGGGTTGCGTGCAGGCCCGGGTCGAGACCTATCTGTCCGACGGGGAACTTCCGCCCAACGGAAGCCTGTGCCCCGCGTAGACGTTCCCCGACCGGGGGTCAGGGCGTGTGCACGAGCCCGCAGGCCCGCGGTGTACCGTGCCGTAGTGTTCCTCAGAAGTCTCGAACCCCGGACCGCACGCACGACCGCCGAGGTGGTCAAGGCCGTGGTGTGGCCCCTTGCCGTACTGACGGTTCTGCACCGGGTAGTGATCAAAGCGGTCAACGGGTTCCGGACGGACGACTTCACCCCGGTCTACAATGCGGCGTTGGCCTTCCTCAACCGTCGGCCGGTGTACACCGCCGAGTTCCAGTGGGTCGATCCCCACTACCTCTATCCGCCCTCCGGCACGCTGCTGATCGCCCCGATCGCGGTGATCGACCCCGAGCGGTCGCGGTGGTTGTTCATCCTCGCCAATGCGATCGCGATCCTCATCGCGCTCTACCTGCTGCTGCGCATGTTCGGTCTGCGACTCGATTCGCCGATCGCGCCGGTGCTGGTCTTCGCCGCGTTCGCGTCCGAGACGGTGACGAACACACTCGTCTTCACGAACATCAACGGTCTCGTCCTGCTCGGCGAGATCGCCTTCCTGACGCTGCTGCTCAAACGACGTGATCTGTGGGCGGGGGCTGCGCTCGGCCTGACCTTTGCGGTCAAACCGATCCTCGCTCCCTTGTTGTTCCTCCCACTCGTGCGTGGCCAGTGGAAGGTCTTCATCACCGCGGCGGGCGTCCCGATCGCGCTCACGCTCATCGCGTGGCCCTTGTCGGTCGACGCGTGGCAGTTCGTCGAGCACACCGTGCCGTACCTGCTCGAGTCCCGCGACTACTTCAACAGCGCGATCGTCGGCAACGGCATGTACTACGGGCTCCCGGCCTGGCTGATCTTCGGCCTGCGGGCGGTGCTCGCGGTGATGGTCGCGGTCTCGGTGTGGCTGCTGTACCGCTACTGCCGCCACGACGAGGTGTTCTTCGTGTGCACCGCCGGCGGTGTGCTGCTCGCGGCCTCGTTCCTGCTCGGATCGCTCGGCCAGATGTACTACTCGATGATGCTGTTCCCGTTGCTGATGACGGTGCTGCTGCCGAACTCCGTGATGCGGAACTGGCCCGCATGGCTCGCCGTCTACGGCTTCCTGAGCTACGACTCGTGGCTGTCGAGCCGGTGGGTGGAGGCCGGACGCGCCGCGGAGTACATGAAGACCACCTTCGGCTGGTCGCTGCTGCTCATCGTCGTCTTCGCCGTCCTGCTCGACCGCTACCTCGCCGCGAAGCGCGAAGGACGCCTGGCGGACGGTATCGAGCCGTCGCACCTGCTCGAGGAGAAACAACCGGCACGGACGTGAAACGACGGTCGATACACGGACGTGAAACGTCGGACGGTGTACGGACGTGACGCGCGCGCCCACCGCGGTTAGCGTGGAGATCATGACGTCTGCTCCTCGATCCGAACCCGCACCCAAGGTCGTCCACACCGACGAGGAATGGCGCGCGAAGCTCACTCCCGCCGAGTTCGCCGTGTTGCGGCAGGCCGGCACCGAGCGCCCCTTCGTCGGCGAGTACACCGATACCGAGACCAAAGGCATCTACGAATGCCGCGCGTGCGGTGCCGAACTGTTCCGCAGCACCGAGAAGTTCCACTCCCACTGCGGGTGGCCGTCGTTCTTCGACCCTGCCGACTCCGACTCCGTGATCCTGCGCGAGGACAACTCGCTGGGCATGCGACGCATCGAGGTGGTGTGCGCGACGTGCCACAGCCATCTCGGGCACGTCTTCGAGGGCGAGGGTTATCCGACGCCCACCGACAAGCGGTACTGCATCAACTCGATCTCCCTGCGCCTGGTTCCGTCGGAGTGATCCCGGCCGCGGCCAGCGCGGTCCACAGCGCGTCGTGCCGCTCGGCGGTCGGTGCCGGTTCGACGAGTTCGAACGCGCACCCGATCGACCGGGCGGCACCGTCCGCTTTCTCGCTGTCGCCGATCATCAACGTGCGTGCCGGATCGACGCCCAGTCTTTCCACCGCGTAGCGGAAGATCTCCGGCTCGGGCTTGACGGCGCCCACCTCGAAGGACAGGGCGAACACCGACACGAGGTCGTCGATACCGAGCCGCGCGAACGCCGGCCGCAGGTCGAAGGCGATGTTGCTCACCACGCCGACGGCGATCCCGTCCCCGGCGAGCGCCTCGATGACGGGGACCGTGTCGGGATAGACGGTCCAGCAGTCGGGGTCGGTCACCTTCTCGTAGAGCGCCTGTGCCTGCTCGGGATCGGCCACGCCCGACTTCCGCAGCACCGTCAGGTAGGCCTCACGGTGCCAGCGCGGTTCGCGGTCGCGGTTGGTCCACGCATGGTGCTCGTCGGCGTCCATCTCGACGGGCTGCCCGACGGGTTGCGTCAGCCGCCGCATGAGGTCGGCCTGCCGGTGCACGTCGAAGGGTCTGCCCTCGTGGTCGGTGACGTCCGCGAGCCAGCTCTCGTCCTCCTCGAGCCGGAACAGGGTGCCGGAGAAGTCGAACAGGACGGCATCGAAGGGGGTCTCGGCCATGCCCCGAGGCTAACGGCTGCGCGACATCGGCAGGTCAGCTCGGGTACATCTCCTCCATGAGACTCTTGGCCGCGGTCGACGCGGGATCACGGCCGTCGACCCCGGGCGCGAGATCGGTCCATACGATCAGCGTGACGCCGTTGTCGGGATCGGAGCCCATGAACGAGTTGTACCCGGGCAGTTCACCGGTGTGCCCGTACATGGGACCCATCTTCGCGATGCCCCAGCCGTAGCTCGGGGCGTCCGGGTTCGCCGGATCGGTCGACTGCATGGTCGTCATCCGCTGCTGCTGCAGGTCCGCGTCGAGGAGGTCGCCGCCGGTCAGCGCCTCCACCCACGTGGCGAGGTCCTCGGCGGTCGAGATACCCCCGCCCGCCGCCCATGCCCACGACGGGTTCATCCTGGTCACATCGGTCGGTTCGAGCGTGCCGTCCCGGGCCTCGGCCTGCATCTCGGGCGGAAGCGCCGGGTCGGTGAGGGTGAGCATGTTGGTGCCGTAGAAGTAACCGTGGGCGTAGGGCGACGGCAGCGACGTGTCGGAGGGCCCCGGGAGCGATGTCCTGGTCAGACCGGTCGAACGGAAGAGGCGCTCGTCGAAGATCTGCGCGAGCGGTCTGCCGTCGAGTTGTTCGGCGATCAGGCCGAGCAGCACGTAGTTGGTGTTGGAGTAGTGGTAGCCCTCCCCCGGCGGGAAGTACGGCGGGTTGGCGAACGCGAGGTCGAGCAGTTCCTCGGGCTGCCAGACCCGTTCGGGATCGTCGTCCATCGCCTGGTTGAACTCCGGTGTCTCGGTGTAGTTGTAGAGACCGGACCGCATGTTCAGCAGTTGTTCGATCGTGATGGCGTCGCCGTTCGGGACGTCGGGTCGATGCTTCGACACCGGATCCGACAGTGCGAGGTTCCCGTCCTGCACCTGCTGCAGGATCACGGTCGCTGTCCAGGTCTTGGTGTTGGAACCGACCCGGACATGGTCGTCGAGGGAGACCGGGTCCCCACCGTCGCGCTCGGTGGTCCCGTAGGTGGCGGTGACGGTGCCGGACGGTGTCCGCAGCAGGGCCGCGGCACCGGGCACCAGGAACTCCTGCGCCGTCTGCTCGAGTACCTGTTCGAGCCGCGCCTGGTCGACCGGGTTCACGGCGGTGTCCGTCGCGGAGACCCCCGCAGCCGTACCGGGCGGGGAGGTCCCCTCGGTCGGCGAACTGTCGTCGTCGGACCCCGAGCAGGCTCCGACGATCATCGCAACTGCGACCGCGGCACCGGCCGCGCGCAGGGAACGTGCCGATGCGGACCGGTTCATGAATCCCAACGGTAGCGAGCGAGCCGCCCGTATGAGCCACAATTCCTCGCATGGGTGAGACGGGTACGAGAATCCGGCGACACACGAAGCTGTCCGTCGTCGGCGCCGGGAGCGTCGGTACCGCAGTGGCGTACGCGTGCCTGCTCCGGGGATCGGCGGACGCGATCGCGCTGTACGACACGAATGCCGCGAAGGTGCGCGCGGAGGTCCTCGACCTGAACCACGGCACCCAGTTCGCGCCGTCGTGCCGCATCGAGGGCAGCGACGACATCGCCGTCACCGCCGGTTCCGATCTGATCGTCGTGACCGCCGGTGCCAAACAGCATCCCGGCCAGTCCCGCCTCGATCTCGCGGCCGCGAACGTCGCCCTGGCACGGGACCTGACTCCCGGCCTCCTATCCGTCTCCCCCGAGGCGGTGGTCGTCTTCGTCAGCAATCCGGTCGACATCGTCACCCGCGCCGCGATCGCGGCGAGCGGCATCGCGGACGGCCGGATCTTCGGGTCGGGCACGGTGCTCGATTCCGGCCGGCTGCGATATCTGCTCGCCCACCGCGCCGACGTCGCGATCGAGAACGTCCACGCGTTCGTCGTCGGGGAGCACGGCGATTCGGAGGTCGCACTGTGGTCGGGCGCGACGATCGGGGGTGTGCCGGTGAAGTCCTTCTCCGTCGACGGCCGGCCGGTCTTCGATCCGGAGACCCGCGCCGAACTCTTCGACGAGGTCGTGCGCAGCGCCTACGAGATCATCCGCGGCAAGGGCGCCACGAATCTCGCGATCGGCCTGTCGAGCGCCCGCATCGTGGAGGCCGTGCTGCGGAACCAGCGCCGCGTGCTCGCGGTCTCGACGCTGCAGACCGGGCGGCACGGCCTGCAGGACGTCTGCCTCTCGCTGCCCACCGTCGTCGACGCGCGCGGCGCGCACACCGTGCTCGACGTGCCGCTGTCGCCGGAGGAGGAGGCGGGGCTGGCCGCCTCCTCGGCCACTCTGCGCGAGGTCCAGGCGTCCCTCGGTCTGTGAGGACCCGACGCGTAACGGCCGTGCTCGTGGCGGGCACGACCGTGAGCGCTCAGCGCTGCCGGACGACCGGCGGATCGTAGGCCCGGATGGGCGGCAACTCGCCGTCGAACCGCTCGACGTCGACGAGCACGTGCTGCCCCGTGCACCCGTGGGACAGCGACGACGTGCCGACATCGGGGGTGAGCACGTTCGCGTTCCCGTGCACACACATCGACCCGGGATCGGACGGATCCAGCGGGTCGTACCAGGCTCCGGTCGCGAGCTGGACGACGTTCGGCAGCAGGCCGTCGTCGAGGACCACCCCGGCGAGGCAGGAACCCCGTTCGTTGAAGACGCGCACGATGTCACCGGCCTCCAGACCTCGCGCGGCCGCGTCCTCGGGATGCATCCGGATCGGTTCGCGGCCACGGATCTTCGATGCCTGGCTCACCGAGCCGTGATCGAGCTGGCCGTGCAGGCGCGTGGCCGGCTGGTTGGCGATCAGGTGCAGCGGGAACCGTTCGACCCGCGAGGAGCCGAGCCACTCGTCGGGTTCGTACCAGGTGGGGTGCCCGGCGCAGTCGTCGTACCCGAACGAGTCGATATCGGCGGAGAAGATCTCGAGCCGTCCGCTGGGGGTCCGCAGCGGGTTCGCCTCGGGGTCGGTCCGGAAGTCCTCGAACAGGGTCAGATCGTCCTCGGTCCGCATCCGGACCGGTCCGCCGTACCAGAAGTCGTCGAAGGGCGGCGGGTCCTCGATCCGCCGGTCGTCGGCGAGGACGAAACCACGCCACTGCTCGTAGAGGTGCTCGAGCCACTGCCGGGAGCTCCGGCCCTCGGTGAACTTCTCGCCGAAGCCCAGGCGATGGGCGAGATCGGTGAAGGTGTCGTAGTCGTCGCGGGCGTCGGCGAACCGCGGGACGGCGGCCTGCATCGCGACGAGCAGCGGATCGTTGCGCGTGCACGTCAGGTCGTCGCGCTCGAGCGCGGTGGTCGACGGCACGACGATGTCGGCGTGCTTGGCCATCGGCGTCCAGTACGGGTCGTGGACGACGATCGTGTCGGGTCGCTGCAGGGCCCGGCGGAGCCGGCCGATGTCCTGGTGGTGGTGGAAGGGATTGCCGCCCGCCCAGTACACGAGCCGGGTGTCGGGGAAGGTCAGGCGTTGCCCGTCGTAGTCGAACTGCTCCCCCGGCCGCAGCAGCAGGTCGGCGATCGCGGCGACGGGGATGAAGTCCTCGACGTCGTTGTTGCCCTGGAACAGGGTGGGCAGCGGATACGGGACGGGCGCGAGACCGGGTTCGTTCATCGAGCCGTAGCCGTGGCCGAAACCGCCTCCGGGAACGCCGAGTTGACCGAGCATCGCGGCGAGGGTCACACCCGCCCAGGGTGCCTGCTCGCCGTGCCGGACGCGTTGCAGCGACCATGTGACCGACACCAGGGTGCGGCCTCGGGCCATGCGTCGCGCGAGGTCCACGAGGGTGCCGGCCGGGATGCCCGACAGTCCGGCGGCCCACTCGGGGGTCTTGGGGACGCCGTCGGTGCGGCCGAGCAGGTATTCCTCGAAGCGGTCGTAACCGGTGCAGTAGCGGTCGAGGAACTCGCGGTCGGCGAGGCCTTCGGTGGCCAGGACGTAGCCGAGGGCGAGCATGATCGCGACGTCGGTGCCCGGCCGGGGTGCCAGCCACTCGTGCTCACCGTGCACGTCGCTGCGGATCGGGCTGAACGAGACGATCCGGCCGCCGCGGGCCCGCATCCGTTCGAGGGCGTCGCGGGTGGGGTGGTCGCTCGTGCCGCCGTCGTTGACGGCGGTGTTCTTGAGCGGGATCCCGCCGAAGCACACCATCAGATCGGTCTCGCGGGCGATGACCTCCCAGGAGGTCGAGCGCGCGAACAGTTTCCAGTGGGTCCCCACGACGTGCGGCATGATCACGCCGGTCGCGCCGAGCGAGTAGGAGTGCACCGAGCGGGTGTAGCCGCCGAACATCTTCAGAAAGCGGTGCACCTGGCTCTGTGCGTGGTGGAACCGGCCGGGTGCCGACCAGCCGTAGGATCCGCCGAAGATCGCCCGGTTCCCGTGCCGGTCCTTCACGCGCTGCAGTTCGCCCGCGAGGAGCTCGGTGAGCTCGTCCCACGAGACGGCGACGTACTCGTCGTCGCCGCGTCGTGAGCTCGGTCCCGGTCCGTTCTCGAGCCAGCCGCGGCGAACGGCCGGCCCGGCGATGCGAGCACGGTGCCGCACCGATCCGGGGATGTTCCCCAGGATCGGTGAGGGGTCGCGGTCCCCGGCGTAGGGCCGCACGGCGACGACCTCGCCGTCGCGTGCCTGCGCCGAGAACATCCCCCAGTGGGCCATCTGGGAGAACAGACGACCTCCCCCCTCGGGTGGCACCGCGCTCGTCGAGGTCACGTCAGGGCAGCGACGCGACGAGGGCTTCGACGTCGACCCGCGGTCCGGTGAAGAAGGGGGTCTCCTCGCGGACGTGCAGGCGCGCGTCGGTGGCACGCAGGTCGCGCATGAGATCGACGATGCGGTGCAGCTCCGGCGCCTCGAAGGCGAGGATCCACTCGTAGTCGCCGAGCGCGAAGGCCGGAACGGTGTTGGCGCGGACGTCGGGGTAGCCGCGGGCCGCCATGCCGTGGTCGGCGAGCATCTTGCGACGCTGCTCGTCGGGCAGCAGGTACCACTCGTAGGACCGCACGAAGGGGTACACGCAGACGTAGTTGCCCGGCTCCTCCCCCGCGATGAAGGCGGGCAGGTGGCTCTTGTTGAACTCCGCGGGCCGGTGCAGTGCGGTGTTCGACCAGACCGGGGTGCTCGCGCGGCCGAGGATCGTGGTGCGCCGGAAGTCGGCGTACAGCTTCTGCAGATCCTCGATGTGCTCGGCGTGGGTCCAGATCATGAAGTCGGCGTCGGCGCGGGTGCCGGCCACGTCGTAGAGACCGCGGACGATCACGTCGGTGTCGTCGAAGCGGGCGAAGAACGCCTTCGCGTCCTCGATCGCCGCCGTGCGGTCGTCGCCGAGAACGCCGGGTCGGACCTGGAAGACCGACCACATCGCGTAACGGAGGGTGGAATTGAGCTTGTCGTAGTCGAGACGTGCCATGACGTTCATCCTTCCATTCGTGCAGCCAGGCGTGCGGCCGCGGCCGTGCCTGTTGCGACACATGCGGGTACGCCCACACCGTGCAGCATCGCGCCGGCGACCTCGAGTCCGTCGATCCCTGCGATCTCGGCCTCGAAGGCGGCGACGATCTCGCCGTGGTGTTCGCGGTACTGCGGCAGCCCGCCGTGCCACCGCTGCACGAAGGCGGCCACCGGTTCGGCGTCGACTCCGGTGACGGTCGCGAGATCCGCGCGGGCCAGCGCGATCAGGTCGGCCTCGGATGCGTCGACGAGCGCGTCGTCGCCGAACCGTCCGAACGACGCGCGGGCGAGTGCGACGGGTCGTTCGGCGAGGTGCGGCCACTTGCGGCTCGACAGCGTGAAGGCCTTCGCCGACAGATCCTCCCCCGTCGCGACGAGGATCCCGGAGTTCTGCGGCAGACCGGCGTCGTGCGGCAACGCGAGCGCGACCACGACCGACGAGGCGAGCGGGATCTGCGCGGCGCATTGCGCGGCGGATCTCACGCTGTCGGCGAGGAGCCGGGCGGCGTCCGGGGCGGGCACGGCGAGCACCACACCGTCGACCTCGCCGAGCGGATCGACCGACCACCGGCCGGCGCTGCGCTTCAGTCCGGATGCCGCCGTGCCGTACAGGAACTCGGCGTCGGCCTCGCGGACGAGGGCCTCGATCAGCACGCCGTAGCCCTCGCGCAGCGTCCCGAAGACGGGAGCGTCCGACTTCGGGGGCAGTGCACGGGCGACGGCCTCGCTCAGGCTCGTCGCGCCGGCGTCGAGGGCTGCCGCGAGCGTCGGGACGGTGGCGCGCACACCTGCGGTGTCGGACAGCCCCGAGTACACCCCGCCGAGCAGCGGGTCGACGCTGCGCCGCACCACCTGCTCACCGAAGCGCGATCGGACGAGTTCCGCGACGGAGACGTCGGAGTCCCGGTCCCAGTGGAACGGCACGGAGGGTTCGGCGGTGATGCGTGCCAGGGTCTCGTCGTCGACGAGTCCTTCGACGGACTGCGCGGATGCGGGGATACCCATCAGCGTGCCTGCCGGCAGCGGATGCAGTCGTGCGTCGGCGTACAGGAGCGGACGGGCGGCCGAGGGGTGGACGATGTGGTCGCTCAGGCCGAGTTCCTCGACGAGCGCGAGCACCTCCGGTCGGCGTGCGATGAACGCTTCGGCACCGACGTCGACGGGGTCGCCCGCGAGCGGGACCGTGCGGAGTTTGCCGCCGAGCCGCGACGATCGTTCGAGCACGACGATCCGCGCGGCGGCGCCGAGCGAACGGCGCAGCCGGTACGCGACGACGAGCCCACTGATCCCACCGCCGACGACCGCGACCGTCGGCGGGTTCACAGCGAATGCACCAGCTCGACCACTCGGGTGATGACGTCGGGATCGGTGTCGGGCAGGACGCCGTGACCGAGATTGAAGATGTGTCCGATGGCGCCGGCCTCGAGAGCGCGGTCGGCCTCGGCGACGATGCGACGCACCTCGCGTTCGACGACCTCGCGGCCGGCGAACAGGATCGCGGGGTCGAGATTGCCCTGCAGGGCCTTGCCCGGGCCGACGCGGGTCGCGGCGACGTCGAGCGGGATGCGCCAGTCGACGCCGACCACGTCGGCACCCGCCTCGCCCATGGCGCCGAGAAGCTCACCGGTGCCGACACCGAAGTGGATGCGCGGCACCCCCGCACCGGCGATCTCGGCGAAGACACGTTCGGAGTGCGGCAGGACGTACTCGCGATAGTCGGCGAGCGAGAGGGCACCGGCCCACGAGTCGAAGAGCTGGACCGCGTCGACACCGGCACCGATCTGCGCGCGCAGGAAGGTGATGGCGACATCGGTGAGCTTGCCGAGGAGGGCGTGCCAGGTCTTCGGGTCGGCGTGCATGAGCGCCTTGGTGCGCTCGTGGTTGCGGCTCGGACCGCCTTCGACGAGATAGGACGCCAAGGTGAAGGGCGCGCCCGCGAACCCGATGAGCGGGGTGTCGCCGAGCTCGCGGGTCAGCAGACCGACCGCGCGGGCGACCGCTCCGACCTCCTCGGCTTCGAGGGTCGGCAGCGCGGTGACGTCGGCGGCGGTGCGGACGGGGTTCGCGACGACCGGGCCCGTGCCGGCGACGATGTCGAGGTCGATCCCGGCGGCTTTGAGCGGGACGACGATGTCGGAGAACAGGATGGCGGCGTCGACCTTGTGCCGCCGCACCGGCTGCATCGTGATCTCGCAGACCAGTTCGGGGTCGAAGCAGGATTCGAGCATGCCGATGCCGGCCCGGATCTCGCGGTACTCGGGCAGGGAGCGGCCGGCCTGGCGCATGAACCACACGGGGCGGTGGGCAGGCTTCTCGCCGCGCGCGGCCGCCAGCAGGGGCGCATGAGGCAGGATCCTCCGCGCGGGGTACTCCGCGGGCACCGCAGATCCGACGTTCGTGTTCTCCAAGCCGGTCATCGATCCTCGTTCTTCGGGCACTGCGCGCCGTCGCGCAGGGCAGCGTCTGCCGGTCGCACACAGGACGTGTGGTCCGGACCCGCTGCCCATGCTGCCACGCCCGCGCCGTTCGCCGGAATCGGCGCGCCTCCCGCGTGCGGTGCGTCACCGGCACTAACCTCCGCTCGGTGACCACCTCGCCCGCCGAGCCGGCCCGCTTCCGTTCCGCAGTCGATGCGATGAACGCGGCCACCGTGCGCCCGGAGATCGAGGTCGGGCCGATCCGGCCCCCGCAACGGCTCGCGCCCTACAGCTACGCGCTGGGCGCCGAGGTCCTGCACGACGAGACCGACCGTGTGCCCGAGCAGTCCGAGGGCGACGCGTTCGGCCGCCTCATCCTTCTCTACGACCCCGACGGCGACGAGGCGTGGCACGGAACCACCCGGCTCGTCTCGTACATCCAGGCCGACGTCGACGAGAGCCTGGCAGCGGACTCGCTGCTGCCGGAGGTCGCGTGGAGTTGGCTCGTCGACGCCCTTGCCGCGCACGGTGAACCGCTCACGGCGCTGGGCGGCACGGTGACGGCGACGACCTCCGTGCGGTTCGGGGACATCGCGGGCCCGGGACGCGCCCACCAACTGGAACTGCGCGCGTCGTGGACCCCGCAGTCCGACATGCTGACCCCACACGTGGAGGCGTTCTGTGACGTCCTCGCATATGCCGCGGGTCTGCCTCCGGCGGGGGTTGCGCGACTCCAGCGGTGAAAACCGCTGCAATCCGACCGGATTTCTAGAACCTGTTCTACTCTTGGTTCCATGCAGCGTCTCAGCGGGCTCGATGCCGGTTTCCTCTATCTCGAGACCCCAAGTCAGCTCCTCCACATCTGCGGGCTGATCGTGCTGGATCCGTCCACCGTCCCGGGCGGCTACGACTACGTGAGCCTGCGCAACGAACTCGAAGCGCGCCTCACCGCCGTACCCCAGTTCCGGATGAAGCTCGCCGACAGCAGGTTCAACCTCGACCATCCGGTCTGGGTCGACGACCACGACTTCGACCTCGACCGGCACGTCCACCACGTCGGCGTACCCGCCTCGGGCGGCCGGACCGAGCTCGCGGAGCTGTGCGGACACATCGCCGCGCAACCCCTGGATCGCTCCCGGCCACTGTGGGAGATGTGGTTCGTCGACGGTCTCGACGACGGCAGGATCGCCGTCATCGCGAAGATGCACCACGCCGGGGTGGACGGGGTCTCCGGTGCCGCACTCATCGCGCAGCTGTGCAGCCTCGACCCGGCCGATCCCCGGCCCGAACCGGTGCAGTGGGGTGCCGGCGACGCGAACGATCTCGCCATCGCGATCGCCGGAGCCCTCAACGTCGCCCGCCGGCCCCTCCACCTGCTGCGGATCCTTCCCGGCGCGGTCACATCGCTGACCTCGTGGATCGCCCGCGTCCGACGCGGTGACGCCATGCCCGCGCCGTTCACGGCGCCGCGCACCCCGTTCAACTCCACCATCACCGGACACCGCAACGTCGGCTTCGCCGAGCTGAACCTCGACGACGTGAAGCTGGTGAAGAACGTCTTCGGCGTCACCGTCAACGACGTGGTGATGGCGGTGTGCGCCGGCGCGCTACGCCGATATCTGGAGCGGCGCGGCGAGCTGCCCGACTCCCCGCTCATCGGGATGATCCCGGTCTCGGTCCACGGCAGGTCGGATCGGCCGGGACGCAACCAGGTCTCGGCGATGTTCGCCGACCTCCACACCCACATCGCCGACCCCGCAGAGCGGCTGCGGGCACTCTCGGAAGCGAACGCGGTGGCCAAGGAACACAACGCCGACCTCGGCGCGAACCTGCTGCAGGACTGGTCCCAGTTCCTCGGCGCGGCCGTGTTCGCCCCCGCGATGCGCGCCTACGCCGGACTGCGGCTCGCCGACCGGCATCCGGTGATCCACAACCTCGTGATCTCCAACGTGCCCGGACCTGCCGTGCCGCTGTACTTCCTGGGCGCCCGCATGACGGCGATGTACCCCTTCGGACCGATCTTCCACGGCGCGGCGCTCAACATCACGGTGCTCTCCCTCGACGGCAGGCTCGACATCGGTCTGATCTCGTGTCCCGATCTCGTTCCCGACCTGTGGGAACTCGTCGACGACTTCTCCCCCGCCCTCGAGGACCTCATCCTCGCGGCCGGCGCGGAGAACGACGACATCCTCGCATCGGATGCGGAGCGCGACGATGTCGTCTCGCAGGAGAGGTGACGGCGTCCCGAGGGGAGTTCGCGAGACGTCGAGCGGGTCCGTGCGTGTCCACCGATCGGACGTTCCGGACAGGAACGGAATTGCACACGGGGACGACACCGCTAGAGTCACGCCCATGCCGGCACAGAACGACGAGGACGAGCAGAAGAGCACGAGCGTGACCACGGTGCCGCTCCTCGAACCCCGCGACGGCGTCCCGGAGGTCGTCACCACGGCGCGCGGGGTCGCCGACGCGGCAGCGATGCTCGCGCAGGGACACGGCCCGCTCGCCGTCGACGCCGAACGCGCATCGGGCTACCGCTACTCCGCGCGCGCCTATCTCGTACAGCTCCGTCGTGACGGCGCCGGCACGGTGCTGCTCGATCCCATTCCCACGCGGGACGACCTCGCTCCCCTGGCCGAGGTGATCAACGACCTCGAATGGGTCCTGCATTCCGCCGACCAGGATCTCCCCGGCCTGGCCGAACTCGGGCTCCGCCCGGCGAAGTTGTACGACACCGAACTCGCCGGTCGTCTCGCCGGATTCACCCGCGTCGGTCTCGCCGCGATCGTGGCCGAGACCCTCGGCCTCGAGCTGCGCAAGGGCCACGGTGCGGCGGACTGGTCGACGCGACCGCTCCCCGACTCGTGGCTCAACTACGCCGCGCTGGACGTCGAACCGCTCGTGGAACTCCGCGACGCGATGGCGCGCGAACTCGAGCAGCAGAACAAGACCGAGTGGGCCGCCCAGGAATTCGAGCACATCCGGCTCGCGGGGCCGCCCGCTCCGAAGCCCGACCGGTGGCGGCGGACGTCCAAGATCCACGCGATCAAGGACCGGCGTCGCCTCGCGATCGTCCGGGAACTGTGGACCACGCGCGACGAGATCGCCGCCCGACGCGACATCGCGCCGGGGCGCATCCTTCCCGACTCCGCGATCATCGCCGCCGCGGAGGCGAATCCCACCACCATCGAACAGTTGCAGAAGCTTCCGGTCTTCGGTGGTCCGCGGCAGCGGCGTTCCTCGCGCGCGTGGCTCAACGCGATCGAGCGGGCCCGTGCACTGCCGGAGGACCGGCTCCCACCCCTCACGCCGCCGCTGACCGGGCCTCCCCCTGCCGGTCGATGGTCGCGTCACCACCCCGAGGAGGCCGCACGTCTCGCCCTCGCGCGCGGCGAACTTGCCGCTCTGAGCGAGGAAGTCGCCGTTCCCGTGGAGAACCTGGTGAGTCCCGAGCTCGTTCGGCGCCTGTGCTGGGACTGGGACGTCTCCGACGGGGTCGACGTCGAGGAGTACATCGAAGGCCGCTTCGCCGAGGGCGGGGCACGGCCGTGGCAGCGCGCGCTGACCGTGCCGCGACTGGCGAAGGCCCTCACGGCGGAGAACTGATCCCCGTCCCTCCTGCGCGTTGCCGGATTCCGGCGCTGCCGCGTCCTAGGCAGCAGCGTGCGCGGACACACCAGAGAACCTCGTGCGCGCATCGCGCAGGACGAGCTTCATGGGCAGGTGCCGTGCCGCCATGGGCAGTGCCCGGTAGACGGGCACCGCGATCCGCATGAGGCGATCGAACCACCGCTGGTGGCTATCGGTCCACGTGAAGCCGTAGGCCTCCCGGATACGGGGATCGAGCATACCCAGGGTGAAGAACCTGGTGAGCGCCATCGCCGGCCGGACGACGATCGGCAACTCGCCCCCGGAGAGCAGGGCGCGCGCGTAGGAACGAACGGTCTCGTCGATCTCGAGATCGTCGACGACGCTGTGCCAGTAGGCATCGAACGCGTCGAGGTCGGCGGGCCACATCTCCTCAGGTACCTGCAGCGATGTGCCGTAGACCGCGAACTCGCGGTACAGCCGTTCGGCCTCGGCCCGATCGAGGCGGCCGAAGAACCGCTCGTACACGTCGCGGCCGCCGTGGAACATCACTGCGGCGATCCACAACTGGAGCTTCGGATCGAAGGCGTTGTATCCCTCGGCGCGGACCGGTGCGTGTGCGCGGTTGACGAAGCGCACGATCCTGCGTCGCTCCTCGTCGTCGCCGAACGCCGTCAGGAAGATGTACGCGCTCGTGTTCCGGAAACGTGTGACGGGATCGATGAGCGCCCTGCTGTGTTCCACCACACCGTGCCCTACCGGAGGCAGAGCGATCTCCATGAGGAACCTCCGGGGCGAGGTCAGCAGGAACGTTGCTTCACTCACCACACCCCGTACCGTCGCGTCCGGTCGTCGCCGAGTCATGGAACGAGACTGTATTCCCAGATCACACCGTGTCAAGTGGGAGTCATCACCGGACGGGAATGTCGCAGTCCGAACGACGTTCGACGAGAATATTTCTTAACTTACTGCCCGCTCCGGGCCGTCGTCGCACGCCGTGGATGCGTTGTCCGGGGTCCGTCCTGTGGGCGAGTTCTCGCCGGAAACGTCGAGTCGGCCGTTCGCTGCGGCGTAATGTTCCCCTGAAGAAAACGCAGTGTGTCCAGCCCTTTTCCCGCCCTCGCCGCCAGTTCTCATCCAGGAGTTTCTCGGTGACCCAACCATCGACCGCACACGCCGCGAAAGTCATCGCCGTGACCGTCGCAGCGGCCGTGGGCGGTTTCCTGTTCGGCTTCGACAGCTCGGTGATCAACGGTGCCGTCGACTCCATCCAGGGCAACTTCGCGCTCAGTTCGTTCGTGACCGGTTTCGCCGTCGCCATCGCCCTGCTCGGCTGTGCCGTCGGCGCGTGGTTCGCCGGACGCCTCGCCGACAGTTGGGGCCGCAAGCGGGTGATGCTCCTCGGCTCCGCCCTGTTCGTCATCTCGTCGATCGGGTCGGGCCTGGCCTTCAGCGTTCCCGATCTCATGCTGTGGCGTGTGCTCGGCGGCCTCGGCATCGGTATCGCCTCGGTCATCGCACCGACCTACATCTCCGAGATCGCCCCCGCTCGCTACCGCGGCGCGCTCGCGTCTCTGCAGCAGCTCGCCATCACCCTCGGCATCTTCGCGGCCCTGCTGTCCGACGCGGTCCTGCAGAACGCCGCCGGTGGAGCGTCGAACGAGCTGTGGTGGAATCTCGAGGCCTGGCGGTGGATGTTCCTCGTCGGCGTCGCGCCCGCCGTCCTGTACGGCGTACTGGCGCTGACGATCCCGGAGTCCCCCCGCTATCTCGTCGGCAAGGACATGGACGAAGAGGCCGCGGCCGTACTGGCCAACGTCACGGGCGAGCTCCGGCCCGACGAGCGCGTCCGTGAGATCCGGCTGACACTGCGGCGGGAGTCGAAGGCGTCCTTCGGCGACATCCGCGGCCCGGTCTTCGGTCTGCAGCCGCTGGTGTGGGTCGGCATCACGATGGCCGTCTTCCAGCAGTTCGTCGGCATCAACGCGATCTTCTACTACTCGACGACACTGTGGAAGTCGGTGGGCTTCACCGAGAACGAGTCGTTCACGACGTCGGTGATCACCGCTGTGATCAACGTGCTCATGACGTTCGTCGCGATCCTGTTCGTCGACAAGATCGGCCGTCGTCCGCTGTTGATGACCGGTTCGATCGGCATGTTCGTCAGCCTGTTGCTCGCCGCGATCGCCTTCTCACAGGCGGTCGGCAGCGGTGAGGACGTCGAACTGCCGGCGCCCTGGGGTGCGCTCGCCCTCGTCGGCGCGAACGCCTTCGTGATCTTCTTCGCCGCCACCTGGGGCCCGATCATGTGGGTGATGCTCGGCGAGATGTTCCCGAACCGCATGCGCGCGGTGGCCCTCGGCATCAGCACCGCGGCGAACTGGATCGCGAATTTCACGGTGACGCTGGCGTTCCCGCCGCTGACCTCCGCGGTCGGACTGTGGTTCCTGTACGGACTGTTCGCGTTCTTCGCGCTGCTGTCGTTCTTCTTCGTCAAGGCGAAGATCCCCGAGACCAAGGGGATGGAACTCGAGGAGATGCAGAGCTAGTCGACACGAACGTGAAGGGCGGTATCCGGATCACCGGATACCGCCCTTCACGTCTGTGTGCCTGTGTCGGCAGACTCAGCCTGCTTCGCGATCGGACTGCTCGACCGCCGAGGGTCGCGACCGCTCCTCGGGTTGACTGTCCAGACCGGCGACCCAGCCGGTGACCTGACGCGCCACGTCCTGGGCCGTCAGACCGAGTTCGGCGTGGATCTCGTTGCGGGAGGCGTGATCGAGGAACTTCTGCGGCACCCCGAGATCGCGCGTGGGTACGTCGACGTGGTTGCGGCGCAGCGCGGCGGAGACCGCCGAGCCGACACCACCGTGGAGGCCGCTGTCCTCGACCGTGACGACGATCCGGAAGCCACGCGCGAGGTCGACCACCGCGTCGGGTACGGGGAAGACCCACCGCGGGTCCACGACCGCAGCGTCGATGCCCTGCTTGGAGAGACGGTCGGCGACATCGAGCGCGAGACCGGCGAAGGCGCCGACCGCGACGATCAGTACGTCGCCGCGCCGCGACGGCGGCATCCGCAGCACGTCGACCGTGCCGTCGAGACGCTCGATCGCCGGGATGTCCTCTCCCACCGAGCCTTTGGGGAACCGGAGGACGGTCGGGCCGTCGGAGACGTCGAGCGCCTCACCGAGTTCCTCGCGCAGCGTCGCCCCGTCGCGCGGAGCGGCGACCCGGATGCCGGGGACGATGCCCAGCAGGGACAGATCCCACATGCCGTTGTGGCTGGCACCGTCGGAGCCCGTCACACCCGCACGGTCGAGCACCACGGTGACCGGCTGCCGGAGCAGCGCGACGTCCATGAGCAGCTGGTCGAACGCCCGGTTGAGGAAGGTCGAGTAGACGGCGACGACGGGATGCATCCCGCCGAGCGCCAGACCCGCAGCCGACGTCACCGCGTGCTGTTCGGCGATTCCGACGTCGAAGGTGCGGTCGGGGAACCGCTCGCCGAACTTGGCGAGGCCGGTCGGTCCGGGCATCGCGGCGGTGATCGCCACGACGTCCTCCCGCTTCTCCCCCAGCGCGATGAGTTCGTCCGAGAAGACCGACGTCCAGTCGGGAGCGGAGGCGGACTTCGCCCGACCCGTGCGCGGATCCATCACGCCCGTGGCGTGCATCTGATCGGCGAGGTGGTTCTCGGCGGGGGCATAGCCGGCTCCCTTGCGGGTGACGGCGTGGACGAGGACCGGGCCGCCGTACGCCTTCGCGCGACGCAGAGCCGATTCCATCGCCTGCTCGTCGTGCCCGTCGACCGGTCCGAGGTACTTGATGCCCAGATCGGTGAAGAGCACCTGGGGGCTCACCGCATCCTTCACGCCGGCCTTCATGCCGTGCAGCACCGAGTAGGCCGCCGAGCCGATCCAGGGGATCCGCTTGACGATGCGCCGACTGTTGTCGAGCACCTTCTCGTAGCCGGGCTTGAGACGCAGCGCCGCGAGGTGCTCGGCGAGACCACCGATCGTGGGCGCGTAGGAGCGGCCGTTGTCGTTGACCACGATCACCATCGAGCGGTTCTGCCCGGCGGCGATGTTGTTGAGCGCCTCCCAGCACATACCGCCGGTCAGCGCGCCGTCGCCCACCACGGCCACCACGGTCCGATCGGACTGCCCGGACAGCGAATAGGCCTTGGCGAGCCCGTCGGCGTACGACAGGGCGGCCGAGGCGTGCGACGACTCGATCCAGTCGTGTTCGCTCTCCGCGCGGCACGGGTAGCCGGACAACCCACCCTTCTGCCGGAGGCTGTCGAACTCGTCGCGACGACCGGTGAGGATCTTGTGGACGTAGGCCTGGTGACCGGTGTCGAAGAGGATCGGATCGCGTGGCGAATCGAACACTCGGTGCAGAGCAATGGTCAGCTCGACGACGCCGAGATTGGGCCCGAGGTGACCGCCGGTCGCCGCGACCTTCTCGACCAGGAATTCCCGAATCTCCCCCGCGAGCTCGGTGAGCTCCACAGGGGAGAGTCGACGTAGATCGTCGGGCGACTGGATGCGGGACAGAACACCCAACTGGAACAGCTCCCTCCGGCTCGTGGCTCACGCTCGTCGCGCGAGTGATTTCCTCAGTCTACGGAGCGCAGGAACGGAGCGTCTCCCGCCACCGACTCGCTTCCGCGTGATCTCCTGGTCACCGGCGGACGGATCGTCCGCCGGTGAGCGAGGTCACCCTCACGAGGAGATGTCGGCGCGATCGGCCGGCGACTTCTCCTCGACGAGGTCGATGGTGGTGCGCAACGCCTGGTTCGGAATCAGCACCACTGCCACCAGGGTAACGACCGCGAACGCCGCCGCTACGAGGAAGAGCGTCGCCGTCGCGTCGCCGTAGGCGGCACGGATGACTTCCGCCACCGGTTCGGGAAGCTGGGAGAAGTCGAGGGTTCCGCCCGATCCACCGCCGGAGGTGTCGACACCGAGCTTCGCGAGGCCGTCGGCGGAGATCGTCGCGACACGGGACGCGAGGATCGAACCGAGCACCGACACACCGATCGCGCCGCCGAAGGTACGGAAGAAGGCGACCGAGCTGCTCGCGGCGCCGATGTTGCGCACGCTGACGGTGTTCTGCACGGCGAGGACGAGGTTCTGCATCAGCATGCCGGTGCCCAGCCCCACGATCGCGATGTACACGCTGATCAGCGTGAGCGAGGTGAGGTGGTCGACGGTGCCGAGCAGGCCGAAGCCGACCATCTGCAGGATCGCGCCGCCGATCAGGAAGCCCTTCCACTTGCCGAAGCGCGTGATGAGCTGACCGGAGAGCATCGACGAGACGAGCGTGCCGGCGACCATCGGGATGGTGAGCAGACCGGCGACCGTCGGGCTGTAGGCCCGCGAGGTCTGGAAGTACTGACCGAGGAAGGTGGTGGCACCGAACAGGCCGATACCGACTGCCACGGACGCGATGATCGCGAGGCCGGTGGTGCGTTCGGTGACGATCTTCAGCGGGATGATCGGATCGGCGACCTTCGACTCGACGATCAGCGTCGCGACGAGCAGGACGATGCCGGCACCGACATAGAGGGCGGACTCGGCCGAGAACCACTCGTAGTAGTCGGCCTTACCGGCGAAGGACACCCAGACGAGCAGGACACTCACCGCGGCGGTGATGAGCGTGGCGCCGAACCAGTCGATGCTCACGTTCTCCTTGCGGACGGTCGTGACGTGCAGCGTGCGCTGCAGCAGGATCAGCGCGACGACGGCGATCGGCACGCAGACGTAGAAGCACCAGCGCCAGCCGAGGAGGTCGACGATGACACCACCGAGCACGGGTCCACCCGACATGGCGACGGCCATGACGGCGCCCATGTAGCCGGAGTACCGGCCGCGCTGGCGGGGCGGGATGATGCTGCCGATGATCGCGACGACGAGAGCGGTCAGACCACCCATGCCGATGCCCTGGATCACGCGGGCGGCGAGCAGGACCGGCACGTTGTGCGCGATGCCGGCCAGGACCGAGCCGATCACGAAGACCAGGATCCCGAGCTGGACGAGCAGCTTCTTGTTGAACAGGTCGGCGAACTTGCCCCAGATGGGCGTCGACGCGGCGTTCGCGAGCAGCGCCGTGGTGATGACCCAGGCGTACTGGGTCTGGGTGCCGTTCAGATCCGCGATGATCGTCGGCAGAGCGGTCGAGACGATGGTGCTGCTCAGCAGCGCCGTGAAGAGAGCCGCGAGGAGGCCCGACAGCACGACGAGGATCTCGCGGTGCGTCATCTGCTCCTCGGCTGCCGGAGCATCCGGCTGCGCTCCCGATCCGGAGACTGTGGTCATGAATTGGTCCTTCGAGTATCGATGACGAGCGGAGCCAGGGACGAGGTGAGACGTTCGAGCGTCGTGATGGCGCCCGCGATCTCGTCCTCGTGCCAGTCCGCGAGTTCTGCGGAGAGCCGTTCGGTCCGGCGCTTCTTCACGAGTTCGAGGATCTCGATACCCGCGACCGAACAACTCACCCGGTGAGCGCGACGATCGTCGGGATCGGGATGTCGATCCACGAGGCCGCGCTCGACGAGTTCGGCGATCTGTCTGCTCAACGACGACTGGCTGACGCACATTTCGACGGCGAGCTCGCTGGGGCGGCACTCCCCCATCCGCGCGAGCACGAACAGCACCGCGACGAGCGCGGAAGGAAGCACATCGGTGTCGTGGTGCACGAGTGCACCACGCAGCGTGCGACCGAACATGAAGATGGCGTCGGCGAGTTCGTGGGCCTGAGCCTTTTCCGGCACAGCGAACCTCCGTCGGAATGAACTAATTGATTACGTCATGCAACTATACAGATTAGTTGCGTACTACAAGCAATCTCTTTCTCATGTCACACCGACTACCCGGATGCGATCCCCGTCACACCCCCGAGAGGTGCGACGGGAACCGGTTCAACGGGTGAACAGACCGATGCATTCCACGTGATGGGTGGAGGGGAACGCCGCGAAGGCCCGGACGTCCGCCAACTCGAATCCGTGATCCCGGTACAGACCCACATCACGGCCGAAGGACGCGGGATCGCAGCCCACATGGACGATCCGGCGCGGTCCCGCTGCGGCCACGGCGGCCACCACGTCCCTGCCCGCCCCCGCGCGGGGCGGGTCGAGGACGACCACCTCGGGAGCCGGCAGATCGGGGATCACCCGCTCCACGCGCCCGTGACGGAAGGACACCTGACCGAGGTCGGCGAGCGCCTCGATCCCGTCGTCGACGGCGGTCTTCGACGACTCGACCGACACCACCCGACCGGACGGACCGACCTGCTCGGCGAGCACGGCCGCGAAGACCCCCACTCCGCCGTACAGATCCCACGCCGTCGCACCCTCCGAGGCCTGCGCCCAGTCGGCCACCGCAGCCGAATAGGTCGACGCAGCGCCGCGATGAGCCTGCCAGAAACCGGTCGGCGCCAACCGCCACTCGCGCTCGCCGACCCGCTCGACCACCCGTCCCGAACCTTCGATCACCTTCTCCGGACGGGGCGCGTTCACCGCCGCCCGCCGCGACGCCGCGCCGCGCCGCCCCTGCCGTCGCGCACCACCCGAGAGGACCGGAGGTGCGATCTCCACCACGTGCCGCCCGCCGTCCGCATCGAGTACGACCTGCAGCTCCGCTCCCGGCTGCCACACACGATCGGTGAGGCCGACGTAGGCGTGCGGATCGATCTGCGGGCACGCCAGTTCGGGGACGACCTCGTTGCTGCGGTACCGGCGGTATCCCGGGTTCCCCACCACGTCCACCGCGAGCCGGACCCGGGTGCGCCACAGGGTGCCGTTGGACGCACCGCCCGGCACCTCCTCGACGGTCACCTCGCGGTCCACCCCACCGAGCCGGCGCAACTGCTCGGCCACCACCGCGCCCGTGAAACGGGGTTGCGCCTCGACGGTCATGTGCGCGAGGTCGCAGCAACCCGCTCCTCCCGGACCGGAGATCGGGCACACCCGATCGACGCGGTCCTCGGACGCCTCGAGCACGTCCTCCACGTCGGCGAAGCAGAACGACCCGCCCCGGTCCTCGGTCACGCGAGCGAAGACCCGCTCCCCCGGCAGTCCGTGCCGCACGAACACGACGCGTCCCTCGAACCGCGCGACACACGCACCACCGTGGGCGGGGTTGCCGAGGACCACCTCGATCCTCCGGCCGGACCAATCCGTGCGCGGGTGTGCCTGACGATTCACCGCGGTTCCTCCTCGTTGTCGAACTGTCGATCCTGTCCGTTCGGGGTGGCCCGCCCCACCGCGCCGGCGTCCGCGGACGAGCGCAGCTGCCAGGGCACGCTCGTCACCATCACCCCCGGCTGGAAGAGGAGCCGGCTCTTGAGCCGCAGGGCACTCTGGTTGTGGAGCAGTTGCTCCCACCAGTGCCCCACCACGTATTCGGGGATGAAGACGGTCACGACGTCGCGGGGAGAATCGCGCCGCACGCGACGGACGTAGTCGAGGACGGGCCGCGTGATCTCCCGGTAGGGCGACTCGACGACCTTCAACGGCACGGTCAGATCACTCTTCTCCCACTCGAGTACGAGACGCCGTGTGCTCTCGTCGTCGACGTTCACGGTGATCGCCTCGAGGGTGTCGGGGCGGGTCGCCCGGGCGTAGGCGAGGGCGCGCATCGTGGGCAGGTGCAGGGTCGAGACGAGCACGATCGAATGGGTGCGGCTGGGCAGCACACCGTCCCAGTCCGCCCTCTCGAGTTCCGCAGCGACCGTGTCGTAGTGGTGCCGGATCGCCTTCATGAGCACGAACGCGACGATCATGGTCACCACCGCGATCCACGCCCCGGCGGCGAACTTGCCCGTCAGCACGACCAGCAGCACCACCGACGTGGAGACGCATCCGACGCCGTTGATCCACCGCGACCGCACCATGCGGCCCCGCGCCGACGGATCCGTCTCCGTGCCCAGTTCCCGCGTCCAGTGACGCACCATGCCGGCCTGCCCCAGGCTGAACGCGACGAACACACCCACGATGTACAACTGGATGAGCCGGGTGACCTCGGCCTCGAAGACCCACACGAAGACGATGGCGATCCCGGCGAGGAAGAGGATGCCGTTGCTGAAGGCGAGCCGGTCGCCGCGGGTGTGGAACTGACGCGGCAGGTAGCGGTTCTGCGCGAGAACCGAACCGAGCACCGGGAATCCGTTGAAGGCCGTGTTGGCGGCGAGCACGAGGATCACGGCGGTGACGATCGTGATCAGCACGAACGCGACCGGCACCCCGTCGAAGACGGTGTGCGCCAGCTGGGAGAGCAGCGTCTTCTGCTCGTAGCCCTCGGGTGCACCCCGCAGCTGGGTGGCGGGATGCTCGGCCACCACCACACCGAGCCGCTCGGCGAGGAAGACCACCCCGAGGAACAACGTGACGGCGATACCGCCGAGCACCAGCAGGGTCGTCGCGGCATTGCGCGCCTTCGGCTTCCGGAAGGCCGGCACACCCGTACTGATCGCCTCGACACCCGTCAGCGCCGCGCAACCGGACGAGAAGGCGCGCGCGAGCAGGAGGACGAAGGCGAGCGCGGTCAGATCCGTCTGCTCGGCGACGAGTTCGAAGTCCGCCGACTCCGCACGCAGATCGTCGCCCAGAACGAAGATCCGGAACAGTCCGGCCCCGAGCATCACCAGCATGCAGCCCACGAATGTGTAGGTGAGGACGGCGAACGCCCGGCCGGCGCGCCGGAGCCCGCGCAGGTTCACCGCGGTCAGCAACGCGATCGCGACGACGACGAAGAGCACCTTGTGCCGGGCGACGAACGGGACGGCCGATCCGACCGTCGCCGCCGCGGACGACAGCGACACCGCGACCGTCAGGACGTAGTCGACGAGCAGCGCACTGCCCACGGTCAGTCCTGCAGTGGGGCCGAGATTCTTCGTGGCCACCTCGTAGTCGCCACCGCCGGACGGATAGGCGCGCACGGTCTGGCGGTAACCGGCGATCACGATCACGAGCACGAAGGCGACCGCGAGACCGATCCACGGGGAGAAGGCATAAGCGGACAGCCCCGCAACGGAGAGGACGAGGAAGATCTCCTCGGGTGCGTAGGCGACCGACGACAGCGCGTCGGAGGCGAAGACGGGCAGTGCGGTGCGCTTGGGCAGCAACTCGTGCCCGAGAGTGTCGCTGCGGAAGGGACGACCCAGCACGAGCCGCTTAGCCGCGGTGGAAAGCTTGGACACGCGCAAAGCCTATGCGGTTCCGGCCCCGAAGTACCCCTCGGCCGGGTCACGACCTGTCGAAGATCGTCACGCGGTACCGTTCGGATCGGCGGTCCGCTGCGGTCCGTCTCGGAAAGATCGACCGGAACGGAGTCCACGGGTGTACGTGGTGGTGATGGGGTGCGGTCGGGTCGGTTCGGCGGTGGCCACCGCTCTCGTCCGGCTCGGTCACGAGGTCGCGGTCATCGACCGCGACGAGAGCGCGTTCGGACGACTCGGTCCCGATTTCCCCGGGCACACCGTGCTCGGCATGGGCTTCGACCGCGAAGTTCTGATCTCCGCCGGCATCGAACGAGCCGACGCCTTCGCGGCGGTCTCGTCCGGCGACAACTCGAACATCATCTCGACGCGCGTGGCCCGCGAGACCTTCGGCGTCGAACGCGTCGTCGCGAGGATCTACGACGCCAAGCGGGCCGCGGCGTACGAGCGGCTCGGCATCCCCACCGTGGCGACCGTGCCGTGGACCACCGACCGTTTCCTGCATGCGCTCACGCACGACAGCGAGACCGCCCGCTGGCGCGACCCCACCGGATCCGTCGCCATCGCCGAGGTGAACGTGCACGAGGGATGGGTCGGACGACGCGTCACCGACCTCGAGGAGGCCACGGGTTCGCGCGTCGCGTTCCTGATCCGGTTCGGCACCGGGCTGCTGCCCGACCGCAGGACCGTGCTGCAGGCCGACGATTCCGTCTACATCGCGGCCGTGTCCGGTTCGGTCTCGGAGGCGATCACGCGCGCCGAGAACCCGCCGGTCGACGAGAACTGACCCGTCCACCCGAGAGGAAGCCCACATGAAGGTGGCGATCGCCGGCGCCGGCGCGGTGGGGCGCTCGATAGCGCGGGAACTGCTGCGCAACGCCCACGAGGTGATGCTCATCGAACGCAAGCTCGACCACGTCGAACCCGAGTCCGTGCCGGACGCGACGTGGGTCCACGCCGACGCCTGCGAACTCAGCTCGCTCGAATCCACCGGACTCGAGCAGTACGACGTCGTGATCGCGGCGACGGGCGACGACAAGGCCAATCTGGTCCTCAGTCTGCTGGCGACCACCGAGTTCGGTGTCCCGCGGGTCGTGGCCCGCGTCAACGATCCCCGCAACGAGTGGTTGTTCGACGAATCGTGGGGTGTGGACGTCGCGGTGTCCACGCCGCGCATGCTCGCAGCGCTCGTCGAGGAGGCCGTCACCGTGGGCGATCTGGTGCGGCTGATGACGCTCCGCAAGGGTGCGAACCTGGTGGAGATCACTCTGCGCGACACCACCGCTCTCGCCGGGAAACCGGTTCGGAAACTGGAACTGCCGCGCGATACGGCGCTGGTGGCGATCCTGCGCGGCGGGCGTGTGATCGTCCCGCAGCCGGACGATCCGCTCGAGGGCGGGGACGAACTGCTGTTCGTCACGGCGGAGGACGTCGAGGACGATCTCCGGCAGGCGGTGAACCGCTAGTCGCGGAGGCAGTACCTACTGGTCGCAGAGCTTGTACCGACTAGTCGTGGAGTCTGTGCCGACCGGGGAATCGCTGCTCGTCGTGCGCGCCGTGTTCGTCGCGGGGTTTTTCGGACCGCGCCTCGTCCGCCCCAGGATCATCGGTAGGTGCGTCGTCGACCGATGCGTCGTCGGCCGTCGCCGCAGGCGGGGGTTCGACGATGCGGTCGGCGCGCCGGACCGCCCAGAGTGTCACGAGCAGGGCAAGCGCGGTCAGCGGCCAGCCCATACCGATCCGCGCCACCGCGAGCCAGCCGGTGCGGTCCTCGTCGTAGAGGTGGTTCTGCACGAGATAGCGGCCGAGGAAGACCAGGGTCCACGCGAGGGTCGCGACGTCGTATGCGCGTACCGCGGTGGGATGCGAGCGCCACCGCGATCCCTGGCCGTTGAGCATCCCCCAGATCACACCCACGAGCGGTCTGCGGACGAGCACGGACACCAGGAAAGCGCCCCCGTAGACCAGGCTCGCGTAGATCCCGAAGAGGAAATATCCCTTCGCGTCGCCGGTGCGATGAGCGATGAAGGCACACAGGGCGACACCGAAGAAGCCCGAGATCGCGGGCTGGATCGGGGTGCGCTGGATCAGACGCCATACGAGGACCGCGAGGGCGACGCCCAGCGCGGACCAGATGGCGACGGTGAGACCCCACAGGCTGTTGACGGGGACGAACACCAGCACCGGCAGCGTCGAATAGATCAACCCGCTGATCCCACCGAGTTGTTCGAGCATCGTCTGCTGGTTGGTGTCGCTCACTCCTACGAGCCTGCCACATCCGGCACAGGGGTACGAGACCCTGCATGCACCAGGGGTACCCCTCGCGCTCGCCAGGGTCAGGCGGGCTCGCGCAACTCGTAGTAGGGGTTGTAGATCACCTTGCGTCCGCCGCGCTCGCCGACACGACCGCGGACCGTCAACGTACGCCCGGGTTCGATCCCCGGGATGCGCCGACGACCGATCCACACGAGCTGGATCGAATCGGTGCCGTCGAAGAACTCCGCCTCGACGACGGCGGCAGCAGCACGCGAACACGACTCGACACTGCGAAGACGTCCGTACATGGTCACTTCCTGACCGCGGGCGCATTCGACGACGGGTAGGGCGCCCGTGGAGTGCGAGGATTCGGCCATCTCCTCGGCATCGAGTTCTTCGATGTCCTCGGTGAGCCGCCGTGTGAGCCGACGCAGGTAGCCGGCCGGGGAAGCCATAACACGCTCCTGTACGGAAGGGGCACGGATCACGTGCCACCGGACTCTTCTTCGACCGCCACTGTAGACGCATTCTCGCCGGATACAAGTTGCACGATGCACACAGGCGTGCAGCTGTCGTTCGTCCTGCTGTGCGGGCAGGTGAGCGCGGTCTCCGGGGCCCGATGGGGCAGGATCGTCCGCATGTCCCACAGCGCATCCCCGGTCACTCCGACCGCCGGCACCGCGGTCGTGCTTCCCGGCACGGGTTCGGACGCATGCTTCGCCGACAAGGCGTTCGGCGCCGAACTCCGACGGCGGGGCATCACCCCGATCGCCGTCGATCCGGATCCGCGAGGTGTGGTGGCGAGCTATCTCGCCGCACTCGACGACGCGGCCGGAAACGGACCGATCCTCGTGGGAGGGGTGTCGATCGGAGCGGCCGTCGCCCTGAGGTGGGCATTCGACAATCCGGATCGGGTCGTCGGCGTCCTCGCGGCCCTACCTGCGTGGACCGGCGATCCGCGAGAGGCGCCGGCCGCCGCGAGCGCGCGGTGGACGGCCTCCGAGCTGCGCGAACACGGGCTCGCCGCGGTCACCGCTGCGATGACGGCATCGAGTCCGCCCTGGCTCGCACGGGAGTTGACGCGCTCGTGGAGCGCACAGTGGCCCGATCTCCCGTCCGCGCTGGACGAGGCCGCACAGTACCGAGCACTCGACGTCGAAGAACTGCGATCGGTGACCGTGCCGGTCGGTATCGCGGCCGCGGTGGACGACGCGGTCCATCCGCTCGAGGTGGGGCAGCAATGGGCGCGGGAGATCCCGCACGCGGAACTCGCGACGGTGACGCTCGGACAGGTCGGGGACGATCCCTCCGTGCTCGGGAGGCTGTGCCTCACCGCGCTCGACAGGATCGCCCCCGTCCCGAAACGATGATCGGAATCGGCCTCAGAAGCCGAGTTGCTGCATCGCCGAACCGGATTCGCCCCGGCGCGGCGGCGGGCTCGGCTGGGTGGGCGGGACCTGCTGCTGCGTCGGCTGGGCGGGCTGTGCCGGCGGAGCCGTCCGCGGAGCGGGTTGCGCCGGAACCGCGCCCTGCTGCTGAGCGGCGCCCTGCTGCTGCTGTGCGGCGGCCTGTTGCTGCTGCGCCGCGACGAGCTGGCGGGTGAGTGCCTCGGGCAGCACGATCGGCAGCGGCGTACGGACCGGATGGGGCTCGGATCCGCGGCGGACGACGGTACCGGAGATCACCGACCGCGCGATCCGGACGAGTTCGGAGTCGGCTCCGGCGTTCCCGGATGGCGCCGCGACGACACAGCGGATCATCCAGCGGAAGCCGTCGACACCGATGAACCGGAGATCGGCGTTCGGAGTCCTGCCGTGGAGTTCACGCCCCCAGGGCCCCGATTCGATGCTGACCTCGGCGTTGTCGTTGCGCAGCGTCTCTGCGAGCTCGGCCGCGACCTCGCGCCACTGTCCCGGCGACTTCGGTGCGGCGTATGCGGAGACCGTGATGCGCCCGAACTGGGTCACAAGGTGGACGTTCTGCGGCGTCCCGTTCGGTGCCATCTCGACCTGGATCTGGCCACCGGCCGGCAGCGGGACGAGCACGGACCCCAGGTCCAGACGGGAATCGGTCACCGTCTCCTCGTCGACCTCGTCGATGTCGTACGGGCCGGAATCGGCCGCACTTCCGGTGGCGTATTCGTCGTAGTCCTCGTCGGAGGGCCCGTCGTACGCGCCGAGGTCGCCGGCGGATGCCGCGTCGGTCGTCTCGACGTTCGACCCGCGGTCCTTGCGGCGTCGTCCGAACATGTCAGGAACCCTCCTTCACGAGGCCGGCGTGCCCGCCGCTCGATCCGTATCCGCCGCTGCCCCGCGCGGTGTCGTCGAGCTCGTCCACTTCGACGAAGTCGACGAGTTCGACACGCTGGACGAGCAGCTGCGCGATGCGGTCGCCTCGGCGGAGTTCGACGGCGCGCTCGGTGTCGTGGTTGATCAGGCACACCTTGATCTCTCCACGGTAGCCCGCGTCGACCGTCCCGGGAGTGTTCACGACGGACAGGCCGAACTTGGCGGCGAGGCCCGAACGGGGGTGGATCAGGCCGACCGTGCCCACGGGCAGCGCGACAGCGATGCCGGTGCCGACGAGCGCCCGCTCCCCCGGGGCAAGGGTCACGTCGACCGACGTGCACAGGTCCACACCGGCATCACCGGGGTGGGCACGAGTGGGCACGGGGAGCTCCGGATCGAGCCGGCGCAGCGGTATCGGGGGAAGATCGGTCACGTCGTCCGAGACTACTCGCGTGCCGGGCCGCCCCACCGAGGCGACTATCCTTACGGTGTGTCCCGTTCCTCGCGCACCTCACCGACTACCCCTCCGACGGCCGACGCTCCGACCTTCTCGGAGCGGATGTGGGTGCCGTGGTGGTGGTGGCCGATCGGGCTCGGTGTGGCCGCTCTGCTCGCGGCCGAGCTGCACATGGGCGCCCCGGGGATGTACGCGTGGCTGCCCTACGTCCTTCTGCTCCCCGTCCCGATCTGGGTCCTGACCTGGCTCTCACGCAGCCGGGTCGAGGTGGTCGGCGGCGAACTCGTCGTCGGTCGCGCACATCTGCCCGTCGACGTGATCTCGCGGGGTGTGGTGGTTCCGGCATCGGCCAAGAGCGCCGCGATGGGACGCCAGCTCGATCCGGCAGCGTTCGTCCAGCACCGTCCCTGGGTGCGGACCATGGCACTCGTCGTGCTCGACGACCCGGAGGATCCGACTCCCTACTGGCTGGTGAGCACGCGGCGGCCTGCCGAACTGCTCGCGGCGCTGGGTTGCGACGAGTCGGGCCGCAAGGACGGCCGGACCGACAGGTAGGTAGGACCCCGGATACAACCGTGCCCCGGGTGCCGGGACAGCACAGGCTGCCGCGGCGCCGGGGCACGCACGAGGGAGACGCGGGTGACCACGGCGCACCGTCGTCACCCCGCCTCGTTTCGCACGTGGGTCCTCACGCTGCCCTATGCCTACGCGGCGCAGTCCCTGCAGATCATGACTCCGTTCTCCTCGCTCGCGAGCCTGCTCCGGTGATGCACCAGGAAACAGCTCGAGCAGGTGAACTCGTCGGCCTGCTTCGGGACGACACGCACCGACAGTTCTTCTCCGGACAGATCCGCCCCGGGCAACTCGAAGGACTCGGCGGTATCCGATTCGTCGACGTCCACCACCGCGGACTGGGCCTCGTTGCGCCGGGCCTTCAGTTCCTCGAGTGAATCCTCCGACACATCGTCGCTGTCGGTCCGCCGGGGTGCGTCGTAGTCAGTCGCCATTTCCTCTTACCTTCTAGTACTCGTACCGGTAGCCGGCCGGGACACGGACGGTGCTCCCGGCCAGGGCAACGCACGGCCGTCCGTTGGAGTTCCCGACGGGTGTGTCACTGCTGTGGCATACCCGAATTCACTCTGTTTTCGCGCCGCACCGTCCCTTCTTGGACGGTTCGGCCGCCGAACAATAGCCGACCGCACGCACGAATATGCAATCGATGCGCGGAAACGCCGGAAATTGTCTGGCAATCGTCATCAACAACACAACGACTCGTGACATTTCCTCGGGTCGGCGGTTCCACCGACCACGTCCGCGACCTCTACAGTGAGTGCGACGAACACGGCATGACACGAGAGGCAGGGCCGCGTGGTTTCCCTGATCACCGAAGGAAGCGCAACCGATGACCGCGGCCGCCCGTTCCGTCGGCGCCGGATGGTTCCGGCCGCCGTGGCGGGTGCCGTCCTCGCCGCCGCCACCATCGTCGTGTGGACCTCCGTGTTCACCTCGTCCGAGCCCGTCACGACCACCGTGGCATGCAACGCTCCCCCGACCGAGGCCACCGATCCCGAAGGCCCGCAGCCGGCGCCACTCGGCGAGGTCGTGGACCGATCGACGCTGCTCGAGGTCGAACCCGCTCCCCTGGCGGCCACCCGGGTCCGGGTCTACAACGCCAACGGCGAACGCGGCCAGGCGACGCATGTGGCCGCGCAACTGAGCGATTACGGTTTCTCGAGCCCGCCCGACGTGCAGGCCGGCAACGATCCGGTCTACGTCGACCAGAACATGCGGTGCCAGGGGCAGATCCGCTTCGGCGAGGCCGGGCGCGCGGCCGCATCCTCGGTGTGGTTGCTCGCCCCGTGCGCCGAACTGGTGCAGGACACACGCGAGGACGACACGGTCGATCTCGCGCTGGGGACCTACTTCCGGGACATCTCTCCCGGGGCCGACGCCGAGGAGGTCCTGCGGGCGCTGCGCGAGGTCCCGGTGGGCGAGCAGACGGCTCCGCTCGACCTCGATCTGCTCACGGCCGCACGCAATGCCCGCTGCTGAATCCGTATTCACAGACCGTGCATCCTGTTTTTCGTCACTATTGCGGTAAAAGGTGACGAACGGCAATTCCCCGATGCGACGAATCGGTCAATTCGGAATTGCGTCGAGCGCTCCGATTTCGGCGAGCAGAGTTTCGAAATCGGCGGCGATCCCCGGCGCGGCCGCGACCGTGAGCTCCCCGTCGTCCCCGGTGCCGCTCGGGACACGCACCACCGCACCGGCTTCCGCGGCGACGAGTGCCCCCGCCGCCCAGTCCCAGGGACCGAGTCCGTGTTCGTAGTGGGCGTCGACCCTGCCGGCCGCGACCATGCACAGGTCCAGGGCGGCCGCTCCTACCCGCCGGATGTCACGCACCCTCGGTAGCAACGCCGCCACCAGCTGCCCCTGACGCGCGCGCCGTGCCGGTGAGTACGAGAAGCCGGTCGCCACGAGCGCCAGTCGCGGATCCGTCACGGGATTGCATCTCAACGGCACCCGCGTGCCGTCGAGGTCCAGATGGGCACCGAGGCCCTCTGCCGCCGAGAACGTCTCCCCCGATGCGATGTCGACGACGGCACCGGCCACCGAGCGCCCGTCGACCCGTGCGGCCACCGAGACCGCCGAGGCAGGGAGTCCGTAGACGAAGTTGACCGTGCCGTCGATGGGATCGACCACCCAGACGACGCCGCCCGCGGCCGCCGACGTCCCGTGGTCGCTCCCAGTCTCCTCACCGAGGAAGGCGTCGCCCGGCCGCAGTTCCGCGAGCCGGCGCCGGATGAGTTCCTCGCTCTCGGTGTCGGCGGCGGTGACGGGATCGGTCGCCGTCGATTTCGTCCCGACACGGGCGGCCTCCCCCGAGCCCGGAGGACCGAACAGTTCGACCCGGCGTGCACGGACGTAGGACGCGGCCTCACGTGCGACGGTCACCGCCACGTCCCTCAGTTCGGACAACTCGGATTCGGGGAGTGTTCTCTGTGCGTGCACGAACCGATCCGAACACAGTGCCGACGGTTTCGCCACCGACCCCGCACCCGGCGACACCGGGCATTATCGTTTCCACACGAGCGGAGCAGCCGGCCCCACCCAGCGAGAGGAAGTACGCAATGGCACAGGACGTCCCCACGGACCGATCGACTCCCGCCAACCACGGATTCGGAGTCGACATCGGGGGAAGTGGCGTCAAGGGTGCCGTGGTGGATCTCGACACGGGTCGTCTGGTCGGCGACCGGATCAAGATCCTCACTCCGCAACCGTCCACTCCCGAGGCCGTGGCGACGACGGTGGCGCAGATCGTCGAGCAGGCCGGCTGGACGGGTCCCGTCGGCGTGACGTTGCCGAGCGTGGTCACCGGAGGCGTCGCCCGCACCGCCGCCAACATCGACAAGTCGTGGATCGGCACCGACGCCGGGTCCCTCTTCTCGCGGGTGCTCGGCGGTCGGGACGTCTCGGTGCTCAACGACGCGGACGCCGCGGGGATCGCCGAGGACCGCTTCGGTGCCGCCAAGGACACCGACGGCGTGGTCATCCTCCTGACCTTCGGCACCGGGATCGGTTCGGCCGTGCTGCACAACGGTGTACTGCTGCCCAACACCGAGTTCGGGCACATGGAGGTCGACGGCAAGGAAGCCGAACACCGCGCCGCCTCGTCGGTCAAGGAACGCAACGACCTGTCGTACAAGCAGTGGGCAAAGGAGGTCTCCCGTGTCCTCACCCGCTTCGAGGCTCTGCTCTGGCCCGACCTGTTCATCGCCGGCGGCGGCATCAGCCGCAAGCACGAGAAGTGGATCCCGCACCTGACCAACCGCACCCCGGTGGTCCCCGCCGAACTGCGCAACGCGGCGGGAATCGTAGGGGCTGCATATGCTGCGAAAACAGGTGTCACTCCCTGAGTCCGGCGCATCGGCCGCCCGAGGGATCGTTACAATGGTCCCCAGCAGGCCGGAACCGGCCCTCATCCCGACAGACCTCTCCGCCGGAATCACTCTGGCGCGACGCCGCACTACCTCGTCACGAAAGGGCGTACGTGGCAGCCACCGACATCCACACCGCTGATTCCGCCAACGAATCGGCACCCGCTGCGGGCGCTTCGAGCGTCGCAGGCGCTGCGGACTCCGCGGAGGGCACCGCTCCCGGTGCCAAGCCGCCGGCGAAGAAGACCGCTGCGAAGAAGGCCCCCGCGAAGAAGGCAGCCGCCAAGAAGGCTCCTGCGAAGAAGGCAGCCAAGAAGACCACCGCGAAGAAGGCAGCAAAGAAGGCCACGAAGGCTGCAGGTTCGGGCGACGAGGACTTCGACGCCACCGAGGAAGCGGACCTCGCAGACCTCGAGGTCTCGGAGGGTGATCTCGCCGGCGCCGAGGATGTCGCGGTCGAGGACGAGCCCAGCGAGAAGGACAAGGCCTCGGGCGACTTCGTCTGGGACGAGGAGGAGTCCGAAGCGTTGCGTCAGGCACGCAAGGACGCCGAGCTCACCGCCTCGGCCGACTCCGTGCGCGCCTACCTCAAGCAGATCGGCAAGGTCGCCCTCCTCAACGCCGAGGAGGAGGTCGAGCTCGCCAAGCGCATCGAGGCCGGTCTGTACGCGACCCACATGCTGCAGCAGCTGGCGGAGAAGGGCGAGAAGCTCCCCGTCGCCCAGCGCCGCGATCTGAACTGGATCTGCCGCGACGGCAACCGGGCCAAGAACCACCTGCTCGAGGCGAACCTCCGCCTCGTCGTCTCGCTCGCCAAGCGCTACACCGGCCGCGGTATGGCGTTCCTGGACCTGATCCAGGAAGGCAACCTCGGTCTGATCCGCGCGGTCGAGAAGTTCGACTACACCAAGGGTTACAAGTTCTCCACCTACGCGACCTGGTGGATCCGTCAGGCCATCACCCGCGCCATGGCCGACCAGGCCCGCACCATCCGTATCCCGGTGCACATGGTCGAGGTCATCAACAAGCTCGGCCGTATCCAGCGCGAGCTGCTCCAGGATCTGGGCCGCGAGCCCACGCCCGAGGAGCTCGCCAAGGAAATGGACATCACGCCGGAGAAGGTGCTGGAGATCCAGCAGTACGCGCGTGAACCCATCTCGCTCGACCAGACGATCGGCGACGAGGGCGACAGCCAGCTCGGCGACTTCATCGAGGACTCCGAGGCCGTCGTGGCCGTCGACGCCGTCTCCTTCACCCTGCTGCAGGATCAGTTGCAGTCGGTGCTCGAGACCCTGTCCGAGCGCGAAGCGGGCGTCGTGCGTCTGCGCTTCGGCCTCACCGACGGCCAGCCGCGCACCCTCGACGAGATCGGTCAGGTCTACGGCGTGACGCGCGAGCGCATCCGCCAGATCGAGTCGAAGACCATGTCGAAGCTGCGCCACCCCTCGCGGTCGCAGGTACTGCGCGACTACCTCGACTGACATCCTTCACGGACGAACGAGGGCCATCCGATCGGGTGGCCCTCGTTCCTCGTTCCGGGCCCGGGGGTTCCGGGCACAGGGGGCGCTAGAGAAGTTCCGGTTCGTCTCCTGGAAGACGTTGTCGTCCCTCGCGTCCGGGGAGCCGGGCGGACGCGAACCGCATCACCGGTTCGACGACCCGCGCGGCTACCGGACCGAGCACCGCGGTGATCATCACGTATGCCGACGCGATCGCCGCGAGGCGACTGTCGACGTGGCCGGAGGCGACGGCCAGCCCGGCGATCACGATGGAGAACTCGCCCCGGGCGATGAGTGCCGCGCCGGCGCGCGCCCGCCCCATCACGGCGATACCGTGCTGGGCCGCCGCGATCCATCCGGTGACGAGCTTCGTCAGCGCCGTCAGTACAGCCAGCAGGATCGCCCAGCCGAGCACCGGCGGTATCGCCGTCGGATCGGTGTTCAGTCCGAAGAAGACGAAGAAGATGGCGGCGAACAGATCGCGGAGCGGTTCGAGGACCCGGACCGCGTTGTGTGCCGTCGAACCGGAGATGGCGATGCCCAGCAGGAACGCGCCCACGGCCGCGGACACCTGCAGGGCCGACGCGATCCCCGCCACCAACAGCGCCGCGCCGAGCAGCTTGAGCAACAGGGTTTCCCGGTCGGGACTGTCGAGTACGACCGAGACGTAGCGCCCGTATCGCACCACCAGCACCAGCACCACGGTGACGACACCGAGCGAGATCGCGACGGCTTCGAGGCCGCCGAGCAGACTCACGCCCGCCAGGATCGCCGTGAGGACCGGGAGGTAGACGGCCATCGCGAGATCCTCGAAGACGAGGATCGACAGGACGACCGGTGTCTCGCGGTTGCCGAGGCGCCCCAGATCGGCGAGGACCTTCGCCACGATCCCGGACGACGAGATGTAGGTCACACCCGCGAGCACGAAGGCTCCGATGGGTCCGAGACCCAGGATCAACGCGACGGCGGCTCCCGGCACCGCGTTCAGAGCGAGGTCGATCAGGCCTCCGATCCGGGAGCGCCGCAGACCGCTGATCAACTCGTTCGCCGTGTACTCGAGACCGAGCAGCAACAGCAGCAGGACCACGCCGATCTCGCTGGCGATGTGACTGAACGCCCCGATGTCGCCGAGCTGGATGAAGCCACCGTTGCCGAAGCACAGGCCGCCGATCAGATAGAACGGGATCGGCGACATGCCGATCCGCGCCGCGAGCCGGCCGAGGACGCCGAGTCCGAAGAACACCGCACCCAGTTCGATGAGTGCGAGTGTCGTGGTGTCCATACCGCCGGATCAGCCGTTGCGCAGGATCCTGGCGGCAGCGTCGAGGCCGTCCGCCGTGCCGACCGCCACCAGGATGTCCCCGCCTGTGAGAACGAAGTCGGGTGTCGGGGACGGCATGACCTGGCCGGCACGCATCACCGCCACTACCGATACGCCGGTGCGGGTGCGCAGTGCGGTGTCGCCCAGGACCGCTCCGTCGAAGCGGGAGTCCTCGTGGATGTGGAGTTGGCGGGTGAGGATCCCGGGCAGGTCGCGGTGGTCCTCACGTAACTGGGCGACGAGCTGTGGGGCGCCGAGCAGATTGCTGAGCGTCGCCGCCTCCTCGACGGTGAGAGGGAGGGAGGCCGCACACGCGTCGGGGTCGTCCGCCTTCGAGATGATGAGGTCGCTGTGACCGTCCCGGTGGGTGATCACCCCGATGCGGCGCCCGGAGGCCAGTTCGAAGTCCTTGCGTACACCGATCCCGGGCAGCGGCGTCACGTCGACGATCATGCCGAAAGACTAGTCCTCCGGCCCGACCGCGTCCGGTCGCTCCCGGTCGAGGGGTGCGAACCGACCGTCCGGCCCCGGCAGGTAGGGCGTCACCTCCACCACGGCGTCGACGGGCAGCGGCCCGTAGAGATGGGGGAAGCGCATGGACTCCGGGTCCTCCGGCACGCCTGGTTCGAAACGGAGCGGGTCGACGAGGCGCGTCGCGTCGACGTGCAGCAGGAGGAGATCCGTGCGCCCCGAGTACAACCGGTCGGCAGGCAGGTGCACCTGGTGCGGCGTGGACAGGTGGACGAAACCCTGGGTTCCCAGGGAGTCCGGCGCGACCGCCCCGAGGGGCCGGAAGCGGTTCCAATCGTCACGGGTGATGATGTGCAGCAGGGTCTCGGTCATGGCGTCATTGTGCGTAGGACAGTCCGTCCGAGGCGTTCCGGGCACCCTCGGGCTCTGCGCTGTGAGCGAACACACGGTGCGGAAAACGGCCATGTCGCAGCGTTTTCGCTGTTGGATGCGTGAAACACGCCACCATTGGGCATCCAAGGGAACAACACGTGAATACGAATCGTCTGTCAGAGTAGATCCACCGCGCCGGCCGGTGCGGCGGACCAGACCCCGGCACCCGATATGAGCGGTGGCCAGTTTGGAGGAGTCATGCCCGGTACGTTGACCAGCCCGAAGTTGACCGCTGCAGATCGCTGCGATCGGTGCAATGCCGCCGCTCGTGTCCGCGCCGTCCTTCCGACCGGCGGAGAACTGTTGTTCTGCGGGCACCACGCGAACGAGCACACCGACCGCCTCCGTGAACTCGGAGCGACGATCGTGAACGAGTCCGACGCCACCGTGTGATCCGCCGTCCGGAACCCCGGTTCCGAGACCCGACCGAACGGGCGACCACCTTCGCGGTGGTCGCCCGTTCTCGTCGTCACCAGCTGCGCAGGATCGCGATCCGATCGCGCAGTTGCTCGGCGGTCGCCATCGCCGTCGGCGGACCACCGCACTGGCGACGCAGTTCGCCGTGGATCACCCCGTGCGGCTTCCTGGTCCGGTGGTGGACGACCGCGACGAGCGAGTTGAGTTCGCGACGGAGCTGGGCGAGGGTGTCGGCGGTCTCGACCCGCTCGGTCACCTGGGGCGGCGGCGTGGGTGCCGGTTCGGCCTTGGGCTTGTTCAGCTGCTGTTCCTGACGCTGACGCAGCAGCGCCCGCATCTGTTCCGCGTCGAGCAGACCGGGGAGCCCCAGATAGTCGGCCTCTTCGTCGGAACCGGCGAATGTCGCGGTGCCGAACGAGGATCCGTCGTAGATGACCTGATCGAGTTCGGCGTCCGCCCCGAGCGAGTGGTAGGCCTTCTCGTCCTCGCCGGGCTCGTCCTTGCGCCGGTTCGCGTCGGCGAGCAACTCGTCGTCGAAGCCCTCCTTGACCCGGTGCGGCTTGCCGAGGATGTGGTCGCGCTGGGCCTCGAGCTGGCTGGCGAGTTCGAGCAGCACCGGCACGGACGGCAGGAAGACGCTGGCGGTCTCCCCCTTGCGCCGCGACCGCACGAAGCGGCCGATCGCCTGCGCGAAGAACAACGGGGTCGAGGCGCTGGTCGCGTACACGCCCACCGCCAGTCGCGGGACGTCGACGCCCTCGGACACCATGCGCACGGCGACCATCCACCTCTGGTTGCCCTCGCTGAACTGCGAGATGCGGTCGGACGCGGTGGGATCGTCCGAGAGCACGACGGTCGGCATCTCGCCGGTGATCGCCTCGAGGATCTTCGCGTACGCCCGGGCGGTGGTCTGGTCTGTGGCGATGACGAGTCCACCGGCGTCCGGCATGCCGCCGGCACGCAGCTGCTGCAGTCTGGTGTTCGCCGCCCCCAGCACCGCGGGAATCCAGTCGCCCTGGGGGTCGAGGGCAGTCCGCCACGCCCGAGCCGTCTGCTCGGCGCTGAGAGGCTCTCCCAGCCGGGCGGTGAACTCCTCCCCCGCACTCGTGCGCCAGCGCGCCTCGCCCGAGTACGCGAGGAACACGACGGGGCGCACGACGCCGTCGGCGAGCGCGTCGGCGTAGCCGTAGGCGTGGTCGGCCTTGGACTGCAACAGACCGTCCTCGTTCGGCTCGTAGCTCACGAACGGGATCGCACTGTCGTCGCTGCGGAAGGGCGTACCGGTCAGCGCCAGACGACGGGTCGCGTCCCCGAACGCTTCGAGAATGCCCTCACCCCAGCTCTTCGCGTCGCCACCGTGGTGGATCTCGTCGAGGATCACCAGGGTGCGACGCGCCTCCGTGCGCACGCGGTGTTTGAACGGATGCGAGGCGACCTGCGCGTAGGTGACCACGACGCCCTGGTAGTCGCTCGACGTCTGCCCGGTGGAGTTCGTGAAGTTCGAGTCGAGCGCGATGCCGATGCGGGCAGCGGCACCCGCCCACTGGTGCTTGAGGTGCTCGGTGGGGGCGACGACGGTGATCTGGTCGACCGTCCGGTCGCGCAGCAGCTCCGACGCCACCCGGAGGGCGAAGGTCGTCTTACCGGCGCCGGGGGTCGCGACGGCGAGGAAGTCGCGCGGCTTCGTCGCGAGGTACTTGGTGAGGGCGCGGCGCTGCCAGGCACGCAGCTGGGCCACAGGGGCGGAGGTCGTAGCTTGTCCGACGGTTTCGGTGCTCACCGGTTTCTCGTGCTCCTTGTCCGCTTCGCTCGGGTCGGTCCCACCGCACTCGTCCGGGCGCCGACCGTCATGCAGCCTATCGTCTCGGAGCCCGCGAACCCGCCGAAGCCGCGGCGTCGGCGGGTTCTCCGAGGACTGCGTGGCAGAATTCGAGAGGCCCTCACCTGCCTGTGCGCGCACGCGAGCGTGTCATCAGGAATTCTGGAAGTAGATGAACGACACACCACGATCCCCCGCCCAGGCATCCTCCGGCCGCGTTCGCCGCGCGGTCGGAAAGGGCTGGAAGGTCGTCACCCACACCCTGTCGTCCGCCTGGGACCACTCGATCTTCAGCAAGGCGGCGACCGCGGCCTTCTGGCAGACCCTCTCGCTACCGCCGTTGGTGCTCGGTCTGCTCGGCAGCCTCGGGTACGTCGGTGGCTGGTTCGGTCCCGACACGGTGGAGATCATCACGTCGAAGACCGTCACCTTCCTCCGCTCGGTCTTCAGCGACAGCGTGGTCGACCAGATCATCGAGCCCACCGTCGAGGACGTCCTCCGGCGGGGGCGCGCCGACGTGATGTCGTTGGGCTTCGTGTTGTCGCTGTGGGCAGGATCGTCGGCGATCTCGACGTTCGTGGACTCCATCGTCGAAGCGCACCACCAGCAGGACCATCGTCACCCCGTGTGGCAGCGGATCTTCGGGCTGCTCCTCTACGTGGTCTTCCTGATCCTGGCGGTGTTCACGATGCCCCTCGTCGCGCTCGGACCCACCCTGATCGGCAGGTTGCTGCCCGACGCCTGGTTCGATGTCGGCTCACGGATCATCGACACCTTCTACTTCCCCGCGGTGGGCCTGCTCCTGCTGATCGGGCTGACGACCCTCTACAAGGTGGCGCTGCCCAAGTCGCTGCCGTGGCACCGACTGCTCGGTGGCGCGGTCCTGGCCGGGGTGTTCTTCCTCGCGTCGAGCGTGATCCTGAGGTGGTACCTGACGTGGGTCGCCGCCACGGGCTACACCTACGGCGCACTCGCCGCACCGATCGCGTTCCTGCTGTTCACGTTCTTCCTGGGTTTCGCCGTGGTCCTCGGAGCCGAGTTCAACGCCACGGTGCAGGAGTTCTGGCCGGCGCGCGCCACACGTCTGGAGCAGTGGCGGATCTGGCTCGCCGAGCAGTCGGCACGTGATCCGTCGCCCGACAGCGGGCCGGTGACGAACCTCACCCGCCGGTTGACGGGCTCCACGACCATCCGTCTGTCCGACCTGATCCGGCCCGGCGATCGCCAACCCGAGTCGTGGCCCATCGACGGGAAGCCCGCCGAGTCGGAGGCGGCATCCCACGACGACACGACACCACCCGACGACACGGCCCCGTGCGACGAGAAGGCCGGGCACGACGACAAGGCCGGGCACGACGACAAGGCCGGGGGATCCGAAGTTCCCCCGGCCGAGACCGAACTTCCGCCGGTGGAGACGCTTCCGCCGGAATCACCCGACGCCGCGGCGGACGACGGGGTGTTCCACCAGGTGTCTCAGTCGCCCTTGCGCAAACCGTCGTAGACTTTCTTGCATTCGGGGCACACCGGCGAGCCGGGCTTCGGCGACCGGGTCACCGGAAAGACCTCACCGCACAGCGCGACCACATGGGTACCCATGACCGCACTCTCGGCGATCTTGTTCTTCTTCACGTAGTGGAAGAACTTCGGGGTGTCGTCGTCGGTCGTTTCGTCGGTGGTGGTATCCGGCCGTTCCTTGATATCCGTGCTCACGTGTCCATGATGCCGCACGGAAGGGCCGGATGCGTATGTGCGTGCGACGGCCCGGCGTGGGAAGGTGGAAGACATGGCGAGAACTCACGGTTTCGGCGGATCCCCCGAGAACGGATCGCCCGACAACCCGGTTCTGATCACCGCGGCGGAGACGTCGCTCGAGGATCAGCACCGAGCACGGGTTCGCAAGTACCTCACCATCATGTCGGTCCGCATCCCCGCCCTGCTGCTGGCGGCGATCGCGTACGGCGTATGGGCCAATCCCTGGATCTCGATGGCGATCATCGGGGTGTCGATCCCGCTGCCGTGGATCGCCGTCCTCATCGCCAACGACCGGCCGCCGCGCCGCAAGGACGAACCGAGCCGCTGGGACGGCCGCTTCGACGACGCCCCGGCGATCGAGTCGTCCCGACACCATGTGATCGACGGCTGAGAGGGACCCCCGACGGGGCGCTTGCGAGAATGTCGTGGTGGACCGCGACCTTCTCCTGTCTCTCTGCCCGGCTCTGCGCACCGCACTGATCCGGTGCCGCTACGACCTCGACACCGTGCGGGAACTGCTCGGACCCGAGGCGCACGCCGCCCTCGGACGCAGTGAACCCGTCCCCGCCCGGCGCATCGCGCGTGGCGCGGGCGATCTCGGCGTGCTCGTGCGACTGTTCCTCCTCCAGGACACCTGCCCCGAGGACGAGGTCGCGCAGGCTCTCGCTCCGGTGACGACGGAGCAGGCCGTGCAGGCGGGGCTCGTCGAACGCGACGGCGACGGCGTGCGGGCCGCTCTCGACCTGCGACCCCTCGACGCCGGGACCGGTAGCCGCTGGGTGCTGTCCGATCTCGACGGCTCGATCCGGCCCGTCCCGACCCGGCCCGATCACGTCCTCGGCGTCGGTCAGGCCTCCCTGTCGCTGCTGCAGGCCACCCCCACCGATCGGGTGGGTTCGGTGCTCGACCTCGGCACCGGTTGCGGGGTGCAGGCCATCCGCGCCGCGGACCACGCGGACGAGGTCACCGCGACCGACATCAATCCCCGTTGCCTGACCCTGGCCGCCGCGAGCGCCGCGCTGAACGAGATCGACATCGATCTTCTCGAAGGGTCGTGGTTCGAGCCGGTCGCCGGCCGGACCTTCGACCGCATCGTCGCGAACCCGCCGTTCGTGGTGAGCGCGGGACGCGTCGAGCACAGCTACCGCGACTCCGGTCTCGACCTCGACGGCGCCAGTCGGCTCATGATCTCGCAGGCCGCCGAGCACCTGAATCCCGGCGGCACCGCCGCGATGCTCGCGTCCTGGGTGCACGTCGAGGGTGAGGACTGGCGGGCGCGGGTCGCATCGTGGTTGCCGTCACACGGCGTCGACGCCTGGATCGTGCAGCGTGATGTGGCCGATCCCGCCCTGTACGTCGGGACGTGGCTGCGCGACGGCGACGCCGATCAGCGGGAGCCGGAGGTCGCGGTGCGCGCCGAGCAGTGGCTCGACCACTTCGAGGAGCACGGCGTCGAGGGCGTCGGGTTCGGGTTCGTCTACCTGCGCCGCACCGACCTGCCGTCCGACGTGATGGCCGAGGATCTGCGGCACGCGTTCACCGATGCGCTGGGTGACGAGGCGGTCGACTACTTCCGTCGCCTCGACTGGCTGCGTACGCACGAGGTGCTCGACGCCCGTTTCGCGGTGCGGCCCGATACGGCCCTCGAGCGGGTGCACCTGCCCGGTGAGGACGGGTGGGACCAGGTGGTCGTGCGGGTGCACCGTGGTGGCGGTCCGGCCTGGCAGCACGAGGTGGACGATCTCGCGGCCGCCCTGCTCGGCGGCATGCGCGCCGACGGTCTTCCGCTCGGGGATCTCGTGTCGCTGCTCGCGGCCGCGCACGGCGAGGACGAGGACGACCTCCTCACGCAATCGGTGGGCCTCGTGCACGGCTTGGTCCGGCACGGGTTGATCGAGCCCGTCTGACCCCCTTCGGGGCGTTCCTGAGGTTCCACGATTCGGTTCTCTCAGCAACTTCTCAGGAGCTCATCGGGTTAGTGCAGGTCAGCGCGGTGGTACTCGGAGACCGACGGGAACTCCACCGCTTCGCCGGTCGTTGAACCCTGTGAGACACCACCGATGAGGAGGCACGTCATGGCACGCCCCGAAACCACCGCTCGCTTCGATTCCGACCTCGACGGTCAGAGCCCCGCAGCCGATCTCGTTCGCGTCTACCTGAACGGTATCGGACGGACTGCTCTGCTCACCGCAGCCGACGAGGTGGAACTGGCCAAGCGGATCGAGGCCGGCCTGTATGCCAAGCACCTGCTCGAGACGAAGAAGCGCCTGTCGGCCGCGAAGAAGCGCGACCTCGCGATCATCGTTCGTGAAGGACAGGCCGCTCGCAGCCACCTGCTCGAGGCCAACCTGCGCCTCGTCGTCTCGCTGGCGAAGCGTTACACCGGACGCGGTATGCCCCTGCTGGACCTCATCCAGGAGGGCAACCTCGGTCTGATCCGCGCGATGGAGAAGTTCGACTACGCGAAGGGCTTCAAGTTCTCGACCTACGCGACGTGGTGGATCCGTCAGGCCATCACCCGCGGCATGGCCGACCAGAGCCGCACGATCCGGCTCCCCGTCCACCTCGTCGAACAGGTCAACAAGCTCGCCCGCATCAAGCGTGAGCTGCACCAGCAGCTCGGCCGTGAGGCGACCGACGAGGAACTCGCCAACGAGTCGGGTATCCCCGTCGAGAAGATCGCCGACCTGCTCGACCACAGCCGCGACCCGGTGAGCCTCGACATGCCCGTCGGCAACGACGAGGAGGCCCCGCTGGGCGACTTCATCGAGGACGCCGAGGCGACGTCCGCCGAGACCGCCGTCATCGCCGGCCTGCTGCACAGCGACGTCCGCAGCGTCCTCGCAACGCTCGACGAGCGCGAACAGCAGGTCATCCGGCTGCGCTACGGCCTCGACGACGGTCAGCCCCGCACCCTCGATCAGATCGGCAAGCTCTTCGGGCTCTCCCGTGAGCGTGTCCGCCAGATCGAACGCGAAGTGATGGCCAAGCTCCGCGAAGGAGACCGCGCCGAGCGTCTTCGCGCCTACGCCAGCTGACCGGGCGCGTCAGCGGTATCCGATCCCCGAGAACCGGGCTGGGTTCTCGGGGATCGTTGCTGTCCGGGGTGTCCCGCCGGGAGTCGTCGCCCCGGCCTCACGTCAGCGCAGACGGCGCGGTCCGAGGTCCAGCGGGTGTGGTTCGGGCCCGATCCGCACGTGCGCGTCGGTGAGTTCGGCTCCCACCACCGAGGCCAGCACCGGCTCGCACACCAGCTCGCGTACCTCGGGAAGGTCGTCGGCGAGCGCCGAGATCCGCTGGACGAAGTCGACGAGCGCCGGCTTGTTCACGGGCGCGGCGTTGCGGTAGCCCGACAGCAGCGGCGCCGCCTTCGGAGCATCGATCAGCTCGACCGCCTCGTCCTCCGTGAGCGGTAGGACCCGGTAGGCCCGGTCGCCGAGCAGGTCGGAGATCACACCGGCGAGACCGAACGAGATGAGCGAACCGAACGACGGGTCGTCCTGCACACGGATCGCGCACCCGATGCCCTTGTGGGCCATCCGCTGCACGTGCATCAACGGCTCCCCGGAGACCGCGGCCAGGTCGCGATAGGCGATCCGCACCGAATCCGCGTCGACGAGATCGAGCCGGACCCCGCTCAGGTCGGGCCGGTGCCGCCACTGGGCACCGGTGGCCTTGACCGCCACGGGGAAACCGATCTCCTCCGCCGCCTCGACCGCCTCCTCCTCGGTGGTGACCGCGCGGAAGTCCGCGACCTCGACCCCGTAGCAGGACAGCAGCAGCGCCGCCTCGGTGTCCGACAGGTAGCGACCCTCCGGAGTCGTCTCGAGCCAGCCGTCCACGAGCGCGCGGGCACGCTCGGGATCGATGCCCGCCGGTCGCACGACCTGCGAGGGCGGACGACTGCGCCACTTCGCGTACCGCCAGGCCCGTCCCAGGGCGAGCGCGGCTCGTTCCGGACCGGGATAGGACGGCACGGATCCGCGGGTCGGGTTGCCGTCCGGTCCGCGCACGGCCAGGACGTCGGGGATGCCCTCGGTCGCCAGGAAGGTCGTGACCACCGGCTTCTCCGACCCGGCGACGGCGTCGCGCAGGGCCTGCGCGTAGGGCTGGACGTCGACGGCGACCGGTGGGACGAAGACCGCGATCACCGAGTCGACATCGGGTGAGTCGAGCGCCCGGGCGACGGCTTCGGCGAATTCCTCGGGCGACGCCTGCGCGCCGAGATCCACCGCGTCCGGTGCCTGCAGACCCTGGCCGCGGGCGGCGTCGACGGCGAGCAGACCCAGGGCGGTGGAGTTGCCGACCACGGCGACGCGGGGACCCGCGGGCAGCGGCTGGTAACCGAACAGCAGCGCCGAGTCGAAGAGCTGGCCGATGGACTCGACCTGGACGACACCGGCCTGCTCGAACAGGTATCGCACGATGGTGTCGTCCATCTCCCCCGTCCGCGCGGCGAGCGCCGGCGGCACCGCGTGGCGGCCGCTCTTGACGGCGACGATCGGTTTGCTACGCGCCACCCGCCGCGCGATGCGCGAGAACTTGCGCGGGTTGCCGAAGCTCTCCAGATACAGCAGCACCACTTCGGTGGCGGGATCGGTGTCCCAGTACTGCAGCAGGTCGTTGCCGGACAGGTCGGCGCGGTTACCGGCCGAGACGAAGGACGACAGCCCGACCCCCGTCTTGGCGGCCTCGTCGAGGATGGCGATGCCGAGGGCACCGGACTGGCAGAAGAAGCCGACGTTGCCGGCTGCCGGGAGCACGGGTGCGAGGGTCGCGTTGAGCCGGACCGCGGGATCGTTGTTGGCGACACCGAGAGCATTCGGCCCGATGAGCCGCATACCGTGCGACCGAGCGGCCAGGGTGAGCCGCCGCTCGGCGTCGCGGCCTTCCGGTCCGGTCTCGCCGAAACCCGACGAGACGACGAGCAGCGCCTTGACGCCCTTCGCGAGACAGTCGTCGAGCACCGAGTCGATCGATTCGGCGGGTACGGCGGCGACGGCGAGGTCGATCTCGTCGGGGATGTCGCGGACCGTCGGGTAGGCGCGGACCCCCCGGACGGACCGGTGTTCGGCGTTGACCGGGTAGACCGGCCCGGTGAACCCGCTGCGCAGCATGTTCACCAGCACGGCGTTGCCCACCTTGCGGCTGTCGGTGGACGCACCGATGACGGCGACACTGCCGGGGCCGAGGATGTTTCGCACGCTGCGCGCCTCGGCGGCGCGTTCGCGCGCGTTGCGGACGGAGACGAGGGCCTCGGTGGGATCGATCGCGAATTCGAGCCGGACGACTCCTCCTTCGAAGCTGCGGCTGACCTGGTAGCCGGCTTCCCGGAAGACCGTGATCATGTGCCGGTTCTCGGCGAGCACCTCGGCGACGAAGGTGTGCAGTCCGTTCTCGGCGGCCGCGCCGGCGAGGTGTTCGAGCAGGATCGGACCGAGGCCGCGGCCCTGGTGGGCATCGGCGACGGTGAAGGCCACCTCGGCGGAGAGACCGTCGCCCTCGTTCGTGAGTCCCTCGTACCGACCGACGGCGATGATCTCGTCGCCGAGCACCGCGACGAACGCCACGCGGGACTTGTGGTCGACGACCGTGAAGTTGAACAGGTCCTTCTTCGAGATCGTCGGGTACGGACCGAAGTACCGCAGATAGCGGGTGCGTTCGGACAGTTTGCTGTGGAAGGCGACGATCGCGTCGGCGTCCTCGGGGACGATCGGCCGCAGGTGTACGACACCGCCGTCCGAGGCCAGCACGTCTGCGACCCAGTGCCGCGGATAGTCGCGGGCGCGCGCCAGCGCCGCCTCGCGCGCGGGGTCGGTCTCCCCCGCCGTCCCGGCACCCTGCGCGGGGGCCGCGCCCGTCGCAGACGCGGAGTCCGGTGCCGCCGAGGGATTCTGCCGGTCAGTCACGGGGGTCCTCCGGGTCCAGGCCGAGCAGCGGGAAGGCCGCCCGCCTCGTGGCGATGATCGCCGAATCGATGCGGGTCAGTGCGCGGTCCAGGGACGCGATCCCCGTTTCCGGTGTGCCACCGGGACCGTCCCACGGCAGGTACGAGACGTCGGAGCCCTCCCCCATGACCGTGGGCAGTTCGACGCTCGGGGCGAGAGCACCGACGCGCTCGCTCCAGTCCGCCGGGACCGGGGTGCTCAGGTCGATCTCGCGGTCCAGCGCCGCGGCGATCAGGTGGGTCCACGCGCGCGGCACCACCCGCACGAGGCCGTAACCGCCGCCGCCCACGGCGAGCCAGCGACCCTCGCAGTAGCGGTCGGCGAGATCGCGCATCGCGAGATACGACGCGCGCTGGCCGTCGACGGTCAGGGAGAGATCGGCCAGAGGGTCCTCGCGGTGGCTGTCGGCACCGCACTGACTGATGAGGATCTGGGGGCGGAACGCCGCGACCGCGCCCGGCACGACGGCATGGAAGGCGCGCAACCACAACGCGTCCACGGTGCCCGGCAGCACCGGCAGATTGATGGCGGTGCCCTCGGCCGGACCCGAACCGACCTCGCTGGACCACCCGGTGTTGGGCCACAGCGTCGCGGGATGCTGGTGCAGGGAGATGGTCAGGACGCGGGGATCGCCGAGGAAGGCGTGCTGCACACCGTCGCCGTGGTGAGCGTCGACGTCGATGTAGGCGATGCGGTCGTAGCCGTGGTCGAGCAGCCACGAGATCGCGATGGCGGCGTCGTTGTAGACGCAGAACCCGGCGGCCCAGTCGGCCATCGCGTGGTGCATGCCGCCCCCGATGCTCACCGCGCGGCGGGCCCGGCCGCTCGCGATCTCGCGTGCGGCCGCGAGGGTTCCCCCGGCGAGCGTCGCGCTGGCCTCGTGCATACGGGGGAAGATCGGGTTGTCCTCGGTGCCGAGACCGTGGGGTGCGTCGGCCGGGGGTGCCGCTCCCTCCGGAGCGGAGCCCGCGCGCTTGACCGCGTCGACGTAGGAAGCGGTGTGGATGCGCAGCAGATCGGTGTCGTCCGCAGGGGACGGGCGGACCGTCTCGACGCCCTCGAGGAGACCGAGACTGCGGGACAGCGCCATCGTGAGATCGAGGCGCGTGGGATTCATCGGATGTGTCGGACCCCACCGGTAATCGAGGTAGTCGGGGCTCCACACCACTATCCGATCGCCGCTCAGCTGTGTCGTACCGCCCGCCGCGGTGGAGCTCGTGGTCATGGATACAGACGCTACTGGTCCACCCACCGACATGCGAGCCTCGGAGGGCGCCCCCACCGTCCTGTTCGCACGGTTAGAATCGGCCCAGACGAAGGGGTGTGAGAGTGAAGGACCTGGTCGATACAACGGAGATGTATCTCCGGACCATCTACGACTTGGAAGAGGAAGGCGTGGTGCCGCTGCGCGCGCGTATCGCCGAGCGCCTCGAACAGAGCGGACCGACGGTCAGCCAGACCGTGGCCCGTATGGAACGCGACGGCCTGCTCCGGGTCGCCGGCGACCGCCACCTGCAGCTCACCGAGAAGGGCCGCGATCTCGCGGTCTCGGTCATGCGCAAGCACCGGCTCGCCGAACGGCTTCTCGTGGACGTGATCGGTCTCGACTGGGAGAACGTGCACGCCGAGGCGTGTCGCTGGGAGCACGTGATGAGCGAGGAGGTCGAGCGCCGCCTCGTGGAGGTGCTCAACAACCCGACCACCTCCCCCTACGGCAATCCGATCCCGGGGCTGGCGCAGCTCGGTCTCGACCGCACGGCGGTCCTCGACGAGAAACTGGTGCGGCTGACGGAGATCCCGCACGGCAAGCCGACCGCGGTCGTGGTGCGCCGGCTCGCGGAGTACGTCCAGTCCGACCCCGAGGTCATCGCGCGACTGCGTGAGGCCGGTGTGGTCCCGGACGCGCGGGTTACAGTCGAGACGCGACCGGGCTCGGTGTCCATCACCGTGGCCGGTCACGACAGCTTCGAGCTTTCCGACGAGATGGCCCACGCCGTGCAGGTGAAGCAGGTCTGACACAGACCCCTTTTCGCATGTCCGGTACGGGCATGCGAAAAGGGGATTTCCAGCGTGAGACTTCTGGTGACCGGCGGCGCCGGCTATGTGGGCAGCGTGTGCACGACCGTGCTGCTCGAGCAGGGCCACGATGTCGTGGTCGTCGACGACCTGTCCACCGGGAACGCCGAGGCGGTGCCCACCGGTGCCGAGTTCGTCGAGGGCGACATCGCGGCCGTCGCCGACGAACTGCTCTCCGGATCCCGTTTCGACGGCGTCCTCCACTTCGGTGCACAGTCCCTCGTCGGCGAGTCGGTGGAGTTCCCCGAGAAGTACTGGCAGGGCAACGTGGTGACCACTCTCGCCCTGCTCGAGGCCATCCGTCGCTCGGGTACCCCGCGGTTGGTGTTCTCCTCCACCGCCGCGACCTACGGCGAACCCGACAGCGTGCCGATCACCGAGGACGCGCCCACCCGGCCGACCAACCCGTACGGTGCGTCGAAGCTCGCCATCGATCATGCGATCTCCTCGTATGCGCACGCCCACGGTCTCGCGGCGACGAGCCTGCGGTACTTCAACGTTGCCGGCGCCTACGGCGGTGCCGGGGAGAACCGGGTCGTCGAGACGCATCTGATCCCGCTGGTACTGCAGGTCGCTCTCGGTGTGCGCGATCACATCTCGGTCTTCGGCACCGACTGGCCGACCAAGGACGGCACCGCGGTGCGCGACTACATCCACGTGAAGGACCTCGCCGACGCCCACGTGCTGGCTCTGACGAAGTCCGAGCCCGGCCGCCACGGCATCTACAACCTCGGCAGCGGCGAGGGTTTCACCGTCCGCGAGGTCATCTCGGCATGCGAGCGGGTCACGGGCCTGCCGATCGCAGCGGTCGACGCGCCGCGCCGCGCCGGTGATCCGGCCGTGCTCATCGCCTCGAGCGGTCGCGCGATCTCCGAACTCGGGTGGAACCCCCAGCACACCGATCTCGACGAGATCGTCTCCGATGCGTGGGAGTTCACCCGCGCCCTCGGCGACCGGTTGCACGCCGCTCGACGCTGATCGAGCGCACGACCCGACCGCGCACACGGCTCCGGTCAGGACGGTTCGTCGCCGCGCGGCAGTTCGAGTCCCAACCGCGCCGCGATCTCGTGACCGGTCTCCGCGAGGCCGCGGATCGACTCGGGTCGCAGTCCCGCCTGCAGGGCCTGGTCGAGTAGATCCGAAAGCCGGTGGCGGGGATCGGATTCGAGGGCCGCTGCGAGTGCGACCCCGGCGAGCGGACCATCGCCGCGCACGTAGGCACCGAAGCCGACGAGCGCGGCGGCATCGGCCCGCTCCGGATCGGGCAGGGCGCGGGCGAGCTCGGTCCACAAGCGCTCCGCCGGCCGTGCGAGCGGTCCGGTCGCGAGCCCCATGGCGGCGTCCCGCACCGTGCGGTTGGCGAGCAGGACGGCCAGTTCGGCGATGTCGGACGCACTGGGATCCGTTCCGGCGGCGTACGTCTCGATGTGCGCGAGCACGGTTTCGAGTTCGAGACGGTCGGCGCGTTCACCACCGCCCTCGCGGGCACAGCGCTCGTACTCGCGGTCGCGGGTTTCGACGACCTCGTCGATGCACCGCGCGACCTCCTGCCGAACCGCCGGCGGATACGGCGCGAGCAGGGCGGCGAGTTCGGTGCGGGAGCCGCGGATCGGGCTGCCCTCGAACACCCGGGCCGCCGCGACCACCGAGGACCCGGGATCGGCCACGCTGCCGGTGATGTCCTGGCCGGGCACGAACCAGGTCGCTCCACCGGAGATCTCCGGTAGCGCATACACCCCCGCCAGGTCGATGCCGACGGCGTCGAGACGATCGGCGAAGTCGTCGACGAGCCTGCACACGTCGGCGATCACCGGATCGTGCCGGTCGATGAGATCGTCGTCCACGAGAACGGCCACCACCGATTCGGCGCCCTCGCGGGCACAGACGGCGCAGAAGCGCCGGAACGCCGCGCGCATGAGTTCCGGGACCGGCTCCCCGGGCCGGGGCAGGACGAGGTCGTGTCGCATCACGGCGCCGATACTCGCCACCTTCCCGTTCGGGCGGGTCGGGGCGTCACCGGTCGGGGTCAGGCACATCACGACGATCGAGCGCGTCGGCGGGAACCCCATCAGTGCGGGCAGGGCGGCGATCACGTCACCGACATCGGTGAGACGGAGCGGATGCGACGACGAAGGCGTGGAAGTTGTCATGCTCGGACCGTGGCCCATCGGTCCGAGCGGAAAGCGGCTCCCGGGGCCGTTCCGCGGCCTTCTGGGGATGAACCGGCCGGCTGTGGACAACTCCGCGACCGGCATCGTCGACCCGTGCCGAACGGACGATCCCGTCGGTGAGCGCTGTTAGGGTGCGCACCCGGCCCCGTCAGGGGCGGGCGGCGAAGTCGACGGCCTCCCGGAACACGAGGTCGAGATTGTCGGCGTCGGGCGGCGCCGCGTCGAAGGACAGGTACGTGACCGTCACACGCACGTCCTCGATCTGCGCGATCCGCGCGGCCATCGACTGCGTCATGCCACCCGATCCCCTGCCGGAGTCGACCGTGCGGGTCAGGGCCAGCGTCTCGGCCCCGTCGACGGCTATGGCGGGATCGTCGCCGAGGACGGTCGAGACGGTCGAGGTGATCCCCTGCACGGTGGCGTCCACCTGCGAGCACTCGGTGAGATAGGTGCGGTACTCGCCGAGATCCGGAGCGGAACGGGTGACCTCGACACTGATCGTCGCGCGACCGGCGTTGTCGGTACCGACCACCATGGCGGTGCTCTCCGGGCCGTAATCCTGCGCGGGCGGCAGACATCCGCCCGGATCGACCTTCGAACCGGGCTGGATCCCGGTCAGGTCGGGCGCCGCCTGCGCCACCGCCTCCGGCGGGAGGACCACCGCGACGTACGGTTCGGGAAAACGTTCGGGGGGCAGCACCAGATCGCCGGGTGCCCGGACGATCGCGGGTGCGGACGCAGGTGCGGTTGCCGTCAGGGCCGCCGGCTCGGGCCTGGGATCACCGGAGACGGTCTGGGAGCAGGCGGATGCGAGCACCAGGCAGGCGGCCGCCACCGCGCTCCGACCGGCCGATGCGCGGTGCCTCGGACGAGTGTCGCGTCGGGTCACCCGAACCTCCCTCGGTCGTCGACGTCGGGCAGGATGTGCGCCCCGGAATCGGTCGTCGTGGCGTCAATTAGACTCGAACACCACCATGCCACGTCGGGTGACCCGACGGAGAGCCGAGACGAAGTGTGATCGGAGTGGTTCGCAGATGGACGAGCAGTCCCGCATGTACGAGCTGGAATTCCCGGCTCCGCAACTCACCTCCCCGGACGGTGAGGGGCCGGTCCTCGTGCACGGTCTCGAAGGGTTCGCCGACGCGGGACACGCGGTGCGGCTGGCGACCACACATCTGCGCGAGAGTCTCGAGACCGAACTCGTCGCGTCGTTCGCCGTCGACGAACTGATCGACTACCGGTCGCGTCGCCCGCTCATGACGTTCAAGGCCGACCACTTCTCGGACTACGCCGAGCCGGAGTTGAATCTGTACGCACTCATCGACGAGGCGGGCACCCCGTTCCTGCTCCTCGCAGGTGCCGAGCCGGATCTGAAGTGGGAGCGCTTCATCACCGCAGTGCGGTTGCTCGCCGAGCAGTTCGGGGTGCGGCGGACGATCGGGCTCAACGCGATCCCCATGGCGATCCCTCACACCCGGCCGTTGGCGGTCACCGCGCACTCGACGAACAAGGACCTCATCGCGGGCCACCACCGTTGGTCGGGCGAGCTGCAGGTGCCCGCAGGAGTGTCGTCGCTGCTCGAATACCGGATGGGACAGCACGGGCACGAGTCCGTGGGCTTCTCGGTGCACGTGCCGCACTATCTCGCCCAGACCGACTATCCGGCGGCCGCCGAGACGTTGCTGACGAACGTCGCCGAGGTCGGTGGTCTCGATCTGCCGCTGCAGGCGCTCGGTGAGGCCGCAGCGCGGGTGCGGGAACAGATCGACGAGCACATCGAGGACAACGCCGAGGTCCTCGGGGTGGTGCACGCGCTCGAGCGGCAGTACGACAGCTACGTGGCCGCCCAGGAACAACAGACCTCTCCCCTGCCGACCGACGAGAGTCTGCCGACGGGTGAGGAGATCGGGGCGGAGTTCGAGCGGTTCCTCGCCGAATACGACCGGCGTGGCACCGACCCCGGCGACGATCTCCCCGGTCCGGGCGACGGAGGAACCGGCGGCGGTGGGTTCGGCGAGCTCGGTCCGGACGACGGGGACGATTCCGCTCCGCGCTGACGCCACGACGGGTCCGCCGGATGTTTCATGATCGTCACAATCGTCGTTGTCGACGTCACATACAGGCGGTACGCTTCGGCGGCATGCCACAGTGGTAGTCGTGTCCGATTCCCGGCGACGGGTCGGGCAGCCCGGCTACCACCACGCGATCACCGACGTCGCAGGAGACGCTCATGGTTCCACCGCGCGCCCGGACGCTCCGCCCGGTTCCGGACAACGAACCCCGCATCGTGTTCCGCACGATCCACGGTTACCGACGCGCATTCCGCATGGCCGGCAGCGGTCCCGCACTGCTGCTCGTACACGGCATCGGTGACGACTCGTCGACCTGGCAGGACGTGATCCCGCACCTGGCGGAGAAGTACACCGTGATCGCTCCCGACCTGCTCGGGCACGGTCGCTCCGACAAGCCGCGGGCCGACTACTCGGTGGCCGCCTACGCGAACGGCATGCGCGACCTGCTGTCGGTCCTCGGGATCGAATCGGTCACGGTGATCGGCCATTCCCTCGGCGGCGGGGTGGCGATGCAGTTCGCCTACCAGTTCCCCCACATGGTCGAGCGTCTCGTGCTCGTCGCCTCCGGCGGGGTCACCAAGGACGTTCATCCCGCCCTGCGCCTGATCTCGGTGCCGATCGTCAGCGAAGCGCTGCGGGTCCTGCGGCTGCCCGGGGCGATGCCCGTCCTGCGCGCTGCCGGCGCGGTACTGAACCGGGTCAACGGATCACCGCTGCGGCCCGGTGCCCTGCTGCACGACACCTCGGATCTGGTGCGCGTACTGGGGAACCTCCCCGACCCCACGGCCTACGAAGCGTATCTGCGTACGCTGCGTGCGGTGGTCGACTGGCGCGGTCAGGTGGTGACCATGCTCGACCGCTGTTATCTGACGGAGAACCTTCCCGTCCAGCTCATCTGGGGCGATCACGACAGTGTCATCCCCATCGCCCACGGCTATCTCGCGCATTCGGCCATGCCCGGTTCACGTCTCGAGGTCTTCCGGGGCTCCGGCCACTTCCCGTTCCGCGACGACCCGATGCGCTTCCTGCGGGTGGTCGAGAACTTCCTGGAGACCACCGCTCCCCTGGAGTTCGACCTCGACCGCTGGCGTCGGCTCCTCGTGTCGGGTGTGAGCGAGTCGCAGATCTCCGGTGGCCCGGAGACCCGCATGGCGGTGCTCGGCGCGATGGGTTCGGACGAGCGCAGCGCCACCTGACCTGCACTACACGCAGGGCCACGCGACCCGCTCCGGTGGGTCGGGTCCTTCCGACTAGCCTGGAGAAGTGCTGCTTCCCGATCTGATACCCGACCCCGTCGACGACGACGCGCTGTTCGACGCGTTCACCACCTGGACGACGGATCGGGGCATCTCGCTGTATCCGGCGCAGGAGGAAGCGCTCATGGAGCTCGTCGCCGGCTCCAACGTCATCCTCGCCACGCCCACCGGCTCGGGAAAGTCGATGGTGGCGCTCGGCGCGCACTTCTTCGCGCTCGCTGCCGGGAAGCGCACCTTCTACACCGCCCCGATCAAGGCGCTCGTGAGCGAGAAGTTCTTCGCCCTGTGCGACGTCTTCGGTGCCGACAAGGTCGGCATGATGACCGGCGACGCATCGGTCAACGCCGGAGCGCCGATCATCTGCGCGACCGCGGAGATCGTCGCGAATCTCGCGTTGCGCGAAGGACCGGACTCCGACATCGGCCAGGTCGTGATGGACGAGTTCCACTTCTACTCCGAACCCGACCGCGGGTGGGCGTGGCAGGTTCCGCTCATCGAGTTGCCGCACGCGCAGTTCCTGCTCATGTCCGCGACGCTCGGCGACGTGACCTTCCTGCAGAAGGATCTGACCCGCCGCACCGGACGGCCGACGATGGAGGTCTCGGGCTCCGAACGCCCCGTCCCGCTGACCTTCTCGTACTCGCAGGCACCCATCGGTGAAGCGATCGAAGAACTCGTCACCACGCATCAGGCGCCCGTCTACGTCGTGCACTTCACCCAGGCGGCGGCCCTCGAGCGCGCCCAGGCCCTGACCAGCGTGAACATGTGCACGAAGGCCGAGAAGGAGGCGATCGCCACCGCGCTGGGCGACTTCCGGTTCTCCACCGGCTTCGGCAAGACCCTCTCGCGTCTCGTCCGGCACGGTATCGGTGTGCACCACGCGGGCATGCTGCCGAAGTACCGGCGCCTGATCGAGAAGCTCGCGCAGGACGGGCTCCTGAAGGTCATCTGCGGCACCGACACGCTCGGCGTCGGCATCAACGTGCCGATCCGCACCGTGTTGCTCACGGGCCTGACGAAGTTCGACGGCACCCGCACCCGGCAGCTCAAGGCGCGCGAATTCCACCAGATCGCCGGTCGCGCAGGCCGCGCGGGATACGACACGATGGGCACGGTCGTCGTGCAGGCCCCCGAGCACGAGATCGAGAACGTCCGGGCGCTCGCCAAGGCCGGGGACGACCCGAAGAAGCGCCGGAAGGTGCAGCGCAAGAAGGCTCCCGAAGGGTTCGTCTCGTGGGGTGAGGGCACCTTCGACAAGCTGATCGCGGCTTCGCCCGAACCGCTGCAGTCACGCTTCTCCGTGAGCAACTCGATGCTGCTCAACGTCATTGCGCGACCGGGCAACTGCTTCGACGCGATGCGGCACCTGCTCGAGGACAACCACGAACCCCGTCCGGCGCAGCGCAAGCACATCCTCAAGGCGATCTCGCTGTACCGGGGCCTGCTCCAGGCGGGTGTGGTGCAGCAACTCGACGAGCCCGACGAGTTCGGGCGCCGGGCCCGCCTCACCGTCGACCTGCAACGCGACTTCGCGCTCAACCAGCCGCTGTCGCCGTTCGCCCTCGCAGCGATCGAACTGCTCGACGTCGACTCCCCCACCTACGCACTCGATGTGGTGTCGGTCATCGAGTCGACGCTCGACGATCCCCGTCAGGTGCTCATGGCGCAGCAGCATGCCGCACGCGGTGAGGCCGTCGCGCAGATGAAGGCCGACGGCATCGAGTACGACGAGCGGATGGAACTGCTCGAGGAGATCACCTGGCCCAAGCCGCTCGTGGAGTTGCTCGAGCCGGCCTTCGAGACGTACCGGGGTGGGCATCCCTGGGTGTCGGAGTTCCCCCTGTCCCCGAAGTCGGTGGTGCGCGACATGATCGAGCGCAGCATGACCTTCTCCGAGATGGTCTCGCACTACGGCCTGGCCCGCTCCGAGGGGCTGGTCCTGCGCTATCTCGCCGACGCCTACCGCGCGCTGCGGCAGACGGTGCCGGACGCCGCGCGCACGGAGGAACTCGAGGACATCATCGAGTGGCTCGGCGAGCTGATCCGGCAGGTCGACTCGTCGTTGCTCGACGAGTGGGAGTCCCTCACCCATCCCGGGGTGGAATCCGACGACCAGCAGATCGCGTTCGGCGTCGACTCCCCTCGCCCGTTGTCCGCGAATGTCCGCGCGTTCAAGGTCATGGTCCGCAACGCGATGTTCAAGCGGGTCGAACTGGCCTCGCGTCGACGCTGGGACGAACTCGCGGCCCTCGGCGACGGTCTCGACGCCGAGGACTGGGAGGACCTGCTCGAGCTGTACTTCGACGAGTACGACGAGATCGGCACCGGCCCCGACGCGCGTGGACCGCTGCTGTTCACCGTCGAGATGGGTCCCGAGTTGTGGCGGGTGCGTCAGACCCTGCACGATCCGCAGGGCGATCACGGCTGGGCGTTGATCGGCGAGGTGAACCTCGGCGAGTCCGATGCGGCCGGTGAAGTGGTGTTCGACGAGTTCGAGATCGTCGAGGGCTGATCGTCGTAGGCGGCGGACCTCGGGAGCGGTAGCCTGACTCGGTGAGCGAACCGACCGTGCAACCCTTCCGCTTGGCCTACGTCCCGGGTGTCACCCCCGCGAAGTGGGTGCGGGTGTGGAACGAGCGGATGCCGGACGTCCCGATCGAACTGGTCCCCGTCGATCCCACGGCCGGTGCGGATCCGCTTCGCGAGGACGTCGCCGACATCGCGCTGCTGCGCCTGCCGTTGCAGCGGGACGGCCTGTCGGTCATCCCGCTCTACACCGAGGTCTCCGTCGTGGTGGTGCCCAAGGAGCACGTGTTCGCGGCGGTCGACGAGGTGTCGGTGTCCGACCTCGCCGACGAGACGGTGCTGCATCCGCTCGACGACGTGCTCGACTGGGTCGCCCTCCCCGGTGAGGAGGCCTTCGAGCGGCCCGCGACCACCGAGGACGCGATCTCGCACGTCGCCTCGGAGGTGGGTGTGCTCGTCACGCCGCAGTCGCTCGCCCGCCTGCACCACCGCCGCGACCTGACCTACCGTCCCGTCGTCGACGCGCCCGCGTCCCAGGTGGGTCTCGTGTGGGTCACCGACCGGACCACCGATCACGTCGACGAGTTCGTGGGCATCGTCCGGGGACGGACGGCCAACAGTTCCCGTGGCCGCCGCAGCGATTCCGAGCCGGACGCCGAGTCGGGCGGCACCTCGCGTCGTGGCGAACGCAAGGGCTCGACCCCGAAGCGCCGCGCGCCCGAGCCCAAAACGTCCCGCCGGGCGGGGACGTCCGCGCGGAAGCGCCCCGGGAAGCCCCGGCGCGGTAAGCGCTGATCGATACCGCCGCGGTAAGCGTTGATCGACACTGCCGCGGTCGGCGCTGATCGGGGTCTTCGTCAGGAGACGGGGCGGCAGGTCGGCGGGACGCAGCCGCGGATCGTGTCGGCGAGGATGCGGTAGTCGACTCCGCGTGGGGACGACGAGCGGAACACCAGCCCGATCCGGCGGCCGGGTGCCGGGTCCGCGAAGTGCGCGACCTCGAGGTCTCCCCGGGCAGTTTCGACGGCGACCGCGGAGGCCGGGACGAGGGTGATGCCCAATCGTCCTGCGACGCAGCGCACCACGGTGGACAGGGAGGTCGCACGGGTGTCGCCGAGTGCCGGTCGCGCGTCGACGGACCGGCACAGGTCGAGTGTCTGGTCGCGCAGGCAGTGACCTTCGTCGAGCAGGAGCAGCTGTGCGTCGTCGAGTGCGGAGACCGAGAGGTCGGTGCGCCCGGCGAGTTCGTGTCCGGTCGGTAGGACGAGGACGAAATCCTCGTCGTACAGCGGCACTTCGATGACACCCGAGACGTCTGCGGGGAGGGCGAGGACGGCGACGTCGAGGGTTCCGGCGCGCAGTGCGTCGAGGAGACGCGCGGTCTGGTCCTCGACGACCTGCAGCGACAGCGCCGGCATCGCCCGGTCGAGTGCGGGCAGGATCTCGGGCAGGACGTAGGGCGCGACGGTGGGGATCAGGCCCACCCGCAGCGGGCCCGAGAGTCCGTCGGACACGCCTGCGGCCGCGTCGACGAAGCCGTCGGCGGCGTCGAGTACCACCTCCGCGTAGGGAAGCAGGCGCGCTCCCACCGGTGTCACGAGCACGCGGCGGGTGCTCCGCTCGATGAGCTGGACGCCGAGGCCGTTCTCGAGAGCCGCCAGGCCCTGGGACAGGGTGGGCTGGCTGACCTCGAGTCGCGCTGCTGCCGTGCCGAAGTGGCGGTAGGTGGCCACCGCGACGAAGGCACGCAGCTGCGAGAGGGTGGGCTGGTAGCTCTGATCGGTCACGCCTATCAGTGTAGTGCGACCTATCGCCTTTACCTTTCGCAACTATCGGACGGTCGTGCGTCGACCACGAGACGGGGCGCTCGCTGCGCCGACTGCCAGGTCCTACGACGCCGAGCCCGCCGCTCTTCCGGCAGCCAGGTCGTCCTCGTCGAGCACGACCTCGATCTCGCCACCGAACTCCACCCCGGGAGCGAGCGGCAGCCGGTCGCCGCTCCAGAACCGGCCGGGGTCGTACCAGTTGCTCCCCCGGTGCCGTTGCCGCAGCAACCCCATCTCCTCCAGCGTCAACCCCACCACCTCGGCGCAGTACGCGCTCTCGAGCCCACCGGACGGGACTGCAGCTCGGCGACGGCGCGGGAGCCGGCCCGCGAACCATCGCCCCGTGAGTTTCGTCGTCGACGGGAACGGTGTGCCGTCGAGCCGCGCGATCGTGCGCAGCAGCTGGTCCTCCTGGTCCGGGGTGACCGCCACCGAGATCTGCCGCAGCCAACCGCGCTGGCCGTAACGCGCGGCCCACACCTGCACCGCGCTGCGCAGGTCGTGCAACTGCACGCCGCGCTGGTGCCGCCCGGTCCACATGTCCGGGAGACTGCGTCCGAGCTCGGCGTGCCACATCAGCGGCGGCAGGTCCTCGAGCGCGACCGTCATCCCCACGTGGTTGACCGGTGCGTTGGTCAGCGTCTGGATCGCTCGGTCGGCCGGGGCGGCGCCGCGGAAGATCCACAGGTCCCCCGTGCGGGTCGTCGCCACGGCCTCGTCGAGGGTGAGACGCGAACGCGCACCGGCGGACCGATCTGCCGACGAAGTGTCCATGCCGTCAGCCTGCCATGCCCGACGGCCGCTGTGGTCGTCCCCATGACCCCGACGGACCGCTGGGGTCGTCCCCATGGCCCCGACGGCCGCTAGGGTCGTCCCCATGGCACTGCGCGGTGGCAAGTGGTGGAAGCTCGTCGGACTCGCCGGGATCGTGGGAGTCGCGGCGACCGGTGCTGTCGCCGCCCGCAACGAGCGACAGCGACGGAACTACAGCCCCGACGAGGTGCGTTCGGTGCTGCACGAGCGCTATGCCCGTTCGCTCGCCGCACGCGACGGCAGCGCCGAACTCCCCCTCGCCGAGGTACCGATCGGGCCGAAGGAACGGATCAGCCGAGTGCTGCGGCGATTCCGTCGGCGAGATCGGTGATCTGCTCGTCGGTCATCACGAACGACGGGGAGATCTGCATCGCGCCCTGACCGGCCGCGCGTCCCGAGATCCCGTGCTGTCGCAGGGTTTTGACGAAACCGAGAGCTTCGGACGGATCGGCGAGCTGCACGGCCGCCACCGCACCGAGACCGCTGCGCACCTCGGCCACCCGCGGATGATCCGCCAGCGGAGCGAGCTTGTCGTGCAGAGTCCGTTCGATCCGCGCCGCCTCGGTGAGCAGATCCTCGCGCTCGATGATGTCGAGGTTGGCGAGCGCGGCCGCCGCAGCAGCGGCGTGCCCACCGTAGGTGTAACCGTGGCGCCACCACACGTCTCCGGCGAAGAACGGTTCGGCGACGCGCGGAGCGACGAACAGGGCGCCCATCGGCAGGTAGCCGGAGGTGAGTCCCTTGGCGGTGGTGACCATGTCGGGAGCCAGGTCGAATCGTGACGACGCGAACCACGAACCACCGATACGACCGAAACCGGTGACGACCTCGTCGACGACGAACAGGATGTCGTGGTCGCGGCAGATGTCGCGGATCTCGGCGAGATAGCCGTCCGGCGGCAGGTACACCCCGCCCGCACCGATGACGGGTTCGCAGAAGAAGGCCGCGATGGAGTCGGCACCGACCGAATCGATGAGTTCGAGCAGCGCCTTGGCGTCGTCCCAGGCAACCCGCGCGGTGTCCTCCCACAGGCGGCCGTAGCCCTCCCCGTTGACGGGGATACCGGCGAGCGAGGTGCCACCGACGTGCATGCCGTGGTACGCCTTCTCACGCGAGACCAGCAGCCGCTTGCCGGGCTTGCCGACCTCCTGCCAGTAACGCCGCGCGAGCTTGGCCGCCGAGTCTACGGAGTCGGATCCACCCGAAGTGAAGAAGATCTTGCTGCCGGGGACCGGGGCGATCCCCGCGAGACGCTCGGCGAGTTCGACCGCGGGCTCGGAGGTCAGGTCGCCGAAGTTCGAATAGTGGGCGAGCTTCGCGACCTGCGCTGCGATCGCCTCGCCGATCTCGGTACGGCCGTGACCGACATTGGTGAACCACAGTCCGGCGGTGCCATCGAGATAACGGTTGCCGGCGTCGTCCCAGATGTAGGCGCCTTCCCCGCGCGACACGACGAATGCGCCGTCCCGTTCGATCGCGCCCATATCGGCGAATCCGTGCCACAACGCACCCACGACCAACTCCCGTCCACGACGATCACGACACCCGTCATCGTATGCGGAGGAAACGACTCTGGCGCCGGAGGCCCGAACCCACCACCCTGGGAGCCATGACCGAGTTCCGCTTCTCCGTCAACATCTTCGAGGTCGGGTCCCCCGACGGGTTCGCTCGCTGGTGCCGCGCCGTGGAGGACGCCGGCTTCGACGCGGTGTACGCGGCCGACCACCTCGGTGTCCCTGCACCGTTCCCCGTCCTGGTCGCCGCCGCCGGCGCCACCGAGCGCATGCGGGTCGGCACGATGGTGCTCAACGCCGGTTTCTGGAATCCGGCACTGCTCGCTCGCGAGATCGCGACCACCGATCTGCTCACCGGCGGGCGGCTCGAGGTCGGCCTCGGCGCAGGCCACATGAGATGGGAGTTCGAGGCGGCCGGGATCGAATGGGAACGCTTCGACGAACGAGCCCAGCGACTCGAATCCACCGTGCAGGAACTGCAGCGATCGTTCACCGGGCCCGGTTTCGACGAGCAGGCGGCGCTGCGCGAAGCGTTCGACCTGCCCGTGCTCCGTCCGGTGCAGCGGCGCGGATTCGGCGGCTACGGCCCGCCCCTGATCGTCGGAGGCACCGGCGACCGGATCCTCGCCGTCGCCGCCGCCCACGCCGACATCGTGAGCGTCGCGGGCGCCGTCCAGCTGCCGGGGAAGCCACCGGGGACGTTCCGCATCGCCACCGCGACCGAGGCCGACGACCGTGTCGCGTTCGCGCGGGCGCGGGCCGGCGACCGGGTCGACGACATCGAGTGGCACACCCTGCTCCAGGCGGTCGTCGAGACCGACGACCGGGCGGGCACCGCCGCCGCGCTCGCCGAGCGGTTCGAGCACACGATCGACGCCGACGATCTGCTCGACTCGCCGTTCGTGCTGATCGGCACGGTCGACGAGATGGCCGGGCAGATCCTGCGCAGCCGGGAGCGCTACGGGTTCACCCACTTCACGGTCCATGCCCCGTACCGGGAGATCTTCGGTGAGGTGATCGGCCGGGTACGCGTCTCGGCGGGCTGACCACCGGAGCCTGCCCTCCCCGACCGGCCCCGACCGGGCCGTTTCGCTAGGCTGTGTGATCAGCATGTCCATCTCCCCCGCCCCGAATCGTCGCGAACTGCGCGCCGCCCTGTCCGAGGTCTCCCTCCGCGACGAGAACCGCCTCCGTCGCAGGCTCGACCGGGCGCGGGGCAGCGAGGCGCTGACCAAGGTCGCCGCCGAGATCGAGACCGCTCGCACCCGGCTCGCGTCCCGCGCGTCGTCGGTCCCGCAGATCCGCTATCCCGAGGATCTGCCGGTCTCGCAGCGCAAGGACGACATCGCCGCCGCGATCCGCGACCACCAGGTCGTGGTGGTCGCCGGTGAGACCGGTTCGGGCAAGACGACGCAGATCCCGAAGATCTGTCTCGAACTCGGGCGCGGGGTTCGCGGCCTGATCGGCCACACCCAGCCGCGCCGTATCGCCGCACGGGCCGTCGCCGAGCGACTCGCGGAGGAACTGGGCACCGAGCTCGGCGACACCGTCGGGTACACGGTGCGCTTCAACGATCAGGTCACCGAGTCGACACTCGTCAAGCTGATGACCGACGGCATCCTCCTCGCCGAGATCCAGCGCGACCGGCTGCTGCGTCAGTACGACACGCTCATCATCGACGAGGCGCAC
>Ga0180216_1000043_pt1 | contig 165453 bp, 153 predicted proteins | sample eDN3rd37CBELigMG_FD_128879 | JGI IMG/M metagenome (GOLD analysis project Ga0180216, IMG submission 128879) | Enriched Miracle-Growth compost microbial communities from Emeryville, California, USA - eDNA 3rd pass 37_C BE-Lig MG (version 2)... ...
CTTTGGCAAAGACCGTGGGCGGTGTGGATATCTAGGTTCATCCCCACGTGCGTGGGAACCACACATTGGTCAGACACGCGACATGCTAGCCGATCGGTTCATCCCCACGTGCGTGGGAACCACCCCGTCTCCGCCTGGAGAAGCTCCTGGAGACACGGTTCATCCCCACGTGCGTGGGAACCACACTAACGAAACCATGATGAATCAGGGGTTTTGATGTGTCCAGACCCCTCCTGCTTACGCAGGCGGATTCTCGCTCTGCCGCGGAGTTTTCGTCTTCTTCGGTTTCGGGAAAGGAAGTGCGTCCGCCGTCGCCTGCACTGCCTCGCGCAGCCACTCGCTTTCGCCATACAGGTCCGCCGTCACGAGATGCCACTCTTTCGCGCCGGGAAAGGGCCTTCCCAACTCCGTTGCCGCGAACAGGTCCGGATCGGCTCCGGATCGCTTGATGAAGAGCTGGTCGTCGCTGACGAGACCGACGAACTTGCCGTCGCAGTACAGCCCGACCGAGCCGAACATCGACCGTGTCCAGACATCCAGCGGCATCAGCATGTCGACGATGTCCTGCACGAAGGCCTTGTCCTGTGCCACAACCGTCCTCCTGTGAAAAGGACCCGGCCGGAAGCTTCCGGCCGGGTCCCTGTGTTGGTAAAACGATGCCTAGACGTGTTGCGGCCCCGAACCCAGGCACTATCTGTCGCCCTGACCGGTGCCGAGAGATCTTTGACCCAGGCTGATCCGGTATCCCGGGCGCGCAAGGATTCCTCGACCTCGCTCGGAACGACGGAGATTTTGTCCGAGAAACGAGCAGGCCCCGACGTCCGAGTCTACCGCCGGACGGCAGAGCGCCCCGGGTAGTATGCGATGTCGCCCAGTTCCTCCTCGATGCGGAGCAACTGGTTGTACTTCGCAACCCGATCGATACGGGACGGTGCGCCGGTCTTGATCTGCCCCGCATTCGTCGCTACCGCAAGATCGGCGATGAACGTATCGTCCGTCTCGCCGGAGCGATGGGAGATCACCGCCTTGAAACCGTTGCGATGGGCCAGCTCGATCGCCTCGAACGTCTCCGTCAGCGTGCCGATCTGGTTGAGCTTCACCAGGATCGCGTTCCCGGCACCCTCATCAATACCCCGCCGCAAGCGCTTCGTATTCGTCACGTAGAGATCGTCTCCGACGAGCTGCGTGCGCTCGCCGATCTCCGCGGTCAGCTTCGTCCAACCATCCCAATCGTCCTCATTGAGACCGTCTTCGATTGAGATGATGGGGTATTTCTGCACCAAGTCGGCCCAGTACTGCACCATCTCATCCGAGGAAAGCGTCCGCCCCTCGCCCTTCAGGTTGTAGGAGCCGTCCTTGTAGAACTCGGACGAGGCCGGATCCAGCGCGATCGCGACCTGCTCACCCGGCGCGTAACCAGCCTGCTCGATCGCCTGAGTCACGAGCTTCACGGCGTCCTCGTTGGAGTCGAGGTTCGGCGCATAGCCGCCCTCGTCACCGACGTTCGTGTTCAGGCCCCGGCTGGTGAGGATCTTCTTCAGCGTGTGGAAAATCTCCGTGCCCCAGCGCAGCCCTTCATGAAAGGACGGCGCGCCGACCGGCATCACCATGAACTCCTGCATGTCGACGCTGGAGCCGATCGCGTGCTGACCGCCATTCAGGATGTTCATCATCGGGACGGGCAACGTCCGCGCGTTCGGGCCGCCAAGGTAGCGATACAACGGAAGTCCGGCATCGGCCGCGGCAGCACGCGCAACGGCCAGCGACACGCCGAGCATGGCATTCGCGCCGAGGCGGGACTTGTTGTCGGTCCCATCGACCTCGCGCATCAACTGGTCGATCCCGATCTGGTCGTACGGATCCAGCCCGACAACGACCTCGGCGATCTCTTCGTTGACGTTCGCGACGGCCTGCAGCACGCCCTTGCCACCGAACCGAGCCTTGTCGCCATCCCGCAGCTCGATCGCCTCATACGCGCCGGTCGATGCGCCGGACGGCACGGCGGCGCGGCCAACAACCCCACTATCGAGATAGACCTCGACCTCGACCGTCGGGTTTCCCCGCGAATCCAGAATCTCGCGACCGTGAATCGCCTCGATGATGCTGTCCATCCATTCCTCCGTCTACCTGCCCGGCACCGTGCACCGTTCGGGCGGCCCGAACAAAAAACGCCTGTCATCCCTCGACTGCGCTCGGGATGACGGGAGACTCACTGCATGCCAGTATACGGGTCTTTCCCCGAAGAATCGTCGACTTTGCTACAATCTTCACAAATATGCAGGCGTTGACGGAGACAGCGCGTTCCGGTTCACCGAACCAGAGAGATCGGCCATGGCTGCGAGCCGATCCGGATCCCGGACGATGATTCACTCCCGAGCTGCATGGTGAACCGGCGCATCGCCGCAGTAGTCATGCGGGCCGCTCCCCCGTACCGGAGCAATCGAGCGCGACCGGACGATGTCCGGTTGAAGCAGGGTGGTACCGCGTGGATGCCCCTCGTCCCTGCCGGGGGGCTTTGTTGTGCCCGGAATTCGCGCGAAAAACGGTCCCGGAATCCGGGACGCACTGCGCAAGAGATCTGCACATCTTGGCTGGTCGCACATTTCGTATCAGGATGAACACGAGGCAACACACATGCCAGAAGCAACACATGGACTTTCCGCGGATATCGATCGACTCCGCACCGAAGCGATCGAAAAGCTCGCAGCATTGACGACAGCCAGTAACGCGGCCGAGTGGGAAAAGCACTACCTCGGGGGCAAGGGTGCCGTCACCGCCCTGCTGCGTGGCCTCGGCAAACTCCCGGCAGACGAACGCCCTGCCGCAGGACGCGCCACGCAAGCGCTCCGCGATGAGTTGACCGGTGCCTTCGCCCCCGTGAAAGATCGGCTCGACGCCGAAGCCCTGCAGCAGGAGCTTGCCGGCGATGCGATCGACGTTACCCTGCCCGGTCGCGTCCCGGCAATCGGCGCGGCCCACCCGATCGCCCAGATGACCGACGAAGTGATCGAGATCTTCGCGCTCATGGGCTTCCAGGCCGTCTTCGGGCCGGAGGTCGAGACCGGCCGCTACAACTTCGACCTTCTCAACATTCCGTCCGATCATCCGGCCCGGGATGTCTGGGACACGATCATCGTCGATACGCCGAACGAGGAGATCGTGCTCCGCACACATACCTCGCCGATGCAGGCCCGCACGATGGAGAAAATCGAGCCGCCGGTTCGCGTGATCGTGCCGGGCAAGACCTTCCGCTATGAAGCACAGGACGCCTCGCACGAATGGCAGTTCACCCAGCTTGAAGGGCTCGCGGTCGACAAGCACATCACGATGGCCGATCTGAAGGGAGTACTACAGGAACTGGCCCGTCAGCTCTTCGGGCCCGAGCGCAAGGTTCGCTTCCGTTGCGACTTCTTTCCCTTCGTCGAGCCCGGCGTCGATTTCTCGGTCGACTGCTCGGTCTGCAACGGCAAAGGTTGCCGAGTCTGCAAGTACACCGGCTGGCTTGAGATGGGCGGCGCCGGCATGGTTCACCCGAACGTCCTACGCGGTGTCGGCTACGACCCGGATGTCTACTCCGGCTTCGCGTTCGGACTCGGTATCGAGCGGCTGATCATGATGAAGTACGGCGTCGACGATATCCGCGCCTTCGCCAGCAACGACATCCGGTTCCTGCGTCGTTTCGCTTCCGTCACGATCTAGACAACCGGGAGCCTGGCCGGTAGCACCGACCACTAGGGGTCGGTGCTACCGGGAATGTCGCGGGTCGGTGCTGCCGGGATCACGCATCCATCACGAAGGACGTAACACACAATGAAGGTACCTTTTCGCTGGCTCCAGGATCTGGTGACCATCGACCTCACGCCGGAACAGCTGGCCGAACGCATGACGCTGGCCGGTCTCGAAGCTGAGAACATCGAGCACATCGGGGCCGAATGGGACAAGGTCTACGTCGGCGAGGTCGTCTCGGTGACCCAGCACCCTGACGCGGATCGCCTCGTCCTCGCCGATGTCGACGCCGGGGAGCATCGACTCACTGTCGTCACTGGCGCCCCGAACATCGCGCAGGGTCAGAAGGTCGCCCTCGCCCTCGCCGGGGCCCGCCTGGTCGATGCCTACGCCGATGAGCTGAAGTACAAGACGCTGAAGCCGGGCAAGATTCGCGGCATCATGTCCGAGGGCATGGTCTGCTCCGAAAAGGAGCTCGGCATCTCCGATGAGCACGAAGGCATCCTCGTCCTCGAACCGGATGCGCCGAAGGGCATGCCGTTGCAGGAGTACCTCGGCGATACGGTGATCGAGTTCGAGATCACCCCGAACCTCGTCCACGCCTTCTCCGTGCTCGGTATCGCCCGTGAAGCGAGCGCGATCGTCGACACCGCCGTGCGCGAACCGGAGCTCGCCGATCTCTCCGGCGTCCCGCAGGACGATTCCCTCGTCCGCATCGACGCGCCGGACCTCTGCGCCCGGTATTCCGCCACGATCATCGATAACGTGAAGGTCGAGCCGTCACCAACGTGGCTGGCTCGCCGGCTGGTCGCGGCCGGTGTGCGGCCGGTGAACAACCTCGTCGACGTCACCAATTACGTCATGCTCGAGATCGGCCAGCCGCTTCACGCCTTCGACCTGACCAATGTCGCGGGCGGCAGGATCATCGTGCGACGCGCCGGTGATAGCGAGCAAATGGAGACGCTCGATCACACGAAACGGACCTTCACCAGCGACGATCTACTGATCACCGACGCGGAAAAGCCGGTCGCCGTCGCGGGTGTGATGGGCGGCGTCAACAGCGAGGTTACAGACGATACGACGTCGACCCTGCTGGAATCCGCCAACTTCGACATGGTCTCCGTCCGCCATACGGCCCGGAACCTGAAGCTCCGCACTGATGCATCGGCCCGGTTCGAGCGAGGCCTGGATCCGGAGCTTGTCGAGCAGGCTGCGCGACGCGCAACGAAGCTGATCCTCGATCTCTGTCCCGGTGCAACAGTCCGTTCGTGGGCGGATGCCTATCCGAATCCGGTCCAGCCGGGACAGGTCTCCCTTCCCTTCGCCAAGATCGGGCGCCTGCTCGGCATGGAAATCCCCAAGGAGACCGTGCTGGATGTCCTGACCCGCCTAGGTTTCCAGCCGGCGATCAGCAACGGCACTCTCACCGTGCAGGTGCCGACATGGCGGTCCGACGTCACGATTCCGGCCGATGTGATCGAGGAAGTCGCCCGAATCGTCGGTTACGATGCACTTCCCGCCACCCTGCCGGAAGGGCAGTCGCCACTCGTCATGCGCGATCCGTTGTTCATGCTGGAACGGGAGATTCGCCGGACGCTCGTCGCCTCAGGAAGCTACGAGGGGCGCTCCTACATCGCTGTGCCAGAAAACGATATCGAGCGCTGGTCATCCCCGGTCTCCGGCGGTCTGGTACGAATTGTTGAAGACAACAACATCGTCCGACTGAAAAATCCGCTGAATGCCGAGCAGCCCGCTCTTCGCACCAGCATCGTGCCGTCATTGGCGTCATCGGTTATCGACAACCTCAAGCACGAGTCGACCGTACGCCTCTTCGAATTGGGGCACGTCTATATCGGCACGGAGCCGGATTCGCTGCCGGAAGAACCGACGCACCTCGGTCTCGCCTGGGCGGGGTATCGCGAGCATTTCGACCGTTTCCACGCCAAACCCGGCAAGAGCGACCTGATCGACTTCTACGACGTCAAGGGCACGATCGACGCAGTATTCGAACATCTCGGGCTGGAGGATGTCACCTGGGAGAGGGCCGAGCACGCTGCCCTGCACCCGGGTCGCACAGCCCGGGTCTCGATCGACGGCCAGCCGGTCGGTATCCTCGGGGAGGTCCGTCCAGATATCGCGCACGAGATCGGGATCGAAGACCAACGTCTGGTCGTCGCCGAGCTGGATGTCACGAAGCTATTGGAGCTTCGACACGCGACGGCACGGCAGGTAATCACGGTCGATCGCTTCCTGCCAGTGGAGCAAGACTTCGCGGTGATTGTGGACAGGGGGACGACCTCGGCCGAGGTCGAGGAGGCGCTGCGCCGCAACGCTGGACCGCTCCTGACGAGCATCACCCTGTTCGACGTCTTCGAGGGCGAGCAAATCGGCGCGGACAAGAAAAGCCTGGCCTACCGGTTGCGCTTCACCGCTCCGGATCGCGCATTGACAGACGCGGAACTGGGCAAGGTCCGGAAGAAGATCGAGCGCGGCCTGAAATCGCAGGTCAACGGCGCGCTGCGCGCGTAGTCATTCGTCATCCCGAGCAAAGTCGAGGGACCTTTGCTCGGGATGACGGAGGTTCGTTGCCCACAGACGCGACCGGAATCACCACAAAGGACACCCGCATATGCCCGATCCGATCATCATCACCCGCCTCTCGGGCGCAGAGGCACTCGAAAAACTGACGCGCCGGGGAGCGCAACCTGAACCCGAGCTCCCGGCGTCGATCCGGGAGAGAAATGCCGAAATCTTCGGACGTCCGATGACTGCCCACGAGGTGGTCGACCAGGTCATCAACGACGTGCAATCCGGGGGCGATGCCGCGGTCCGCAAATACACATCGCTGTTCGACAAACGCGACCTCGACGAGATCGAGGTGCCCCGGGCCGAGTGGGATGCTACCCGCGAGCGCATCTCCCCCGCCCTGCGAGATGCGTTGGAGATGGCAGCGGAACGCATTCGCGCATTCCATCAGAAACAACTCCGGCAATCGTGGTTCGACAGCGGCGAGCTCGGGATCTTCGGGCAGATCATCCGGCCGCTGGAACGCGTTGGTATCTATACGCCGGGCGGATCGGCGGCACTCCCCTCCTCGCTCCTCATGACCGCAATCCCGGCGCGGGTCGCCGGTGTCGACGAGATCATCATCGCGACTCCGCCCTCTCGCGACGGCGCGATCGCGGACGTCATCCTTGCCGCGGCGGCAATCGCGAATGTCGACCGCGTTTTCGCTATCGGCGGTGCCCAGGCGATCGCCGCGATGGCATTCGGCACGGAATCGGTGCCGCAGGTGGACAAGGTCTGCGGACCCGGCAATATCTTCGTCGCGCTCGCCAAGCAACGCGTTTCCGGCACGGTCGCGATCGATCAGATCGCGGGTCCTACCGAGACGCTTGTTGTCGCGGACGACACTGCCGATCTGGAACTCGTCGCAGCTGACATGATCGCGCAGGCGGAGCACGACCCGGTGGCATCGGCGATCCTCGTCACGACCAGCCAACGACTCGCCGATGCAATCCCGGACGAAATCGCGAAGCAAGCCGCCGAGCTCGAGCGCGAGGAAATCATCCGCGCCTCACTGGGGAACAACGGCGTCATTGCGCTCGTCGATTCACTGGACGACGCGATCGATTGCGCGAACGCTTACGCGCCGGAGCATCTCTGCCTGCTGGTCAGCGATCCGTGGGCGTTGGTGCCGAAGGTGCGCAATGCGGGCGGGATTTTCGTCGGGGAATCGAGCCCGGAAGCACTCGGCGACTACACCGCCGGACCGAGCCACGTCATGCCGACGAGCGGCACGGCTCGATACTCATCGCCAGTCAACATCATGGATTTCCAGAAGGTGATCTCGCTGGCTGCGGGCAACACCGCCGCGATCGAGACGCTAGGTTCGGCGACGATGGAGATCGCTCGCGCCGAAGGGCTAACCGGCCACGCCAAGGCGATCGAGCGGCGTTTGCAAGGCGAGGGATAACTGCCCTCGCGAAAACCTTCCCGTCATCCTGAGCATCCCCGTGCGAAGCACATCCACGGCGTGGGGATGTCCCGTTCTGCCCTACGGGCAGCGGCTTCGCCGGGGGATCCTTCCCTTTGGTCAGGATGAAGGGTTTATGTTTGTGCGTTGGCCTTTTCGCCTATCCGCCCAGTTCCCGGAGGGCGGCGACGATGTGGTCCTCGACCGTCGCGTCGTCCGGAAGCTTGACGTTGCCGAGAGCGCTACGGGCCTCGGATGCCGTGTAACCAAGCGCCTGCAGCGCCTCCAGTGCATCCGGATTGCCGGTCCCGGCAACGGAAACCGGGGTTTCGAGATTTTCCGGCAACTTCCCGCGAAGATCGAGGATGATCCGCGAGGCAGTCCGCTTGCCGACACCGGGGACGGTCACCAGGAGATCGATCTGCTCCGCGGCGATCACGGTCAGCAGCTCGTCGGCGGAGAACCGCGTCAGCACCGCCAGTGCGAGACGCGGTCCCACGCCGTTCACCGAGATCAGCGTCTGGAACCATTGCAGATCGGCGGGAGTGAGAAAACCGTAGAGCAACAGCGCGTCTGCCCGAACCACCTGATGCGTGTGGAACTCCAGCTCCCCGCTCAGTTCACTACCTGCAGACACCACCCGTCCGGTCGTGAAGACCCGGTAGAGCACACCCCGCACATTCACGATCACCGCGTCCTGCTCGACACGGTGAATGGTCCCGATCAACCCGGCAATCATGTCGTCACCCGTTCATTTACCCCGTAGACGCGACGTGCGTTTCCGGCAAGGATTGCAGCCAGATACTCCTCCAGCACTCCGGATTCCAGCACCCGCTGTAAAAATCGCCGCTGACCGAGGACCGGGTAATCGGTGGCGAACAGGATACGCTCCGGCCCAATCAGGTCCGCCAGCAATGGAAAGATCGCGAAATCGTAAAGGTAGGTCGATGCGGCGCTGTCGTAGACCACATTCTGGGTCATCGCGTTGATCTCGGGCATGAGCTCGTAGAACGGCAGTCCTCCGCCCCAGTGCGCGAGCACGAAACAAAGCTCCGGGAATGCCTCGATCGTGCCGAGAAGACGGTCTGGAGTCGCCGAGCCTTTGCCAGGGTAAATATGTCCCAGCGGCTCCGATGTGTGGAGCATGAGCGGCAGACCCGCATCGCTGATTGCGGTGAGCGCATCCGAGATCACGATCGGCTCCGACCAGTCGAACCCCTGCCCGTCAGCGTTGACCTCGCCGAAACCCGACGCGCCGTCCTGGACGCAGCGGGCGACCTCGCGCACGGCATCCGGCAGGACAGGATTGACGATCCCGAGCCACGCGATTCGATCCGGGAATCGCCGCGCGACATCGGCGAGATACGCGTTGTGCTCGCGGCACAGTCCCTGATCCCGCCAGGGCCATCCCACCGCGATCGACATGGCGTATCCCGCGTTGTCCATGCTCGCGATCAACGCGTCCTCGCCGATCATCTTCGCCTTCGGCGAGGCGAATGCGTGTCCAAACCACGGATCGGACTCAAGCAGCATCTCCCTGCGGGCAATGAACTCCGGCGGGAAGAGATGGGTATGGGCGTCAACGGGAGCAACAGGAGGCGTCAGGACCTCGTCAGGCGGCATTCTCATGCGACTCATGGTACCCGATCCACCGACGCTGTGGCTCCGCCGCGCCGATCTGACAAAGTCGAGGTGTCGCCGACCCGGTGTAGCCCAAGACTTCGCTTCTGCGCCCGGCATTCGGGGTCAGTGTGGCTCACAGCAAGCTGCAGAATGGTTGACATGGTGTCCGGATGATCGACTCCCTACGGCAGCCGATGGGCGGCAACGGGGCCGTTTTCGTTTTTCGGCCGTTGACGCGACCTCTCCCCATCCTTAACGGCCGGCCTCCCTTACGTAAGATGCGTGTGGTACCTGTCAATTCGCTGCAAGGTCACCGGGCACTGCGGCCCGGTGCTACCTACTCACGGTCCGCCCCCCATCTCCATTCGTCCCGGGGTCGTGAGACGCCGATCGCACCCCTCTCATCCCGAGCCGGAATCGCGAGCGGTGCGAGGGGCGACGATGGAGGTGAGGCGCTGGGGGCGGATAGGACCTCATGTCCATCCGGACGCAGAAAGGATGGCACTACGGCAAGGCGCTGCCTGAGTCGTCGGTTCTCGTCACCGACGGCGGGAAATCCCCGGAGTCGAGCTTCTCCACCATCTGGACGGCGACGGCGGCAACCTGGATGAGCTCCTCGCGCAAATGTGGCAGGTCTGCGTCACTTCCCCAGTGCGTCATCAGGCACGCCTCGGCGACCTCGCCGCACTCCTCGGTCAGGATCGTGGACCAGGTCGGCCAGGCATGGTACTGCGACCCGAATCTCGCTTCCTGTCGCTCGCGCTCGACGTCTATGTCAGCGTAAATACGTTCTCTCATGGCTACATGTAGTAGAAGGCTGCGGCAACGATCAGGACCGCCACCACGATCAGCACGATCGCCGGGACCAGGAGCTGATTGACCCGCGATCCACGCTGCTCCGCCAACTCCGTTCGGAGTTGCTCCCGTTGCAGGGATGTCACCGACGCGGCGACGGCCAACACGATCGCGCTCACGTTGTCGGTGGTCTTGCGCTCCTTCGCGAGCGTGGTCAACTCCTTCGCCGCCGTCTCGGGATCGTCCCCGGACATCAGTTGCAGGTAGTCCTGATTCGTCAGGACATCAAAGAAGCCATCGGTGCACAGGAGGAGCCGGTCTTCCGGCAGCAACGCGATCTCGTAGATGCTCGGCATGCGCTTGTCGAGCGATTCCCGGGTGCCGAGTGCCTGCGTCAGCTGGTTTCGCTGAGGGCTCTTCCGCGCCTGCTCCTCGGTCAACTGCCCTTGCAGCATCTTCTCCCCGACCACGGAGTGATCCTGGGTGATCTGGGTGATCTGGTTCGCCCGCATCAGGTAGGCGCGGCTATCGCCCATATTCGCGATCGTGACGTACTTGTCGCGAATGACCGCCGCGACGAGCGTGGTCCCCATCGGCTGACCGTCGGGGTTCCCGGCTCCGCGCGCGTATATCGCATCGTTTGCCCGGCGATACCCCTGCTTCAGGGCGAGCGCAGCATCTTCCGGCTGATCGCGCGCGAAGAGGTCCTTCACGTACTCGATCGCCAGCGCGCTCGCGACCTCACCCCCGGCATATCCGCCCATCCCATCGGCCACGGCCAGAAGGTAACTCTGGCCTCCGCCCTTGGGAGTGGGCAACTGCTGGACGAGGATGGAATCCTCGTTGTTCTCGCGCCCTCCGATATCCGTCATGCTGCCGACGGCAAGTTGCAGTTCCTGTGCTCCAGCGCTCAAGGCAAGCTCCCGATACTTCGTCGCGGCTCAACGCCAGCGATCGTGATTCTTTCGTCACAAGGATACCCAAACCGGATGCTACACTCGTCACGCATCCGCGGGTCGGGGAGGTCCAGTCCCGGGTGGCTTTCGGCAAGAAGCCCACCACGATGGACGTTTTCACCAGGCTCGAATGGCGATTTCATGCACGCGCAATTGCGTGGGATGTGCAATACGCCAACGTCGCGACAGGAGTTTCCGTGCGTAACAGGTCCGTCGTCAAGCTCATGACCGTCCTCATCGTCCTGATGACGATCGTCACTGCCTGCGGAGGCGGCAATGACACCGGCAAGCTGAATGACGATGCGGATGTGGCCGAGGTGCTCAAAAACGCGAGCGAACGCCTCGCCGCAACCGACTCCATGCGTTTCGACATGACAGTCAAGGGCACGACCCTCATCGACAGCCGGGGCACGATGCATCTGCTCAGCGCGAAAGGCGTGATGGCTCGCCCGGACAAGGTCGACGTCGAGTTCCAGATCCGCGTGCTCGGTGCCCAGACGATCTCCATCAGGATGATCACAATCGGCGACCAGTCCTGGACGACCGATATCGTCACTGGCAAGTGGATCGATGCCCCCGAGGAATTCGGCTACAATCCGGCGGTTCTGTACGACAACCAAAACGGCCTCGGGCCGGTAATGGGCAAGATCAACGACGCCCGGATCGCCGAAACCGGCAGCATCGACGGTCGGGACGCCTATCACGTCACCGGCACCGCGTCCCAGGGTGTCATGCGTCCCCTGACCAGCGGCACCATGAAGGGCGATCCGATCGTCCTGGATCTCTGGATTGATGGCGAAACATGGGACCTGCTCCGCGTGGTGGTCACCGAGCCGGAGAATTCGGGCAGCGACGACCCGGCGACGTGGACGATGAACCTTTCCGATTTCAACCAGAAGGTCGACATTGAGCCACCCGTCTGACGTCCGTATCGGATTCCGGAGCATTCTCTCTTCCCGCGCGCTGACCGCGGGTCTCGTCTGCGTCTTTCTCGGGGCGGTCGACCTGACGGTCATCGCTTCGATCCTCTCAACGATCATCCCCGATCTGGGCGTGAATACCGCCGATATCGACCGGTACATCTGGGTCGTCAACGGTTACCTGATCGCCTATGTCGTGGCCATCCCACTCGTCGGGCGACTTTCCGACCTGGTGGGACGCCAGCCAGCGTTTTTCGCGTGTCTGGCGATCTTCGCCGCCGGCTCGATCCTCTGCGGCAGCGCCGGCACGCTCGATTCGCTGATTCTCGGACGGACATTGCAGGGGCTCGGCGGCGGTGGCCTCTTGCCGGTCACGATCGCGCTGGCGGGCGACGTCCTGCCGCGTCATCTACGACTCGCCGGAATCGGGCTCGTCAGCGCGGTGGACACGCTCGGCTGGGTGATCGGCCCCACCTGGGGGGCGGTGGTCGTCGGCTTCCTGCCATCGATCGACCAGGCATGGCGGTGGGTATTCTGGATAAACCTGCCATTGCTGGCCATCGCGGTGATCGCCGTATTTCGGGCATTCCCGCGACATGAACGTCACCTCGACGTACACGCCCGGGTTTTGGACATCCCGGGGGCGACCTTGCTGGCGATCACGCTGGTCAGCGTCAACCTCGCGCTGGCGTCCGGAGGTGAATTCGGCGCGCAGTCCGGGACAGGTCTTCGCGCGCTCGGAGGCACGCCGAACCCGCTGGCGAGCCGCATCCCTCTGTTGCTGGCAATCGGGGCGGTGTCTCTGGTCGCGCTCGTATTGTGGGAACGACGGTCGAGCCACCCCATTCTCCCGGTCAGCCTGTTCCGGCGTATTCACTACGTCGCCGTTGTCGCGGCCAACTTCCTGATCGGCTCGGCCTTGATGGTCGGGATGGTCAACGTGCCAGTGATCGTCGCGCTCGTGAGCAGCCCGGGGAACGTCACGCGAGACAGCGCCCTGCTGCTCGCGCCACTGACGCTCGGCATCGCGGTCTTCTCTCTACTGTCGGGACCGGTCGCCACACGGATCGGCGTTTTCCGGATGACGGTCGTCGGAGTCATCATCACCATTGCCGGATACGCACTCCTCTACGCACTCACCAATCACACCGATATCTGGCGGATGATCGCCGGACTTGCCGTCACCGGTATCGGTATCGGCTTGCTCCTCGCCCCGCTCAGTGAGGTCGCCCTCGATGATGCCGGAGAATCCAACCGGGGGTCGGCAGTCTCCACCGCGTTGATGTTCCGACTCCTGGGCATGACGATCGGAATGTCGCTCCTCACCGCCGCCGGGGTCTACCGGCTGCAAGTCCTGACCGGCCGGCTGGAGCCGGTCGTGCAGCAAGCGCAGGAGTCGACCGCCGAGTTCCTCATCCGGCAACAGGATTTCGTCGAGGCGCATGTGATTCCGCTGGGCGTCCAGGTCATGCAGGAAACGTTCCTGGCCGCGGCGTTCCTCGCCGCGCTGGCGCTGGCGCCGATCATCCTGATGCGAAATCCGGACCGGTAGCATCGGGGCGATGTGACCCCGAGGCTGACCGCTTCGGGTATTCGCGCCACCTCTTTCACGGTCCATTCACGCATGAGCCCAGCCCCGCACCCCGACACAGCGTCACTATGAGTGCAGGGATGAGGTTGTCGTCCGAAAGGCGAACGCGGCCTCACCTTGCGGCTCCCCGTGCGAAGCACTCTGTACGTCGGCACGCGTCGCCTCCCTACAAAACCTCCGTCATTCTGAGCGAAGCGAAGAATCCCGGTGCGAAGCACATCACAACGCCCGCAGGGCGTCCCGTTCTGCCCTGCGGGCAGCGGTTTTGCCGGGGACAGCGTTCAGGATGACAGTAGTTGAGGGCAGCGACGTTATCTCAACGGTCGTCGACATGAATACACTGGCACCAATACCACGTCAGATTGGTGCGACCACGACGGTTTCCCGGTCGCGTCAGGCCGTCCTCGACCTGATCCCGTCCCGCAGCGCCTGCATGTTCTCCACCGGGGATTTCCCGCCCGAAAAGACCGAGCTGCCGGCGACGATCATATCGGCCCCGGCTCGGACGACATCGCCGATCGTAACCGGGTTGATCCCGCCATCGACCTGCAAACGGCATCCAGGATTGCGCCGCTCGATCATCTCGCGCGTACGGGAAATCTTGTCCAGCATCGGCTCGATGAAACCTTGCCCGCCGAATCCGGGATTCACGGTCATGATCAGCACCTGCTGCACAATGGGCAGGATCTCCTCGATCGCCGAGAGCGGCGTGCCCGGATTGATGACGATACCGGCGGACTTGCCTTTCGCCTCGATCATCTGCACAACCCTGTGCGTATGCGGGGTTGCCTCGACGTGAAAGCTGATCCGGTCGGCCCCGGCGTCGACAAACGTCTCCACCCACCGATCCGGCTCGACGATCATCAAATGCACGTCGATCGGGAGCGCGGTGCCGCGTCGCGTGGCTTCCAGGACCGGCAGACCAACGGAGATGTTCGGCACGAATCGGCCGTCCATGACATCGAAATGAAAGTAGTCCGCCCCGGCCTCGCCCAGCTCCTTGAGCTGATCGCCATAGTTCAGGAAATCAGCCGACAGGATCGAGGGGCCGATCCAGATATCCCGTTCGTGTGTCATCCGTATCATTCACTCCCGCGTGTGGATGCCAGGTTGCGAAACGGCGAGCGCCGTCCCTGCGTTCCCGTTACTGTAGCAGCGCTTGCATCCCGGCGTTTGTGACCGGCCATGGTGCCCCGTATACTCAAGGGCGATGGAGCGACCGTACAGGGAGACAGGCACGATGGGCATCCTCGACCGCTTGGAGCAATCATTCACCCAACTCGAGGGGACGATCTTCTCGCTTTTCCGCATCCAGTTGCAGCCAGTCGAGATCAGCAAGCGTCTTGAACGGGCGATGCTGGCGGACAAACGAATCGGCGCGGGCAAGACGCTGGTCCCGAACGCTTACGAAGTCCATCTCAACCCGGGGGACTACAAGGAGTTCGCCGGTTACAAGGACTCGCTCTGCCGGGATCTCGCGATGGCGCTCACCGAGGCAGCCCGGAAACATCGCGTCACGCCTCTCACGGCGATCCATATCGATCTGCTCCAGGACAAAAGTGTGCCAGCCAGGAATCCCCGGGTGTCCGCCCAAATGATCGATCGCCCCCGTCAACACACGCCTGTCAACGAATATTCAGCATCCGCGGCACGAGGGCACACCAGCGTTTTCATACCAGCCGCATCGGCAGGCGGATTCCGGTTTGTGGTGGAGAATGGCGCGCAGGCGGGTCAATCCTTCACCATTCCCGACGGCACGAGCACGCTCGGCCGGTCGAGCGACAACACGTTCGTCCTGGACGAACCGGACGTCTCGCGGCGTCACGCCAAACTGGAACGAAATGGCGGGAATATGCAGATCCAGGATTTGAGCAGCAGGAACGGAACATGGATCAACGGAGAATCCGTCCACATCTCGGACATTCAACCGGGCGACAGTATTCGACTCGGAAGCCAGGAACTCAGACTCGAGGCCACGGCGAATGCCGGGCGGTCTACCTGGGGACGCCGGTGATGCCGCGTGCCTGATCTGCAATTCTCCCAGTCGTTTGAGACATTCGACTGGTTCATCCTCGCCTTGCGCGCCGCATTTATCTTTCTCGTCTATTTCTTCCTCTGGCAGGTCGCCCGCGTCACGATCCGTGAGTTGGTGACCATCGGCGTGCGGACATCGGATGCAGAGTACGAAAACGCACCCTCCCCTGGAGCATTGACGGGTACGATCGAGATCATCGACCCGGCCATGTCATCGTGGCAACGTGGAGCGACATTCTCCCTGGATCATTTCACCTCGATCGGTCGTTATGAGAACAACGCCGTCGTGCTCGATGATGACTATGTCTCGGGCGCGCATGCAGAAATCATGTTCGAGGACGGGGATTGGTGGCTGCGCGACGTTGGCAGCACGAACGGGACCCTTCTCAACAACCGGCAAGTTGGCGACTGGAGTCGCCTCTCGCACGGAGACATCGTAGAATTCGGCAGGGTCCGGACACGGGCCCTTTTGTAAGCATGCTGGCCATCTCGTCTTATTTCCTGCCAGCCAGCACGCATCACGATTGAATTGAGACCCACTCCATGCGCTTCATCCGCTGCCTGGCTGCCCTTCGTGGGCTGCCACCAGTTCTTCCCTTTCTCGGCAACCCGGGAAACATCACCACCGATCACAATCCGCACCTGCCGCCCATCGGCATCCCCGGATCGCTCTCGTTGGTCCTCCCCGCGCATAATGAAGAGGACAATATCGAGATCGTGATCCGGCAGGCACTGGATGTGCTGCCGAAGCATACCGATACATTCGAGATCATCCCGGTCAATGATGGCAGCAGCGACGCAACCGGCCGCATCCTCGATTACCTGGCAGGAGAAGACGACCGGATCCGGCCTGTCCACCACCCGGTCAATCGCGGTTACGGAGGGGCCCTGAAGTCAGGATTCACCGCTTCCCGCTATGACTATGTGATGTTCATGGATGCGGACCGGCAGTTCGATATCGCCGACATCCAGCGACTTGCGCCGTTCATCCCGACGCACGATATCGTGGCCGGGTTCCGGATGGAACGCTCCGACCCGATCCATCGGCGGATCTTCGCAGAGATCTTCAACCTCACGGTTCGCGTCCTGTTCGGCGTGCATCTGCGCGATCTCGACTGCGCCTTCAAGGTCTTCCATGGCGAGCAGATCCGGTCGCTGACGTTGACGACGTCGGGCGCGCTGATCAATGCCGAGATGCAGGCAAAGCTGAGGCGGCAGGGGGCGACGCTGCAACAAGTGGGCGTGCCGCATTACCCACGCGTGGCCGGTTCGGCCACGGGAGGCAGTCCGCGTGTGATCCTGCGGGCGATGAAGGAAACGATCGAGCTGTGGGTCCGGATGCATCGCTACACGCCGCCACAAACGGCGCTGCATCCCCGTCCCTACTACGCGCTCGGCGATACCCTGCTCGGAATCGGACTCGGGATCGGAGCCTTCATCGGTGCAAAGGTATTCCGACGCCTGCGCTGACTGAATCTGGCGAAAAGCCCATTTCGGGCAGATCGATACGGTTGGGGCGGACATGAGAATCCGCCCCAACGTGAGTCATATCGGATCCGGATGAGCGCGTATGTGATCAGATCGTAGTCTCGGGTCCTGTGCCCGAGACATGCCCAGAACCATGCGTGCGGAGCAGCATCACAGCGACCCGCGAGCATTCATGGCGAAAGCGCTGCTTCCGCTCTTCAGCCCCTGTCCGACACCTTCCCGATTATCAGGACGCGCGACGACGCAGCACCAGCGAGATCCAGTCGTCCTGCGAACGACGGGTCACGACATCGGCGCCCTGCGCCTCGTACGCATCAATGACATCCTGCTCCCGGCTGTCGATGATCCCGGCGAGCACGATCGCCCCGCCCGGCCAGGTGTGGGCCACGATTGCCTCGGACAGCTCGATCAGAACCCGGGCGATGATGTTCGCGATCACGACATCGTACTGCCCGCCATGGAACGGCTGCCCGACCCCGACGCTGCCATGCTCGACGGCAATCAGGTCGCCGACACCGTTTCGGTCGGCGTTCTCTCGGGTGGCACGCACGGCGACGCCCTCGACATCGACGGTATCGACCTTGGAGGCGCCGATCTTCGCCGCGGCGATGGCGAGGATGCCGGATCCGGTTCCTACGTCCAGTACTGTATCGCCGGGTTTGACGACCTCCTCGGTCCCGAGCATCGAGAGCCTAGTCGAGGGGTGAAGTCCGGTCCCGAACGCCATCCCCGGGTCGAGCTCGATGACGATCTCATCGTCCTTCGGCTCGTACTCTCGCCACGGCGGGCGAATCACGACACGTTCGCCGATCTTGTGGACCTGAAAGTGCTCCTTCCAGGCGTTCGCCCAGTCTTCTTCCTTCAGGGACGAAATCCGGATATCGCTGACACCGCGAAGCTGCCCGAGAAAGTAGAGTGCGTGCCGCAACTCTTCGATGATCTCCGGACGAAAATCTTCCTCCGCGATGTAGGTGTGGATCGTGAACGGCTTGTCGAAGGCGACGTGCATATTGTCGCCATCGCCGTCCTGAACGTAGGGTTCATCGATCGCGATACCCTGGTTGAAGCCATAGCGGCCGAACAGCTCGGAGACAGCCTCCACCGATTCGGAATCGACATCGACCGAGAGCTGATACCAGCTTCGCTCAGGATGATGGGTAGAAGCGTTGATGGAATCGCTGTGCGGAGCAGGTTGATCGCTCACAGGGCCACCTTCCCGTTATCGCCCACGTTGATCGAGCGTGCGCTACCCTGAATTGTCACCTTCGAACCGACAACCGAACGATGCAGGATCGCGTCGACGATCTCTGAATCCTCCTCGATGATCGACTCCCGCACGACCGAGTTCCGGACGACGGTACCGGCTCCAATGCTGGCGTACGGGCCGACGACGGCATCCTCGAGCGTCGCATCCCGATGCACGAACGAAGGCGGCACGATCAACGAGCCGGGACGCTGCGCGGGGGATGGCGGTTCGTGGGACAGGAGGTACTGGTTGGTGTCCAACAGCGCCTCGACATTTCCGCAGTCTTCCCAGGTTTCGATCTGTTCGATCTCGAAGACGGCGCCATTGTCGATCATGATCTGGATGGCATCGGTGAGAAAGTACTCGCCCTTGATCTTGATGCCCTTCCGCATCTGCTCCTCGATAGCGGCGTATGCATCCGCCATCTTACGGAAGTAATAGATGCCGACGAGTGCCTCATCCGAGACCGGCTCGCTGGGCTTCTCGACGACCTTCGTCACCTTGCCATCCTCGACAATCGCGATGCCATAGGCCGAGGGGTCGTCCACGCGCTTCGTATAGGCAACGCCATCCACATCGCGATCCTCAAGGCCGGAGAAATCAGCCTCGAAGAGTGCGTCCGGGTAGAGCATCAACGCATTCTGGTCGACAAACTCGCGCGTGCGGTAGATCGCGTCCGACTGGCCGAGCATCTCCGGCTGCTCGACAAAAACGAGCTCGACATCGGGATAATTCGCGCGCGCCCACGCCTCGATCTGATCCCCCAGATAGCCAGTGATGAAGACCAGCTTGCCCGGATTGACCGGCATCACCCGATCCAGCACATGCGCCAACATCGCCTTTCCGGCAACGGTGACGAGGGGCTTTGGCTTGCTCCAGGTGTGAGGGCGCAACCGCGTCCCGAACCCCGCAACGGGGAGAATGACGTCCATACTGACTCCTTCTCAATGCCGGATGCGCGCTGCATCCGACAATCGTGCTCGCCATTTATCGTTGATGATCCGACACCGCCAATAACGCCCGCAAGCCCGGGGTTCCGGCGAGATCCAGATCGCGCAATGTCTCCAGCGTCGCCAGTTCGAAACCGCTGACGTGAAATCCGGGCGACATCGTTGTTCCCATCAAGGCCCACGATCCACCCTCTACGAGACGGGTGGCCTGCCACGATCCCGCTGGCACAAGATGCTGAACGCGCATCCCCGCCGCGATGTCGTGCCCCAACAGTGTCTCGCGGACCGTTGCGTCCGGGGCGATGGTAACGGACAGGCAGGGATCGCCGAGGTAGAAATGAAATAGCTCGTCATGATCGAGGCGATGCAGGGCGGAATAGGAATTTGGCGTGATCAGGTAGAAAATCGCAGTTGCGGCTGGTCGACCGTCGGCATCATCAGGTCGCGACCAGGTCTGCCGGAAGAACCCGCCCTCTCCGTCCAGAGGGACGAGATCGAGCAAGCGGATCACCTCATCCGCGGACATCGACTCGCGCATTCGCATCTACCTCGCTAACAACAAAACAGCCGGGGCGCGATCGCCCCGGCTGATCCGGTACCCGCAGCGGGATTCGAACCCGCGATCTTCACCTTGAAAGGGTGACGTCCTGGGCCACTAGACTATGCGGGCACAGCGGGAACGAAGATACGCGGTTTTCATACCATTTGTCAACCGTCATCTCCCGAGAAACATGAGACCCGCGACCGCAACCACGCTGGCCACCAGAGATCCAGCCAGGACCTGCCGGACGGCGACATCCGATTCTCGCCATCCGCGGCTGATGCGCTGGCGCCAACGATCTCCATCCTGGCTGAGCAGCAGCAAGGCGCCGAAGCATGGCAACGAGATCAACGCGACCACACTGGCACCCGCGACCGGCATGTGGAGCAATGGCAACACCCCCGATAATCGGTGGACGATCGCCAGCGAAAGGTCGAGCGGAATCGCCGGTATCCAGGCAAGCCACGGCAACAAACCGGGAAGCGGGATACCGATCGCGACCAACAGATACGATGCCGGAAACGCCACGGTCATCACCGGCCCGAGCAGTACATTCGCCAGCAAACTGATCGGCGACCACTCGCCAAACGTCCAGAGCAGGATTGGCAGCGTTGCGATATTTGCGGCCATCACGGCCGAGAACACATCGGCCAAGCCCCGCAGCACCGGCGGCCGTTCGCGGACGGGCATGGCCGCGCACAGCGCCCACGATGCCGCCGCCGAGAGCAGGAACCCGACCTGGTGAGTCATGCCGGGGTCGAGCAACGCCATCGCCCCGAGGGTCAGGGCGAGGATCGTTACCGGATCGGGACGCCGGCCGAACCAACTGCCAAGCATCATCAACGTCGCGACGATCGCAGCCCGCAATGCCGGCGCTTCCAGTCCGACCATCCCGACGTAGAGCCAGATGGACGAAATCATCACTCCATGCGCCAGCCACCGGGTCGAACGCCGGCGCGGCGGAAGCCAGATCGCAAGGAATCCGACCAGGAGCGCGACATTCTGGCCGCTGACGGCGGTGACGTGGGTCGTCCCGGTCTGCCGGAACCAGAGCCGGGCCTCGTCGGAGAGCGCGGAATCGTCGCCGGTCACGATCCCGGCCGCGAGTGCACCGGCATCGCCGGGAATCGCCTCCTGCAGCCGATGGCTGATCGCCCTGCGCGCCGCGGTGAGATATCTCATCCACCCGGCGCCTCGTTGATCGATACGGGCATACCAGACGCGCGCCGATCCGGACACGTTGAGAGATGAGAGATAGCTGGCGTAGCCGGGCGCGAGTTCGGACAGGGGAGTCGCCTCCCAAACGACGAAAACGCGGTCACCCATGTTGACATCCGGACCGGACGAGGGCATGTACGCGAGCACCCGGCCATCGCCGTCGTGCCACATCTCGCCAGCATCCTGCATGCGATCGATCCGCACGATCACCCGCTCCGAGCCGCCAGACGTGACCGGCATAGAGGCCACGACGCCTTCGGCCGCGCGGCTTTCGGCGAGATTCCCGATCGCAACAGGATCCGGCGCGAGTGTCGTTCTCGTGGCACCGAGTCCAACACCGACAATGCCAACCAGGACGATCCGCCAGGTCAATCGACGCTGGATCATCTCGATCATCGCCAGCACTGAAAGCACGATCGGGAATGCCCAGAAGCCGTACATCACACCGGCAAGTACGCCGAAACCGAGCAATAGTCCGCTAGCCGCCATCGTTCACGGTCACAAGTGGGCGAAGCTCTTCCACGAGGCGCGAGGAGATCCCCTGGACGTTTGCGAGCTCGTCGACGGTAGTGAAGGGGCCATTCGCGTCACGGTAATCCACAATGCGACCGGCCAGAACCGGGCCGATACCCGGCAGCTCGTCCAGCTCTGCGGCCGTTGCCGTGTTGATATCGAGCGGTGCGCCAGTTGGCATCGCGCCCGACGGTGAGCCTGGAGAAGGCGGAGAAACAGCGCCGGCCTCCGGAATGGAGACATGCTCGCCATCCCCCACCCTGCCGGCAAGGTTGAGCGTCGTCACATCCACGTTATTGGCAAATCCGCCAGCGGCATCGACGACATCGATCAGGCGGGCATCGGAAGGCAACACAAAGACACCGGGAGTGGCAACTGCGCCATCGACCTGCACGCGGATCTCCCGTACCGGTGCAGGGTTCACGATCACCTGCACGGATGCGGATCGGTCAACCCAGACCGCAACGGCGAGCACGAGGATCAATGCGACGACGGCACCTGCGGCGAACCATCGCGTCAAGCGCATCCGTGACAGCCCCTCCCCACACTGGCTCCTACTCACGACCCCACTGGCTCGCATCGGGTATCTCTTGTTTGCGAAAGACTGGGCCTATCATCGCACACGCACCCGCCAATGGCGACGTCAAAGGGGGTTGACGGCACCCTTGACCCTGCTTAGGATGCCCGCACTGTCCTCAATTGACGATGAATCGCCTCTTTCGATGCCTCCCGGCGCCATGAAGCACGACGGAAGCGACCATCATCATCGAGTGGCATGTCCGTGAAGCCGGCAGTTGGCTTTGCGGTGTCTTCAAACGCTGATACCCGTGGCGAGAGGGATCAGGCAAGGATTGGATCTGCACCATGGACGGAAAGCATCTACAGACACTCATCGGGCAGGTAAGAACGGGTGAGATGAATCGGCGAGGCTTCCTCCGCGCGACTGCCGCGCTCGGTCTTTCGGCCGGGGCTGCGTCAGTGCTCTTCAAAAATGTCGCCGCACAGGACGCAACGGCAGAAACGAGTGGATCGGGAGAGATCATCCGCTCGATGAGCCGTGAAGAAGCCATGGCAGAGATCGATGCGACCTTTGCATGGGAAGAACCTCAAAACCAGGGCGGCGAAATCATCCACACGATGACCAGCGACATCAAGACCTTAAATCCCACGCTGCGAACGGATGTCTACTCCGGCTGGATCACCCGGATGGTGTACGACTTCCTGTTCGGCAACTCCTACATCGATGGTCGACCGCTTCCAACTGGTCTTGCCGATAGCTGGGAGATCGCCGAAGACGGCGTAACCTACACGATCAAGCTCCACGAGGGCGTCAAGTGGCACGACGGCGAGGATTTTACCGCCGACGATGTCATCCACACATTCGATGGGGCTCTGGCAGAAGACAGCCTCAGTGTTCGCAAGGCGACCATTGAAGAGTCTCTCCTTTCCTACGAGAAGATCGACGATCTCACGGTCCAGTTCGTCTCCAAGACGCCGAATGCCGTCTTCCTGCAGGATGCGCTCAATCAGTTCGAGATTTTGCCGAAGCACATCTGGGAAGGTGTTGCCGCCAGAGACTGGCCGACGGATCCCGGCTCGACCGGCACCGATCCGTCCCGCGTCGTCGGCACCGGCCCGTTCAAGTTCGTCGAGTGGCAGTTGGGCGACCATGTCACCATCGAGCGGAATCCGGATTACTGGAAAGAGACCGACATTCCGGTCATCGACCAGTACATCTACAAGGTCGTCGGCGAATCCACCACGGCCATTTCCGAGCTCCAGACTGGGCAAACGGATGTCATCATCGTCCCACCGACCCAGGCGAAGAGGCTGATGCAGTCTAACCCGGAGCTGCAGATCGTCGACTTCGACACTTATGGATTCAACTACTACACGATGAACCTGGACGAATCGAAGACGGACATGTTCCAGGATGTCCGCGTCCGGCAGGCGCTCATGTACGCCCTCGACCGCGACCTGATCGCCGAGACCGTCTACGACGGCTATGCGCTGCGCGCCGACGGCACGCAGCCGGTGCTGTCGATCGCCTACGCTCCCGACAAGATCAACACGATCTACACCTTCGACCCGGACAAAGCCCGAAGCCTGCTCGACGAGGCTGGCTGGTCCGAGGGCAAGGACGGCATTCGCGAGAAAGACGGCAAACGCCTCAGCTTCGAGTGTGTCTACTCCGAGGGTTCGGAAACGTACGAAATCCAGATCCCGTACATGCAGCAGGCCTGGCGCGAGGTCGGCGTCGAAATGCTGCCATCGGCTATCCCGTTCACGACGCAACTCGATGTGGTCGACCAGGGCAATTTCGAAATGTCGCTGATCGGCTTCCAGTGGGGCGCGACGGGCGCCCAGGAGATCATGTTCGGCTGCAAGGCCACCCCGCCCAACGGCTTCAACGAAATGCACTACTGCAGCGAGGATTACGATGCGCTCATCGAGCCATCCAAAACCACGCTCGATCAGGCGACGAGAGCGGAAATCCTGATCCAGATGACGAATATCGTCAACGACGACCAGCCCGCCGGTATCACCGTGTTCCGCAAGGACGTCTACGGTGGCTCACCACGCATCCACAACTTCTTTCCGAATGGTGTGGAGCGGATGTCGTGGCTCACGCGAGCGTGGGTCGACGCCGAGTAGTTCACCGCACATGAACCTGAGGAGGGTGGTCCTGGTCAGGACCACCCTCCTTACTGTCCAGCCAAGGCTGAGCCCCACATCATTCCGACGAGAAACAAACATCGAATACATGCACGATTGCCGGACGACATCGTCGAAGGTGCACATCAAGGTCTCCACGCCCGACGAATCAGGAGCGCGAGAACCGGGGAGTACCACCTTCCGAGTCAACGTTCGATGGGGAATTGGTCAAAGTCACGGATACCGCCACCAGTGATCTGCCGGAGTCACATGCTGTCACTTCCGGCCCGCGATCTCTGAAAATTCATCGTCGAGGTTGCAGTCCGTATTCAATTTGCCTATTATTGATCAGCAGGTTCGTGTGATGTCAATACGTCGGTTTCGGGGAGCAATCCGGCACTTTTCGCCAAACCCGTCCTACTTCGCGACGTATCGTATTGGGCTTCCCAGCGAAGTTGGATGCGCACGTTGTCGATATGCGGCATGGGGAGTGCGATTGAACGAGGAATGGTCCCTGAACGACACATGAACCTTCGGGTACCATTTCGGTGAGTTTGGTGGGGTTTCATTGATGAAGCCCGGCACCATCAGGGGTGATGGTGTACCAGATAGACGACAGGGGGTCGTTTGGTATGAATCGACTGGATATCGACACACTGGTCTCGCAATTTCGCGATGGCCAGATCAGCCGCCGTGGTTTCATGCGTCGCGCTGTCGCTCTCGGCGTGTCTGCAGCGGCCGCTGGCGTGCTGATCAACAACGCCGCAGCGCAGGATGCCACGCCTGGCGCAAGCCCGGCCGGCGGCGGTGAGGTGATCAAGTCCATCACCCGTGAAGAAGCCCAGGCCGAAGTGGATGAGTCCTTCGATTGGGAGGAGCCCCAGAACCAGGGCGGCCAGATTATCCACACAATGACCACCGACATCAAGACGGTCAACACGGTGCTGGTCTCCGACACCTACTCCAACTGGATCGCCGGCTTCATCTACGACGGTCTGATCGGCGGCTCGCCTGTCGATGCCCGGCCGGTTCCGACCGGTCTCGCCGACAGCTGGGAGATCGCCGAGGATGGCGTGACCTACACCCTGAAGCTGCACGAGGGTGTCAAGTGGCACGACGGCGAGGATTTCACCGCCGACGATGTCATCTTCACCTACGATATGGCGCTGGCCGACAACAGCCAGAGCGTCCGCAAGGCGACCATCGATAGCACCCTGGCTTCCTACGAGAAGGTCGACGACCTCACCGTGAAGTTCGTCGCCAAGGCGCCGAGCGCGGTCTTCCTGCAGGAAGGTCTCTCCCAGTTCGGCATCATGCCGAAGCACATCTGGGAAGATGTCGACCCGGCCGACTGGCCGAGCGATCCCGGCTCGACCGGCACCGATCCGTCCCGCGTCGTCGGCACCGGCCCGTTCAAGTTCGTCGAGTGGCAGCTTGGTGACCATGTCACTCTCGAGCGCAACCCGGATTACTGGAGCGAGAGCGACGTCCCCGTCATTGACCAGTACATCTACAAGGTCGTCGGCGAGGCCACCACGGCCATCTCCGAGCTGCAGACCGGCCAGACCGATGTGGTCGAGGTTCCGTTCCAGCAGGCGAACTCGCTTCGCGAGTCCAACCCGGACCTGCAGATCGTCGATTTCGATACCTACAGCTTCAACTTCTACGCCACGAACCAGGACGAGGCGAAGGGCGAGATCTTCACCGATGTCAAGATCCGCCAGGCACTTCAGTACGCGCTCGATCGCGACCTGATCGCCGATATCGTCTACGACGGTTTCGCTGTCCGCGCCGATGGCACCCAGCCGGTGCTGTCGATCGCCTACGCGCCGGACCGGATCAACACGATCTACAATTTCGACCCGGACAAGGCGAAGAGCCTGCTCGACGACGCCGGCTGGGCCCCCGGCAAGGACGGCATTCGCGAGAAGGATGGCAAGCGCCTGAGCTTCGAGTGCACCTACGCCGAAGGCGCCGCGACGTACGAGAGCCAGATTCCGTACATGCAGCAGGCCTGGCGCGAGGTTGGCGTCGAGATGTTGCCGTCGGCCATCCCGTTCACCACCCTTCTGGACAACACTGACACCGGCGCATTCCAGATGACGGTGCTCGGCTTCAGCTGGGACTCCACCGCCGGCCAGGAATCCATGTTCGGCTGCGAATTCCTCCCGCCGAACGGCTTCAACATGATGCGGTACTGCAACGAGGATTACGACGCGCTCATCGAGCCCTCCAAGACCGAGCTCGAAGAGGCCAAGCGGGTCGACATCCTGGTCGAAATGAGCAACATCGCCAACGATGACATGGCGGCCGGTATCACGGTCTTCCGCAAGAGCATCTACGGCGGCGCGGCGCGACTGCACAACTTCTTCCCGAACGGCACCAGCGAGGTCTGGTGGCTGACCCGGGCGTGGGTCGACGCCGACTAGCAGGCACTCATCGATTCACGGCGACGGGGCGGTCGAAATGACCGCCCCGTTCACCACGTCTTTGACAAATCACCTTGAATCACGGTTTACTCCGGCAAGCGCACGTGCGTCGCTGCTGATTGGCATGACGCGATTGTGGTTTGCTATCGCCCTGTCCCTCTACCAGGTTATGTCCTCCCGTTTGGACATCCTGCATCTCCTGGGGTTTCGTAGATGTCGCGTTACATTATTCGCCGATTGCTGGGCATGATCCCGCTCTTGCTCGGCATTTCGTTTATCGTGTTTGCCTTGCTTAACCTTGTGCCCGGCAGCCCGATCTCACAATTCGAGTTCAACCCGAACATCAAACCTGCTGATCTCGAGCGGATTCAGCACAATCTCGGGCTTGATCAACCATGGTATCTGCGATACTTCACTTGGCTGGGTGGCGCGTTACATGGTGATTTTGGTATCAGCTTTATCAACTATGTCCCCGTCACCCGAACGCTCTCGACAGCGCTGCCGAATACCCTGTTATTGAGCATGTCGTCGCTGCTGGTCGCCATCGTCTTCTCTATTCCGGTCGGCGTCTATGCGGCGATCAATCGCAACTCGCTGTTCGATCGCTTCACCAACTTCTTCGCGACCGCGTTTTACTCGATGCCGAGCATCTGGCTCGGGATGCTCCTGATCATCCTGTTCTCGGTCAAATTCCAGCAATGGGGCCTGCCCTCGATGCCCGTCGCCGGTGTGAAGAACCTGCGGGGCGGCGGTGATGTCTGGGACCGGTTCGTGCATCTCGTCATGCCGATGATGACGCTGGCACTCATCAGTCTTGCGGGCTGGACGCGATACATTCGCTCGCAGATGCTTGAGGTCATCCGGCAGGATTACATCCGGACCGCCGATGCGAAGGGGCTCACGAAGCGGCTGACCATCCAGCGGCACGCGTTCAAGAATGCAGTGTTGCCGCTCGTCACCCTGATCGGCCTCGACATTCCGAATCTGTTCGGCGGCGCCGTGATCGTCGAGCGCGTATTCGGATACCGGGGTATCGGTCTGGTCACGCTCGACTCCCTGCAAACAAACGACTACTCCGTCGCGATGGCCTGCATCATGATGCTGGCATTCCTGACCGTTATCGGGAATCTCCTGGCGGATATCATGTACGGCGTGCTCGATCCACGCGTCCGTTACGATTAACCGAGACGAGCACAAGGACCATTCACATGGCACAGCAATCAACCGACACACTGCCAGATCTCGAAGCGGCCGCTCCCGAATCACAGCCGCGCAACACCAATCCCCTCGGCCGCGCCGACCGGAACTTGTTGAAGAAAACGCCGGGCTATTACGCACGCGGCTGGCACAAGCTCCGGAAAGACAAGACCGCGATGGTCTCGTTGGTCCTGACGGTCATCATCCTGTGCTTCTCGTTCGGCGCGCCGATCGTCTCGAAAATGACCGGTTTCGACTACATGACCGGCGACTACAGCCAGATCCTGAAGGGCCCCTTCGAGAATGGCAAGAACATTCTCGGGACGGACAATAATGGCCGCGATCTCCTGACCCGCCTCGCATACGGTGGCCGTATCTCGATGACGGTTGCGGTCGTCGCGCTCGCCTTCGCATTGACGCTCGGCATGGCGATTGGCTCGATCTCGGGTTACTTCGGCGGCGCAATCGACAGCGTGCTCATGCGTTTCGTCGATGTCATCCTCTCGATCCCGACGATCACGCTGCTGCTGCTGTTCTCGGTCTGGTTCACGCCGGGTCCGATCGGTCTCGCTATCATCATCGGCGCGCTCGGATGGACGGGAGTCGCCCGGCTCATCCGCGGTGAGGTGCTCACGCTCAAGAACCGCGACTATGTCGACGCGGCGCGAGTGATGGGTGCCACCAATACGCAGCTCATTACCCGCCATATCCTGCCGAACGTGATTCCGATCGTCCTCGTCTGGGCGTCGCTGTCACTTCCGTCGCTGATCCTGACGGAAGCGTCGCTCAGCTACCTCGGATTCGGCGTCCACGTTCCGGTTCCGTCGTGGGGCAACATGCTGGACGACTCCCGTGCCTACTTCTCGCAGTCCTGGTGGTTTGCCTTCTTCCCTGGATTGATGATCTTCATCAGCGCCCTGTGCATCAACCTGCTCGGCAATGGTCTTCGCGACGCGCTCGACCCACGCCTGAACGACTGATTGAGTGCTGGAGTCCATCGACAGCTCGCCCGTACGACGCTCGCATCCTGATGCTGATCGTTAGCAAGAAAGTGACACCGTTACATTGAGAACCTGTCCCAACTGCGGCCACGAGAATCAGGATGACGACCGCTTTTGTTCCAATTGCGGGACCCGCCTGACAAAGAGCGCTCCCGCCAACGATCCCGAGCCGGAGACACCAGAAACCGGGATCGATCAGGAGCCGGAACCAGCACCTGAAGGAGAGGCGCCGGCCCCGGAACCGGAGCCAGCGACAACGATCCCGCCACAGTTTTCCGCCCCAACCGCACCGGCAGGCCGACCCCGGAACGAATGGGAGCTGGGCGATCGGGAGCCAACTGACGAGAACTGGACGATGTCCAGCCTCGGACCACCACCGAAGCGTCCCCGCCGAACCTGGCTGTGGGTGATTGTGGGAATTCTCGCCGCCTTCGTCCTCGCCTGCTGCATCTTCTTCTTCTGGGTGAGCGCGACGGATAGCGGCAGCCAGTGGTTCAGCGACTTTGCGACCGAAGTCTCGGTCAAGGCCACCGAGCAGGCACAGTAGTCACTTTGAGATCATGTACGGAAAGGGCCGTCCCTGAAGGGACGGCCCTTTCTGTGTCCCCGGTCTCTGAAGACAATCAAGAGGGGCACGGCAACAGGAAAAAATATCACCCACGGCGAGTTACAGGCTGGCTGACATACCCCACGCTGCCACTCCGCCCCCTTCTGTCATCCCGCAACCCTGCTGTGGTCCAGACCGCCCCCGTTACCCCAATATTCCCCTGCGTCCCGCATATCTACCTTGTCATCGTCATCCCGAAGGATCCCCGGCGCCGCAGCACCGGTTTCTCCGCGGCCTTGTCTCCAACGAACGCGAAGGGCGCCCTCCTGACCGCAGCGGCCCTTCTGTGGAGTTGAATCGGCCTGATACGGAATCCGCGTAAACGGTTCTCGACACCCTGCGGGTGCCGATCCTTCACGGTGTTCAGGACGCCGACATTCCTTCGGACGTCCGGATACGTCTGAGATGACGGTGCGGGACATCGACGCAGAACAGGTACGACCTATTGATATATTCTCTCGGCGTCGTTCCAGTTCGCGAAGACATCGAGCGCGGCCGCGACCCCGGCGCCGAAATCCACCTTCGCGCCAAGGTCAGCCAACGAGCGTTCGAGAATGCCAAGCTGAGCGATGACGGTCGTCGGGTGGGCAGACATGCCCATGTGGCCGAGCCGGAACAGCTTTCCGGCGAGGTCTCCGTAGCCGCCCGAGATCATCACACCGAAGCGATCGCGCATCATCCCTCGCAAATCCGCATCGGAAATGCCGTCAGGTACGCGAACCGCCGTACAGCACGATGTCGCGATTTCCTCGTTCTCGGCCCACAATTCCAACCCAAGCGCCTTCACGGCCTCCCGGGTAGCCTTCGCGCTTACCTGATGCCGCGCGACCATCGATTCCATACCTTCGCGAAGCGCCTGCTCCAGCACAGACTCGAGCGCGTAGATATCGCTGACCGACGGCGTGTATGGAAACCGGCGCTGCTCGATCCATGTGGACTTCCAGTCCAGCATCGACAGGAAGCTGCCACGCAGCGGGTGCTTCCGACGCTCCATCGCCGCCCATGCATCATCGCTGACCGCGATCAGCGACATCCCCGGTACGCCACCGAGGCACTTCTGCGGCCCCGCGACGGCGATATCCATCCCCCACTCTTCCGGGGATAACATCTCCGAGCCGAGCCCGGACACCGTGTCCACGATGGTGACGACATCATGCTCCTTGGCGATCCGGCAGATATCCTTCACCGGATTGATCGTGCCGGAGGGCGTCTCGGAATGGACCATGGACAGCACCGAGATATCCGGTTGTGCCTGCAGGATGCGCCGAACGTCGTCCGGGTCGATCGCGGCGTTGTACGGGACGGCCAGCTCGATCGGCTCACCGCCATACGCCCGAATCCAGCCCTCGTATCCCTTCCCGAAGACGCCGGAGACGAGATTCAGCACCTTCGTTCCCGGTTCGATCACCGACGCCGCGGCCGCTTCGAGACCGAGGATCGCCTCCGCCTGCATCAGGATCACATCGTTCCTGGTGCCGAAGACCTGCTGCATGAGTTCCGTGGTCCGGGCAAAGGTCTCGATGAAGACCGGGTCGTAGTGATACACGACCGGCCGCTGCATCGCGCGCAGCGTCTCATTCGTCACATCAACCGGTCCGGATGCCAGCGTGAGTCGTGGCCACTGTGTCATGATTTCCTCCAACCAACGGCGACAATCGCCCGAACACATCCTGCCATGATTATCTGCCAGAATGATGCAAGACGAAACTCGCGTGCGAGCCATCAGGAGGAATCACCACGGATGCCACGAATCGCTGCCAATCTGACGATGCTGTTCACCGAATATCCGTTTCTCGAACGGTTCGACCGTGCCGCACAGGCGGGGTTCCATGCCGTCGAGTTCCAGTTTCCGTACGAGCACGATGCGCACGCCATCCGGGATCGGCTCGACGGCAACAATCTGGAGCTGGTGCTCTACAACCTGCCGGCCGGAGATTGGGCCGCCGGGGATCGCGGGATCGCGGCGGATGCCAGCCGACAACAGGAGTTCCGCGCCGGCGTCGCCCGCGCGCTGGAGTATGCGGCGGTTCTTCATCCTCCGCGAATCAACCTCCTCGCCGGAAAATCCGAGGAGACGCCGGAGAACGATCTCGCCCTGCTCCAGAACACGCGATTTGCCTCGGAGGAGCTTGACGCGGAGGACATCCTGCTCACGATCGAGCCTGTGAACTCCCACGATGTCCCAGGCTTCGCGGTGCCGACCACGCGTGCAGCAACCGATCTCATCGAGGAGCTCGATCAACCCAATATCGGGTTGCAACTCGATGTCTATCATTCCCTTCGCATGGGCGAGGATCCGTTCGCCATTGTCCGCGATCTCGGACAGACCATCGCGCATATCCAGATCGCGGACGTGCCCGGACGGCATCAGCCGGGGACCGGCGCGGTCGATTTCCGGCGGCTCTTCAGGGTCATCGACGATTCGGGCTACGACGGTTGGGTTTCGCTCGAGTACATTCCGGAAGGACCGACCGAAGAGGGCTTCGGCCTGCTCAGGGAACTCGGACTTTTGGCCTGACAGATCAACAGGGGAAGGGAGATTTCACGATTGGACGATAAGGAACGACTGGCGCAGTTTCCGACGCTACACGTCAGCAATCATCCGCTGATTCGGCACAAGCAGACATTGCTCTCTGACGAGCGCACCGACCGGCGGATGTTCCGGGAGCTGGTGCGTGAGTTGACGTCGCTTCTGGTGTACGAGGCAATGGCCGATGTCCCGGTGCGGCCCATAACCTATCGCACCCCCCTGGAAGAAGCGACCGGCTACGTGCTGGAGCCGCGAATCGGGCTCGTCCCGATCATTCGCGCGGGGCTGGGTATGGTGGAGGCGGCTGCAGATATCATCCCGCACTCGGAAGTCTGGCATCTCGGTATGTATCGCGATGAGGAGACACACCAGCCCGTCTCCTACTACAACAAGCTTCCGGCCACCTGCCCCGACAACCTGATCGTCGTACTCGACCCGATGCTCGCAACGGGAGGATCGGCGCGGGACGCGATCACAGTGCTCAAGGACTGGGGCGCGACGTGGATTAAATTCGTCGGAATCATCGCCGCGCCCGAAGGCGTGAACGAGGTTCACCGAACGCACCCGGATGTCCAGATGTATGTTTCCGTCCTGGATCGAGAGCTCGACGAGAACCGGTTCATTCGCCCCGGCCTCGGGGATGCGGGAGACCGCCTGTTCGGCACCGGCCGACGGGAAGACGAAAGGTAGGCGCGGAGCCGACTCCAATCCGAGCGACCGTGGCATGTCTCGGGCACAGGACGCGAGACGACGATGACATATGCTGATCCGCGATGGATCATCCGGCTGTGCTCGGGTTCCCGTCTCTCCACAACCAACGATTCCCCGACGACGCTCGGAATAACGGAATTTGCAGCGAATTGCAGGACGGTCGACCTGGCTGCCTGTTGATCGACCCGTTCGACTCGCTCAGGGCAGGCTCGGACATCGAGCATTCGGACCATCCGCCCCGACGTGCGAGGGCTCGGCCCGTATCAATCGCCAACCTTCGGTCATCCACCCCTCCACCCATCGTGATGAGCCGCACACCCTTGCTGTCATCCCGAGCCGGAGCCGCGAGCGGAGCGAGGGGCGACGTGTCGAGGGATCCTGGCTCCCGCGAACCACTGTGGTGGCCTGGGGCAAAGATCCCTCGACACCGTTCGGCGACTCCGTCACCTCACGGGCTCGGGATGACAGGGAGAGGGGGCTTGCTCTTCTCGCGGCTCTGGCTCGGGATGACCGAACGTGGGCGGGACATGACCGCCGTCCTGACCGGCGGGAGGGGTCCGTTCCCACGTTTCGGCCGCGGTGTGACCGCACCCCACCAGCCTGCGGCCATCCGCCCCGACGTGCGAGTGGCGTAGACCGTATAAACCGTCAACCACTATGCGATTCGCTCTAATGCCCGGTCTCGTCGAGAAGTTGCTTGATCTCGCTGGCATCGTCGATCGCGAAGAGGGCGTCGAGGTCGATTTCGTCCTTGAGGAAGAGGTCGACCCCGGCCTCGGCAAGCGCGGCCCGGAATCGACCGACGAGAGCGCGCTCGCTCTCATTCAGGTCATATCCATACTCGCGGAGCGCCTGGTCAAGGTCCCGCGCCGCAACAGCACGAAACGCGGCGTCGCTCATCGCCTGCTCGGCAAGCCGCTTCAGAAGTGGGAGTCGAATCTCATCGTCCGCCATGTTTCGCCTTTTTCCTGCATCCTGTCCGCACATTCGAGCAGTGTACCGCGCGGAAGCTAGCGTGCACGCGCATCCGTGACGGCGCTCACAAATGCCTTGGCACGCCGTGTCAACTCTGCCCAGTCCTGGGCAGCCACCAGCTTCGCATCAACGAGATTACTGCCAATCGCGATACCGGCAGCACCAGCCGCGATGAACTCCGCGCAATTCTCCAACGAGACACCACCGGTCGGAATAATCGGAATGTGCGGCAGGGGACCGTGAACGTCCTTGATATAGGCCGGGCCGACCGATCTCGCCGGGAAGAGTTTCACCATCGTCGCGCCGGCTTCCCATGCCGTCAGCATCTCGGTCGGCGTGTAGGCACCGATCACCGTCGGCACATCATACCGACGACACATCCGGATCGTCTCCACATTCAGCGTCGGCGTCACGACGAACGATGCGCCCTGCAACATCGCTGCCCGGGCCGTCTCCGGGTCGAGCACGGTGCCAGCGCCAACCGCGATCCGGTCCCCAAACGCATCCGCAACCACGGCGATCGCTTCCCCCGCCTTCGGGTTCGTATAGGTGAACTCGACCGCACGGATGCCGCCCGCTTCCATCGCGCCGACCATATCGACCGCGGCGCTGTAGTCGTCCAGGCGGACGATTGCGACGACACCCGGATTCCTTATCAAATCGACAACCCGTGACATGCCCATCTCCCTGGCTGACCATCCTGCACCGGTACAATGACGCCATTGTACGGCCCGGAACTCAAGGAACGAAGTTCGGCCACGGTTTCACGGCTCCGTCGCGCAGGATATCCTGGCGAATACCGTGTTTCTGATAGAATCGCCCTTGGAAGACCGGTACCGTACCGGACGCAGCAGATCCTCTATTGGAGTACCAATGAGCCTTACACGAGCAGACGTGGAACACGTCGCCTCGCTGGCCCGGCTCGGGCTGAGCGACGACGAACTCTCCACTTTCCAGGAGCAACTCTCGTCCATTCTCGGACACATCGAAGCCCTCAACGAGCTCGACACCGCGGCGATCGCGCCGACGGCCCAGGTCGTCCCGCTGACGAACGTCGTGCGCGCCGACGAAGTCGAGCCATCCTTCTCCCAGGAGACGGTGATGGAGCTCGCACCCGAAACCCGGGATGGTTTCATTGCCGTGCCGGCCGTGATGGGTGGCGGCGAAGGAGAGTCCGCATGAGCCTGCCCCAGGATTTGACCCTGCTCACCGTCACCGAGGCTCGTGCCGCGCTCGACAACCGCGAGATCTCCGCCTCGGAGCTGACGCGCGCCTATCTCGAGCGCATCGAGGAGGTCGAGCCCGCGATTCACGCCTACCTGCATGTGATGCAGGACGTTGCACTGACGCAGGCTGCCGACGCCGATCGCCGGATCGAGGAAGGCACCGCCGACCTGATGACCGGCATCCCTGTCGCGCTGAAGGACATCTTCTGCACGACCGACGCGCCGACGACCGCCGCATCGAAAATGCTCGAAGGCTATATCTCCCCGTACGATGCCACGGTGGTGGCCCGCTTGCGCGAACAAGGCGCAGTTTTCCTCGGCAAGACCAACACCGATGAGTTCGCGATGGGCTCATCCACCGAAACATCGGCGTTCGGCCCATCGCGCAACCCGTGGGATACGACCCGGATCCCGGGCGGCTCGTCCGGCGGCTCGGCAGCCGCCGTCGCGGCCCGCACCGCTGCGATCTCGCTTGGCACCGACACCGGAGGCTCTATCCGCCAACCGGCTGGCTTCTGTGGCGTCGTCGGTCTGAAACCCACCTACGGCCGCGTCTCGCGCTACGGCATCATGCCGTTCGCCAGCAGCCTCGATCAGGTCGGTCCCTTTGCCCGTACCGTAAACGACGCCGCGCTCATGCTGCGCGCGATCGCGGGCGTCGATCCGAAGGACTCGACATCCGTTCCGGTCGACGTACCCGACTACAGCGCTGGTGAGCAGGATTCCCTCAAGGGCGTGCGAATCGGCGTCGCACCGGAATACCGGGCCGAGGGTATGGAAGCTGGTGTCGATGCAGCAATCCAGTCCGAGCTGAAACGATTGGAAGAATTGGGAGCGGAGATCGTCGAGGTCCGCCTGCCGCATACGAAATACGCATTGCCGACCTACTACATCACGGCGCCGGCCGAAGCGAGCGCAAATCTCGCCCGGTACGATGGCGTCCGGTTCGGCAACCAGGTCGAGGGCGACGACCTCAACGATACGTACCTGAAGACGCGCGGAGCGGGATTCGGCGCCGAGGTCAAGCGCCGGATCATGCTCGGAACCTATGCGCTCAGCAGCGGTTACTACGACGCCTACTACGTCAAGGCCCAGAAGGTCCGCACCCTGATTAAGCGCGACTTCGATGAGGCCTTCACATCCTGTGACGTCATCGTCGCGCCGACGTCACCGACCGTGGCCTTCGCGATCGGGTCCCGTACGGACGATCCTTACCAGATGTATCTCGCGGATATCTTCACGATCCCGGCGAACATGGCCGGCATCCCCGGTATCTCGGTTCCGGCCGGTTTCAGCGACGGTATGCCAGTCGGCATGCAGTTCCTCGGCAAGGCATTCGACGAGACCCGCCTCATCGGTATCGCGCGGGCCTACGAGCAGGCCGCCGGTTGGTACCAGAAGCTGCCGGACGTGGCGACGACGTAGCACCATCCCGCTGTTACGAGCGCCTCGTCATGCAGGGCGAAGCGCTCGTGACAGCCATGATCGTTCGCTGACGGCGACAGTTCCTCATCCCGGTAGCACCGGGCCGCAGTGCCCGGTGTCTTGGCAAACGCGAGTCGAGCGATCCGCCGGGAGCTATCTGCAAAAAGGTTGGCACGGTGTCCTGATGGTCGACCCGTTCGCTCCGCTCAGGGCAGGCTCGGGCGCCGAGAGGGCGAACGGGGTCGCTTGCGCTTTTCGGCCTGCGGCCTCACCCCACCAGCCTGCGGCCATCCGCCCCGACGGACGATGGCTTCGACCTTCTCAACTATCCTGCAATTCGCTTTCGAGCGGTTTGCAGAAAGGTCGATTTGGTAGGGGCGGACTCTTATGTCCGCCCTTTGGATGCGACACCGGGCGGACATAAGAGTCCGCCCCTACGAGCGATACGCGTGCGCCGTGCCAACTAATCGGCAAATCACTGTAAGCGCCGCGACCGTTGCGAAGCACACTACTCACAGGAAGCCTGACTTTCCCTGTCCAGCGTCTTCGCCGGGGGATTCTTCGCTGACGCTCAGAATGACGAGACGCGGTCGTTCGTGGATGCGGGGCCATATACACCGCTTCGCATGGGATTCATCGGTCTTCGGCCCCTAAATGACGAGCGTTACCGCCGAAGCACGCGGCCCGGCAGCGCGTCGGTGGGCTGACCATCGACAACCACTGTCTGGCCATTGACCATGACTCGATCGAATCCCACCGGCTCCAGACGCGGTTCTGCCCACGTCGCACGGTCGGCCGCCGTCTCCGGGTCGAAGATCACGACATCGGCCCCGTACCCCTCCTTCAGCAACCCACGATCCCTGATTCGGAACCGTTCGGCCGGGAAGCCACTCATCTTCCGGACAGCGTCCTCCAACGACACGGCCCCGGTCTCCCGCACATCTCGACGCAGGACCGCCGCGAAGCAGCCGAACGCACGTGGGTGCGCCGTCGCACCGTGATACATGCCATCGCTCGCGACCATCATCGCGGGATGCTGGATCGTGTCCCGATTGATCTGCGCCAGCTCGTCCGGAGGAGTGCCGCGCAGGTAGATCATGAGCGCGTACGGATGCTCCTCCTCCAGCACGCGGATCGCGAAGTCGCCAACGCCGATGCCTTCCGCGTCCGCGAGCTCCTCGATCGTTTGCCCGATGTACCGGCCGGACGGCGTGTCGATGAAGATCGCCCGATCGCCGCTCGCGTTTCGCGCGAGGCGTCCTTCTTCAAGAAATGCGCGGACCTTGTCCCGTTTCTCCGGATCTTTCAGCATCTCCCGGATGCCATCCGGACCTCCCGCCTGGGCCCAGATCGGCAAGGTCAGCGAAAGATGCGTGCAACCCGCCGGGTAGAGGTACGACTCGAACGAGAGATCGCACCGTTGCGCCGCTTCGTCAAGCAAAGGACGGGTCTCGTCGGTGACGTGCTCATGCGAGATGTGCACCGGTATCCTGGCCTGCTCGCTGATCTCCATCGTCTCGCGCCAGGCATTCACCCGACCGATGCCGTTGTAACGAACATGCGCAGAGTAGACCGCATCGTACTCGGCCGCGACCTTACTCAATTCGACCAGCTCGCGGGTATCGGAAAACGCGCTCGGCTGGTAATCCAGCCCAAGACAGAGCGCGACGGCCCCCGCTTCGAGCCACTCACGGGTCGATTTCCGCATCGTCTCCAGCTCATCGTCCGTCGCCGGGCGGGGAGCCCATCCCATCGCGCCGTAGCGAACGGCACAGTGCGGCACCTGCGGCACCATGTTGACCGGCGTCGTCCCCTCGAAGATCGCCAGATAGTCGTTGGCAGTGGGCCAATTCAACGAAAGATCGGCCTTGCCATTGGCGAAGAGCGTCGATTGCCACAGTTGCTCCGCGCCCGCCTGGTCAAGCGGCGCCCAGCCGAAGCCATCCGGCGCCGTGAGATGCGTCGTCACCCCTTGCAGCACGCTTCCGTACCGCATTCGGTTCTTCGCGTCGGCAAGCTGGGCCTCGGAATGAACATGGACATCGATGAAGCCGGGGCTGACAAGCCGGTCACGGGCATCGATCTCGTCGCCAGCGCTGGCGGCCCGAAGATCGCCGACCGCCTCGATCCGATCCCCGCGAATCCCGACATCGGCCTTGCGCGCGGGCTCGCCAGTCCCGTCCACGACGGTTCCATTGCGGATGATGACGTCGAATTCCATCTCGCTCCCCCGTTCCTGTTACTGAAGTCGGCCGCGTGCCAGCGTCGGTAGCACCGCATCGATCTCGTCGCCCTTGAGCAGGAACATCTGCTCGTGCAGATGCACCGCCTGGTCGCTGTATCCGATATTGAGCCGCAAGCGGTCACCAACACGGATATCGTCGTTCGGCTGGTCGAGCGTGATCGTGCCATGCTCGGCGGAGAATGACATACCCGTCACCCCGTCGAGTCCGACAACTTCCGGCACCACATTGGAAGGGTCAAGTGTCTTCCGCCCGGCATCAATGATGATCCGGGTCGGGGTCGGACGACTGGTGACTGTTACGAGCACGCCCAGCGCCGGTATCACCGGAACCTCCAGATCGCGGTAAAAACGATCGCCGAAGATACCGCCCCCGGCCTGAACCTCGGTGACGCCCTCGATCCCCGCGGTCGTGAGGAAGGTCCCCGTGCCGCCGCAGGAGACAATCGGCACATCGATCCCGGCGTCCCGAATCGCATGGACGGTCTCCAGCACCGGCGCCAGCGACGAACGGACCGCATCCTCCCTCGCGGCGAGATCGGCGATGCCGAGGGTATGCCCTTCCCATGTCATGACACCGCCAAAGCGGACGTGCTTCAGCTCCGCGATGCGCCTGGCCAGATCGACAGCCGCCTCACCGGGCGCGATTCCGGCCCGATTCATCCCGCAGTTCATCTCGATGACCAGTCGCGGTGAGGTTCCCGCTTCGGATGCGGCAGCCTCGTGTTCCAGGACGTTATCGAAGCAGTCGACCGCGACGGCGATGTCCGCGCGCCGGGCGAGGTGTGCCAGCCGCCGAGTCTTGATGGCCCCGACAATCTGATTCGCGATCAGGATGTCGCGGATGCCGCTGGCGACATAGACCTCGGCTTCGCTCGTCTTGGCGCAGGTGATGCCATGGGCTCCCGCCTGCAACAACATGTGGGCGACGGCGGGGGATTTGTGCGCCTTCGCATGGGGACGCCATCCTGTGTCACGTTCCTTGAGAGCGGATGACATCAGGGAAATATTCGCCGCCAATGCGTCTGAATCGACGATCAGGGCCGGGGTATCGAGCGCCTCGATGCCCTGACCGACAAGTGATGTAAGCACGGGTTCCCTCCCGGGTACGGACGCGAACGTTTGGTGATTCGTGCCCGCATTGTACCGAGGCATTGCTCACACGCAATCCCCTGTCATATCGAGTGGGGATGAACTGTGACGGGTTTTCGCGGGAGCACGGGGTCCGGCTGGAATTGGGGTCAGGACATCGACTGCTGGCACAAAACGACCGTCATCCTGAACGAATGTGAAGGATCCCTCGGCGAAGCCGCTGCCCGCAGGGCAGAACGAGACGCCCTTGTACCGTGGATGTGCTTCGCACGGGGATCCTTCGCTCCGCTCAGGATGAAGGAAGTTGTGTAGGTCGCGGTGATGCCGCTTCGCACTCATCGTTATGGGCATGTCTCGGGCACAGGACCCGAGACTACGGCTTCGTCACATGCGCTGACCCGCGCTCACTCGCCCTGCTTCGCCCAGAGTCCGGCCAGGGCGAGACTCATTTCTGTGGCGCGGGTCATATCCTGAACGCTGATCCACTCCAGGGGGCCGTGGATGTTCTGCATCCCGGTGAAGAGGTTCGGCGTCGGCACCCCCATTTCTGTCAGGCGCGAGCCATCCGTGCCACCGCGAGTCGGGCTCGAAACCGGCTCGATTCCCAGCGAGCGACACGCCTCGCGCGCCAGCTCGACCGGACGCATATCGTCCTCCAGCCAGTACCGCATATTGCGATACTGCGGCGTGATCTCGCAGGTGATCTTCGCGCGCGGCTCGGTTGCCTGGATCGTCGCACACACCTGCTGCAGCAGCTCTCCGTGCGATGCGAGTCCCTCACGCTCGAAATCCCGCAGGATGAACAGCACCTCGACCTCCGCCGCGCCGCCATGCATCTGATAGGCATGGATGAATCCATCGCGTCCTTCGGTCGTATCCGGCGTCCGGGTCACGCTCGGCAATGTGTCGAGCAGCTTCGCCGCGAGATGCAGCGCATTGACCATCTTGCCCATCGCATTGCCCGGATGAGTGGACACTCCCTGGATCGTCACTTTCGCGGCATCCGCCGAGAACGTCTCGTAGACGATCTCGCCCAGCTCGCTACCATCAAACGTGTATGCGACATCCGCCTTCAGGTCAGCCGGCAATTGCGAATCCACACCCCGGCCGATCTCCTCGTCCGGCGTGAAGCACACACGGATCGGACCATGCCCGATCTCGGGATGATTCAGGAGATGGTGCGCCATCGTCATCACGATCGCGATGCCAGCCTTGTCATCGGCCCCCAGCAGGGTTTTACCGCTGGCCGTGATGATGTCCTCGCCCTTCTTGGTCGCCAGGTAGGGAAACTCCTCGGGCGAAAGCACGAGAGAATCATCATCCGGGTAGGTGATTTCTCCGCCATCGTAGGCACGATGGATGATCGGCATCACCCCGGAACCACTGTATGCTTCCGTCGTGTCCACATGAGCGAGGAAGCCGACCGTCGGGACATCGCCATCGACGGTTGCCGGAATGGTCGCGAGCACCGCCCCGTAGGTGGTCAACGAGACATCGCTGGCACCGATCTCTTTCAATTCATCGACGAGCATATTCAGCAGGTCGTACTGCTTCGCGGTGCTGGGTGTCGTCGGCGACGCCTCCAGGCTGGTCGTATCGATCCTCGCGTAACGCACGAGCCGTTCTTCGAGCTCCTTGTCAAAATCACCGTTCGCCATGACACCTGTCCTTTCAAGCGCAGCACCACGGCTGCAGGAAGCACGCATTTTCTCCGCCTATCATCGCGGATATCCTGACATTCCAACAGGTTGTCCGAGACCTGCAGGGCGCTCATGCTCCCGATTGGCCTGAAGTTGCGTGCGATAATCTGCATGGCAAATATGAGGGAGGAGACCCACGACGACGTACATGAGGAAAGTCGATTGGTGGAGGCACTATCTTCACAGCCTGATCCGGCTCAATGACGGGCCTTGGCGATGGCGGGTCGGCCTCCAGGCGGGGCTGGCCAACGGCATCCCCCTCACAGTGTTCACGGCCATGGGGCATCAGTCCGATGGCCTGATTGCGATGCTGGGGGCGTTCACTGCCCTGTACTTCGGCCGCTTCTCATTAACGGATCGACTCCGGGTGTTGCCGCTTATCGCCAGCGGATTTACGATCGCGGCCGTGATCGGCGCGTACACCTCTGCCAACGCCTGGCTCACCATCGTCGGCCTCGTATTCGTCGCCCTGGTTGCAGCCGGCTTGTCCTTCAGTTTCAGCGTGGGACCACCGGGGCCGATGATGTTCGTGCTCGTCGCTGGTGTCGCCGGCCGTCTCACCGCCCCACCCGATCTCGGCGGCGCTGGCGTAAATCAGCTTCGAGTGGGGATGCTCATCGCCATCGGGGCGTTCAGCGCCTTCCTGATCGTCGTCGCTCCGCTGGTCATACCGGCCGTTCGACGGAGAGAGGGGCCGTCTGCCCCGCCCGGCGTGCGGCTCTCTTTCGCGCCCTTCGACGACGTCAGCAAGATCATCATGAGCCGGGTCGTGCTGGCGGTAACCCTTTCCAGCCTGATCAGCATCCCGCTCGGGATGTCCCATGCCTACTGGGTGATCATGACCGCCGGTGTGCTGCTCCAGACGGGCCACACGCTGGACGTCCCGACGATCCGGGCGATCCAGCGTGTGGTCGGGACGCTCCTCGGCGGCGTCATCTTTTCCCTGCTCTCGCGACTTCACCCCAGCGGCTTCGAGATCGTCGTGATCGTTGCTCTGGGCCAATGCCTGACTGAGGTGGTCATCGTCCGGAACTACGGGCTCGGCCTGCTGTTCATCACGCCACTCGCACTGACGATCGCGACGGCAAACAGGACGGCCCATCCACTCGCCGTCAGTGAGGACAGGATCCTGGACACGCTCCTCGGCGCGGCGATCGCGCTCACGGTCCTGTATGGCACTGAGTGGCTCAGGTCACGCCTGTGGCAGCGCGTCGAAGCGTGACCTGACCAGGAGTCATTTCTTGCTCTCGTCGATATCGATACCGTGCTTTTTCGCCGCCTTGACGATCCGGTTTTTGATGGTTTTGACATCATCCTTGTCATACTCGGCGGCGTTCTTCGGGTGGTTGATGTAGCTCCATGCTGCTCGAATATGATCGTCGGTGTCTATCGGATACTTCTTGTTGACCGGATCGGCAAATGTGACGTCGCCATACTCGTGCTCACCACGCTCGGGGTTCACATCGTCGCGTCGCTCAATACTCGTCATACCGATACCGCTCCTTCGCTTTCCGTCGGTTCATCTACGGGAACGGCGATCGTTTCCAGGATAGGCCGGCTCTTCGGGAGACGCAACGATCCCCTGCCGGCGCATTCGCCGATCCCGGCTGCACCTCGTCGCAGATTACATACCGGGACCGGGGGCATCCGGCAGGGGCCACTCGCGGTGGAACGCTCCGGGGTAGTCGACCACGAAGGCGTCCTCGTCGACAGCGATCAGGACACCTTCTGGCAACGACTCCGACCAGTAACGAACCGTCGCGTCGTCCACCCTGCGATAGCGTTGCGTCACCGGACGGATGTCCAGATCAGGCAACGAGACATACGCCACCCGGATCTCCCGTTCCTCCTCGCCCAATGCCAGGCGGCGGATGGGGAGCGTGTTGGTCAGCGGAGACCATCGAATATCGATGTCAATGCACCCGTCCAACGCCGGGATCGGGTTCTGGTTGGCATCGACCCACCGCCCGTCGCCGGACGCCATGATATGAAGCGCGGTCATCGAACCGGGAGCCTGCTCGACCATCAACCGGAGCTCCAGAACGCGCCACGCCTTGTCGACGATCAGGGTGTAGCCTCCACGCCGGACAACTCCCTCATGCTCGCGGACGAACATGCTGTCGAACACCGTCCATTCCGGGTGTCCCTCGTCGATCCGCACATGCTCGAACCCTGGATCGCCTGTCGAACGCCAGATCAATTCCGATTCCATACATTCCGCCCTTTCAGGAATGCCGAAAGCCGCCACGAATCCAGACGTGGCGGCTTTCGACGAATTGCGTGCGCTACTTACCGTAGATCTCGTTCGCGACGCGCACGATCTTGTGATGGTAGCTGGTATCCACCGCCCAGGTTCCGGACAAGTCCTCGATCGTCACGATGGTTCCAGCCCATCCGGCCTGGAAGACATTCTCGTACGTCCTGTCGACGCCCTGCAGGATGGCGGGGAGCTCCTGCGATCGACCGTAAACTTCGGCGTGCATGTGCGCCATCTGGGCCCGGGCCGCGTTCGTGCCGGACTCGAAGTAGTCGTAGATGTCTCCCGGATTGCCTGTAATCCCCAGACCGGCCGGGTTCAACTCGATCACCCAGCGGTCGCTCTTCCAGTAGCCCGTCTCGAGAGCGGATTGGGCGATCAGGATGGCGGGATCGAACCCGAGGGTCGGCGCCAGCCGGTACATCTCGCGAATGTAGCTTTCCACCTCATCCATCCGCTGGGCGCCTGCCCGGCGAGCGAAGGCGATCGTATCCTCCGGCGTTCCGCGGACCGGTCCGATGATCGTGTTCGTGACATCGAAATCGATATTGGCCGGCGGTTGCGGTGTCGGCGTTTGGGTCGGCACCGGGGGTTGCGTCGGCGTCGGTGCCGGCGTCTGGACCGGAGGTGGCGTCTGCGTTGGTGTTGGCGTCGGGGTTGTCCCGGTTGAGCTCGGTTTCAGGTAGGAACTGAACGCCCAGCCGGTGTATCCGTTGTAATTCACGCCATAGAACCCGTTGCTGGACTGCCCGGTAAGCTTCACCGTGCCGCCGTTCGGGATCATCGTCAACACCGCGTAGGAGGTCGCCGGACCGGACCGCACATTCAGGTCGTCGGTCGCCACCGCGTTCGTCTGCGGAACCTGCACGGTGCCGTCGATCGCCAGGTAGTCCTTGTGAGCCCAACCCGTTTGCCCGTTCCAGGACAGCTCGAGGAAGTCGTTCTGGCTACGGCCGGTCAACGCGACCTTGCTCTTCGCCGGCATTACGGCGATCACACGGGCGCTCGTGCTCGCGCTGGCACGCAGATTCAGTGAATCGGTCGTTACCGCGCTGCCGAGCGGCGATCCCGTCGGCGGCGGGGTTGGGTCGGGTGTCGGCTGCGGCGCGGGGTTCGACGGTACTGTTGTGGAAAACTTCAGGTACTCTCCCGAGGCCCACCCCGTCTTGCCGCTCCAGGACGCCTGGTAGAAGCCGTTGGCGGATTTCCCGGTCAACGTAACGGTCACACCACGCGGCATGACCGCGAGCACGGTGTAGGAGGTCCCCGCGCCAGCGCGCAGGTTGAGTGAATCGGTCGTCGTCGCCGTACCGGCCGTGGTTGGCGGCACGGAAGGTTCCGTGGCGCCCTGCTGCTTCAGGTATTCGCTCGATGCCCAGCCACTGAATCCCTGATAGGTCACGGATTTGAAACTACCGGAAGTCTTGCCGGTCAGCGTGATGGACGCTCCCTTCGGCATCACGATGATGACGGAGTAGGACGTACCAGGACCGGACCGGAGGTTCAGCGCGTCAGTCGTCACCCCGGGAAGGCTCGGGCTGGCCGACGCGTTGTCGATAGCGAGGTACGTGGAAAACACCCAACCGGTGATTCCGTTGTAGGAGACGGAGCGGAATCCGTTGCTGTCCTTGCCGGTCAGTTGGACCTTTGCACCGAGCGGGATGACGGTGATCACGCCATCAGCCAGCGATGGTCCGGAACGGAGGTTCAGGCTGTCAGTTGTGGTCGCTGTCCCGATATCCTGCGCGTGAACGCGATCCGGAGAGAGTACCGGCGCGACCATGCCGATCATGACAACACACACAAGCAAGGCATACCAGAATCGACGCATAGACTCCCCGTTCCCCTGATAGAACGCGTCCCTTTGGCACGCGCTTCCCCGAAACCAAACTATAAGGGTGTTAGGTGTACGGATCAACCATTCAGGCAATTATTTCGAAGATTCATTGTATTTATTCACCCCTATTCCGGAATAGGCTTCTGTTATGAATATAGTGTACGTTCATGTTAGTCAGAACAAGGACCGGGAATGCAATCGAGGGAGCCGGGACAGCATCGTCCCGGCTCCCTCGATTCCAGAGAAGTGCGAGCGTCCGTTACTCCCCGAGCATGCATAATGCGTGGCGAACCTGCCCAAGGTGAAACGCGGTATGCGCGACCAACGCCATCGCCCCACCGACGAAATCACCGTCGACTGATCGGGGCTCCTCCTTGATCATCCCGACGATCATCTCCTGGCGGTCACGAAGCTCCTGCTTCAACGTCGTCCACTCGCTCTCGTTCACCTCGACCGTCTGCCAGGAGATACTCCAATCCTGCCGTCCCGGATTCTCACCCCGCATGTACTGGATCGCCACATCCATGTAAAAGATGACGTGTTTCACCTGCCCGGCAATGGAATTGCCGCACGTTCCGACAACCCGCGATGCCTGCTCGGCGGAAACCCCTTCCAGGGTCGTGAAAAACGAATCGCCAGGATCGAGATAGGCGCCATGGACGTTGTCGAAGGTCTCTTCGAGAATCGTCAGCAGTTGCTCCCTGAAATCCGCATAGGGGATCACGATCGACGTCTCGCTCATTCAGATATCCTTTCGTCTCTCCGGGGACACGTGCCGTTGCGCGCGCCACTCGTAGCCTCTCATCCCTCGCGGACAATCCATGTCCGCCTTCCCACCCTGTGACCCTTCGTCACATCTTGCCATATGAGAACATATGTTCTAATCTCGAATCACAGTGAACGATATGGCCCCTCGCTTCTGCTCCGTTGCCATTCGTCGCCGCCGTATCGTCGTTCTGCGTGATGGAGGCCCTCATGGCTATCGCCTGTCTTCGCGTTCCGCACCTGGCCTTGCGCATCGCCCTTCTCGACCAGCCCGAGCTGGACGGCCATCCGCTGATCCTCAGCAATCCGGAGAGCGGTCGCGCTGTCGTCACGGACGCGACCAGCGAGGCAACCGAGCGGGGTATCCGCGCGGGGATGACCCTGCGGGAAGCAAACGCGCTGTGCCCCGACGCGGTGATCCTGATGCCGCATCCGGCCATGGAAACGCGCGTCAGCCAGGATATCCTGACCCGCCTGGAAGAGATCAGCCCACTGGTCGAAGCCGATGAGGACGAACAAGGCGCCTGGTACATCGATCTCGCCGGACTCGAGCGGCACTTCCCAACGACGAAAGTCGCCACCGAACGCCTCGTCGCCTGCATACCGCCGATACTGCGGCCACGCGCCGGACTTGCGACGAACCGTTTCACGGCTCGCGCCGCCGCGGATATCGCCCCGACTGGCGGTATCCAGGCAGTACCCACCGGGATGGAACGCCGCTTCCTCAAGGAAGCACCGGTGACGCTCCTCCCCTTCCCGCCCGAGATGACACACCAGCTTTCCCGGCTCGGCCTGACCACGCTCGGCGCCGTTGCCACCTTGCCAGCCGCAAAACTCGCCGCCCGCTTCGGTCCGGATGGCCGCCTCGCGAGGGAGCTTGCCGCCGGCATCGATCCCCGGAAGGTAACGCCTCGACCATACGCCGAGACGATCATCGAGAAACTCGCCATGCCGTCGCCGGTGATCAGCCACGAGATGTTGATGATCGGCCTGCGGCAACTCGTCCAGCGGGCATTCAATCGTCCATCGCTGAAAAACCGTCAGGTACGGGAGGTCATCCTTCGTGCCGTTCTCGAAAACCGGCGGTCGTGGGAACGAACGCTGATTCTGAAAGCGCCCTGCGGAGCTTCCGGACTCATCACCGCGCTCGATCTCCGGCTCCAGGCGCTGGAGATGCCCGGTCCCATCGAATCGATCTCCCTCCAGCTCGGTGGCATCGTCAACGAGATCGGTCACCAGCAGATGCTGCCCTCGATCCGGCCACATACAACCCGGCCGGTCACCGAGGCAATCCGGCATCTCAAGCAACGATACGGACTCTCGCCACTCTTTCACGTCGTGGAGATGGAGCCATGGTCAAGAATTCCGGAGCGGCGTCACGCCCTCATCGCCTACGAACCCTGAACGAACCGCGTCCGATCCAGGTCGAGACGCTTGACGACCGGCCCGTTGCCCTGATCGAGAAGGAGGTGCGTCACCGCATCACCCAAATCCAGGACACCTGGATCATCCAGGATGAATGGTGGCGACAAGAGCTCTTCCGTCAGTACTACGAGTTGCTGCTCGACAACGACACTCGCCGCACCGTCTTCCACGATCGCATCGCTGACCGCTGGTACGAGCAGGCGTATTGAGGGAATCGGCCTTCGGGTTATCCATCACCATGCATGCACAACGGCAATACGGCACCCTCGGCACCATCCGGATTCTCTCGATATCATCCCGTCGGCCCGAGTCACGAGTGACGTGGTGTCGAGGAATGACAGGGTTGACGCGGCCTCAGGAAACCGGCGTTCCGTGTTCGTCGAGGTATTGCAGCAAATAGTCGTAATCCTCGATGCACATGACGGCGAGGACATCGCCCTCGTGAATATCGTCAAATGCCGCCAGGCAGGCTTCGCGCTCGGATGGCGCCTCATCATCGGTGACGTTGCGCCCCGCCTCGGCGACGCCCTCTCGCATCAACGACGGCATTTCGCCCGGATTCCGGCCTCGCAGGTATCGCGTCGAATCCTTGCGAATCACCCGGTCAGCCTGCTCCGCCGCCACACGCCCCAACGCGCGGAAGACGCTGTCCTCCCGGTCGCCGGCAGTGCCGATAATCGTCACGAGTTGGCCATCCCCGCTCACCCACTGCCGTCCGAACTCCAGCAATCGCTCGAGTCCGGCTTCGTTATGAGCGAAATCGATGACGACGGTACCGCCATTGAGCCCGTACACATTGAGCCGTCCATGGTTGTCCCTGGAGGAGCTCTGGAACGCGGCCAGCCCGAATTGCACCTGATCGATATCCAGGCCGAGCGCAACGCACGCTGCAGCGGCACACAGGGCGTTTTCGACCATATGAGGGGCGCGTCCACCAAACGTGATGGGAATCTCGCCAAGCGATGTCAGGACATCGATCTCGCCATCATGCCGCCACTGGATTTGACCATCGTCAACGGTCAGCGCCCAGCCACCATCGGCGACATGCTCGCGAACCGCATCCGACATGGGACGCCGGGTGACGAGGAACGGCCGCGCCTCGATCTGGTCGCGCATGGCCAGCACGCGCGGATCGTCCGCGTTCAGTACCGCGAACCCCTGCCGGCGGGTCGACCTGGGGACCAGGCTTTTCACCTCGGCCAATCCCTCGATCGTCAGGATGCCGTGAAGCCCCAGGTGATCCGCGCTGACATTCGTGACGACGCTGACTTCGCTGCATTCGAAGCCCAGACCACGGAGCAGCATCCCGCCGCGCGCTGTCTCCAGAACCGCCACATCGACCCGATCATCCTCCAGCACCCGATGCGCCCCGGCTGGACCGGAATAGTCGCCTTCCAGCACCTTTTCGGTCCCGATAAAGACGCCGACCGATGAGGTGAGCCCGACCGTTTTCCCCGACTGGCGCAGGATGGAAGCGATCAGCCGCGAGGTTGTGGTTTTCCCGTTCGTACCCGTAATCGCGACGATGGGGATATGTCCTTCGCAATCAGCAACCATCTCCGGGGCATCGTCATCTTCCGGCGAACTGGCGAGAATGCTCTTTAACTCGACGATCCCGGATTCGGGATTCGAGTCTTCGCCGAGCACGATCCGCAAGGCAAGCTTCCCAAGGGCCATTGCGAACCGCCGATGCGACCAGGTGAACGCGACGGCGTAATGATGGCGCTCCTCCAGCGGGCGGGACACGGTTTCCGGACGGGGCAGGTCACACCGATCGTGCAGCACATGCACGATCTCGATCAGGAGCGACATCACCCGCTCCGGGGTGGCAGGCGGCATCCCTTCATCTCGCGCCGGCACACCAGCAGCAAGGGCCTCCGCCAGGGCACTCACGCGAAACGCGCCATCCTGCGCTGCGAACTCCAGCTTGATCGCCGGTTTCCGCAGGAAGAGATTCGGTCCGTCGAGATCCCGTACCTCGCAGATGTTCATCAGAGCCTCTCCGGATCCATTCCCCGTCGCGAAACGGGTGTCAGACGATCAATCCAATGAGAACGACAAGTGCGTTATACACCGCATGCGTAATGATCGCAGCGCTGGTGCTGACGTGTTTGCGAATGAGCCCCAACATGATGCCCATCATGAACAAACCGGCAACCACCCAGGTCAGCTCGTATTGCGTGTGCAACAACGTCCAGAGGATGGCGGAGATGACGATACCGAAGCGAGGCTGGATCGCGCCGCGGAACAACACCTCCTCGCCGATTCCCGTCGTCAACCCGAGCAGGATCGCGCCGGCCGGGTTATCGATGCCGCTGGTCATGTTGTCGAGCGTCTCGGAAAGCTTCTCCACGACATCTGGTTGGAAGACCGACGTAAGCAGCGACCCGATCATCGAGAACACGAACGCCGGGATCACCGCCGCAAGACCGATACTGATGTCCCGCATGGTCGGCATACGGAGCCCGAGCCGCTTCGTGGCTTCCTCTCCAGTCCGATAGTTCCGGTAACCGACGGCGACGTAGGCAAACCCGACGAACGCGAGGAAGTTGACCACCAGCGAGGTGACCGCCTCACCGCTGGTCATCTCCGGCACGTCGACGTCGTTGCTCGTTGCGGTGAACAGGGAGTAGAGCAAAAAGGCGATCGCCGCCAACGCCAGCGCGAGACCGGAGAAATCGATGGGAGAAGTGGCATCCATCGGCGTCACGGTCGCCAGGCCAGCGCGGAACTGCTTCAGGAGCGGCAGGGCCAATCCCAGACCGAGACCGAGAGCCAGCCAGCCGCCGGACTTCCCGTTCACCAGCAGGGCCGCCCCGGCCACAGTCAGCAATCCACCTGGAATACCAAAGAGCAGGTAAAGCCCCATATTCGCGGCCTTGTCGCCCAGCTCAGCCCGCTTCGCCCAGTTCATCAACCCGTAGGCAGCGGCAAGAATACCCATCAGGACGATGACTTCGAGAATGATGCTTAACATGAAAGGCCGTTTGTCCTCATCACGAGCTCGCCACAGGCGCGACGAATCGATCCCCGGTGCGCGCCGGGCGTCTGTTGGCCGAAGTATACCGGTCGGCAGTGCTAGACTTTCCGGACACGCTGCATGGTTGCTATGATCGCGTTGTGCCATCTCCCACCATGCCGAACCCCACATCGCAGGAGCCCCAACCAGGTGAGTAGTGGACCGCAGGACAACACGGGAAAGGCGCGCACGCGGCAACGCCGCGGCGGGCTGGGACGCGGGCTGGAATCGTTGATCCCGACCACCAGCCCGGCTCCTGCAACCCCTGCGGACACCCCCACCACGGCGGGCGTGCCGCTCGATGTCCCGATCGAGGCGATCTCACCCAATCCCTGGCAGCCACGCACGTCGATGGATTCGCACGAGCTGGAAGAGCTGGCCCAGTCGATCCGGACCCATGGCGTAATGCAACCTCTGGTCGTGACTTCGTCCGACGAGGACGGCAAGTACACCCTGATCGCCGGAGAACGTCGCCTGCGCGCCTCCGGGATCGCCGGGCTCAAGACAGTGCCGATCGTGATCAAGGATGTCACGCCGCAGGCGATGCTGGAGCTGGCGATCATCGAGAACGTCGTTCGCGCAGACCTGAGCCCACTGGAGGAAGCACGCGCCTACCGGCAACTGATCCAGGACTTCGGTCTGACGCAGGCCGATGTCGCGGAACGCGTTGGCCGCTCCCGGGTCAGCATCACGAACACGCTACGTCTGCTGAATGCACCGGAGCGGGTCCAGGCCGCCCTGGCCGAAGGCCGTATCACCGAGGGACATACCCGCGCCCTCCTGGGGCTTCAATCCGCCACCGACCAGATTGCCGTTCTCGAAATCGTGATCGACAAGGGATTGAGCGTTCGGCAAACCGAGGACCTGGTTCGCCGGTGGCTTTCGGGTCAACCGGCCCGCAGGACAGCGCCGGACGGTCCAAGCGAGGAAGAGCTCCGGCTCGAATCCCGACTGCGGGATGCGCTCGGCACCAAGGTGGCGGTGAAACGGGGCCCGACGGGAAACGGTGGCACGATCACCATCCAGTACTACTCGGACGAGCAGTTGCAGGCGCTCTACGACCGTTTGGCCGGCGAGGAGTTCTGGTAGGGACGCCGAGAGTCACTTCGGTACGATCCGCTGCACTACCCACGTTCGCGAACTGGCGACGACATCGAGCATGCGATGCACTTCGTGGGCCGTATCACCCTCCCCGATGACGACCCATCCGTCCCAGGCAAGCTCATTCCCGATGGCCTCCTGGACGCACTGCTCGGCCAGCAACGCCGCATCCCGAAGCCCGAGGGGCTTTGCAATCACCTCATCCCGCAGCGTTTCGATGTCCCGGCCGGTATCGAGCACGACGGTGAGGCGCTGCGGCTCTCCGTCTCTCGCAGTGATGAAACCGTCCAGCCGCCCGATCTGGACCGTCGTTGGCGTGCCCGAATCCGATTCAGTCACGTTGTCGCACCTGCCTGACTCGTATACTCTCTGATATCCGGTCGAGACGAAGACGTTTCTACCAGCGAACCCACACTCTTGAAACAGGAAGACCCTACTATGGCCTCACGCGACGATATTGCCAAGTCCCTTTCCGAACTCCAGACCCGTCTCGATTCGCTCCGGGGGCGTCTTTGACCTCGCCAACGACGAGCGCGAGATCGAGGACCTCGAACGCCGGAGCGCAGCACCGGAGTATTGGGACGATCCCGACACCGCGCAGAAGGAAATGCGTCGCCTCGGCGAGCTGAAATCCCGCATCGACGACTGGACATCCGCCGAATCATCGGCAGCAGACATGCTCGACCTGCTTGAGATGACCGACGACGATCCGGACCTGGTCGCGGAGATCGAGGCCGAGCGTGATGCGCTGCTTGCCAAGGTCGATCACCTCGAACTCCAGTCAGCGCTGGACGGCCCTTACGACAAGGAAGACGCGATTCTCATCATTCACTCCGGCGAAGGTGGCGTGGACGCGCAGGACTGGGCCGAGATGCTCTCCCGCATGTATCTGCGGTGGGCCGACAAAAACGGATTCAAGGCCGAACTGCTGGATACCACCGAGGGCGAAGAGGCAGGAATCAAGAACGCGACGATCGAGATTCGTGGTGCGAATGCCTACGGGATGCTGAAGGGCGAGGGCGGCGGACACCGGTTGGTGCGGCTGTCACCGTTCGATTCCGCGCATCGTCGGCACACGGCGTTCGCGCTGGTCGAGGTCCTGCCACAGATCGAGAACGACCACGACATCAACCTGAACCCGGACGATGTCCGCGTCGACACCTACCGGGCTTCCGGGGCGGGTGGCCAGCACGTCAACAAGACGAGCTCTGCCGTTCGCCTGACGCACATCCCGACCGGGATCGTCGTGACTTGTCAGAACGAGCGTAGCCAGATCCAGAACCGCGAATCGGCGTTCAAGATCCTGCGTTCGCGCTTGCTGGAAAAGAAGATCGAAGAGGAACAGGCCGAGCGAAAAGAGCTCAAGGGGGATGTCAAGGCAGCCGGGTTCGGCAGCCGAATTCGCTCCTATGTGCTTCACCCCTACACGCAAGTGACCGATCACCGGACCGGCGTTTCCGTCGGCGATGCGAATGCGGTGCTCAACGGCGAGCTCAACCCCTTCATCGAAGGGTGGCTCCAGCACCTGATCACACCAGTTGAGGTCGCGAGCTGATGCGACGGTTCTGGCAGTCACGATCCGTCAGAATGCTGTGCTGCCTGCTCCTCGCGTTGCACGTCGTCGTCTCCGTCTCGGCCGAACCGGCAGGCCCGGTCTCGGTCGAGACGCGCACCACCCCATCATTTCCGACCGGCATCACATTCGAGGCGACGATCCCGGTCGACAATGACACGACCATCGCTGCAGCATCGCTGTACTACCGGGTTGCGGATGATCCGACACTCAACCAGGCGCCCGTCTCTCCAACGGAGATTTCGGATTCTGGAGACTATGTCACGGTCTCACGCTTCGTGGATCTCCAAACGGCCTTCGTGCCGCCTGGAGTCGCGCTGGCGTTCTTCTGGGAACTGACCTCTACTGACGCCACAACGATCGTGACCGCGTCAGAATCGACGCCTTGGATCGATTCCCGGTTCAACTGGGAAGTCTCGCAGTCCGATCAAATCTCGCTCCACACGTACGGGATGTCGGACGATTTCGTGGGATGGATGCTCGATCAGGCACAGGCCACGCTCGATGATCTGGAGTCCCGCTACGATCTGGAAGGCGTCGGCACGATCGAGATCTGGGTCTACCCGAATTCGGGCGACTTCGCGGGTACCCGGCAAGCGAATACCCGCGAGTCGATCGCCGGCATTTCCTACCCTGGCTCATCCCTGATTCTCGCCATCGTCCCGGACGGGAACGAGCGCGAATTCGGACGCGTGATCCCGCACGAGATCAGCCATCAAGCGCTGTATCACACGACGAACAATCCGTTTGCGCCTCCCCCGCTCTGGTTCGACGAAGGACTGGCCACGCACTACCAGATCGGTGGCACGGACCATTATCCGGCGATGGTCTGGCGGGCCGCGCAGGAGAACACCCTGTTCGACATTGCATCGCTCAACGCGAGCTTCCCCTTCCAGCCAGCGCAGGCGACGCTCGCATACGCCTCAAGCTGGAGCATGGTGGGCTATATCGAGACGACCTACGGAGCCGATGGAATCGCCCGGGTCATTGCCGCCTTCGGTGAGGGGTTACCGGTCGACGACGCGATCAACGAGGCGCTGGGCGTGTCGCTCGAACAACTCAACGCCGATTGGCACACGTGGGTGCTGGCGCAGGGCGATCCGGGGACTGACTCGCGGCCATTGCAACATCCGGCAGTTCCGGATGATCCACCTAGTGAGAGAAGCCACTGCCAGCAGGCAGAATAGAAACCCTCCAGGCGTTTGACAGTGCTTCACACGGGGATCCTCGACAAACTCGGGGTGAAGAAGTGAGTGGATAGCACCGGGGCCGGAGTGCTTTTTGTACCACGTATTTCACAGCTCGCCTTCTCAGAAGCACGCCCAGCACACCACCATCCTTCGTCATCCTGACCAGAGCCTATCCAGAGAAAGCGGCAGCGCCCTCCGGACGGGCTCTTCTCTGCGCCCAGGATGACGCCAGAGACCTGTCATCCCGAGCCCGTGAGATCGCGAAGCGGTCGAACGGCGTCGAGGGATCTTTGTCTCTGGTCACCACGGCGGTTTGGTGGAGCCAGGATCCCTCGACACGTCGCCCCTCGCTCCGCTCGCGGCTCCGGCTCGGGATGACAGGGAAGGAAGACTCGTTTCTTACGCGGTCAGGAGGACGTGGGAAATAGTGGCGAACTCACGCGGTCCGGATGACGGTGGACGGCCGGGAGGCGATCACGGTCGTGGGATGACGACGAGTGAAAGGGATGCCGGACGTTTGGCCGATTCGATTTGGTGAAAATGCGGGGAGCGATTGGACGGCCGGATTGGGCGACAGTGCGCTTCGCACGGGGATTCCCACGGTCGGGGCGCTGCCGCTCCCTCTGGACAGGCTCTTCGCATTCGCTCAGGATGACGTGTTTGAGTACGCGGAGATGGCCTCAGGACACAGAAAGAGGCGGCCTCGGAGTGATCGAGGGAAGGTCACCGGGCACTGTGGCCCGGTGCTACCAGATTTGACCATGCGCTCATCACTGCCCCTCTCGCGTTTGCTAGACTCCAGAGGTTGAATCTCCGTCGGATTGCCAGAGGAGGCTCCGTTTTCCATGTACTGGTTCGAACGTCACGTCCTCGTCTGCACCGGAAGCCACTGCCTCCAGAAAGGCACGAACCCTGTGCTCAACCGGCTTCGCTTCGAGCTCATGCGGCGCAAGCTGAATGTCACCATCCACCTGAATACCTGCGGCAGCATCGATCTCTGCGACATCGGGCCGAACATGGTCGTCTATCCGGACAACATCGTCTACAGCAACATCCAGGAAAGCGACATTCCCGACATTCTCGCGTTTTTCCAGGGAGGACCGGTCGTCGAACGCCTCCTCACCGGGCCGGATTCGCCAGCCGAGAAACAACGCCAGGGTTTCTACGCCGCGTTGCAGGATGGTGGGAACAGCATGAACGAACAGGATATCCTGGCACTGGTGGAAGCACATGGTCAGGCGGAAAGCTGGATCGCCGAGCAAATGCGACGCGGTTTTATGGCGAAGAAACCTGACAAGGAAACCGGCGAGGAACGGTACTCGATGACATCGAAGGCCGCAAACCGGTATCGTCTTCTGTAAGGCGCTCAACCTCTTATCCGCCGGTCGAGGCGAATTCCCCTATAATCCCGTCATCCCGCCGGGTTCTCCCGGAACGGGCCATTCGCTGATGCAACAGGAGTCAACCACCAGGCGTGAGTACACCAGACGACCAAAGGCCAGATGAACAATCCGGGCCGACACCGGTCCAGATCGACCACACCGATGAAACCTCGCGGTTCCGCCTGCGCCTGACACCGGAGCTGGCGATCCGGTTGGTGATCGCCGCCGGGCTGGTCGTCCTGTCCCTGTTCATGAACCGGTCGTTCCTCGCCTGGGGCCTGATCGCAGTGCTCGCCGTGATCTTCGTCCCCACGGGCCGAGCCCGCTCATTCATCACCGCTATCGTGCCGTATGCGACGGTCTGGTTCGTCTTCACCTTTCTCCGATCCCTGGCGGACGAAACCATCATCGCAAAGACGTTGAATACAAAGGTGGCGCAATTCGAGCGGTGGTTGTTCGGCGGGGAATTGCCCTCGATCCGGCTCCAGGCAGAATTTTACGATCCCGACCACCTGCACATATGGGACTACTACTTCACCTTCGTGCACTGGTCCTACTTCATCATCCCGCACATGGTCGTCATGTGGCTCTGGTGGAAGCACAAGCGCGATTTCCAACACTATCTCGCCGCACTCACGATCCTGCTGACGTTAGGATTGCTGATTTATTTCATCATCCCGTCGAACCCGCCCTGGATGGCGCCGGAATCGATCGACTCGCCGGGCGCACCCGTGGTTCTCCGCATTATGGAGCCGATCGCGAAGCAACTCGGTGGCGGGTTATACCAGGCCGGATACAAGATCGTCGGCGAATCGAACCCCATCGCGGCGATGCCATCGATCCACTTTGCTGTCACGTTCCTTCTGGTTTGGGCAGCCCGTGGACGCGGCAAATTCTGGGAGATCGCCTCGATCTTCTATGCGATTTCGATGGGATTGGCGCTGGTCTATATGGGCGAGCACTATGTGATCGATGTTTTCGTCGGCGGATTGGTGACGAGTTACAGCTGGCTCGTCACCGGAGAGTGGCTGCGTCAGCATCGCCAAATGGCGGAGCCGGCAAGGTTTGGATCGCCCGGCGAGGTTTCGGAGCCCAGCGACGGGCAGGAAACACTCGTTGAACACCATCCCACCGCCGAGGGCGCGCCGACGTAATCAGCGCGCGCCTTCCGTGCCTCTATCCTGGCGGATCATGTCGCGCAGCCATTTCGCAAAGACCGGATTGAGACGATCGTAGTACGTCGTCATCTCCATCAGGTCCAGCATCGAGCGTCGGCGTAAGCCTTCGCGAATATCGGCGCGGAGAACGTCGTCCGCCACGACGACACCATCGAACCAGGCATCGAGGACGCGGCTCCAGCAGGCGCTGAACCGGGCGATGATTGCCTGAAGCTGGATTTGGGACATCCCGGCTATCTCCGCCGGGGGCCAATCACCCAGACGCGGCGGAGGCCAACTCCCCGGCTCGTCGGGATCGAAGCCGGGGAACTCCCCGACCCCGACCAGCGTCGCATCGTCACGATGGATCGCGACCTGACGTGGTGGCGCGTACAGCCCCGGATGCCCCTCATCGTCCACCGCAAGCACGGGCAACGGCACCGACACCGCATTCGCGTACGAGGGGGACGGCACCGGAAAACGCGGCAGGCTGCCGGGGTGATGTGGCGGATTCGACTCCGCAAACTCGCCGGCACGGTGCATCAGCTCTTCCATCTCGCCGGTCCGGTCGCGGCCCTCTCCGGTCAGCGATTCATCGGGGGCCGCTTCTGCGAATGAGACAGAAACCCGCTCCCCCGAATCGCGAACGACCTCCAGCACTTCGAGGCGATCGCCAGCTGGCGTCGCCTGCCAGGTCTGGGATTCCACCCGCCACATATCCTGGGGGCCAAATGTCGCGATCAGCCACGCCTCCTGCTCGATATCGGAGTCGATGTACACGACGTTCGACCCGGGCGTCTTGTCCCCGTTGCTCATGCCTGCTCCTCGCTCATTTCCGGCTGCTGGATCGCCCGATTCTGTTCGCACAGTGTCACCAGGTAGTCGAGATCGGCCTGGAAACGCTCCGGCGTCGGGATATCGTTTCGTCCCTTCATAGGACGCGCCAGCCGTATGTGGCCGGCGTCCGGATCGTATTCCAGCTGCAGCCAGTCCCGCTCGTCAATATGGAGCGACTCAAGCTCCGGAAGCGCCAGCCGCGTGAGATGCGAGCGGAGCCCGGGCTGGTCCGAGATGAACTCGATCTCCGCCTCCGGATGATTCTTTCGCGGTCGGGAATAGACGAAATTCCAACCGGTACCGCCCGCGGCATCGATCATGTCGATCTGGAACACCCGGACCGTGCCCGCAGCGGCATTCGCCATTCGCGCCATCACCAGATTGCCGCGCCAGGCACCCTTGATGTCGGCTTCATCGACATCGGCCTGTCCATCAATCAATTCAGCCAGGGGAACCAGCGCACGTTCGAGATCGGCTTTGGCCCTCCGCGTGAAATACACCGCGAGGTACGATGTCCCGACCAAGGCGATGAGGACGATTCCGCACATGGCGAGACCGGTCAGTACGTATGGATTCACGTCGCTCCCGTTCCTGAGTGTCGAACCTTTTTGGCCAATGATTTCCTGGCCGGTCTCATTCTACGAGATACGCGCGGCGACGCCGGGAAATCCTTCCGGATCTGCTCGATCGTGATACCATCCTCAATGTCCGGTGCCACTGGGCACCACCCGGCTTTCACCTTCCAAAATCATCGTGAGGGAACGTTCCATGGCGGTTGAGCCACTGATCTATGAACTCAGCAAACCCGGACGCCGCGCCGTCCGTTTCCCCGAATCCGACGTGCCAGAGACCGATCTGCCGCAGGAAATGACGCGTGAGGCGTTGAACTGGCCCGAGGTCAGCGAGATCGATGTGATCCGCCACTTCACCCGGCTCAGCCAGAAGAATCACGCCATCGACATCAACATGTACCCGCTCGGCTCATGCACAATGAAGTACAACCCGAAGATTAACGAGGAGGTCGCGCGCTATCCAGGCTTCGCGCGTCTGCATCCTTCCCAGCCGGAATCGACCGTACAGGGCGCGCTCGAGCTGATGTACGAGCTGCAGCAGATACTCGCCGAGATCTCCGGGTTCAAGGCGGTAACACTGCAGCCAGCGGCCGGCGCCCACGGCGAGCTGACGGGCTGCCTGATGATCGACGCCTACCACAACGAGCGGGGCGACACAGGCCGCAAGAAGATGCTGATCCCCGACTCCGCACACGGCACGAACCCGGCGACCGCGCGGATGGCCGGCTTCACCGTGGTGACGATCCCGTCCGACGAGCGCGGCAACTGCGACCTCGCGAAGGTGAAGGAACTGGTCGGACCGGACACCGCCGGTATCATGATCACGAACCCGAACACGCTCGGGCTCTGGGATGAGCACATCCACGAGATCATCAATGTCGTCCACGAAGCAGGCGGGCTCGTGTATAACGACGGCGCGAACTTCAACGCGATCCTCGGCATCGCCCGACCGGGCGATCTCGGCGTCGATATCATGCATTACAACCTGCACAAGACCTTCTCCACACCGCACGGAGGCGGCGGACCGGGCTCCGGACCGGTCGGCGTCCGCGCCGGGCTCGAAGACTATCTGCCGGGTCCGCAGCTGTACAAGGAAGGCGACGGCGAGGAGGCAACCTATCACTGGTCCAATCCGCCGAAGAGCATCGGGCGGTTGCACAGCTTCCACGGCAATTTCGGCATGCATGTACGCGCATACACATACATTCGCATGCACGGCGCCGAGGGCCTTCGCCAGATTAGCAACGACGCCGTACTGAACGCAAACTACCTGCTGGCCCGCCTGAAGGATCGGTACGACGTTCACTACGATCGCCCATGCATGCACGAGTTCGTCCTGAACGGTACCCGGCAGAAGAAGCAGGGCGTGCGCACGCTGGATATCGCCAAGCGGATGCTGGACTTCGGCATCCACCCGCCGACAACATACTTCCCGTTGATCGTGCCGGAAGCGCTGATGGTCGAGCCGACGGAGACCGAATCCAAGGAATCCGTCGACAACCTGGCCGACGTCATGCTGCAAATCGCGGACGAAGCGGAGCACAATCCGGAGTTCGTGACTTCCGCGCCACACACGACGGAATACAAGCGCCTCGACGAAGTCGGCGCCAACCGCGCGCTGAACCTCCGCTGGCTGCCGGAAGCGACCAAGGAAGCCGTCGCCGCCGATTAACGCAGATTGATGCTGTAGGGGTCGGACTCTTATGTCCGGCCCCTACAGCGGAATACTGGGATGCCTTAAGAGCCTCCCTGATGTGACACGTCTGGGCGCGATCAATCATCCTGGGATTCTCAGTACCACGCTTACAACATGAGAGAGGCCGCGACACATATGGTCGCGGCCTCTCTCATGTTACTCTCAGGACTTCCTGTTCCTCGCGTTGACTATGCCCCACCGCGTTCCCGCGTGCGAAGCATCAGCACCGCCCCAGCAAGGACCGGAACCCCGGCCGTCACCATCAACGCGAACGACATGGGGCCGCCTGATTCAGGCTGGGCACCAGACCCCGTGTTCGGAAGCTTGGCGACCGCTGGCGTCCCCTTGTCATCCGGATTCGCGGGTGTCGTCCCTGTCGAGGTCGGTGTCGGAGCGACATCCGTCGACGTTGGCGTCGGGGTAGGTCCAGGGAATGTCGGCGTCGGGGTCGGCACCTCAGTGGAAGTGTCAATCACCTTGACGCCCATTTCCATCGAATCCGTGGTACTCTGGGCAGCCACGCTTCCCGCTGTGAATACGAACAACAGGAGACCGAGGACTGCTGCGATCTTCATTATGGCACCTCCAGCGTTGCGATATTGTCCACGCTCAAGATCATGGTTGTTGCGTCGGATCCCCCCGCCACAGACTCCACCATCAGTGAGAATGTGTATGTTCCGGATTCAAAGCCTGTCAGCGGAATATATCTTTGCTGGAAGGTCGTCTCTCCTTGGGAGATTGGGGCACCCTCCGACAAAACGAAATCCTCTACCAACTCGTCGTCACGATACACACCCAGCGTTACCTTGGGCGATCGGATTGTGTCTCCGGAATTGGAAATCGTCACCGCCACATTCGCGAACTGAATTGGATCCGCATTTGGCGTTATTTCCGCTGATTCGAATTTAACCGGATTGGACAATGCCCCAGCGTCCGGCATTTCCACTGGCACGTTCTTGAGGCTTCCGAGGTCTTTGGATTCTTCATCCACAAACCCCAAATCAAGCGAGTATTCACCTGGAGGAAAAACCGTCTTCAGGCGAACCTCAAGCGTCGTCGCGAAACCGCCATACAACCAGCTCGTGTATAACGTCTCTGTGGCAAGCGTGGTACCCGTATTATCTTTCAAGGTCAAGGTACCTTCGCCGCGGGTCCTTACGTTACCAGTATTCTGGACTGGAATAACGATCATCGGACCGCGAGCCCGCAACTCCACCACCGGCTCTCCGAATGACAACTTCGCCTCCGTCGGGCCAGGGACGATCACATAAACGGCCAGGACCTTCCGTAACCGCTGCTTGATATTTGAGCTGCCCTGAACATCAAACGCATCAACGGTCTCCACTGCGACAGCATTCACATATTCGCCTGGCGGAGTATTGTCGGGAACATCAATTGAAAAAGAAACTTCCTGAGATTGTCCCGGGTCGACCACTTGCGTCACAGGCTCAAAACTCATCCATGCTGACGCGCCGGTCAATTCCGCACCCTCAGGAGAGAGGAGAAGTCCTCCGTTTGGGGCGACACCAACGGAGCTACTGTAAGAATGGAGGTTGATCGGCTGGGTACCAGGGTTCTCGAGAACCATCGTCAACGTTTTACTCTCACCTGGTGCCATTTCAACCGAGAAGCGCTCCCCATCTTCACCGTCTTTGGGACGAGCGACGAACAGAATCTCATTATCCGGGTCAGTCGACCCTTGCTCCTGCGCCAAAACGCCCGGAACCGTTCCCAAGATCATCATCAGTCCCAGTAGGATTGAGACCAATGCGTTTCGCCGCGTACCCATCAATTCTCTCCTGCCGCGGTCTACAAAGTATCGTAGACGATGTGATGGAGACGGCGAGGACGCCATCTCCATCACCCGTGGTCATCTCATTCATTTGAATTTGAAGACAACCCTTCTCGATTACTCGAGAACGAGCTCCACGGTCAGTTCAGCGTCATAGTCGCCCGGCGTCGCCAGGTTCAAGCCATCAAGGTGACCTGTGTAGTATGCCTGGCTGACGAACGGGGCCGGAGCATCCACATCGTCGCCGCCCAGCCACCACGGCAGGCTGAACAGCTTGTAGGTCTCGAAGATTGCGTTGTCGCCATCAGCCGAAACAAAGCTCGACTGCGTGAAATCAGCGTCATTCGCAACAGGATCCTGAATGAGTGCCCACGGCGCATTCACCGTGCCCGCCTCAAGGCTGAAATTCTGGCCAGGGATGACCTGGAACGGTCCGGCAACGAAGTTCGTGATCTGGGCATTCACCTGCCATGGGCCAAGGTAGCAGCCAACATTGACTTCCACCATGATGGCTTCAGGACCTGTCTGAGCCTCGCCCGTCAGCGATGCGACATCGTAGGACATCGACGCATCGCCGGTCACGGTCACCGTGTTAGGCTGCGAGCATGTCACATCAAGGCTCACGGGCAGATCGTTGGTCTGCGCGGAGGCGATTCCAAACGTCATTCCAGAGCAAAGGGCCACGGCGCCAACAAGAGACATAAACTTCTGCGGGGCTTTCATGTTCATCTCCCAACCTCGAATACGTCGAGGTAATGCCTGTCTATATACACCACACACGTTGTACGTTTACGAGACGAATCCTCCTTTCCGATTTCCCTCCTTCCCCTCCCAATCCAGAGGGCAACGTTCGAACACTTCGTTCTGCCGGCATGGCTGCAGTCCATACCCCGGCTCCGTCAATTGGCGAATGTAGGGCTACGGCTCCATCGTCACATCGATTCCCACAGTGGTCTCATACATGCCCTGCGGCACGAATCCCTGCAGGTCGAGCGTCGTAGTCAGCGTAAAGGTGCCGGATGTCGCGGTTTCAGAACGCGAGGGTTGGACAACGAACGTTCCGGCTTCGGGCGATGTCACACTTGCGTCCAGCCCGTCGATCGAGTTGTATTCCATGTTGACCGCCGGAATCGTCACGTCACCGTTGACGAGATCTCCCAGACGGATGGTCATCTGCCAGCCACAACCTTCCGGCGCGCCGGTGTAGGCGAAGGTAAACGTGCCTGTCGAGGTCTGGTCACCGCTCAGCAAGTCGATTGGCGTGAACGATCCAGCGGTGATGGTCACGTCGGGTGCGTCGGGCATGGTCGCCGTGGCGCTCAACGAACGCTGCACGGTTTCCTGCACCTCGGGTTGCGATGCCAGGTCGGCCAGTGCGTTCCCCGCAGCGTCCGTCGGCACGGGTGCTCGGGAGACGGAGGTCATCTGCACGTCGATTGCAGCGGTCAGGTCGGTATCACAGTCCAGGCGTGTGCCGATCAGGACATGCGCGGAATAGAAGCCGCCATCATCCGGGTTGTCATCAGCAAGCGTCACGCTCGACGCACCCTCGGCGTCTTCAGCAAGTTGCTGATCAGTCGCGATCACGCTCCAGCCTTCAGCCAGGGATGCGACGGTCAACTCGACGCCACTCACGTTCTTCGTCTGCCAAGTCACGGCGCAATCCTGGTATGCCCAGTTGGTCGCACCGGCGATCGCGCTCTCGAGCGGCGTGCATTCCAGCACAGGCTCGAAGGGGATCGGCGCCTCGACCGTAGGAGCGACGAGCGTTACTGGAAGCCGGATCTCGCTCTTCGCTGCCTCGACCGAGAAGTCGGATGCGCGGAATTCGATCGTCACGTTATCAGTGCCGAGGACGGCGCTGTCATCAGCGCGGAAGAAGAGTCGAATCTCCCCGGAGGTTGCGTCATATACCGGCAGGTCGATGTCCATACGTGTCTGGTAGGTCTCCGCCTCTCCGGTCAGGCTGTATTCCCAACCAGCGGGTAGCGTGACAATGACGGGCTTCAGCGGGCCGTTCGTGTATTGGCAGCGGTATTCAACAACCTGACCGGCGACAACCGGGAGATCCACCCCTTCGCGCTCGCAGGTCGCCGCAGGGGCGGGAACGGCCGTCGGCATCGCGGTCGGCACTTCAGTCGCCTCGACCGGCGGCGTCTTCGTCGGGGCCTCGATCGTGGCCGGACCGGTCACCGCCCCACCATCGACTCCAGAATCGTCGATTGGCGCAGGCTCATCTGTCGGCTGAGGTTCATCCGTCGGAAGCGGCTCGTCGGTGGGCGCCGGTTCTTCCGAGGGCACAACTTCTTCGACAGGCGGGACCTCCTCGACCACCGGCGGTTCCGCCTGGCTCACGGGTGTGCCCTCTTGTCCAAATGCGATCATTGGCTGGGCCAGGAGACTTGCAACGACCAGCCACGCGAGGAGCATCAATATCCCCCCAAACCGGTCTCGAAGGAGATCTGTGCGCATTGGTTCACTCCCTACCCAAAATCCGAAGAACCACGATTCCCAAAGACGACAGTCTATCGACGTTCGTTCAACCCGTTAGGTGTTCGGTGACAATTCGGCGAATTGCCAAATCACCAGATAATGTCAAGAGGTCTAGGTTCATTTGAAACTATATACGAATAAAACCGTTTCGTCTAGCCATAACCTGCGACTTTATGATGGACAGATCATCATTCGAGCAATTCCAAGACGCATCGGTACGCAGACGCGCGCATGAAGTCTCCTGTCTTATCGCCACAGTTGCCTGTTGATAGTTCAATCGTTTCGATCGTGTTTCCCTATTACGTTACACTTTACCAGAGATGTGCCACTTGTCAACATATCTGGGAGACAACTATGACAATGCCAGTACCGTCTGATTTTGATCATTTTGTACGTACACCAAATATCAGATATATCATATTTTAGATTTATCAATAACGTTTCGCGTAGGAGAATGTGGGGATGCTCGGAGGTCGGATGAGCGCTTCGGACCACGACCAGCCAGCCCACTGCGACATGATGTGCGTCTGTTGCGACGCCAGCGAGGGCAGCCGATCCTCTCCGTTTCGTAAAATGCATGTTATTGGCGATTTCGGTAACAGACGCAACGCAAAAGGCTCCGGTCAATGACCGGAGCCTTTTGTCGCGAAGATGTAGTTCTACAGGGTGTATCAACGAACGACGAAGTTCACCAGTCGCCCGGGAACGACGATCTCCTTGATGATCGTTTTACCGGCGATCTGATCGCGGATCTTCTCGCTCGCCCTGGCCGCCGCCAATTGATCCTCCTGTGACGTTCCGGCATCGATCGTGATCTTGTCACGTACCTTACCGTTCACCTGCACCGGGATCTCGATGGATGCCACCGTAGCCAAGGCGTCGTCGTATGCCGGCCATGACTGCTGATGTACCGAGAATGGGTTGCCGAGTCGCGACCACATCTCTTCCGCCACATAAGGCGTGCTTGGCGCCATCAGCAGGGTCAGGGTCTCCGCCGCGTCGCGGAACGCCCGGGTCTGCCCCACGGGCTGTTCCCGAAGCTTCATCAGTTCATTGGTGAACTCGATTAATCGCGCGACCATCGTATTGAACTGGAAGTCGTCGATATCCTCGGTCACCTGCTTGATCGTCCGATGCGTCAACGATTGCAGGTCGCGAATGGCGTCCTCATCCGCATTACCGTCGAGCTTGCGGGTGCCGACCTCGGAGACGATCTGGAAGGCGCGCCGGATGAATCGCTCCATCCCGGTAATGCCGCGATCGTTCCACGGACCTCCTTGCTCCCAGGGGCCGAGGAACATCAGGTGCAGCCGCAATGCATCGGCGCCATGCTCGGCGACGAGCTCGTCCGGCCCGATCTGGGTACCACGGCTCTTGCTCATCTTCGTGCCTTCGGCCGCGAGGATCATGCCCTGGTTGCGCAGCCGTTTGAACGGCTCGTCCTGCTCCACCATCCCGAGGTCGCGCAGCACCTTGGTGAAGAACCTGGCATACAGCAAATGCAGGATCGCGTGCTCGATACCACCGCAATACAAATCGACCGGCGTCCACTCGGCAACCTTCTCCTTCCGGAAAGGTGCTTCATTGAATTGAGGACTCGTATAACGGAACCAGTACCACGAGGAATCCACGAAGGTGTCCATCGTGTCCGTCTCACGGCGGGCATGTCCGCCGCACGTCGGGCAAGTCGTGTGCAGGAAGCTTTCGTGAGTGACCAGTGGACTCTGACCGGTTGGCTGGAATTCGGCATCCAGCGGCAACTCGACCGGCAATTGGTCTTCCGGCACGGGCACCATGCCACAGTCGTCGCAATAGACGATCGGGATCGGCGTCCCCCAGTAGCGTTGGCGGGAGATAAGCCAGTCGCGCAACCGCCACGAGACCTCGGCCTGGCCACGCCCCTGCTCGTCCAGCCAGGCGATCATCGAGTCGACGCTTTCCGGCACCGGCATCCCGTCGAATTGCCCGGAGTTCACCATCGTGCCGGGACCGACGTAGGGCGCCACCATCGTCGCAGCGTCCAGGGGCGCCTGATCGGCGGGTTGGATCACGACGCGGATCGGCAGGTCGAACGCCTTCGCAAAGGCAAAATCGCGCTCGTCATGTGCCGGCACCGCCATGATCGCACCAGTCCCGTACGACATCAGGACGTAATCCGCGACCCAGACAGGAATCCGCTCGTCATTGACCGGGTTGATCGCGTAGCCGCCGGTAAACACACCGGTCTTCCTCTTCGCCTCATCGGTCGACTGGCGCTCGATGTCGGTCTTGTCCTTCGCCTGTTGGACATAGGCCCGAACGGTCTCACGTTGCTCGTCGGTGGTGATCTCCTCCACCAGCGGATGCTCCGGCGCGATCACCATGAACGTCGCCCCGAACACCGTGTCCGGCCGGGTCGTGAACACATCCAGCGTATCGCCGGTTTCCAGCCGGAACTGCAATCGCGCGCCTTCGGACCTCCCGATCCAGTTACGCTGCATGGTCTTCACACGCTCGGGCCAATCCAGGCCGTCGATATCGTCCAGCAACTCCTGCGCGTAATCGGTGATCTTGAAATACCACTGCTCCAGATCGCGCTTGTGGACCTCGGCACCACAACGCTCGCAGATGTTGCCATCAAGCACCTGCTCGTTGGCCAGCACCGTCTGGTCGTTCGGACACCACCACACGGAACCACCAGCCTTGTAGGCCAGACCCCGCTCCAGCATCTGCAGGAAGATCCACTGGTTCCAGTGGTAGTACTCCGGATCGCAGGTGACAACCTTGCGCGACCAATCGATCATCGCGCCCATCAGGTCGTACTGATGCTCCATCTTCGCGATGTTGTCGTACGTCCACGAGGCAGGATGGATATTGTTGCGGATCGCTGCGTTTTCGGCCGGCAACCCGAAAGCGTCGAAGCCCATCGGGAACAGGACGTTGTAGCCACGCATCCGCTGCAACCGGGCGAAGACATCCGGAATGGCGAAGGCATACCAGTGGCCGACATGCAGCACCCCGGACGGATACGGATACATCGTCAGCGAGAACCATTTCTGCTTGTCGCTACGGTCGTCCACCTGATAGATCGCCTTGTCCCTCCACGCACGTCGCCATTTCGGCTCGATCTCGGAGAAATCGTAGCGATGGGCATCAGACTCGTGCATCGCGGACGATTCGGTTCCGGGTGTCTGTGTCATGAACATATCCTCTCAAACAAACGCGTCGCGGTATGGGCGGCGAACCGCGGCCATTCTTCCCCGTTTCGAAATTCCCGGTCCGTACTTAAAAAGAAAAGCGCCCTCATCCCCTCAGGGACGAAGGCGCTCGTGCGCTTCCGCGGTACCACCCTGCTTGACCAGGTCGTGGTCTTCGTGATCCGGAAACCAATGGGTGGAGCCGAGGGGACTCGAACCCCTGACCCCCACACTGCCAGTGTGGTGCTCTCCCAGCTGAGCTACGGCCCCATGTGGCTGGATCGACGAACCATGGACTGGTCCGCTTCATGCCCGATATCGGTGGCTACCGGCGCGGACTACTGATTCACCCACGCTGCTCCCGGACGAGTTCGGCTGCTTGCGATGCCTCGCACCTTCCGGCATCTCTCTGCACGCGCGGCCTACTACTTCCGTTCATCGCTTGGCCGTTCTGGCCAGTCTCAATGATCCGGACGGGTCCCCGTTCGGACGAATGGGAGTATAGATGCGCGACCGCACCGGTGTCAATCCGCATCCTCCGGAAGATGGCATTGCGATTGCACCTCCGGCGTCATGGTCTCGCGAATAGAGCGGTCCATCCAATGTCAGCCCGAAAACACGGTCACAGGAGCAGCTCGTGAGCAAGAAAGAAGACTCCACCAAGGCGACCAATTTGACAGATGAGGACCGCGACTTCATTGAAAGCCACAATGACCTCTCCGATTCCACGATACGCGCGAAGTGGATCCACTCTCCCGAGGAACACGCCGATCACGACGGTCAGATGCTCGCAACCCGAAGTCACGAGGTCATCGAACACTGGACAGAGTCGACAAACCGGGACGGTCATCCGGCGACCGTGCCGGGAACCGAGCATGGCGACCGGCCAAGCGTGCTGCGAATCGCCTTCGGCCAGGGCGAGGGCGGCGATCTTGAAGAAATCAGTTGGGACGACTGGTTCTGCTCGTTCGACAATCGTGATCTGGTATTCGTGTATCAGGACCGCAAGCGCGACGACAGCCCCAGCACCTTCTTCCGGCTTGACAATCCCGAACGAGAAGACGGATAAGACACGCAGTGAGACTGCAAACGACAGGCAAGGAGACACCGTGCCAGAAAACGCCCGCAATGCAACCGATCGGGAGCTGACGAGTCACGTCGAGTGCATCATCGAACGGTTCGACGAGATGAGCGCCACGCGGGACACCGCCATCAACCGGGGTCGGCAGTTGATTCGCCTCTCCGCGAACGCGATCCGCGCCCTGCATCGCGGAGAGGACGCCTCGTCCCTTCTGGACGATGCCCGGATGTTGATGCAGGACCTCGCGAATGACACGCGCCGCTACCCGAACGTCTATTGGGCGGGCTACGTCCAGGATGCGATGAAGGAATACGCGGAAGCCGAGATCACGGCAGCCCTGATCGAGGGCGAATCAATCCCGGCGCCGGACGCGCTGCTGGTCGAAGACGCCGCCTGGTTGAACGGCCTGGCCGAAGCCGCCAGCGAGCTCCGGCGCGATGTCCTCGACGCCTTGCGGCAGGACGATCCGGGGCGGGCCGAGGGGCTGCTGGACACGATGGATTCCGTCTATGGAGTGTTGGTGACGGTCGATTTTCCGGACGCCGTCACCGGAGGGTTACGTCGCACGACGGATCAGTTCCGCGGCGTACTGGAACGTACGCGCGGCGACGTGACGCTCTCGCTTCGCCAAAGCCGGCTGGAACACGCCATCCGCGAAGCCGAAGGGCGCATGCGTAACGACACCGCATCGTAGATGAAATGCCCGCGTGGCATTTACCTGCGCGGTTCGGCAACAACCGATCATGCAGACTCGTTCTGTCGGCTACGGATGCAGGTCAACCGGGGTGCCGGCCTCGTATCCGTGTTCGGCCATCCAGCCAGCGGGAACCTCCAGCACGTAGGAGACAGGTCCCGGCGAGGCAAAGACCTCACGGGCTGAATCCGCCGTTCCCGGCGGGTCCGGACATGCATCTTGCGCGGCACCCGCGATCTGGTTGTCCTCGATCCAGATGATATCGAGGCAGAATCGCATGCCCTTCATCCAGAATGTCCGGGGACGCGCGTCCGATCCAACGAAGAGCATCCCGGTCCCCGGCTCCAGACCGTTCCGGTATCCAAGACCCAGCGTCTGCTCCGCCGGGGTAATCGCCAGATCGACGGTCAAGGGCGTATCACCGACAATGATCTGTGCCGTCCGCCGTCCGCCGGGAAGCTCCCGTCGCCACGGTGGCAGCGTCACGTCCTCACCCGCCCCCTGGGCCACGACCACCAACGGTGCGGAGACGATCAGCACCATCATGAAGACGGTGACGATCCACTTTGTCGTTCGCATACCGTGTCCCCCTACTCGCCCAACAACTCTCCGATGCGCTGCATGACGCGAATCATCTCCGATACATCCTCGACCACAATATCGGAGTTCGCGATCACGTCCGGATGCACGTCCGGAGAGCGCACACCCACGGCCACCGTGCGGACGCCATCGTCGCGAAGCTGGTGGAGCGCCCGGAATCCGTCTACATCCGTCACATCATCGCCGAAGAAGACGGCTCCCCGCAGATGCCGTGTCAGGACGATCTGCTCCAGTGCCGTCCCCTTGCTCACGATCGCCGTCGGCCGTAGCTCGACGAGCATCTTGCCGGTCGTTACACGAAGATGGGCCCGCTCCGCTTCTTCCTTGACGATGGGCAGCAACTGCGCGCCCACGGCAGCTGGATCGGGCGCGTTCCGGTAGTGAATCGACGCTGACAAACGTTTGTCCTCGAACAACACGCCCTCGGTATTCCCGAGCGCCGTCATCCGCGCCTCGATTCGCGCCATCGCCTCCCGGGTGGACTGCTCTGCGGCCAATCCCGCCTCATGGTCGATTCGCTCACCGCGATCGAGCCACTCCAGACCATGATTGCCGACCACCAGTAGCTCGTGCAGGTCATGTACATCGGCCCGGGCCAAGACATCCTCGACCGCCCGACCCGTGATGATCCCGGCGACATCGACATGTGCGGCGACACGTTCCAGAGCCTCCCGGGCCCCGGGTGCAAACCGCGCATCGTCAGGGACCGGCACAATCTCGCTCAGCGTCCCGTCGAAATCGGAAAACAACCCGGAAGGCCGCTGCAAAAGTGCTTCCACACACATCCGGGCGGCCTGCTCGATCCGTTGCGAAACCAAGGTATTCACACATTCCCTCTCATCATCATGATCACGGATATCGATAGATCGTACCGTCTGCGATCGAAACCCAGACATCAGTCGTCTGCCCGCTCACTTCGATCGCGATGTGGGCGTACACCTGGTTACGTGGGGCTTCCGGCGGTCCAAACGGATGGGTATCCGTACTGGTCCGGATCGTCACCCCACCCTGGGCGCTCAACAGCAGGCCATCGCCGAAGCCAGCCCGCACGAGGCTCCGGTAGACGTTCTGCAGGGAGATGCCCGCCGGGTCAAGTGTAGGAATCGTCGCCGGATCGTCGTCCACAGCATCGATGGCACCGGTATCCGTGGAATAAAATGCCTGTGCATCCTCGGAGAAATACACGCCTTCCCACTGGTAGCCGGATGTCAGCAGCGGGCATCCCAATCGGAGGGTATAAAGCCGGGAATCAGGTTGCCAAGCCTTCGCCTTGTCTTCGGAGCGCTGCAAACCCTGGTCGAGGGACGAATCGACCAGCGTCAGATCTTGCACGCGCAATCGCCCGTTGGCGCAGGGTGCATTCGGGTCCTGCCCAGGCAACACACCCGGTGTGGCATCCTGGGCGCTCGTGGAAAGAGGCACGAGCAGCATCAACGCCGTCATAACGCCGAGCATCACACGGTATCGGAAATGACGCACATGCATTGATTGATGGAAGAACATATCTGACGGAAACCTTGCTCAGGACAACACACTGGCACGAGGATGTGCCCTGTCAGCGTCGAGGATAGCACGGCTCCCCCCATCCACTTTTCTCACAGTTGCTGATATTCTTTTGCAATGAGCTTTCGATGTGACAGTATTGCTGTTCATCATGTCCAAACGCAGACAGCAGACAATGGAGCCGCCGGCCAATGAGGGTATTCAACACGCAATCCCAGTCTCTCGAGGAGTTCACCAGCGAGTCTGGCCACGTCGGCATCTATGTATGCGGCGTGACACCATACGACACGACGCATACGGGCCATGCCTTCACCTTTCTCACCTTCGATGTCCTCGTTCGCTACCTGCGATACCAGGGCTACGAGGTCACCTACGTCCAGAATGTCACGGACATCGATGACGATGTGTTGCGAAAGGCCAGGGAGCTCGGGACGGACTGGCGGACACTGGGTACGCGAGAGACGAACCAGTACCTCGAAGACATGCGCAATCTCAACGCCCTGGAGTTCGATCACTACGTCGCCGCCACCGAGCATATCGCCGAGATCATCGACTGCGTACAGAAGCTGATCGAGGCCGGGGTCGCCTACGAGGTCAATGGCAACGTGTACTTCGAGGTCAGCAAGGATCCGGATTTCGGCAAGCTGAGCCACATTCCACGCGGCGAGATGCTGCCGATTGCCAACGAGCGCGGCAACTTCCCCGACGATCCGAACAAACGCGATCCGCTTGACTTCGTCCTCTGGCAGGCCGCTCAACCGGACGAGCCGACCTGGATCTCGCCGTGGGGCGAGGGGCGCCCCGGATGGCACATCGAGTGCAGCGCAATGTCGACTCGCTACCTGGGGTCGCAAATCGATATTCATGGCGGCGGGTACGACCTGATCTTCCCCCACCACGAGTGCGAGATCGCGCAGGCCGAGACCGCTCAAGGCGTCAAGCCATTCGTCCGCTACTGGATGCATGTGGGCATGACCCAGTATCAGGGCGAGAAAATGAGCAAATCGCTCGGCAACCTCGTCTACGTCAAGGATCTGCTCAAGACATATTCGTCAGATGCGATCCGTCTCTACCTCCACGCCCATCACTACCGCACCTCATGGATGTGGTTCGACCACGAGATGGACGGCTGGGAGAAGGCCGCCCTGACGCTGCTCGATGCGGCCCACCGCCCTTCCGGCAGCGGCGCACCGCTCGACGTTACCGACAGCCGCGGGCGCTTCCTCGCCGCCATGGAGAACGACCTGAGCACACCGGGCGCCATCGCCGCGCTCATGGATATGGCTTCCCAGATCCAGAACGCCGATGATGATGCCGATATATCCGGCGCACAGGCAACGTTCCGGGAGCTGGGTGACCTCCTTGGGCTCCGGTTCGCCTGATCCCGATACCGGCGGGGTGATCGATCATCCCGCCGGGTGGTACACTATCCTGTCGAAGCCATGCTTGGCATGGCGACTTTTGTGTTTGCGGAGGTTTCCTCCGCGGCCTTTCTCCACCGCGACCGAGGTCCGGTACATCGGTGGAAACCCAGAGGAAGGAAACTCTTTTGGTTCAGGAACAACGGGATCCCCGCGCATACGAATTGATGACCATCCTCACTCCGGACATGCCGGAAGAGGACACGGCCGCCGGGATCGAGCGCTTGCTCGGGTACATTACCGCGCAGAACGGCGAGATCAAGGACAACAGCACCGAATCCCCCTGGGGTCGACGGCGCCTTGCCTACACGATGCGCTTCCAGGGCGTCGATTACCGCGATGGCTTCTATGTCCTCACCCACTTCTCGGCAACGCCGGACGTAATCGGCGAAATCGAGCGCGAGCTCAAGCTCGACACCCAGGTCATTCGCTACCTGCTGGTCATGGACGATCCGAAGATGGGCGAACAGCACAAGAACGAGCCGCAGGCCGCTGACGACGAGGAAGCGAGTGACGCTCCGGAAGCCGAGGATCAGATCGCCGAGACCGCGGAGAAGATCGAGGGCGAGGAGAACCCCGCTCCGGCCAACGGCGCCGACGAGGCTTCGGCCGAGACGACGTCCGAAGAGGCAGTGGCTGAAGAGCCTGCCGGGGAAAGCGCGGACGAGCCTGCTGAAGACGCCAACACCGACGCCGCGCAGGAAACCGCAGGAGCTGCCGAGGAGGAATAAATGAGTCTCGCCAAAGTCACCATCATCGGCAATCTCGGCCGTGATCCCGAGACACGATACACCCCGTCTGGCGCGTTGAACGTGCAATTCTCGATCGCAACCAATCGCCGCTGGCGAGATGCTCAGGGCCAGGACCAGGAAAACACGACCTGGTTCCGCGTGACTGCCTGGGGACGCCTGGCCGAGACGCTCGTCAACCTTAGCGAGCGCGGTTACCTTGCAAAGGGCCGCCAAGTCTACATCGAGGGTCGCATCGAAGCCCGGGAGTACACCGGAAGCGACGGTCAGGTTCGCACGTCTCTGGACGTCAACGCCAGCGAGTTCCAGCTGCTGGGCAACCGTGGGGACAATCAGGGTGGTGGTTCCTACGGCGGCGGTCAGCAAGGTGGCAACTACGGCGGTGGCCAGCAAGGCGGCGGCGGTTACGGTGGAGGCAATTATGGCGGCAACTACGGTGGCGGCCAGAATGACGACGCCGACGACCTGAACAGCGTGCCTTTCTAGACCGTACTCTCCGTCTTTCAAACCGATAACGAGAATCGAGCAGGAATCAGCATGACAGATACCCAGAAGCCAGCAACGGAAGCCCGGGAATCCCGCGAGCGTGGTTCGCGCTTTGGCGGCTCCCAGGGCCAGCAGGATCAGCAGGACGGCGGACACAGCCGCAAGGTCTTCAGCGGTGGCGGTGGCCGTCGCGGGGGCGGACGCTTCGGCGGTCGCCGCAAGGTGTGCCAGTTCTGCATGGACAACATCGCCCATGTGGACTACAAGGACATCGCCCGCCTGCGTCGCCATGTCGGCGAGCGCGGCAAGATCGAGCCTCGTCGCAAGCTCGGCACCTGTGCCCGGCACCAGCGTTCGGTCACCGTCGCGATCAAGCGCGCGCGATACATCGGTCTCCTTCCCTTCACGACCAGTGCCGGCCGCGGCTGATCGCCGGTCATGATCGGTTGACGGCGCGCCACTCAGGGGGATCACAGCATCTCCGGGCGCGCCGTTTCCATTTGTCTGGATCTTGCCGTCTGGATACCGCACAGGTATCCACCACACACAAGGGCCGAAGAGTCGATGAGTGATCGAGGAAAGAAACCGTCGGGCTCCGCCGGGAGCAAGGGGTCATACCATGCACCCTCGCCACGAAGATTCGCCAGTCGTCGTCAACGGGAAACGACGTACCAGCGAATCTTCTATATCGGCCTGATCGCCATGGCGGCGCTCATCGTCCTGATCCTCGGCGCCGGTGCATTCTGGGAATACCAGGTCAAGCCGAATCAGGTCGTGGCGACGGTCAACGGCGTCCAGATCAAGCGGGCCGACTACTGGCGGTACCAGATGGTCACGCTCTACAACCAGGCCCAGATGTATGAGGACTACGCGCTGCAAGTCACAGGACAGCAGCAGACGCAGTTCCTGATGTATGCCGCACAGTTCGACCAGATGCGGAACGATGTCTGGCGCAGCTCGGATGTCAGCCAGCCCACCATCCAGCAGATGGTGGAGGATCAGCTCTACATCCAGGGCGCCGAGGAGATGGGCATCGATCTCTCCCGTCCCGTGCTCGAGAATTTCGCACTCAACTCATTCACGGAGAATGGCGATCTCGTCGTCACCCCGGAACCTTCGCCAACCATGATCCCGACCCGCGCCGCCTGGGCGACCGAAACGCAACAGGCGCTCGACACGCAGCAAGCGATCGCGATGGGCACGCCAGCAGATCAGGTCGGGCTCGCCACACCTGGCGCAACCCCGATCGGCACGCCAGCCGCCACGCCGAACCCGGAGGTCGTTCGCACCAGCGCGCAGGATCAGTTCGATCTTTTCCAGAAGGACATCCTTCCCGATTCCCACATGTCCCTCGATCAATATTTCGACATGATCGTGAAACCCGAATACGCACGGCAACAAGTGAATGCAACGTTGCAGAACGCAGTGCCTCAGGTGGCGAACCAGGTGAAGGTCCAGCACATCCTGGTCGCAACGGAGGATCTCGCGAACGAGGTCTACAGCCGCGTCACAGGCGGGGCTGACTTCAGCGAGGTCGCGAAGACGACGTCGACGGACTCGATCAGCGCTCCGACCGGTGGCGAGCTCGGGTGGATTACCGACCAGCAATTGCCGGAGGCCTTCACCGAGGCGGCGTTCAGCACCGAGCCGGGCGGCATCACCAAACCCGTCCACACGGAATACGGCTGGCACATCATCAAGGTCGAGGCCCGGCAGGACGATCGGCCGATGACCCAGACGCAGTACTCACTGGCGAAGACACAGGCCGTTGACACTTGGCTGGAAGCGCAGAAGAACAAGGCTGACATCTCGTCGAAGTACTACGAGAAGGCGACGCCGGAACCGACGGTCGGTCAGTTCTACCCGCCTGCCGACGCACCAACGCCGATCGTGGTGACGCCGGTGACCGCACCTGACCTGAGCGCGACACCGATTTCCGGTCCGCAATTGCTGCCTGAGGCATCGCCCGTCGCATCGCCTGTCGCCTCCCCGGTGGCGTCACCGGCTGCGACACCTACGCGCTAGCAACGTTCGCGGTGTGAATCATCCCTCACTTTGACGAGGCATGGGGGATGATTCACACTAGATCGTGACTCGCACTCCAGCGTCGCGGCAGGATTTCATGGCCGCCTGAGCTGCAAGTTTCTGGGAGAGGAGCCGGACATCGTGTCGTCACGTGACCGATCGGGACGACCGGGCGGAAACGACCGTTCGTCGACGAGCAACAAACGCATTCCGGAGGGCAATACCGCCCGCCAGAATCGCGCGAACGAGCCATGGGACATCGATCCCGCGGAGATCGACCGCTACCTCTCCGGCCGCCCGACGAGAGAACAGGAAGCCGCTGACAATCAACGGTCTCGTCGCCAGCAGGATACGGGAACCGCCGGTCAGCTCGATCAATTCCAGAGACAACGCAGCCAGGCATCCCGGCAGCAATCGTATCGACCGCCATCCACCGGACGCGAACAATTCATCGAGCCTGAGGATGAATATCCGGAGGACACCTACACCCGATACTCCCGTTCGGACGACGTGGGGTATGACGATGAGGAGTACGGCTACGCGGACGACCCGTACGTCGAACCCGAGCCGCAACGACCGCCGCGCCGTCAGGTTCGCCGACCCGTCTATCACGAAGATGAAGAGCTCTACGCCGACGATCCCTATCTCATCTACGACGATGAGCGAGCCGAACCGGCACCTGCACGACGACGCCCCCGGCAATCGGCACGACCGAGCATGCCGGCGATACCAAAAGTCACCGTGCCGAAGGCGATTTCTCACGCGGAAATCGTGAACGACATTCCGTCGTTGTCACTCATCGGAGCTGCGGTCGTGAGCGTCGCGATCATGGCGATCGTCGTCTCGAACCGGCTCGATCATCTGCCGGCCACCATCCCGACGCACGTCAGTGCAAACGGGATCGGCGAGGCGATTCGTGGTCGCAACGCGATCTGGAGCGTCCCCCTGCTGGCGGGAGCCCTGTCGCTGATGAATATCGCCGCCGGTTGGTTCCTGGCCCGGATGGACATGTTCGCCACCCGATTCCTGCTGGGAGCGAGCCTGCTGGTCCAGTTCATTGCCTGGATCGCGGTGATCAAGTACCTCTGGTAAACACTGCACCACAAACGACATCAGATCGTAGGGGCGGACATAAGAATCCGCCCCTACGAATGATACGCGTGCACCGTATCAAACCGAATTCGGATGATCGATCGCCGGTCAGAGCACGTCATCGTAGTCTCGGGTCCTGTGCCCGAGACATGCCGCGGAGCGGCATCACGGCGACCCGCGAGCATTCATCCGGATTCAGTATTCCGTGCCTCTGATCCTTTGCAGCGATTCGGTATAGCCCGATCGACGACATGCAGGCACCGATAACCGGACAGCGGTGCAACGATCAGGCCGACTCAAGGGCGCGTTTCGTCATCACCCGAAGAAGATGCGAGCGAAAATCGACGTTGGCGTAGGTATCGGCGTTGACATCCAGCCCCTCCGCAACCACCGCCACCGCTTGCGCGATCGCATCCGCGTCGAGGACGGACCCGTTGAGGGCCCCTTCGGCAGCCGTGGATCTCGTCGGCTTCGACGTCGCACCTGTCACCAAGATCCGCGCGTCGTGCACGGTGCCATCCCGCATCGGTACCACTGCGGCGACGCCGACGACGGCATACCCGCTTGCCGGATGAGGATGTTTGGCGTAGGCCATCCGGGTGCCGGATTCCGGTATCGGAATGATCACCTCGGTCAGGATCTCGTTCGGTTCGATGGACGTCGTCCACAAGTCGACGAAGAGATCGTCCGCGGCGATTTCTCGCTCGCCGGCCGAGCCCTGCACGCGTACGCGCCCGTTGAGGGCGGCGAAAACGGCGGGCAGATCGGCCGCAGGATCGGCATGGGCAACCGCCCCGCCGAATGTCCCCCGCGCGCGAACCTGCTGATCGCCAAGCACCGCGATCGCCTGTGGCAGGATCGGCAGCAGCGAGGCGATCTCCTCGTGATCGCGAATCTCGTTGTAGGTCGCCATCGCGCCGATGTGAATCTCATCGCCGACATACAGCGACTTCAGGTCAGGGATTCGCCCGATATCCACCAACATGGAAGGCATCGCGAGACGCAGCTTCATCGCCGGAATCAGCGAATGACCACCCGCGAGGATCTTCGCATCCTCGTTCGCATCGAGCTGGGCAAGAGCGTCGGCCACGGAGGCGGCGCGATGATAGGCAAAGGATGACGGGAACATGTCGCTCTCCTTCGGGGATGGCTAATCGGCCGATACCGGTTCTTCCTGCATCTTCCGCGCGGCGTACTGGACGGCGCGAACGATATTCTGGTACCCCGTGCACCGGCAGATATTTCCTTCCAGACCGTGCCGGATTTCCTCCTCCGTCGGATTCGGATTTCTCTCCAGCAGCGCGATGGACGACATGATCATGCCCGGCGTGCAGTATCCACACTGCAGCCCGTGCTCCTCCCAGAAACCTTCCTGCATGGGATGGTACGCCCCGTTTTTCGCGAGACCTTCGATTGTCTGCACGGAAGCCCCATCGCACTGGATAGCGAACATCGTGCAGGACTTGGTCGTGATGCCATCGACATTGACGACGCAGGCGCCACACTGGCTCGTATCGCATCCCACATGGGTGCCAGTTAGTCCCAGTTGGTCCCGCAGGAAGTGAACGAGCAACGTCCGCGGCTCGACATCAGCAGAACGGACCTCCCCATTCACCGTCATCGTGATCCGCTGCGTCGTATCCTGCTCCGCTCCACTCATGTCGGATCCTCCTTCGCACTCAATTCCGGTCCCGGCGGTCGCCCTGCAAAACGACGGATATGTTCCACACCTTGGCACAAACGATCTCCGGGATGACGTTCTTCTCGTGGCAGCAGTATACCGCCGGTCCGGGAATGTGTCGCCAGCGATCCTGACATGGCCTACGAGGTGGACTCTTCCAGCATCTCGGCGATGATACGGTCAGTCACTTGCTCGAAATCGGCACGCAGCTCCTCCGACGCCATCGAGAGTCCCTTCAGGGTCGCGGCAAAATCAGCGACGGGTGGCATCAGCGGGCCAAACCGCTGAACTAGTTGATCGCGGAACCACGAGCCGATCTGGCGCCGCACCTTGTTCAAGGACGGAGGATTCTCCACGCCTGCCCTGGCCGCCGCTTTTTCCAGCTTCTCGCGCAGATCCCGATTGACGATCGGCAGCGCCGTGGCGACGTTGATCGTCTCTCGCTGGCGCCGAACCGTCTCGGCTTGCGCATCCCACTGCTCGATGATCTCCCAGGCCGACGTCGCCGTCGTGGCTAACTCACGGGCCTTCGCATCGACGGCGAAAAGATCGAGGTCAGGCCGCTGTTTCGGAATCAGCAACGAGGCGACCTCGTCGTTCCAGCATCCGATGGCCGCGCGGGCAAGCCGGAAATAATACTGGGCAAGCAGCAAGCTCCGGCGGGATTCCAGATTGTATTCATCGAGCGTGGCGAAGATGGGAATCAGTGTGGAGGCTTCCAGCGGTTTGACGAAGCCAAGGGCGGTGATCGGCAGCAACACCACCTGATCGCGGTCGACCGACATCGACCGGTATCCGCGTTTTCGCGACATCATGTAATGCGTCAGGCTGTAATCCGGCGACAGGAAGATACCGTCGGTTACACGGGCATCCGGATCGAGCGCACCAAGCGTGTCGGTAACAATCGGTCCGATCTCCATCAGCGCCGAAAGCGCATCGCTGCTCACCTGCGACGCCCCGGCAGTTTCGACCGAGAACTTGGCGTCCGCGGAAAACACCAACTGTCCCACGTCGTCTCGCCCAATCACGACGTAATCCGGATTCTGGAGCTTCTTTCGGGATGCCGATCGCGCGATCGCGGGCACGGCGTCTAATCGTACGATCCGGTCGACCTGAATGTCGCGTCCGTCGATCCCGATCACCGACCCCGGCCAGTGATCCATCTCGTCCGCACAGACGTCCGACCAACGATCGCCGATGAGACCGCTGGCGCCACCCCGGTCTGACAGTCGGGTCACATCGCGATCGAAAATCGCCGAAACAAGCGATCCGCCGGGGAATACCGGTGATCGTAGCAACAGGTCGAAATCTGGCGAGACATGTGACACGAATCAGGCTCCTCTGCAGGCACCACAGGCGGTTCAATCATGCGGGAATAGTACCAGCGTTTGTGGTTGTCTCAGGTCCTGCGAGCAAGCGGCGGCCATAAATCACGAAGGCGACGACACCTGCGGCCCCGACGATTGCTGCAACGCGGCCAATCCAGTCGAATGTTGTCACACCGTAGATAACCTCGATCTCGACCGGCCCTGCGGGAGCGTGGACCTCCATGTAGCCATCCTCACGGTGAATGACCGGTACGCGTTCGCCATTGACGTACACCTGCCACCGGGGAAACCAGTTCCGCCGAATGACCACGGTTCCGTCTCCATCGGAGAACGACGCGGTCAGCCTGCCATTCGATACCGAGATGCTGGCTGGTTCTGCATCGCCATTCGTCACCAGTGTCGTCGGAGTCTTCACCGAATATACATCCCAGTCCCCGACCGTCTCGTGAAACGCAAGGAGATCGCTGGCGCGCGCAGCCTCGCGAGGCACCCCCGCGATATTGCCGCGATCGGTCACCACCACCGCACCGATGCCGTGAACCGCAAAGTATTCGGCCGTCAGCGCCAGTGACGGGTCGGGATAGTAAGTGCCATTGCGGTAATCGAACGGCCCGGGATGCGTTGTATTCCAGTACCAGAGCCAGTCGTCGTAATACATCGGCTTGTCGGTCGCGAGTGGCGCCCACAACAGCTCGTGCCACCAATCGTCACGATTGCCGATCGCCAGGATCGCCGTTCCTTCCGGCGCGACGTCGCTGGCCTCTTCAATCGCTCCCTGGTACTGGACGAACTCGGGCTCCCCAACGGTCGCGACCGGGGTCAGTCCTTGATATTCCGGTGGAACGAACGAAAGCGGCCTCACGAGCGCAACGATGAACCCCACCGCGAGGACAGCAGCAACCGCTGGACCGACGCTCCACCGGCGCACCTGACCCCACCGGCCAGCCAGCCAGGAGAAGGCAATGGCAAACGCGGCGACGGCCATCCAGATCATGAGCTGCCGCTGGTATGGCATCAAGCGCGGCGCTTCGAGTTGCTCCACGAGGGGCGGCACGCGCGTGCTCGTCGCCACCCACGCGGTAAATGCGACGTAGCCGACCAGCGACACCGCCATGGCGAGAGTCACCGGGGCGACTCGCGTCACGACTGCGGCGACGGTCCCGATGATCGCGACGAACAGCACGGGCAAGGTCACAGCGGTAACCGACGCCGTCCAGTATGTCGTCAGTGGGTTGTAGAACTGGTAATGCAGGAAGAAATACTCGCCATTGTATCGGAACAACGCGAGCACGACCGGCGCGGCGAGAAGCAGGGCAAGGACGCCAACAACCGCGATGCGAACGAGCACATCCCGGAATCTTCGGGCCACCCCTTCCTCCGTATCACGAACGGTCGCGACGGCGAGGATTGCAACCGAGGCAATGACGACGGCGAACAACGATCTCGGATTCGTGCAGGCACCGGCGGCAGCCGAGACAATCGCGACGACGCCCATCCCGAACTCCCGGTTCAGCACGAATCGCGCGAGGGCAGCGCTGGCAAGAACTGCCAGCATCCCTCCGGCGACATTCGTCACCAACCCCCATCCCACCAGCTCCGTGTACCCGCCGTTGAGCCAGGTTCCGGGAACCGCGACGTGGATCGCCGTCGCGAGGACCGCCCAGGCCGGATGGAACCTGTCTCCACGAGCCAGAATCCAGTACGCGACCGCGGGCAGGATGAAGATCAGGATCACCGCCAACTTGTGGACGGCGACGATCGACTGACTTCCCAGCAACAACGCCCAGATGGCGACATCGAACCACGCCACTCCGAGCGGATAGAACTCCGCCGGGTATCCTCCCTGGTGATTTCCGATCCAGCGAAGAATTTCGCCGTGTTTCAGCGATTCGAGGAGATTGTAGGCACGAGCGGCATGAAAGGGATGATCCACCCAGGCATAGACGTTCGGGACGGTGACGGTCTGGCCGTCGACGACAACCGACCGGGTCAATTCGAAAGCGCCGATACGCCACGCCACCCAAAGGCAGAGTACGAGGAGGACGACCAACCAGAAGGCAAGCTCGCGACGACCGATATTCGATTCCCGGGTACCAACGCTCATTGGGCAGTCAGGGCTTTCGGAATGATGGGGACGTCGCCAGCGGGATCCTACGATCAATCCCGATCCATACGATCATCCGGCGAATTCGTGGACGGGAGGCTGGAACGCGCGTCGTCCTCATCGCCAGTCAACAGGAACAACCCCAGCCCGACAATCGTTCCGATAACGAGTACCGCGAGCGAGAGGTAGTAGAGCACCGGGAAGACCGGGCCGCCGGGCATGTCCGGCAGGTGATCGCCGAAGTACCGCCAGACGTGCACGATACGACGGTCCTGAAATGTCAGCCGCCCCAACGTCCAGATCCGTGCGGAAACCGAACCGAACAGGACATACACGAGAAAAACGATCGACACACCAAGCCAGACGAACTGCGGAAGGCGGGTCATCCAGACCGGCTCTTCTCGCTCCGACGGGGTCGACTCGTTCAATGCTGGCTGATCGTGCGGGACCATAGGCACATTACTCACGGAGAAGGGACAGGAGCCGTCCTATGAAAGGGCGGCTCCTGGAGGAATCAGCTTCCGCTGGCGACCGGGGTCTTGCTCCCGGCAGCATGAGCCTGCGCGCGCTTGATCTCGTGGTACTCATCGTCGGCATTGACCATCTCGAGGTCATGATGCTCACCGAGGATGTTCTTCGCCGCGAGCATACCGGTCTCGATCGAATGATCGGTGTTGTTGTAGCGGAAGGATCCACCACGGCCGATGTATTGCAGGTTCTCGATCGAGTGGATGTAATCCTTCATCTTCCGCAGCGGCTCCTGATACCCCAGGTCGTAGACCGGGTACGCCTTGGTCGCGCGGAGCGTGAAGCCACCGATCACCTCCTGCGGCTTGATGAAGTGCAGGTCCTCGACGAGATGCTTCACTGTCTGGTTCACCAGAGCCTCATCGGACATGTTCCAGATGTGGTCGCCCTTGGTGCAGAAGTACTCGACGACGAGCGACGTGTACTCATCGCCGGGAACCATCGCCGGGCTCCAGTTCTTCGGCTCGTGGAAGCGCCCGAACAGGATGTTGCGGTCATGCACGTAGAGCCACGTATCGTTCGTCACCTGGCGCTTCTTCAGCATCAGGTTGACGGTGATGATATCCCGGAACTTGAGTGAGTCGGCGGCTTCCAGCACGTCGGCCGGGGCCGGCGGATCGGTGATCTTGCAGAGCACCGTCATCGGGATCGAGGAGATGAAGTTGTCCGCTTCCACCAACTCGACACCATTCTCCGTCTGGACCTCAATGCCCTTCACCCGCTTGCCGTCAAGGACGATCTTTCGTACCGGGTGCTTCAGCAGGATCTCGTTGCCGGAGGCCGTGATCGCATCGGCCATCCGCTCGGAGAAGCGGCCGAATCCGTTGCGCGGGTACATGAACTCGTCGATCAGGCTCACCACCGCGCCCTTCGACGGGATAACGGCATCCTTGATCGCGGTCATCAGCGACATGCCCTTGGTGCGCTGGCTCACCCAGTCACCGCTGAGCTGGTCGCAGGGCATGCCCCAGACTTTTTCCGAGTATCGCTGGAAGAACAGCTCGTATAGCGTCTGACCGTACTGATCGACGTACTGGTCTTCCATGGAGACCAGTTCCTTCGGATGCAGCTTCTGCTCGAGCCGCGCCCGGCCGTAATCGACAACCGCCTTCACCGCAGTCACAGGTCCCACGGACCGGAGGGCACTGCCCACCTTCAGCGGATAATCGATGAACTTGCCATCGAAGTAAATCCGGCTAATGCGGTTCACCCACAGCAACTCGTCGGCGACGACTTCCTGGAAGATCGCGTTCAGCTCATCGTTCTTCGTGAACCAGCGGTGTCCGCCGATATCAAACTTGAACTCGCCATACTCTGTATCTCGCCGGATCGTCCGGGCGAGTCCTCCGACAAACGGGGCGGATTCCACCACGGTAACCGGCGCCCCTGCCTTGCTCAGGACATAGGCGGCACAAAGACCGGCCGGACCGGCCCCCATGACGATCGTGTTGCCGTATGCGCCAGGCTGTCCGTTGCCGGGCTTGTGGCCGTTCTGCATAATCCTTCGAATCCTTCCTGACACCACCGCTGGTGATTGGCGCCTGACGGCGCGTTTCATCTCCATCATGGTCGATGTATAGCTGGTCGATGACATCGAACGACCGGTTCGACTGCCAACTCTACACTACCCCGGTCCGCCCTTGCGGTGCACCGGATACGTCTTCCTCGCACCAGCCGGTTCGCTAGTCGCGCCAGGTAATGGCGTTGTTCAACGTAAAGTTCCAGATCGCCGCGACAGCCGCACCGATCAGGTTCGCGACCAGATAGTGAACGTCCAGGCTTCCGTGAAGCCACGTCAGGATGCCCCAGTTGATCGCAAGTCCCCCGACGTTGATTGGCACGTAGGTTCGGGCACGCGAGAGAACACGACCGCTTTCACGGTCGTGCCAGGTCCAAATCTCATTCAAATAAAATGTGACGACCATGGAAAGGCCGATGGCGAACGGCGAGGCGACGGGTACCGACAACCCGATCCAGGCGTGCAACACGAACAAGGCAGCCTGATTGGTCGCAAAACCCAGCGCCCCGACGACAAGAAACTTCTGGAAACGTTGGATCAGCGTCCACGCCTTGACTGCTGGTTGCGGCCATGACTCGACAGAAATCATGTTCGGGCTTCACTCCTCGAAAAACACCTCTCGGCATCGCATTCCCGGACACCCGCGAATGCAGTCTTCAGGCCCGCCTGACGGCGGCGTGTCAACGATGGCTCACCGGACATGCCTTGCCCGAAATAGAAACGCACCGTTTATGCCACCGACCAATCGGTCGGGAGCATCCCCGGAGCGGGATGGGAATGGTGCCATATCCCGCTCCGAACATGCCTTCCCCGCAAAACCCGCTACTGACCCGACTCGATCTGCTGCCAGCCCGCCTTGAGCTGCGCATCACTGATGGAGTTGAATGCGTCGTCCGACAATTGGTGATTCTCGGTATCCGCGTAGAAGAGGATCGGCAACGACGGAATCGTATCGCCCTCCATCTCCACCTTCACAGTCGGATCCACGCCATGCTTGTAAAGTTGCTTGCCTTCGCCGGTCAGCCAGAGCTCGGTCCCCAGCACCGCCATCGAGCCATCACTGAGCGTAAACGGCAGCAGCACGGTCCCGGTTCCGAATGTGGTCACCCCTACGAGGGGGGCGCGTCCGGCCTCCTGCAGGGACGAGGAGACGATCTCCGACGCGGATGCGGAATATTCGTTGACCAGAACCACCAGCGGCCCGTCCTGGTAGACACCGTTCGAGCCTACCGTCTTGATGACCTTGGTGTCCCCATTCGCATCCTCTTCCTGATAGAGAGGCGTGCCGTTCGGCAGGAACTGCGATGCGACGCCCATCGCTTCGAATACGAGCCCGCCGCCATTGTTCCGCAAATCGAGGATCACGCCGTTGATACCGATCGCCTCAGCGTCGCGGATGGCCTTCTGGATACCTTCGGTCGCGCCGCTGGAGAACTGGGACAGTTGTAGCCACAAGACGCCATTCGGCAAAATCACCCAGGAGACAGGATTGACATCGATCTTTGCCCGGGTAATCGTCACCGTGTAGGTGTCGTTCTCACCCTTGTGCCTCAGCACCAGGGTCACATCGGTCCCCGCCTCGCCGCGGATGTTGTTCCCGACATCCGTTCCGGTCATGTCGTCCGTGGACTTGCCATCGATCTCGAGGATCACATCACCCGGCAGGATTCCGGCCTTGAATGCCGGCGTATCCGGAAGTGGCGCGATCACCACCGGCGGTTGCGACTCAGTGTCGACCTGGATACCGATACCGACCAACTCACCTCGCGACGACTCCTGGAATTCCTTCGCCTCCTGCGGATCGAGGAAGACCGAATGCCCCGTATCGCCGAGTGCGTCCACCATGCCGCGCGCCGCGCCATAGATCAGGTCCTGATCCGAAACATCGGATTCCAGAACATAGTTGTTCCGGATCGCATCGTACGTCTCTTCCAGGATATTGAAATCGTCCGCTTTGGTCAGTGTTGTCGAAGCGTCGACCAGTCCCGTCTCGATGGCGAATCGATCCAGACCGATACCGACCCCGATGGCCAGCACCAGCATGAGAGCCATCGCCATCGCGCGCGAAACGCGCAATACGCGAACACGAGGCGACGACCGTTTCGCCGAATTGTGGGTCAGGTTCTCGTCCATAGTTCCTCCATGATGCGGGCTCGTCCTGTAACCGCAATCACCCGGCGTGATGCCGAAGCGCTCGATACCGGAGTCAAAACGCCATGCGGGAAGCCTTGGTTCCCCGTGAGTTGGAATCCGTCGCAAGGTGCCATCGTCACGGAACCGCACGCGTCGTTGCCGATGCAATCTCCTGACCATTGTACTTCCCGACAATCGCGACGTTGCGATCACCCATGCAAAAAGCCGACCCAAGGGCCGGCTTTGATGCAAGGAAAACGTTTCGCTAAACCACACCGGAACCGATTCCGACCGGAGTACGCCAATCTGCGCGGGTCGCCTCGTTCCCGCGAACGATATTGATAAAGCGATCCTCAAGCGCCGCCGTCACCGGTCCGATTCCCCCATCGCCGACCGCATAGCGATCGACCTCGACAATCGGCGTGATCTCGGCCATGGTGCCGCAGAGGAAAACTTCGTCGGCGGTGTAAAGCTCGGTCCGGTCGACCCGTCGCTCGATCACCGGGATGCCAAGCTCCTCGCGCGCGAGCGTCATCAGCGCGTCTCGGGTGATACTTTCGAGAATGCCGCTGGCCGGGTCCGGCGTGATCAGCTTGCCGTTCTTGACGAACATCACGCAGGCGCCCGAGCTCTCCGTCACCTTCGCGTCCGGACCGAGCAGCAACGCGACGTCGTAGCCGTCCTGCTTGACCTCATACGTGGCGAGCTGGCCATTGCGGTAATTGGAAATGTTCTTCACCCGAGGCGGCATGACGTTGTCGGAAATGCGGTTCCAGCTACTCACCTTCGCCCGCTGGGTCATCCCGGTGCCCAGATGCGACGGACGGGAATCGGTGGTGATGTACAGATCGCCGTGCAGGCTTCCGGGATCGGCCCGTTTCGTCCTGGCTTCTCCGAAGTACACGAGCGGGAAGACATAGGTGTCTTCGCGGCACTCGTTCGCACGGAGAAGATCAATCGTGATCCCGACCAGGTCGTCGACCGATTCCTGGATCGGCAGGCGAACCATCTTCGACGAGTCCTTCAACCGCTGCATGTGTTCGCGCAGCCGGAAGACGAAGAGCTCTTCCCTCTCATCGTTCCAGTAGGCGCGAATCCCTTCGAACACCGCTCCGGTTGCCGACCAGGCGATGTCCGAGACATGGACCATCGCGTCTTCCCACGCGACCTGTTTTCCATTCCACCAGAGATATTTGGGATGCCCGGCCATGGTTCTTTCCTCTGCACGATGAACAACAGCAAATGCCTTGTCGTGATTCTCTCACCTGCCGAAAATCGCGCAAGCGTGCCCGAATCGGGAGAGACCAGCCTCTACTTCTCGCCGAAGATGGAGAGGGCGAGCGCGCCGGCGCCATACAGGCCGGTATCCGCACCCAGCGACGAATACGTGACCGGCATTCCCTGCCGCATATCGACGAATGAGTGCATCTGCATCACCCGCGTGGCCGGCTCGATCAGCAGATCGCCAAGCGAGGAAACGCCGCCGCCGAACACGATCATCTCGGGATCGAACAGGTTCACGAACGCGCCCATGGCCGCGCCGAGCGCGCGTGCGGCCCGGTCGAGGATCAGCTTCGCCGCCGGGTCGCCGTTGCGGGCGGCCTTCGCCACGATCCCCGCATGAATCCGGCCATTCCCCGCCAGCTCGCGCATCGCATCGCCATCCGCCGTCGTCGCCACGGCCTCGGCCTCCCGCTGGATCGCCCAACCGGATGCGAACGATTCGACGCAACCGACGCTCCCACAGGTGCAGCGGGGGCCGTCCATCGCAACCGTGACATGCCCGACCTCCGCGCCAAGCCCGTTCTTGCCGTCGATGAGGACACCCTCGGAGATGATGCCACCGCCGATACCCGTCCCCAAGGCGAGATAGACCAGGTTCCTGACGCCCTGGGCACTTCCGAACCGCCGTTCCCCGAGGGCGCCGCAGTTACCATCGTTCTGCAACGCTACCGGGCGCCCGACCCGGTCGCGAAGCATGTCGACAAAGGGGACATCCCGCCACCCCGGGAGATTGGGCGTGTAGAGGACGACGCCGGTCCGCGGGTTCAGCGGTCCCGGCGAGGCGATGCCCACCGGAACGTTCCCGGCAAGACCAGCCCCGGATGCGACTTTTTCGATTTCCTCGCCGATCTGGCGGATCACCGCCTCCGGCCCATTCTCGGATGGGGTGGCCACCTGGCTTCGATGCAGCAACTCGCCACTGCCCGTGATCACGGCTACTCGGATATTGGTCCCGCCGAGATCGACCCCGATAACCTGTTTCTCGTCCACCAGTCCCCTCCGACACTCCAACCCTAGAGAATGAAATTGCTCAGCTCATCGTCCACCGCAACATCGCCGACCCGGTCAATGACATACGTCTCGTTGATCGTGACCGTCTGCCCCGCGAGATCGGGTGCATCGAACGACACGTCCTCCAGCACCTTCTCCATGATGGTCTGCAGACGTCGTGCGCCGATATCCTCGGTGCGTTGATTCACCAGCATCGCGAGCTGGGCAACGGCGTGCAACCCGTCGTCGGTGAACTCCAGCGTCACGCCCTCGGTTTCGAGCATGGCGAGATACTGGCGCGATAGCGCATTCTTCGGTTCAGTCAGGATCGCATGAAGATCCTGCTCGCTCAAGGCCTGCAGCTCCACGCGGATCGGAAAGCGCCCCTGCAATTCCGGGATCAGGTCCGAAGGACGGCTCTGGTGGAACGCGCCGGCCGCGATGAACAGGATATGGTCGGTCTGCACTGGGCCATACCGGGTCATCACCGTGGAGCCTTCGATGATCGGCAACAGATCGCGCTGGACACCCTCGCCCGACACATCGGGGCCGCCGCCCTCGTCACTGGCCACGATCTTGTCTATTTCATCAATGAAGACAACGGCGGCCTGCTCTACCCGCTGGATGGCATCGTCGATGACCGACTCCACATCGACCATCCGGTACGCCTCTTCCTGGGTGAGGATGCGTCTCGCCTCTCGAACCGGCACCCGGCGACGCACGCGGCGACGCGGCATTAATCCGTCCAGGAACTCCATGAAGGAGTCGTGCAGGTCATCGGCGGACATCCCGGCGAAGTCGAATGAACCGGCGTCTCCGCCCTCGTCGTCCTCGACCTCGATCTCGACGGTTTCGTCCTCCATCGCATTTTCCCGGAGGAGCGCAAGGAGCCGATCCCGCTCCTTGCGGTACCGGCGTTCGACCGCGGCCTCCGCCCGGCGAGCGGCAGCATCGTCCTGCTCGCCGTTGGCACCGGACGTCTTCTGGGACCGGCGATCTGATTTCGCCATCGACTCATCAGCGAGGAGCTCCGCGATGTGCTCCACCGCGAGGTGTGCGGCCTGTTCGCGGACGGCATCGAGACGCTCCCCGTGCAGCATCGACACGGCGATCTCGACCAGATCGCGCACGATCGACTCCACATCCCGGCCGACATAACCGACCTCGGTGAACTTGGTCGCCTCGACCTTGATGAACGGCGCATCCACGATCCGCGCGACCCGTCGCGCGATCTCGGTCTTGCCGACACCGGTGCTACCGATCATCAGGATATTGCGCGGAGATACCTCCCGGCGCAGCTCCTCGGGCAATTGCTGGCGGCGGTACCGGTTCCGCAAGGCAACGGCGACCGCACGCTTGGCGTCTTCCTGTCCGATGATATAGCGGTCCAACTCCGCCACGATCTCCTTCGGCGTCAGGCTGGACGGCTCCGGCGTCTCACCGGCGCCAGGTTTGCGAATGGGCGGATCGATGGGTGCCTTCTGGCGAGCGGATTCGACCATCAGGCATCCTCCTCGGCATCATCGCTCGCCCGAACGACCTCAACCGTGATGCGGTCATTCGTGAAGATGCAGATTTCGGCGGTGATCCGCATCGCCTCGCGGACGATCCCCTCCGCCGAAAGCTCGGTATTGGCGATCAGTGCCTTGGCGGCCGCTGTGGCGAAAGGCGAACCGGAGCCAATCGACAGCACGCCATCGTCAGGCTCGATCACGTCCCCTTCACCGGAGATGACGAGCAACGACTCCGAATCCGCAACCAGGAGTTGGGCGTCGAGCCGCCGCAGGTAGCGGTCAGTACGCCACTCCTTGGCAAGCTCCACCGACGCACGACGGAGATTCCCGTCCCACGACTGAAGCTGGGATTCGAATTTACCAAACAGGGTTAGCGCATCCGCCACGGCCCCGGCAAAGCCCGCGATGACCTGGCCATCGTAGAGCGTTCGCAACTTGCGGGCATTGTGCTTCAGCACCACATCGCCGGTCGTGACCTGTCCATCCCCGGCCAGCGCCACTTCATCGCCCCGCTTGACACCAAGGATGGTGGTGGCGTGAGGGGCCCATATCGCGTGTTGGTTCATTCTGTCCTTTGTCGGACGCTCGTAGCGTCCATGCGAGCCGAAATGACGCTCATTCTCGGCCCAGTGTACCGCGCATGAACCCCGATTCCGCGAGGGAACCGGGGCTCATGTCCCATACCATGACCGTCATCCTGAGCTGAGCGAAAGATGACGGTTGAAGTTGTGCTTCTGTGTCCGCTAATCCCCCGCCTTCGCCAGGGACTCGCTCTGGTAGGTACAGCTGGAGCACTTCACCTTGCCGCGACCGACCTGGACCATGTACGAGCCGCATTCCGGGCAGGGCTCCGGCACCGGCTTGTTCCAGGAGACGAAATCGCACTCGGGATAACGCTCGCAGCCGTAGAATTTGCGCCCCTTCTTCGAGCGCCGCTCGACGACTTCGCCCTGATGGCACGTCGGGCACTCGACGCCGATCCGCGTCAGGAGCGGCTTCGAATTCCGGCACTCCGGGAACGCGCTACAGGCCATGAACTTGCCGAAACGGCCGAGCTTGATGACCATCGGGCTGCCGCATTTCTCGCAGACTTCGTCGGTCGGCTCGTCGCGGATCTTCACCTTCTCCATCGTCTTCTCGGCGTTCTGGAGCGTCTTGGTAAACGGCTCGTAAAACTGCGCGAGGGTCGGCACCCATTCGCGTTCGCCCGAAGCGATGTCATCCAGCTCGCTTTCGAGCTGGGAGGTGAATCCGATATCGAAGATGCTCGGGAAGTGTTCGACCAGCAGGTCGTTCACCACGAAGCCAAGCTCGGTCGGCACCAGCTTCTTCTCTTCGAGCGTCACATAGTTCCGCGCCAGGATCGTCGCGATCGTCGGCACGTAGGTGCTCGGTCGCCCGATCCCCTGCTCTTCCAGCGCCTTCACCAGCGTCGCCTCGGTGAATCGTGGTGGCGGCTGCGTGAAGTGCTGCTCGGGCAACAGCTTCAGCAGGTTCAGGTCATCGCCCTCGTGCAGATCCGGCAAAGCACCGCGATCTAGCTCGTCGGAATCGCCTTCATCGCGACCAACCTGGTAAACGGCCATCCAGCCAGGGAACTTCACGATCGATCCGGTCGCGCGGAAGATATACGGCTTCTCACCGGACGCGATCTCCGCTTCCTGTGCCGCGATGACATCGACGCGCGTGTTGTCGAGCCGGGCCGGCGCCATCTGGCTGGCCATGTAGCGCTGCCAGACAAGGTTGTAGAGCTTGAATTGCGGAGCGCTCAGGTATGCCTTCACGTTCTGCGGCAGACGCTTCGGGTCCGTGGGGCGAATGGCCTCGTGCGCTTCCTGCGCACCCTTCTGCTTCTTGCGATAGAAAGGGACCTTCTCGGGCACGTACTCATCGCCAAACGTGCTGGCAATGACGCCGCGGGTCGATTGCTGGACCCCGGCCGAGATGTTCACCGAGTCAGTTCGCATGTAGGTGATCAGGCCCTGCGTGCCCTCGGCTCCGATATCGATACCTTCGTAGAGCTCCTGCGCGATCTGCATCGTCCGCCGCACGGAGAACCCGAGTTTACGGGAAGCTTCCTGCTGGAGCGTGCTGGTCGTAAATGGCGCCTGCGGATTCCGCTTCGTCTCGCGACGGACTACGGAATCCACCCGCCACGCGGCCCCGTTAAGGGCATCGACGATGGCGTGCGTCTGCTCGCTCGTCGTCAGCTCCGCTTTCTGGCCGTGAATCCGGAAAATCGACGCCCGGAACTGATCCTTCTTCGTCGGCTTCTTGCCGGTGGCCTTCGCCAGATCGGCATCCAGCGACCAGTACTCAACCGGCTGGAACTGCTCGATCTCGCGTTCGCGTTCGGCAACGATCCGGAGCGCGGCAGATTGCACGCGTCCCGCGGACAATCCGCGCTTGACCTTCTTCCACAACAACGGGCTCACGCCGTAGCCGACCAACCGGTCGAGAATACGCCGGGCCTGCTGCGCATCGACCAGATCCATGTCGATTTCGCGGGGGTTCTCGATCGCGTGAGTGACCGCATCCGGCGTGATTTCATGGAACACGACGCGATGCACCGGTTTGTTCTCCGCCTCGGTGGCGGCGATCAGGTGCCAGGCAATCGCTTCGCCCTCGCGGTCAGGGTCGGTTGCGAGATAGATCTCCTTCGCACCCTGAACGCTTGCCTTGAGCTCCTTCACAACCTTGGACTTGTCGCGCGGGATGAGGTACTTCGGCTCGAAGTTCTCGTCCACGTTCACGCCCATCGAGCTCTTCGGCAGGTCGCGGATATGCCCCATCGACGCCTTGACTGTATACCCGCGTCCGAGGTACCGACCGATCGTCTTCGCCTTCGCCGGCGACTCCACGATCACCAGCTTGCCCCGCCCCGCGGATGCCGTCTTCTTCGCGGCAGGTTTCCTGGTTGTTGATTTCGTTGTCGTTGCCCGCTTGGTCTTCGCGGGGGTTGTCGTTGTCATCTTGAGAGTATTCCTGATTGTATGCCTCGAATGGTCCGGGGCCTCCCTGCGGCCACGACGCACCGGAACAAGAGTATGTGCGAGGTGTGGATCAAATTCGAGGGTGTCCTGTTAATAATGATACAAAACCGGTCAAATCAGGGAGAGAGGTGACCAGGAACGTTTTTCAACAGTAGGAACGAGGTCTCTCCCTTGTCAAGGACGAGTGCACTGGCTCCGACGTTTCAGGATGTCGAGCGGGCGTAAAACTGCGAGCCCGTATTCCGGACGACACCCTGGAGCTCGAGCAACATCAGACGGGTCGAGATCTCGACGACAGGAGCATCGCAAAGGGCCGCGATCTCGTCGATATGCCGGGGAATGATCCCCATCACGGCGAGAAGGCGTTCATCCTCGGCGGACAAGGGAAGCGCACGCTGCACAGGCGCCGGCTCGTGGAACCGGTTGATCTCGAGATCCTCCAGCACATCCTCCGCCGAACGGACAACGCGTGCCCCTTCACGAATGAGCCGGTTGCAACCGCTGCTGTTTGCCGACGTTACCGGCCCCGGCACCGCAAAGATCTCGCGCCCCTGATCGGCGGCAAAATCGACGGTGATCAACGCGCCGCTTCGTTCCGGCGCCTCGACCACCACAACGCCGAGCGACAACCCGGAGATGATCCGGTTTCGTGGCGGAAAGTTCGGTCCGTCCGGTGGAGTGTCCGGCAGGTAATCCGAGACGACAGCACCCTGCTCGCAGATCCGGCGGGCCAGGTTCCGGTGTTCCGGCGGGTAGATCTGGTTCAACCCGCTTCCCAGGACGGCGATGGTGCGGCCTCCCGCATCGAGCGCGGCCTGGTGTGCCACACCATCGACACCCCGCGCCAGACCGGAGACCACCGTGACGCCAGCCCGCGCCAGGCCTGAAGCGATCTTCGCCGTCACTTCCCGGCCGTAAGCCGTGATCCGCCGGGTGCCGACAATGGCCACGGCTGCACGATCGGTCTCCAGCAGCTCTCCCATGTAGTACAGAACGGGCGGCGGAGCGGCAATCTCTCGCAGCAACGCCGGATAGCCTGCCTCTGCCGACGTCACGAACCGCGTGTCCGACCGCTCGATCCTTGCCATGAAGGCCGCCAAATCGAGCGTCCGTCGAGTTTGCACGAGACCCTCGACCGCCCGGCTCTCGAGGCATCGTCGCAAATCCTGCTCCGGTGCGTACCAGGCCTGCTTGAGCGAATCGAATGTCTCCAAAAGCCGCCTTAACCGAGCGGGACCGACAAAGGGGACGTGATGAAATCCGACCCAATAGGCACGCTCCGGCAACGGCTCCGTGTCGGTTTTCACTGGAACCGAGGGTACATCGTGATCCATGACCATTTGCGATTGTCGCTTCTTTCTTTAGAATGACGCGAAATCTACCAGCGAAGACGATGGCGCTCGCCATCACGAGAGCACGAAAAGGGAGAAGGAACGTGAAACTCACGAACACGGTCAAGGACAAACTGGCAGCTGGCGAGCGAGTGATTGGGTGCTTTATACCACTTCCCTCACCCGAGATCGTCGAGTTGTGCGCCCTCACGGGATTCGACTTCGCCCTGATCGATGGCGAACACGGCCCCATCTCGCCGGAGACCGCCTATCCCATGGTTCTCGCAGCAGAAGCACGCGGGATCGAGGCGTTCGCCAGGGTCGGTCAGGCCGACAAGCAAATGGTGCTGAAATTCCTCGACATTGGTGTCAGCGGCATCATGGCGCCGCAGGTCAACACTGCCGAGCACGCCTCGGCATCGGTGCTTGGCACGAAATTCTCACCGATCGGCAACCGCGGTCTTGCCGGAATGCGGACATTCAACTACGGGGTGACCGACCCGTTGACCGCCTTTGTCGAGCCGCTGAATGACCGGGTGCTGACGATGGTCCAGTTCGAGCACGTCGGGGCGCTGGAGCACCTGGACGACATCCTCGCGCTGGAGCAACTCGACCTGGTGTTCGTTGGTCCCAGCGATCTCGCACAGTCTCTCGGGCTGCCCGGTCAGCCAAACCACCCCGAGGTCACGAAGGTGGCGGACGAGGTCGTGGCGCGAGCCAGGGCCGCAGGCAAGAAAACGGGAACGGTCGCCTACTCGCTGGAACTGGTGGAAAACATCTTCCAGCGTGGGTTCGACATGACCGTCGCCAGCGCGACCGGGCTCTTCGCCAGCGCGGCGAAGGCATATGTCAACGGGGCCCGGTCCATGCCATAAACCCAAAAAAGCCGATGACCGTTCGGGGGAACGGTCATCGGCTTTCACGTCATTCTGGATATCAGGACGTCAACTGACATCCGCTTTCCGAAGGACCCAGAGAACGATCACAGCGCCGATAATGCCGACGATGATCGATCCGATCCAACTATCGGCCGTGAAGTTGAACAGCGCTCCGAAGATCCAGCCGCCGAGCAACGCGCCGATGATACCGACGACGATCGTGCCGATAAAGCCACCCGGCGTTCGTCCCGGCACCAATGCGCCAGCGATCGCGCCACAAATGAGCCCGATGATGATCCAACCAATGACTGCGCCCATGTTCACTCCTTCTCCGCTTCCCATCGCGGAAGCTCATCACGAAGGGATAACCCGCAAGGGTCAGCGCCCGGAATGCATCGGGCTACGCAATCGGCATGCCACTTCGGTTCCGGATTTTGCCGAAGGAGGGGAATCTTCTATCTGGACTGTACAGGGATGACACTCGTAGAATTGCCCGTGATTGCACGCTGTGTTATCGTGCAACAAGCAATTCGTTGATACATGAGCGGATCACCCTTGGGTGCAACGGGGCGCCTGATCAGTGACAGCTATCACTAGCGATCGCTGTCGTTGTTCGTGTAAAGAGGACCTGCACGTCACGGTCTGCGCGGAAGCGTCAAGTGACGTGTGTCATACGTAATCACCATTTGGGGCGAGAGGAGCACACATGGCGGCTGAACCACAGACCACCAATGTTGCCAGCAGCGGACAACGTGATGGACAGCCACTCCTTGAGGTGAAGAACCTCAAGACCCAGTTCTTCACACAGGACGGTGTCGTTAAGGCGGTCGATGACGTTTCATTCTACGTTATGCCTGGCGAGACCCTTGGCGTCGTCGGCGAGTCGGGCTCGGGCAAGAGCATTACCGGCCTGTCGCTGATGCGCCTGATTCCAAGCCCGCCGGGCAAGATCGTCAACGGCGAAGTCATCTTCCAGGGTAAGGACATCCTGAAGATGAGCGAAAGCCAGGTTCGTAGCATCCGCGGCAATGACATCGCGATGATCTTCCAGGATCCGATGACATCGCTGAACCCGGTGCTGACGATCAACCGGCAGATCAGCGAATCCCTCATGCTGCACATGGGGATGAACAAGGCTCAGTCCCGGGCCCGGGCAATCGAGCTGCTGGAGATGGTGGGCATCCCGAATCCGGCCGCTCGTGTCGACCAGTACCCGCACCAGTTCTCGGGCGGTATGCGCCAGCGCGTCATGATCGCGATGGGCCTCTCCTGCAACCCGAAGCTCCTGATCGCCGACGAGCCGACCACCGCGCTCGACGTGACGATTCAGGCCCAGATCCTGGACCTGATGAAGACGCTTCAGGCGGAAACGGGCACCGGCGTGATCATGATCACCCACTCGATGGGTGTGGTCGCCGGCATGGCGGATCGCGTGCAGGTTATGTACGCCGGCCGCATCGTCGAGACCGGGACGACCGAAGAAATCTTCGCCAATCCCCGCCACCCGTACACAACCGGCCTAATGCGGTCGATTCCGCGTCTCGATGCGGAGAAGAAAGAGAAACTGCAGCCGATCCGCGGGCTTCCGCCTGACCTGATCGATCTGCCGGATATGTGCCCGTTCGCGCCGCGCTGCAACTACGCGAGAGAGAAGTGCGAGCAGGCGCGACCGCCGCTGATGGAAGTCAACCAAGGGCACTACTCCGCATGCTGGTTCTGGGAGGAAGTCAACGTCAACGACGACCAGGACGCGGTTGCACGCAAGTACGGGCATCCGCTTCCCTCGGATTCCAGTGAAGATTACGATCCGAATGCGCCGGACCTCGGCGTGTCGCCCGCACAAATGGGCGAAAGCAACTAGCCCGGAGGAGCTGCATCATGTCAGCCGCTGTTTCCCAGCAGCAAACACCCGGAGCGTCGCCGGAAAACGGTCAGCCGCTTCTTGACGTCAAGAACCTGGTCATGCACTTCCCGCTGACCCAGGGGATCATCTTCCAGCGCCAGGTCGGTGCCGTGCAGGCCGTCGACGGTGTTTCGTTCAGCGTCAAGCGCGGCGAAACACTCGGTCTCGTGGGCGAGTCGGGCTGCGGCAAGTCGACCACCGGTCGCGCGCTCCTGCAGCTTTACAAGCCGACATCCGGCGAGGTCATGTTCAATGGCCGCGACCTGACGAAGCTCGACGGTGGCGAGATGCGCAAGATGCGCCGTCACCTGCAGATGGTGTTCCAGGACCCGTACGCATCGTTGAACCCGCGTATGACGGTCGGCAACATCGTTTCCGAGCCAATGCAGATCCACAAGCTGGTCCCGAAAAACGAGCGGACCGAGCGCGTGCAGGATCTGTTGCAGACGGTGGGACTCAACCCCTACTTCGCCAACCGCTATCCGCACGAGTTCTCCGGCGGTCAGCGTCAGCGCATCGGTATCGCCCGCGCCCTGGCGGCGAATCCGGACTTCATCGTCTGTGACGAGCCGGTGTCGGCGCTCGACGTGTCGATCCAGGCCCAGGTGGTGAACCTGCTCGAGGACCTGCAGGACAAGCTCGGGTTGACCTACCTCTTCATCGCCCACGACCTCTCGGTGGTGCGCCACATCTCCGACCGCGTGGCCGTGATGTACCTCGGCAAGATCGTCGAGATGGCGGACCGCAACGCGCTGTACGACGATCCGCTGCATCCGTACACCAAGGCGCTGCTCTCGGCCGTGCCGATTCCGGACCCGGTGATCGAGAAGCGACGGGAGCGCATCATCCTCACCGGCGATGTGCCGAGCCCGATCAACCCGCCGTCCGGCTGCCACTTCCACACGCGCTGCCCATACGTGATGGACGTGTGCAAGCGGATCGACCCGATCTTCTCCGATCAAGGCAACGGTCACTTCGTCGCTTGCCACCTCTACCCGGGGTCTGGCGCCGATAGCGAAAGCTAGGGCATATCGGGTCGTGCTTTCGCGACACGATACCGTACACTGAAGCGCGAGCCCGGAGGATTCTCCCGGCTCGCGCTTTCGATTCCGGGCGTCTCGTTTCCCTGGAGGATTCATGGGCAGCACGCGGCCACTCGACGATATCATTGCCATCCTCCTTTCGTTCGTCATCGCGATCACGATTCACGAATGCATGCATGCGTGGACCGCACACAAGCTCGGCGACGATACCGGCAAGAATCTCGGACGAATCACGCTCAATCCGCTCGCCCATTTCGAGCCATTCGGCTTCATCGGGATGGTCCTCATCGCGATCGGCTACCCGTTCATCGGATGGGGAAAGCCAGTTCCGGTTCAACCCGGAAATTTCCGTGGACGCTGGGCGGGAAAACGACACCAGGGCATGCTGCTCGTTGCCGCGGCAGGGCCGCTCTCCAATGTCGCGCAGGCGCTGATCATGGCCGTTCCGTTCCAGATCGTGATCCGCAACGGAATCGATCTCGGGCAGATCACACCCTTCATGTCCTGGTTTATCTGGGTCAACATCCTACTCGCGTCGTTCAACGCGATCCCGATTCCGCCGCTCGACGGGCACAAGATTCTGATGGGGATTCTTCCCGATTTCTGGCGACCGGTGCTCGCTCCGCTAGAGCAATATGGCTTCATGATCCTGATCCTGCTGTTCTTCATCGGTGGCAGCCTGGGCGGATCGATCGTCGGCGGTATGATCTACCCGATTCAGGACGCCCTGTTCAACCTCGCCCTCACCGGCCTTGTCTAGACGGTTTTCACGCATGAAACTCCCGTATCGCGTTCGCCAGGTCATCTTTTACTCACGCGCAGACAAGCAGGTTCCGCCCGAGGTCGAACCGGAGATTCGTCAACATCTCAACGAGATCATGGAGCTCCAGTTCCGGATCCTCTCCCCCGGTGACCAACAGCATCTGTTGTGCGTCTATCGCTACCTGAACGCGCATGACGCCGACGAAGACACCAGGGTTGCAGGCCTGCTGCATGACATTGGCAAGGCCTGCCGCAAGTGCAACATCTCGACAGTCGACCGGTGCGTGCATGTCTTCTGCAACCGCTTCCTGCCGGGGCCATACCGGTTATTCGCCCGGCGAGATCACGCTCCGGAATGGGCGCGCGGCGTCCACCGCCTCGCCAACCATGCCGAGAGGGGCGCCGAAGCGGCCCGCCAGGCTGGTTACAACGAACGCGTGCAATGGCTGATCCTGCATCATGAAAAAGGCGGCGATCCGACCGATCCCGGGCTGCGATTGCTGCGCGAGGCAGATGGCCTCGCCGGAGCGGGCGAGCCGCGATGAGCGCCTCTGCACCTGTTCCCACGCTCGCGAATTACCAGACGCGGCTTCCCAGCTTCGAAGGCCCGCTGGACGTTCTGCTCCGTCTGATCGAACGGCACCAGCTCGAGATCACGGATGTCTCGCTGGTTCAGGTCACCGATCAGTTCCTGGCTCATGTCGAGCAACTCGCCGAAACCACGCCGCACGATATCGCCGAATTCACGATGGTCGGCACGCGACTCATCCTGCTCAAGAGCCGGTCCCTGCTGCCGCGCCCACCTGCCAACGACGAAGAGAAGGAACCAGACCCGGACGAGCTCGTGCAACAACTGCAGGCATACAAACGACTCAAGCAGGTCGCGCACCAGCTTGGAAAGCGGCGGGAATCCGACCTGGAGTCCTTCGGCCCATCGATCAGCGGCGCAATCCGAAGGCCGAAACACACGGCACCGCTTCGGCTCGCGCAGTACGATCCCTCGGTCCTGCTCCGATCCTTGCGCCGTCGGCTTTCCACGGTGCCGCAGGCAATGCAGACCATCCGCCAACGACGTATCGTGAGCATCAAGGAGATGATCTCCCGGATTGCCGAGCTGGCGACCCGCGCGGGCTCGCTCCGCTTTTCCACGATCACCGATGAATATGTGTCCCGCACCGAAGTCGCAACCGCATTTCTCGCCGTTCTCGTTCTGATTCGCGGTCGCTCGCTTGATGCATCACAGGACGGACTTTTCGGAGAAATCGAGCTGTCCACATCAGAGGCAGATACGTCCCACGTCGATTTGGACGATGCCGGCGCCGCCTTCCTCAACTGAACCCGGAGTCCCCATGGTCATGACCGACGTCCAACCACAATCGTCTGCGCAAGGCGACGAGTCGTCGCGCCAGGAAGAGGAGCAGCTGCGCCTCCCTTCCGGCGCGATGCCCTCGTCCATGACCGACGAGGAGCTCGCCGCCCTGGTCGAGGCATTGTTGCTGGTGGCCCACGATCCGCCCACCATTGAGGAACTGGCTGCAGGGGCCGAGGTTCCCGCGGACGAAATCGAACGGGCGCTGTCCTGGCTCGACCAACGGGAAGATCGCGGCTGGGTCATTCAGCGACACGGTCGCCGCATCCATCTCGCGACAGCGCCGCGGTTCGCGGCCAAAGTCCGCACCTTTCTCGGGCTCGACCGGGAGTCCCGGCTCTCGTCCGCCTCGTTGGAAGCGCTCGCGATCGTCGCTTACGAGCAACCCGTGACTCGCACGGAAATCGATCGGGTTCGGGGAGTCGATTCATCCGGCGTCCTGGCCAAGCTCCACGCCCGCGGCCTGATCGAGCCGGTCGGACGTCTCGCCACCGTTGGCAACCCCATCCAGTACGGCACGACCGCCGACTTCCTGAAGCATTTCGGCCTGCGCTCGCTCGACGACTTGCCGCCGCTGGGCGAAATCGATGGCAAAGATGGCCGCGCGCTGCTGGATGCCGCACGTGCCAGCGACGATGAAGAGATCGGAGAGGCAACGACCGAAAGTGAGGAGCCCGCATGAGTGCATCGACACGTCCACCGATCCTGCTGCCGAACGGCGTGACCCTGACCGCCGAGGATCAGCGTAAATTGTCCTGGCCAGGCGATCACAGCGCCTCATGGCTGGATTCGCTACCAGAAACGATCACCCAGTGGTGCGACCGCTGGCGGGTCACGCTCGATCCCCGGATGCCGGAGATCAACTACAATCTCGTCCTTTTCGGCACCAGCGAGATCCACGGCCCGGTCGTCATCAAGATGGCACCACCCCACCCCGAAGGGGCCGCCGAGATGGAGGCCGTCCATATTGCCCAGCAACCGGGTGTGGTTCGCCTTTACGAGAGCGATCCTTCCGTCTCGATCATGCTGCAGGAGCGCGTGATACCCGGCACCATGCTGCGAGAGCATGTCGAACGTGGCGAGTATACCGATGATGAAGCCACCCGGATCGCAGCTTCATGCATGAAGCGATTCTGGACCCCGGCCCCACATTCGCCTCATCTGATCACGCTCCGCCATTGGTTTCGCGATCTGTATGGGTATCGGGAACGTTTTCCCGACGGGGGCGGACCGATTCCTAAGGAATTCATCGATCTGGCGCTCTCCCATGCGGACTACCTGCTGGCCACGGAGGGAGAGCGTGTCACCGTTCATGGAGATCTCAATCCCGGAAACATCCTGCGTCGTCAGGACGACTGGGTCATCATTGATCCAAAGGGCCTGATCGGAGAGCGCGGCTATGAGGTTGGGCAATGGATGCTCAACCCCTACGGCCTCCATCTGTGGCCCAATCTGGTTGAGGCACTCGATACACGCCTGACAATCCTCTCGGAAATGCTGGAGCTCGATCGCTACCGGCTTTGGCAATGGTCGGTGGCACACGCGGTCCTCTCGGAGTGCTGGACAGTTCAGGAGGAAGCCGTCGATGCTGAGGGTCTCCATGCCATCGAGATCGTCCGCGCACTGCAACAGCTTCCCGAGGCGCAGCGCACGATTCCCTCCGAATCCTGATCGGATAGCTCGGATAGGATGGAAAAAGGGATGGGTCTCTCCGGAGACCCCTCCCTCACCGACGAACTTCGCTCTCCCGCATCCCGAATTATACGGTGACCCCAGCCAGCATCCGGACGCGCTCGACCGTTTCGACCAGGATATCGACTGCCTCGTCGATCTCGTCCATGGAGTTGCCCCGGCCTACCGTCAGACGCATGCTCGACCGAGCTGCCGCCTCCGAGAGCCCACATGCCAGCAGGACGTGACTCGGCTCGGTATTCCCTGTCGTGCAGGCACTCCCGGCGGACGCCGCGACTCCTCCCATATCGAGACTGAGCAGGACGGTCTCACCCTGCACGCCGTCGATCGTGATATTGAGGTTGTTCGGTAGCCGGGGACCATCCAGAGGTGGGCCATTCAGGGTCACTGCGGGAATACGCTCCTCGATCTGCGTCCAAAGCGAATCCCTGAGCTGTCGGCACCAGGCGTTGTATTGATCTCTCGCGGTATCCGCCCGTACCAGCGCCTCGGCCATACCGACGATCAGCGGCACGTTTTCCGTGCCACCACGGCGACCGGATTCCTGCCCGCCGCCGACCTGCTGGAACTCCATCGGCACCTGTTTCCGCAGATACAGGACACCAACCCCTTTCGGGCCGTAGAACTTGTGCGCCGACAAGGACAGCATATCGACATTCAGTGCCTGGACATCCAGTGAGAGCACACCGGCAGCCTGAACCGCGTCCGTATGGAACGGAATGCCATGCTCTCGAGCAAGAGCGCCGATCTCGGCGATCGGCTGAAACGTCCCGATCTCATTGTTGGCGTACATGATCGAGATCAGGCATGTCTCCGGTCGAATCGCGTCCGCAACGGCCTGGGGCGAGACGACGCCATCCCGATCGCACCCGATGCGCGTCACCGCGAATCCCTGTCGCTCGAGCGAATCGGCCGCATGCAGCACCGCGTGGTGCTCGATGGCACTGGTGATAATGTGGGGGGCCGGTCCATCGGGATACCGGAGTCGAGCGGCCCAGGCGACGCCCTTGAGGGCCGTGCCATTGCTCTCCGTCGCACCACTCGTGAAGATCACCTCAGATGGTGCGCAACGCAGGATTCCCGCGATCTGCTTCCGGGCACGATCGAGTGCGGCGTGCGCAGCTTGCCCGCGTTGGTAGATGCTTGAGGGATTACCGAATTCACGTGTGAACCAGGGCAGCATCAACTCGACCACTGCCGGATCGACCGGCGTGGTCGCGGCATGGTCAAGATAGATCGCGCCGTCACCATACGACATCAGGCAGCGTCCTTATTGGCTCAAGGGCTTCTTTTCGCGAGGCGGCAGACACTCACGCCAATGTCGGCAAAGAGTCCTGTCCATCGTTCACGGGTTTCGGGTTCTTGGCGAGATCGGCGAGGGTGGTCGAATCCAGCGCATCGACAATCGAGTCGCGGACCTTCAACCAGATCGGACGGGTTTCGCACCCATCGATCAGCGGACACGTCTGATCCTCAGCGTGCTCTGATACGCAATCCATGGGGGCCACGGGGCCCTCCATCACCCGGTAGATATCGCCGATACGAATCGCTTCCGGCGCTCGCGCGAGGCGATATCCCCCGTGGGCTCCGCGCTTGCTCACGACAAGCGAGGCACGGCGAAGAGGGGCAATCAATTGCTCAAGGTAGGCTGGGGGGACGTTGGACTGACGCGCGATTTCTGTAATCGACATCGGGCCATCGCCATAGCTGTGTGCCAGCGCGACCATGGCGCGCACACCATATTCACCCCGAGTCGAAATCTTCATTAAGTCATCCTCCGGGAAGAATACAACTCCCCTGTCTGTACTCTACCTCTTGAGCGGCAAATGTCAAGCGGCACACGAACGTCACGAGCTTCTCTTGCGCTTGAAGTTTGCCGAGAACGCGTCCTTCCATTCCTCAGAGATCGACCAGTTCCGGTCTCGCATTGCCGGCGAGATCTGACGATAGAGATTGATGAAACGGTCCGCAGTAAAGATGCCACGGTACAATCCGTCTTCAGTCACCGGGATCGCCCAACGCTGCGTCTGGTTCATGTGCTGTTGAACATCGTACACCGAATCATCGACGTCGGCGACAAAGACAGCCCGATCCATGACGTCCGCGACTGTCCGCCCATTCATGCCGCCCTGCAGCCCCTTCAACAATTGAACGCGCCACAACATGCCGACCACGCGACCGTTTTCGGTGACCACCATATCGCGCGGCCCGCCTCGCAGCGCGTAGGTGAGCGGATCGGCAGGCGAAACGCCGCCCATATCCCACAGCGCGAATTGTCCGACGCGCAGGCTCCGCATCTGCGATTCGACACGCACCACCCGACGCTCCGCCTGGGCGGCGACGATGATGAAGAGTCCGAACATCGGCAGGATGAGATCCCGCTGCCAGATACCGACCGCAATCATCAACAACGCGATCCCGATACCGGCACGGGTCGCAAGTGAGGTCGCGCTATCCCGCCCGAGCCTCGGCGTCATCGCGGCCCGCATGATGCGCCCGCCATCCAGCGGGAATGCCGGCAGCATGTTGAAAACCATCAGGGCGAAATTCATGATCGCAACCGCGGCCAGCATCGAAGCTGGCTCCAGCGCGCCGAAGAGCCCCTCCCGGGAAAAGAGCGAATCTCCTCCACCCAGCACTGCGATCAGCAACACGGGTGGCAGGAGGAACATGAAGATCGCGAGATTGATCCCCGGCCCCGCCAGGGCGATCATCAACTCATGCCGCGGCTGGGCAGGCATCTGCTCGATCCGGGCGACCCCGCTGAAGGGCCAAAGCGTGATATCCAGAACCTGGATCCCGAACTGCCGGGCCATCAAGCAATGCCCCAGCTCGTGCGCGAGGACCGAGAGGAACACCAGCACAACCAGCACGCACCCGAGCGCGAACGGGACGAGACCTCCGCCATTGCCGATCCCCCATTGGAAGAACGCAAAGACGAACACCAGCGCAAATGTCGGATGAATATTGATGTCCACCCCGAGGAGGTGGCCAACCGGTATGGCCCGGAGCATCCGAACGGTGTCCTTTCCTGAACGACACGCCAGCAGGGCAAAAGAGACGCGAAACGGCTCCCGCCAGCAATGATTCCTGAGGGCTTCACCCTCACATCATCATTCTACCTGCACCACAAAAAGGCCGCAGGGAGGCCGGCCGCCGGAATGTAAAATGTCCGCAATTTTCTTGCCACCGAATACTTCCGTCTCTATACTGGCATCATGACGATCGGTTCCACGCCAGAGGCTGGCCCGTACCAGAGGTGTGTGAACATGTTTCAGAAGGAGTCCCGCGATGGCTGGCATGGAAACCGGGTTTGAGTTCAGTCAGGACATGCGTCCCTGGATCTCACCGAGCCTGATCGAGGCGAACTACATCCTCAGCCTCTCGCAACAGGAGCTCCAGAACGTCATCGAGGCCGAGATGGCGCAAAACCCGGCGCTTGAGTTGGAGGACCGACCGACGTGTCCGGTCTGCGATACCGTGCTGGAGGGCGGTTGGTGCCCCACCTGCCGGGCGAACCAGGAAACGCCGGAGCGAACGGAATCATTCGACTCCATGGACGACAATATCGAGCCTCCGGTCGCCAACGCCTCGCTTCGGGAGGACGACCCCGAATTCGACCCGATGACGCTGGTCGCCTCCAATGTTTCGATCATTGAATCGATCAAGGAGGACGCGCACCTGGCGCTCGACGAGCACGAGCACCTGATTGCCGACTACCTGATCGAATCGCTCGACGACCGTGGCTTCCTCACTCTCTCCACGGCCGAGATCGCGGAGCAACTCGGCATCACCGAAGACCACGTCATCAGCGTGCTCGAGGTCATCCAGGATCTCGCCCCGGTCGGAGTCGGTGCCCGCGATCTCCGCGAGTGCCTCCTGCTCCAGCTCGACTATCTGGAACGACTCGAGACCGGGATCCCGCCACACACACACGACATCATCGACCAGCACCTCGCGGCCTTCGGCGCGCACAAGTTCGGCCAAATCGCCCGGGCACTCTCGGTTCACGTCGACGAGCTGGAGGACGTGCGGGACTTCATTCGGGGACATCTCAACCCCTTCCCGCTTCAATCCGATCAGGCCAAATCCTGGCGCTCGCCATCGGAGTCCAGCTTCGTCGCGCCGGACGTCATCATCGACATCCGCAACGACGAGCTGACGGTCGAGGTCGTCGACAATCGATTCTTCCATCTCCGGACGAATCGCATGTACGAGCAGATGGCAAACCAGTTCACGCGCAAACGCGGGCGAAAATCGCTCCGCGACCGTATCGCCGAGCGCGCCACCGTCCAGGACGAGGACAACGCGATCGATCCTGCCGATGTCGACGCAATCGCCAACAGCTCGGAAGAAGACAAGGACCACGTCCGCCACTATTCGAACCGGGCCAAGATGTTCATGTCGAACATCCAGCAGCGGCGCGACACCCTGCTCCGCATCAGCGAGTGCATCTGCGAGTTGCAGGAAGGATTCCTCCGGGGCGGTGTCCGCGACCTGCAGCCTCTCACACGCGCCTTGGTCGCCCAACAGGTCGGCGTTCATGAATCGACCGTCAGCCGCGCCACCGCGAACAAATACGTGATGTTACCGAGCCGGAAAGTGATCCCCTTCAGCGACTTTTTTACGCCATCGTTGAGCACAAAAGACATCATCAAGGAGATCATCGAGCGGGAAGCGCAACGCGGCCAACCCCTGACCGACCGCAAGATCTGCGACCTGCTGCTCAAGGACGGCATCCGTGTCGCCCGTCGCACCGTCGCCAAATACCGGGCCGAACTGGGCATCCTTCCGTCGACCATGCGGTAAAGGTGTCCATCGAAGGTGCAGCGGCAGTCAACATCCGTTATACTGACGCATGCACCGCACCGGTGTCCCGCGCCCGTAGCTCAGGGGATAGAGCGCTTGCCTCCGGAGCAAGAGGTCGGAGGTTCGAATCCTCCCGGGCGTACCACAAAAAGCCCATAACGGCGCGGAAAAACGGCTACTCGCACTGAGTGGCCGTTTCGCATTTCTGGCTTGCGCTGCACATACGCTGCAGAGTCGTGGTGATGCTGCACAGATTGCGATGCGACCGATACCGGGAATCGGGTACCGAAACTGCTACGACTGCCATTTGAGAACGCTGTGATTTGAGTCTCAAAACTCTCAAAACTCCCCGTCACCTGCATGTACCCCCGTTCTCATCATTCGCACTATTCCCCCGCATCCGGTAGGTCGCAGCGGTACCGCGCCATTCCCGGCCTATCCCATAGCTCTGGCCGGGGCCGGCGTGCGACACTATCGAGGCCGTACCGGTTGCACCCGGTATCAGGCGTTCCAGCCCCGGCGGGTTATTCCTGCCGGGGTTCTTTTGTGAGCGGACCGTACCGGTCTGATATGAACGTATCTAGTGTCCCCGCCTTCACTCGATATCCTGCCTTTGGCCCTCCCAGGTCCAGAACCGGTAACCGCCCGTCGCGAATCCACCGGCGTACCGTTTCCTGCGACACCTTCAACCGCTCCGCGACCTCAGCCACGGTCAGCCACGTTTCATCACTCATACCTTCACCCTCTCACTAGCGCCAATAACACAACATCATACTACTATATGCTTGTAATGTAGTCTGTAGTTGTGTATAGTTGAACCATCAGGAAATGGAACGCCTGATACCGAACAGCCGCCGGTGGTGGTGCAACACCCCGGCACAGCAGGAAGGAACGGCACACATGGTCGCAACGATTCGCCAGCAGGAAACCGGGTACGAGGCGCTGGTACGGCTTGCCGGCAAGGCGCGGAAGGAAGGCGTGCAGCTGCTCCACAGTGAGCGCACCGGCGCTTACGTCGCCACCTCGGGCACCACGGCGGGCAAGCGGTATGCGGTCACCCCGCACAGCTGCGAGTGCCAGGGCTTCCGGAAATGGGGGCGCTGCAAGCACGTCGCGGCGCTGCAAACGGCGCTCGGGTGGATTGAAAAGCCGGTGGAGACACCGGCACATGTCCCGGCAGGAACCGTCTGCCGACACTGCGAAGGGCGCGGGTTCTGGATTCAGGCCCGGAACCGCGGCCGCGGTCAGTTCGAGCGGGTCGACGTGCCCTGCCAGCACTGCCACGGCACCGGCCACAGCATGAAGGCGGTGGCCTAATGGCGCAGCTCGATCCCGTGAACCGTCTTTCGTGCCCGGAGATTGCCGGGCATACCACCCGCTCAGGCATCGTCAGCTATGCCAGCCGTCAACCGGGCTGCGTGTTCTGGCGCGGGACGGCGCTGGATGGTGGCCGCGTGGCGCGGTCCCGGTCACTGCATGCCGATCCGGCTGACGCGATCCGGGAAGCCGTCGACCGGCTCACGGTCCCGGACGGCTCCCTCCGCATCCTGCCAGGCGGCAAACGCTAGACGCCATGATCCGGGCCGGTTGACCGCCGGTCCGGACACCCCCGGAGAGATTCACCATGCGATACGAGATTGACGGCGTGGCCTACACCGATGCCCGCGATGTGATGGACACCTACGGCGCCAGCGATTACACGCTGACGGACTGGCAAGCGATTCTCAACGGCGGTCCCGATGCCTGCCGGGAGGGAAACGCACGGGCGTTCCCGCATCTGTCACCGGACGATATCGAGACGTTGACCGCGGCCGCGATGGACCACGCCACGCAGATGACAGGGGGCAAGTGATGTCCGCATTCATCGTTTCAACTGACCATATCGACTACATCGTCCAGGCTGCGATTGAGGCCGGGTACAACGGCTTCTATGTGCGGTGGCCGGACGATGCCCCGGCGGATGATGCCGCCTGAGCCGCTGACAGCCTCACCACGGCGCGATAGCAGCGAAGACGGCTCGTACCTCATGTGCGGGCCGTTGCTGTGCCTGTAGGCCGTCGCAGCGAAATTGCGTTCAGTACATGCGTTACGACCATCTTCGTTTGAAACGAAGTTGGATCGAACCGGCATCCCACGCGCGCGTAGGCTCACCGATAATCCGCAAATTGCGGAATTTGCCGCCCCCGACCTCCCCACGCGCGCGTAGGCATGGTCACTCATGGGGTATCGGTCGATTCATGGGGTAAGTATCACTATCACGCACGCGGCCGCTCACCTCTTTTCGGGTGACCGATTTGACCGACTTGCCACGTCGCAGCGAAGGTGCGTGCGGCACTCCCGTTGTGAGTGCCATGGGGGTGCCGCAACGCGCGTGTAGTCACCCCATGTTTCTCAACCTGGCGGCGCAAGGGCATGCCTGTCGAGGTAGTCGCGCATGATCTCCACCTGCCGGGCGTGCTCGTCTCGCAACTGCGCAACGATGCCCCGATAGGTGGACCAATACATGCCGGGCGGTTTCGGCGGGATACCGGACTGCGGGTCAGGCGCGGTCCCGAGACGCGCGTACAGTTTGGCCAGCCGCCGGCGGGCACGGTCGGGCGGTTCTTCCCGCGTCGACGTGTAGGCCAGGTCGTGACACTGCCGGCATCGGAACACCATCGCGACGCCCCACAGGACCCGCCGGCGATGGTCGCACCCCGGACAGGTGACATAGAGACGGGAACCGCCAAAGTTGCAGGGGTCAGATGCCAGCGTGAACCGTTCGGTCATATCCCCGGCGGTCACCGTCAGGGCGTCGCCTGTGGCGTGCATGCGCGTCCGGATGGTGCCAAGGCGGGCTCCACGCGCATCCGTCCAGGACAGGTCCACCACAGCACCGGGTGCCAATGCCCCGATCCGTCGCAGATGCGCCATATCGAGGGCGGGCACACGTTCGGTATCCAGCCGCGTCGCGACCCCGATCCATCTGGTTGAAAACATGTTGCCCATGGCGATGCCTCCCGTCGTTTGTGTTTACCGAAACATGTTGCCTGTCAGCTCTCATCATCCGGCAATGCGTCTTGGGGGCGGGTCACGTTCACCTGCTGGTGCCCGACGTTGATTTGCCCCGCGTGCCCGACGTAGACGGCCGGGGAGAGCTTGCGGACCTCGTGCAGCATCTTGACCGTGCGCAGGAATCGCGTATGTGCCTGTTCCGCCATGCGGGCGGCGCGGTCGACGGATTCGGCATAACTGAGGCGTTGGGGTTGCCACTCCCCGTACTGTTCCGAGCGGTGTTCTTCATGCTTCATATCCACACTCACCATGCGGATATGACTTTCTGTCCACTCCAGGTACGTGCTGAAGGCCTCCGCTGCACTGTCGACCAACGCGGCCTCAATCCCGGACGGGGGCGGGCCGTCCGCGCGGAAGCTGTCCCGGATGGCGAGAAACCGGGCCCGCTCCCACGGGCTGCCCTGCCATTCGAGGGCGTCCGCGCTGCGGTGGCCGCTCGCGAATTCCTGCCGGGCCGTCTCTTTCAGGCGCTGCCAGATCGCGGCCATGTCCTCCGGGTGACGCTCGGCCAGGCGCGTCAGGTCAAACCAGCTGACCTGATCCGGCGGGCGGTCGCGAATGCGCGCCAGATCGCGGGCGGCGTCTTCTGGCGTGTCGTCGGCACCGCGTGCCCGGGCATCGGCCTCCGGTCCGGACAGTTCCATATGATCCCGGTAGAAGGCGGCCATGCGGCGATAGGCGCGGGCCAGTTCCATCGCGAGGGTTTCGACTTCCCGGGCGTCGTCCACCGGCACCATGTCGCCACTCATGCGCTCCCCCGATCATCATCCCCTGAGGCGCTGTGTGCCCCTGAGACGGGCGATACGCCTGTATTGCGGCTCTCGATACCTTCGGCGTCGTTCCGGCGGCAGCGGGGGCACGTTTGCCAGTGCCCGGCGATGATGTCCCGGCGCAACGGTATCCACGGTTTCCCGCACTTCCGGCACCGGACTTCCAGTTCAATGGTCGGGTAGGTCACGCGGCTACCTCCGGTTCGGTTTCCTGCCGGCGTGCCCGCCGTTCCACGTCGCCAATGGCGCGGGGTGCCGACGTTGCCAGCTGCGCGAGGCAGGCGGCGTAGCTCTTCGCAGACCCGTAGAGATACACCACGCGGCCGGGTTGCAGCTCACGCGAGGCCTGCACGCACCACCCGCGTTCCGTCTCTTCGATGGTGACGGTAAACCCGGCACTGGCGAGGTCGAGGGGCACCGTCAACAGCGCGGGGTATGCCAGTGGCGAGCCTTTCCAGCGGAATAGCGGACTGCCGACCAACTCATGGATATCGTCCCGGGCCTGTTGATAGGGTGTCGGGTCATACGGGGCCGGCGGGGCCTTTGGCGTGTCTGCTTTGGGCAACGTCATGGTCTTGCGTGGCGTCATGCGATCATCTCCAAATGGTCATGCTTACGAGGCCGGGTCACCCCACGGGGGGCGACGCTTGCGGCGTTCGGTGGCGAGGTCGATTACCTTGCGCGGTGCATTGCCCCGCACCCGGTCTTTCCACGACGGGCGCGGCGGCGTTGTGGCCTGCGACGCCACCGGGCGCGGCCGTGTGCCAGGCGGGTCGCAGGTGTAACCGGTCAGGGCCGGGAACCGCGCGATCACCTCCGCTGCGAAAGCGGTTGCGGTGGCATGGTCGAGGCCATACACCACCACCCGGGCCGGAGAGGCGATGGGGTAGCGATGTACGCGCGGGAAGCGGTGAACGCGGGTTCGGAACCAGTCGAGGGTCTCCGGTGAGAATCGTCCCCGGGGCATCGTGTCCGCGCGGATTTCCACCTTCCAGTACTGCGGACAGGCAACCAGGATCGTCGGCAGGCCGCGAGAACGGCAGTATTTTCCGTACTCCTGCCAGTCGGCTTTGTTGGGGTAGCAGTAGGCGGATTCGATGTACCCGCACGTCGGCTCACGCATTGTCGCCACCCCTATTCCCGCACCGGGCGTCAACGCATCGCCCGGTGTAGAGATGCCCGGGCCGGTTGCAGCATCCCGGCGGGATGATCCCCGCGGCTTTGATGATGCCGGCCTTATGCGTCCGGACGCGCTGCACAAGATCCTCCGGCAGCGGCGGTCGGTCATTGCCGCGGGCCACCACGTACAGCCGGTCCCCGTCGACGCGGAACCAGTAGCCCGCGCGGAACACGTCATAGGCCAGGTGGGAGATATGCAGCGGTGCGAGGGCCACGGCTACACCTCCCACTCAGGCAGGCCGGCGGGGACCGGTTCAGGGTCGAGGGGTGCGGATTCAACTAGGGCAATGCTCTGGGGAATTGCCCGATTGCCCTCCTTGCCCGATTGCCCTCCTTCATTCTCAACTGGGGCAACTGGGGCAACAGTGCCCCCTTCCCATGATTGCGGGGTTTTTGCATTTTCAATCGGTGAATCTGTATCAACTGGGGCAACTGGGGCACCCTCCCCAGAGGATTGCCCTAGTTGCGTTGCCCCGATTGCCCCGGGTGGCAGGCCGATGTAGTGCCGGGAATTGATGATGTGCTTTTCGACCTTCAGGGTTTGGCGGGCGCGCTTGTATGCTTTTTCGCCTATCCGGGCGTTCTTGCGTGCCTCTTCAACTTCTACGGATGATTTCATCCCACCCTTCAGGAAGTCGGATAACCAGTTCTCGGCACGCTCCAGGGCGGTTGATCCTTCATTGCCAGTGCCGGGCTGGAAGCACTCATCAATCGAGACGGGGGAGGGGTTGGGATACCAGACGATTCGCCCGTCAGCACGTTGCAGATACCAGCGCGGGGCCGGTTTGGCTGCGAGGTTGGATTTCACCACTCCCAGCACCCGCCGGGTTTCCCGGATGCCGTCTTCCCCCGGCTCGGGCTGGTGTTCTTGCGGTGCGTCTGCAAGCATCCAGGCAATACGCGGCACATCATGCCAGGCGGTACTTCCGAGAATCCGGGATGCCGCCCGGGTGCTGTCTCCGCCCTTGGAGACGTGCCGGATCATGAGCACTGCGGCACCGGTGCGCTCCGCCATGCGAACCAGCGGCATGATGCCGTTTCGCACGTCGGATTCCTTATCGCTGTTCGCGTCCCCGATGTAGGAGCTAATCGGGTCGATAATCACCAAGCCGATGCCGTTGTCTCGTACCGCCTGTTCAATCACCGGGACATGTTGCTGAAAACGAATCCACCCCGGTTCATCCTCATCATTGCCGGTTGCGATGCCATCGACGATGTGGATACGGGACAGGTCGGCACCCAGCACTTGCAACCGGGGCACGGTCGTATGCTCGGGTGAATCCTCGGCAGCGAATACGAGGGTATTGAATAGCGGGGCCGGCGTCCCGTCAGGGAATGTGCCTCCCACGGAACCAGCGGCGGCGATGTCGAGGGCCAGCGTGCTTTTCCCGCTGCCACCGTACCCGGCGAACAGTCCCACCATGCCAAACGGTAACCAGCGCGGCCAAACCCATTCGATATCACGCGGCTCAATGTCGGACGCCTTCCGGGTCAACAGGCGGGGCGGTGTGCCGGTCTCTTCTGATGGTCGACCGTCGGCCCCGTCCGCCGTGCTGCCGGCGCTCTCACCTTCCGGCGGGACATAACCCTGACTGGCAAGATCGCGGATTGCCGCCTTCCAGTCCCCGTCGTGATTCAGCATCACAAAGGCGGTCAGCTTGTGATAGCCGGTGTCCGGTTCAAATACGGTCGACGATGTGAAAACGTACAGCGCATCGTGCCCACCGTGGTTCGTGGTGGCCGATACCCCGCAATCCTTCCCGGGCCGTCGCCAGTAGGTCACAGCGCCACGGGTGAATACCTGTTGCCACCCGTGCGGCTCCAGAATGTCGGACCATGCCGCCCGCGCGTTGAACACGTCTCCGACGCGCTCCCCGCCGGCTTTCGGCGGTTTTGGTAACGTCAACCGCTTCGGCGGTATCTCATCAAACGTCCGCGCCAGTTGGAAGAGGTCTGCGCGATCATGCGGGGTAATCGTCGCGATGGTCGACGGGCTGCCGTAGAGGGCCGTGTACGGCTTTCTGGAGGGATGCACCGTGCCATATGACGGGGCGGCAATGACGTACCCGCCTTCCCCGCGTGTCTCGATTAGCACCTGTCGAGAGGTGCCGGTCTGCCCGGGCCGCTCTGCAAGTTTCTGGTTCCCTTCGATGGTGTCGCATCGGTAGTACCAATGCACGCCACCGGCGGGGGAGCGGTCGGAGTAGCCCTGTTCTATCCGGTCGACCAATTCGCCTAATCTGGCGCGGTCAGCAGCATCCTTGAATGCCTCATATGTCCCGGCGTCGTCAAACTCGAAACACTCGATACCGGATACCCTGCCGGTGACGTAGCCGATGCCGGTGTGATGCAAGTCGACGTACCAGGTCTTCAGTTGCGATCCTGCCGGCGGCTCTTCCTGATAGTGCTTCCACTCGGAGACGGGCGCCTTCGTCCCGTCCTGCCGGCAGGGCACCACACTCAACCCGGCGGCGCGCGCTTCCTTCACAGCGGCGATGATGTCAGGCGTTTGCATCACGCGCCACCTCCGAGATGTTCCCGGATGGATTCCAGCGCCGACCGTTCCATACGTTCGGTGTCGCGGGTGCGTTCCAACACGTCGCGGTCGATATGGGTTTCAATCGACTCCCGTACCAGGCGGCGCAACGTCGACGGCGGGATAGCGTCCAGTTCAACACTTTCGCCCGTAAACGATTTGGCGCGGCTATCTGTCTTTTTCGTGGGGCGGGTTGGCAACTGCCAGGCGGTCACCTGTTCAGGTGTGACAGCGATACGGTCGACGGTCACGTCAGTGTCGGGAATGAATCCGCGTATCTTGCGTTCGATGTCAGCTGCGATGCTCACGCCTGAGGGGTCAAGGTCGGTCATCACATAGAGATGTACCGGCTTTCCTGCCTCTTCCATCGTGCTTGCAGCCTCGTACAGATACGTTTCCGAACTGAAGCCCCGCACCACCATGAGCGGCACGTCGTAGGCGTCCGTTTCGGCATACAACACCCCGGCTAATGTGTCTTTCTCGCACCAGATTTCGACGTAGGCGCTTTGCTCTGTCCACAACGCACGGCGGTAGGCGTGTGCCGTTCGCCTGAGGGCATCGTCCAGGTTGTTGTACGAGGGCCGGCGGCGCATCCAGCGGGTGTTATCCGCGATCATGCTGTACGGCAAAGTCCCGTCCCGGCGCATCTGCAGGAGATACCGCCCGGTATTCTTGTACTCATTCTCTGTCTTGCCAATCAGGCCAGCGGAGACCAGACGATAGAACAGGCCGCGTAGGGTCATCGGGTGATCCTCGTACACAATATCGAGAATCGCGGATTTGATGGTCAGGATCTCGGCGTCGGAACGTCGGAAGCGTTTTACGGGGCTAGGCTCGTATAGCTGTGTTGTGCCCCCGGTTGGCTCAGGTATCATTGGAGCAATTCCCTTTCATCCCGAGACCCGGCGCGGCGTGGTGGCCCGCCGGGTCTGCTCGTCTCAGGCGGCATCTTCGGTCGCCCGTGCGTGCTGTGCTGTGGCCAGTGCGTCATAGGCGCGACGGCTAAAGCGCAACCGCGATCCCACGCGCAACACCGGGACAGGGAGGGCGTCCCTACTGGCCAGCTCGTATCCCAGCGTGCGACCAATGCCAAGACGCTTGAACAATTCCCGGGGCGTCATGAAATCGCGCTCCAGGTCTTTGACTCGTTCGCTCATGGTGATTCTCCCGATATAGAAGAAAACTGGTAACAGGCGGTGGTGTACCGCCTGTTACCAGCATGTCCGGGAGTGTGCCGAAATGTAATTGTGAAATGTGGTGGATTCCTGTGGACAGGATTTAGGGTTTTCTTGTAGTCAAAAAGCCGGTGTTTTTTAGTGTGGCTGCCACTGTTTGCGGCGTGAGTCCAAGTTGCTCGGCTATTTGCTTATGCGTGTATGCCTTCGACTTCAAGCTAAGCACGAGTCCAGGCGGGGTTCGGTCCGCGTAGTACTCATTTGCTTGATCAGCAATTGCCGAAGCGGAACGGATCAAATCCTCAGCAGACATACCGGGGAATAGCGGGACATATAAACCCTCTGCAACTTCCGAGGCATAGCCATGGGCATGAACCGGGATCGTCAGTTCAGGGAAAAGCGACGGTATGTCGACTAACAGGCGGGGGTGTGTACAAATGGATGCACCCAGGAAACCCGAAGTTGCGGGCGCGGGGCGATTGCCTCCCGGAAAATCAAAATAGGGCGACGGGAAGAAATACTCTGAAAGCCGGTGTACCACTTCCATCCAGTTCTCATACGCCTCATAAAGCTGTGGAAAGCGGCGTGTGAGGCTGTCAACTTCGCGGAAGTAGTCATCATATTCCTCATCACTATCCAAATTCCGGGGTCGGTCTAACGTGTCTGCGTATTTCTCTTCAATCCGAGACGCCTCCCTGTCGTGTTCATTGAGATCATTATCCAAACCGCGGGGCACGGTTGGCTCCGGAGACGAACCAGCTCCGGTCAGGAAATATCTCGGATAGGAACTATTCCAACGTGACCGGACTCCATTTGTAGCGGCAATATAACCAGGGTCCGAGACTAGATGCTCAGCACGTCGGATAAAACGACCTCTCAGCTTTAGTAATCCGTAGCCGGTCTTCTGACCGTCTGCTATCGTGCCCATGTGCCCGTATCCCTTTCACACGTTGCGGGTGCCGTGCCCGTTACCGTTCATGCGGTAGACGGGCTTCTTCATGCGTCCGGCACCTCAGGCGGTGCCCCGCTTGATTGCGGCTTCCATGGCTTCATTTGCCGCGCGTTGGTCATTCACCCCAAGATGCCCGTACCGGTCAACGGTTGTCGAGATATCGGAGTGCCCCAACTTTTGCGCCACAATAGCCGGCGATACACCGGACTTCATCATCACGGTTGCGGCCACATGCCGCAGACCGTGCGTGGTGAGACGTGGCAACGGCTCCGGTGGCGAGACCGTCCCGTCCGCTTGCGTCTCTCCAGGCACCATCACACGAGATATCAGGGCGTCCCGGTCCCGTTTCACAGATGACGGCGCGTAGGGCGTCCCTATCGACGTGGTGACAATCAGGTCCGTATCCGGCCAATCCTCCCCGAGTCGTTGCCGCTCGAAGTGTTGCCGGTCCCGGTGGGCTTTCAGCACGCGGATGGTGGGGGCGGTCAACTGCACGGCGCGTTGCGAGGATCGCGTCTTGGCCCGGTCCTGTATCAGCGCTCCTCCACCCTTTGCGAGGTTCGGGACAATGGTTTGCACGATCCGGGCAACGCAGGTCGATTCATCCTCAGACCACTGCAAATCACGCCACCGCAGCCCCAGCGCCTCACCACGGCGGAATCCCTCCATGAGGGTCAGGAACCAGAGCGGGGCCAGCCTGTGCCTCTCAGCTGCGCTCAGGAACGCGGCTATCTGCCGATCATTCCAGATGGTCAGCTCCTTGCGTTCGCGTGCAGACGGTTTCTCGATTTCCAGCGCGGGATTTGCGGGGATGGTTCCGTTCTTGACCTGCCGGGCCAGTGAAGCGCGGAGAATCATCAGGCAGCGATGCACCAGGCGGGTACCCATGCCCTCATCCAACCAGGTATTTACCTGAGCCTGTATCGCATCGTGCGTGAGGTCCGTTACCAGCGCGTCACCGAACGCGGGAACAACATGCAAGCGGATTCCGGATTCATACCCGGCAGCGCTGTTGGAGGTCACGTTCTGCCGTTTGGTCTGGAACCAGATGTCGACGGCATCGGCCACTGTTGGCACCTTTGGCGGCGGCGTGAGTGTGAACGTCCCGGCGTCGACCTCGATAACCGCCCTTCGCTCTGCCGCGTCGGCTTCCTTGCGTCGCAGGTACGTCCCGACCACGACGCGGCGTTTCTTGCCGGTGCGAGGGTCGGGGACCTGTACCGTCACCTGATAGCCAACCAGCTTGCCGCTTTTGTCCTTGCGCTTACTGACAGCCATGTCAGCACCACCCTACGGGTAGGCCGGCGCGGTCTGGTTTGTTGGTTCGATGGTGGATAGACTGGAGGTGCATGCGATGCCCTTTCATCGTGTGCCGTGTCCCGGGATGCTTACATCATCGCCGGGGCATTCTCTTTCCGGAAACAATCTGCGCTGCACAGACGCTGCACAAACCGTGCAGCACGGGGCGATACTCTCCGATACAGTGTAACACGAGATTAGTCCAGAATCGTTGATTCCATAGGGTATTTTCGACACGGGGCGATAATCCGCGATACGACATAACACGTCCATACAGAACTCCGGAGCAAGAGGTCGGAGGTTCGAATCCTCCCGGGCGTACCAGAAAAAGCCCATAACGGCGCGCGAAACGGCTTCTCATACGAGAGGCCGTTTCGCATCTCCGGCAATGTGCCTGTAAAGTGTCCGGAAAGTTTCCCGAGTCCGGCCCTGTCACGGCCCGCTGCATGCCGGCAATCGCGCTCATCGGCTGCATTTAACACGTCAGGCGAAGCATCCCATCCTCCATACTCTCCAGGCTAAAGCACTAGAGGGACTTCAGGAGGGTTGACACGATCGAATGTAGAAGCAGGCGACCATGCCAAACTTCCTGCAAATAGCTCTCGTAGCGCGGAAGGGCAAAACCCTCCTGTTGCAGCAACGCCGAAAACCGACCATGAGGGCCGGTTATCCTGGCATCCTGGGTAACACGATCGAGAACTGGCACACCACAAGTCCAATCATGAACCTGCGCGAGGCGACCTGGGTATCTTCTCGGACGTATGAGTCCGTGTTTGCAGCACAGCAACGACGCTAGAAGCACTCAGGACGCCAGGGATGGTGGCCGCACGGACGGGGTCGCTCCCGCCGGCACGTCCACGACATTGTCAGGACTCACATCCACTGAACCATGCGCCCGGCGTGACTGGTGGTTCAGGACGATGCCGACAATCCGGGCGGGGCTCTGCCGGAGGAGAGACACCGACTTCCGGAGCTCATCCCGTCGCGTGCGATGCGCCCGACACACTAGCACCACCCCGTCGACATCCGCCGCAACCAGAACGGCGTCGGTGTACGCCAGCGCGGGAGGCGAATCGACCAGCACGATATCCGCCTGATCCCGTATGGCATCGATAAGCCGCCGAAGTCGCCCCAGGCTCAGCAGATCCGCCGGACGCGAATGGCTCGGCCCGCTCGTGATGACCCGCAGGTTGCGCACATAGGTTTCCTGGATATAGTCGCATCCGTTACGTCGCGGACGCGTCAGCCAGGATGACAAACCCAACGTATTCGAGAGACCAAACAGACGATGCAGGCTAGGCTCCCGGAGATCCGCATCGATCAGGATGATTCTCAACCCCGATTGGGCGAGCGAGATAGCCAGGTTAGCAACGAGCGTGCTCTTTCCCTCTCCTTTCCCGGGGCTTGAGACCATGAGGCTTCCGATCCTGTTCTCGGACGATGCGAACAGGATGTTCGTTCGCAATGTCCGAATCGCCTCCGAGGCCTCGCTATCCGGCTGATCCAGCATGAACAACGGATCCGGACTCCATCCGATCCGGGGACGATGCATTATCCTCCCGATAGACGGTACACCGGCGAGTTCCGCGACATTCGTTTCATCATTGACCCTGTCATCCCGATATCCGATCACCACCATCACGGCGGCCGCAACAAACGTTCCGAATGCAATCCCAAATACTGTGGCCAGGCGTGGCTGAGGCGCATCGGGGCTCGACGCCGGCTCGGCGGCCGATGCGATCGTTACCTGTTTTTTGGCCGCTGCCGCATCCAGATCCATCGTCTGTTTCCGTGCCTGCAACTCCGCCTGCGCTTGCTGCAGCCCGCTGACTGTCTCGTTCAGTTGCTCAAGCTGAGACGTCGTTGCCGGATCGTCGGCCTCAGCACCTTGCGCAAGACCCTGGATTTGTTGATTGATCTGGTCGATTTGCTGAGAATTTGCCGAAAGCTGATCGTCGATCTCAGCACGCACAGGCTGTCCGAGGTCGATCGTACGATTCGCGATCTGTTCGGCAAAGGATGACGCTACGGCATTCGCGACATCGGCCGCGCGTTGCGCCGAGGAATCTGTCACCCGAATCTCGATCAGCTGGGTTCCGCGAATGGTCCAACCCGAGACGTTTTCCCTGAGATCTTCGACGCCATACGGCAAGGAAAGCGACTGAACGACCGGATCGAGGACATCTCGGGTCGAAAGTAATTGTTGATAGGTCATTGCCAGTGACTCGCTGACCTGGACCATATCGGAGTTGAATCCATCTCCGCTCAAGGGAGCATTGATCTGCACCATGACCCGAGCGGAATACACGGGCTCCTTTCGGGCGCTGGAAACATATCCAACCATCCCACCGACAAGCGCACCCACCACCATCAACCACCACCATCGGCGGACGAGTGAGACGAGTTGGGACGGCTCAAATTCCATGTTGGCGTCCTTTTGGTGGCGGTTGGGTAAGCGGCAAGCCCGTATAACGGCCGAGATGACTATTTGGTGTATTTATATGTATATCTATAGTATGACCCGGTATTTAGTATAATGCACTTGATCGACTGATACAACTGCAATCGAGACGAGACGTCACCGGGCCCCACACATCAGATTTCCGCGCACAACCCCCAAGGAATCAACGTCCCTCAAAACCGAAGCTGGATTCAGGCACAAAATCCCCTGCTGGCGGAGCTCCCGGCAGGACACTTCCCGTCACATCCGTCAGTGCCGGCCAATGCACCCCATCTGGACCCTGTGTCGCCGGACATCCCGGCGGCACCAGGCTATTCGGCCAGACAGCGGAGCCCGCTACATCCTGTTCGGGTCTCGGATCGATGTATACATGGTCGATCGTCACGGGATAGGACAGGTGGCATGTCTCGCGATCGACCGGCAGCCAGAGGAGATACGTTGTCTCGTCATAGATATTGAAATCGTAACTGAGGTTGATGTTTCGAAGAATGACGGATCCGATGGCACCCTGTGTCTCTGGCAAATACAGTCCCTGATAGCTGCTACTCGCCGTCAGGTGATCGACGCGCAGTTCACGGACGCCTCCGAACGGTTGGATAACATCCCCGTGAAAGCCATCGAAGCGACCGGTAACGTGCATGATCCGAACATTCACGATCTGGACAATCGCTTGGGGGGCGCTGATCGCAATGCCATCAAATCCGTCCCGATCGGCGCCATCGATGAGAATCCCCTCGATATGCACGATCCCCGACGCGTTCTTTATATACAGAGCTCGCCGTTGCGTATCGCTCTCACCCCCCGCAGGCACCCGGATGTGACCACCCTGGATGATGAGGTTTCTCCCGCCCTCGATAAACGTCGCACCATTTTTGACGGAGTTCTGCGGTAGCTGGATGATGTAGTCATGGTTCTTCAACAGGCGCGTATACGTATACCCGTCTCCAAGCTCCACCGTCACCGGATTCTCGAGCGCGGGGGCCGCCCAGGCGAATCTCGCGGAGGGCAATGTATCGGGCACGGTGCGTCCCAACAACCACACTGCTCCCAGAATCAGGGCAAGCTGCAACCGTACCGCCCGCTCAAGAGGGCCGCACATGAGAGATAGCCTTAAGTTGCTGGAAAGCCCATGCCAGCCGCGGTCGATACCGTATTTCGAATATCGGCGGATACATATGCCGCTCTCCACCGAGCTCGATCTTGAATCGGTACAGTCCGCGGTCATCCAGCCCACTACTGCGAAGAGGCTCCCCATCCGCTCCGATCAACGAAGGCGGATCCGCTTCAGGGATACCCCAGAGATCGTAGTCAGAACAACCCCTCGTTCGTGCCCAGCGCATCGCCTGGAACTGGAGATAGGCCGTGGCCCCGGGCACCCGCCGCGTTGTCGAGGAAGCTCCAAAAAGATAATAGGCATGATCGCCGAATATCCCGATGATGAGACCAGCAGCAATTTCGCCGTTAACAAGCGAGAACATGAGCGATGCGTTGCTCCCGGCAAGTCGCAGATAATCTCGATAATAGGAGGATGGATTGATCCGAATCTGGTTTCGAGCTGCGGTATCTTGCATCAAGGCGTAGAATTCGTCTATCGACTGGTTATCGGGCCGACGATGCTCGACAACAATACCCTGACGCTCGGCGCGGCGGATCTCCCTCCGTTTCGATGCATGCATCCGGGCGATCAATTCATCGTCGTCGCCCAGCGGCACGATCGCCGTCCGACCTGGCGTGTACCGATATCCGCCGGTCACGATGCGATCATGATTCGCCAATACGCCCAGATCAAGCGGCATTTCGGGCTCGACATGCAGGATCATCACGCGATATCTGCGGCAGATACGGGTGATCTCGGCGAATAATTCCGGCAGCAAACGCTCGACATCTCCGTTGATTAAAGGGCCTCGTGGCACATAGGCCGTGCTGATCGGACCTCGCCGTTTAATCAGCATCTGAGCCATCGCTGTGCCAAACTCATTGGCGACCACCACTCGCTGGACGTCCCGGCCGTACCGTCGATTGAGCTCGCCCCATCTCCAGGATTGATGCATACGTCCATCGAGCGTCAAGAGAAGCTCGTCCCAACCCTGCTGAGACAGAATCACGCTTTCGCCGCTTGCCCCCGCTCGTGCGGTATCCGCTTCCTCTACGCGAGCACACATGATCAACCTCCGAACCGATGGACGTTACCAGCACCTTGGCACCGATTGAATTCCCGGAACGATTGCCAGACCCTCCAAACCAGAGACCGATCGACTGATTACTCAAACTATTTCATCAATCTATTCACACAATATCATGATTATGATAAAATCACTCCGTTGGGTTCCTGAAAACACTCTACCGTTTCGGAAAGGCCCGCGCAATGGGGCACAAGGATGAGTTGCCGGCACGAGACAAGCTGCCGAAAACGAGCTCCCTGCGTATACACATATTTGATCATCCCGCGATTACAGCATTTGCAGGTCGATATCTCCGTCAAGGTGGGTTTGCACACAACGTGACCATCCTCGCGGGCGGAACCGCGATCGGTCAGGCCGTCGTTGTTCTCTCGTCGCCCATCCTGACCCGGCTCTACTCACCATCGAGTTTCGGGATACTGGCGGTCTACGTCTCGCTCCTGTCGTTCCTGCTTGGTATCGCCAGCTGGCGATACCACATGGCTATTCCGCTGGCGGAAAGTAACCAGAGCGTCGCATCGTTGCTGGTGCTGTGTTTTGCGCTTCTCCTCGGTATGGCGCTCGTCCTGGTGCTCGCCATCGCTTTACGCGGAGCGGCCATCGTGGCTTGGACCAACACGCCGGCGCTCGCACCCTTCCTGTGGTTGTTACCCCTGAGCTATCTGGGAGCAGGGGCATTCCAGCTCCTGACGGCATGGGCGATCCGAACCAACGAATTCGGCAAACTGGCACGTTCGAAATTGGGGCAGAGTGCCGGTCAAGCCCTCACCCAGGTCGCGTTCGGGGTCGTCCTCTCGGGCCCGGTCGGACTCCTGATTGGCGATGCAATCGGACGGACCGCCGGAAGCATGAACCTGGCACGGCAGATGTGGGCGCAGCTTCGCGACGACTTTCGGACGGTCAGCGCCGGGAGTGTCCTGCAAATCGGAATCAGGTACAAGCGATTCCCGCTGATCTCTTCGGTCGCCGGCTTTATCTCCAGCGCCGGCGATCAGATACCAACACTCCTGATCGCATCGTTGTATGGGCCAACGATCGTTGGCTGGTTCGGCCTCGTCCAACGCTTGCTTTCGATGTCGTTCGTGCTCGTCGCAAGCGCGATCGGGACCGTCTTTCTCTCGGAGTCCGCCAGACTCGCTCAGCAGGATCCCCAACGCCTGCTGAACCTCTTTTGGAAGACGGCGACGCGAGCATCGCTCATCGCCAGCATCCTCTTCATCGGTGTGGTTCTGACGACGCCTCTTCTCTTCGGCCCACTGTTTGGATCTCAATGGAGCGGAGCCGCCCGGTTCGCGCAGATCCTTGCCTTCCCGGCCAGCCTCCAGTTCGTCAACCGATCCGTCGGGAGCGCGGCCATCATCGTCGAAAGGCAGGACCTGGACTTCGCCGGAGAGTGCATTAGCACGCTTTCGGCCTCGGCAGCGGTCATCCTGGCGAAGCAGATGGATGCGAGCCCAATGACCTGCATCGTCATGCTCTCAGTCGGACTATCGGTCGGCTGTTTATCAGGCCTTCTGCTCAGCTGGTATGCGATACACAGCGTCGTTCGACAGCAGGGTGGCATCGAAGAAAAGACCGCGATGGAGGTACAAGCGCAATGATCACCGATTCTCACATTCATGTTGTTGGGCCTGACACCGGGACGAATCCGCGTGAATCTACCTCGCCGGAGAACGTGGACACGCGGGAGGCCAGCATCAATACCCTGGCCGGCGTCCATCTCATCCCGAAGGGAGCACTTGCGCTCGATGGCTGGCTCGAATTCAACCGGATCAAGTGGGGCTATGAACCTCGACGTTTCCAGATTGGTTCGTGGTCGGAGAACAAACCAGTGATCGACGCCACATACTATGTTGACAAGAAAGGCAACATCCATCATCCCCGGCGAAATCCGTACCTGCCGATTGGGTTTCGCTCAACACCAACGACCCATCCGGGCAAGGTAACGCACCAATGGCTCGATCATGCAACGCTCCTTGTCCAGGAGATGCTCCAACACGGCCTCGTCAACACGATGACGCTCCCTCCCGGTATCCTCGATATTCGGCCATGGACCTGGGCAGGGTTCCAGGTTAGCGTCAAGTACACCTATATCATCGACTTTCCCTTTGACTTCGCGAACACATCCAAGGAATTCCGACGCAAGATCCGCCGGTGCGAATCACTCGGCTATCGGGTCGAACGCACGACGGACATGAACCTCATCCATGGTTGTCTCGCCGCTTCGGAAGCGAGGCAACACTACGATCTCGGGTTGTCAGCGGAGGATCTTGAGTTAGCGAGGAAGCTGATCGGCGACGAGCACCTGCAGGCCTATGCGGCATTTGCTCCGAATGGAGACATCGCCGCAGCGTCCGTCAGCCTGGTGCAGCCGGGAACGGCCGCCATCGGCCTCTTCGCCGGCACGCACGACGCCCACCTCGCATCAGGGGTCACCACATTGCTTGATGCGAAATCGATCCAGGATTTTGAAACGTCGGGGGCAACCGGCTTCGATCTTTGCGGAGCAAACATGCCGACGATCGCCGCGTTCAAATCCTCCTGGGGGGCACGACTGGTTCCCTATTACAGCGTCGAGGAATACAGCATGCGTCGTTTCGCAAAATGGTCCCGAAATTGGTGGCAGTTCAGAATGCAACGCGCGAAAGGTGGCTGATCGTGCTGATCGTCCACCACCCCTCGTCCCGGCTACCCGAGCGCCATTACGCCTTCCACGTCCTCCTTGGCGAGTTCCTTGGTCTGGAGTACCAAACGGCCGAACACGAAGATCCCAACGTTGTCATTTCCGATTCCGATGACGCATCCGAAAAACGCCTGACTCTCGCCGACGCCTTCTTCTCCATGCCGTTGTCTGACTGGCTGACGCCCCGCTCCCTGCCGGACCAGCCGCTGGATACGCTGGATACTTCCATACCGGAGCTCCACACCCCACTACCGAATGCAGGCATTCCCATCATCTACGGCCAGCGAACCTCGTCGGGAGACTATTGCTCGGTTTCGAACGATCGCATCCATCTCGGCCTGGATATCTTCGGCAGTGCATTCTTCATGCTGACGCGTTATGAAGAACTGGTCTGCCAGGTACGCGATCGACACGGTCGGTATCCCGCAACAGCCTCGCTCGCGTATCGTGAGGGCTTCCTCGAGCGCCCGATCGTCAATGAATACCTTGAGCTTCTCTGGGTCTGTCTCCACCATCTGTTCCCGGAATTACGCCGGTCCGAGCGTCATCCCCGCGTGTTCCTCAGCCACGATGTCGACTGGCCCGCAGTCGCGCTGAAACGCACTTCACGCCAGATTCTCAGGGCCGCAGCGGGAGACATTCTCAAGTGGCAGGAGCCGAGGCTTGCAGCGCGCCGACTTGCGTCGTGGCGGCGAGTTCAGCAGAATGCACCCCAGCTCGATGTCGGAAATGTCTTCGACTTCATCATGCAGACCAGCGAACGTTACCATCTCACCAGCACCTTCTACTTCATCGCCGGCGATGGCTCGGGCGACATCGACGGGGGGTATACAGTCGAGGATGCCTGGATCCGCTCCCTCCTGAAGGAGATTCATGAGCGAGGTCATCGCATTGGCATTCACCCAACCTACGAAACCTATCGCACCCCCCAGCGGATCCGCAGGGAATATGAACGGCTGCGAACGGTATGCGATGAGGAACGCATTTCCCAATCCTCATGGGGTGGCCGACAGCACTATCTCCGCTGGGAGAATCCGACAACCTGGCAAAGCTATGCCGATGCCAGCCTCGAATACGACACCACGCTTTCGTTCGCCGATCACATTGGATTTCGCTGCGGCGTCTGCTACGAATATCCGATTTTTCACATACCTGATCGACAAACGCTCCCCCTCCGGGAACGTCCGCTGATCGTCATGGATGCGACGGTTTTCGGGAGCCGGGACAAATCCAGCATGGGGTTGTCCCCTGCCGCCGGCGTCCCTCGCATCGCCGCCCTGAAAAAGACATGCGCGAGGTACAACGGGGACTTCACGTTACTCTGGCACAACAACTGGATGATCCAGTCCAGACTCCGATCGGCGTATCTCGAGACCGTTCGACTCATAACCGACGAGGCGAGCCATGTCGGCTGAGGCGCAGATACCAGGCAGGCAACCGGGCTCCCCCGCATTACGAGAGCTCCGGGAACTCGTCGCTCATCATCGATTCACGCTCATCGCCCTGAGTCTGGTCATCCTGGGCTCCAGTGCGGGTGGTGTCGCTGCCGCGAACGGACCGGAGGCTCTCCTGCTCCTGGGAGCGATCTGCGCGGGAGCAGGCACGTTGGCGGCGGCCTACTGGCTCCCCGGTTTGATCTTCGCAGCGTATCTGTCCACCCCGTTTTTCAAGGCAGGACTCCAACCATTCCTGCCAATTGACATCACGGTCATTCTGGCGCTGCTGTGTACTCTCCAGATTCCGCTGCTTGCCTTGCCGCATGAGAGACCGGCGCTTCGCTTCGTCACCTCAACCCATGTGCGTCAGGCATTGCTTTTGTGGCTATCGCTCTGCCTACTCATTATCGTGGGCATCACCTACGCACCAGACACGAACCTCGCGATCTCGTCCGCAGCGAACTGGGTCTTGCTTACATTCCTGCCCATTCTGGGTATCCTGCGACTTCTGACCAAACGACGGTTCCTCACACAGTTTCTCTGGGGACTCGTGATGATGGGCGCGGCAGTCACCGTGGTCGGCGTGTGGACACTGCCCCAGGTCGGTGCCTGGCCAAACGATCGCCTCCGCGTGTTCGGGGCGCATACCATTCGTGTCGGGCAGGCCGCGTTATTGTTGCCGATCGTGGCTGTCCCGTTCGTTTTTAGATCGAGCCCTCCAATTACCCGGCTCGTTTGTCTCGGGTTCATCCCGCCCGCCATGGTCGTGGCCGCGTCCTCGGGCTCGCGCGGTCCGCTCCTCATGCTCGCGATCTGCAGCGTGCTCTTCTCGATGCGGCGTCTCATCCTCTGGGCGACTGGCGCGAACGCCAGTCCGTCACGCATAGCGCCGCTGAGACTTCTCGTCCCCGCGATATTCTTGTCCCTCGTTATCTTCCTGATGCCGCTGTCCTCGATCGGCCGATTCATCCCGCAGACCTCAGCAGCGAGGCTCGAAAGCCTGTCGACAATCCTCACGGGTATCGCCAATCAGGATCTTTCCGATGAGGCGCCCGACAACTCCACGGGCGATCGTCTCATTGCCTACCAATTCGCCGAAAACATTTTTAAAGGAAGTCCTGTTGTCGGCAAGGGCACATCCAGCTTTGTCACGCTCGTATCGACAGAGGAACCGCGGCTTATCTTCCCGGAGCCAATCGAGCATCCCCACAACCTCGTGCTCGAAATGGCCTCGGAATACGGGATGATCGGGCTGCTCATTCTGGCCTTGCTATCTGCTGTCGCCATCCGGCGAGGATTCAGGAATGCCCAGGATCCCATATGGAATACCTTGACCATCCTCTTCGTCTTTTTCCTGCTGGGATCCATGGTGAGCACCGAGATGTTCGATAACCGGATGCTTTGGGGGCTCACCATGATGCTTCTCCTCTCACCTGATCCCGCCCGGGCCGGCGCGATCCTTCCACGCCCTGAGCGGGCTCAAAGGGAGATCCCTGCATGAAAGTGGTCCACCTCACATCCGTGCACATCCCGCACGATATTCGAATCTTCCACAAGGAGTGCAAAACCCTGGCGCGCGCGGGTCATGAAGTCATTCTCGTCGTTCCCCGGGAAAAGGGGAGCTGCGCCGAAGAGATCGATGGGGTCCGCATCGAGCCGGTCGTAAAACCTCGCAACCGGCGCGAACGGATGACGCTCACGCTCTGGCGGGTGTATCGCACCGCTCTGCACGAGAACGCTGACATCTACCATTTCCACGATCCGGAAATGATGATCGTGGGCCTTCTGCTCAAACTTCGTGGGAAACGAGTCGTATACGACGTGCACGAGGACATTCCCCGCCAGATCATGACAAGGCACTGGATTCCGCGACGGCTCCGACTCCCTGTGTCACGAGTCGTGGAATTCGTGGAAACGAGGTGTGCTTCTGTCTGGGATGGGATCGTCGTGGTCACGCCAACCATCGCCCGCCGCTTCCCTCCCGGGAAAACCGTGCTCGTGCAAAACTTCCCCATTCAGGACGAACTCATACCGATTGAACCTCGTCCTTACCAATCGAGGCCATCGAACATCGCATACGTCGGGAAGATCGAAGGTGTACGCGGTGCCCGTGAAATGATCCGCGCGATGGGAACCCTGCCCTCCTCGATCGATGCATCACTCGAGCTCGCCGGAGTGTTCGAACCGAAGAGCCTGAGAGCAGAGCTGGAGCAGGTGCCCGGATGGGAGCGCGTCCGTGCTCCCGGTTGGCTATCCCGGTCCGGGATCACCGACATGCTCGCGCACGCCAGAATCGGGCTGGTCGTCCTCCACCCGGTCGAGAACTACCTCGACGCCCAGCCGATCAAGCTCTTTGAATACATGGCGGCCGGGATGGCGATCGTGGCATCCGATTTCCCACGATGGCGTGAGATGATCGGCCAGGTTTCCTGTTGCGTGTTCGTCAATCCCCTGGACCCTTCCGCCATCGCCGATGCCATCCAGTGGCTTCTCGAACACCCGCAGGAAGCTGAAGCGATGGGGATGCGGGGCCGGCAGGCCGTTCAAACCAGGTTCAACTGGGACTCCGAGGGCGCAAGCCTGGTTCGATTCTACGAGGAGCTGTGACGTCGTCGAGGAACTTGCTCGCTCCTGACTCCATTCCTTGCCGGAGCAAAAAGCCCTCGTCATTCACTCCTCAGGCTCGGAATGACGAATCGAATCATCCGAACGCCATATGGATCGGATCAACACACTGCAGCGAATTGCCGGAAGGTGGCGAGGCCCCGGTGTAGGGGCGGGCGGCCGAAGGGGTGAGGTGAGGTCGCGCCAGCAGCCGAAAAGCGAAAGCGGCCCACCGGCTCCCGCAGGGAGTCGATCACACGGCACCAGTGTCAACCTTCCTGTAATTCGCTCTATCGCGTCACAGAACTCCATTCATCCAGGGATTGCCGGCTTCCCTCAAGCGGGCATACCAACCCGGTTGACCATGCTGGATGGAGCTGGCATGCCGATGCTCAGGACAATCGTCTCACCGAGGGCCGACTGGTCGATCGCAAAATCCCCGCGCCCATCGAGCACCACCCTTGCCTGGCGAAAGAAGCTGTCGGGCAGCATCCGGTATTCCGTGTGGTAGGCCTGCAGGATCATGGCATCGACGCGACCGATCTCATCCAGCGAAACCGGCCGCGCCCCAAAACGCTCGATCTCTGCATCGGAGAACAGGGGATCCTGAACGAGCACATTCGCTCCAACCCGTTGCAAACTGTCCATCAAACCTAGCGCGGAACTGAATGCCGCTTCCTTGACATCCGCCCGGTAGGCGAGACCGAGGATAACGACATCGCGGTCTCGAAGATCTCCCAGATGGCGTGAGAGCAAGGACACGGCATAGTCCGCCATGCCGTCATTGATCTCTCGGGCGGAGCGCGAAAGCCTCAACTCTTCCGCGTGGGCATCCTGCATCAGGAAATACGGGTACACCGGAATGCAATGCCCGCCCACTCCGACGCCGGGTTCGTGAATGGATGATTGCGGCTGGCTATTCGCGGCCGCGATCGCCTCGCGCACGTCAATACCGCGCTCCGCGGCGAAAACGGCGAACTCATTCGCCAAGGCAATATTCACATCACGATAGGCGGTCTCCATGAGTTTCGTCATCTCGGCCGTCTCCGCGTTTGCGACCTCCATCACGGGCGCATCCAGCACCGATCTGTAGAAACCCGCGGCTCGCTTCGTACTTTCATCATCGATACCGCCGACAACCTTGGGATAGGTCTCGAGATCATGAAATATCCGTCCGGTACGGATACGCTCGGGGCTGAACGCAAGCGAAAAATCCGTTCCGGGCTGGAGATGAGACATCTCAGCAAGGATTGCTCCGAAACGATTGCGGGTGGTGCCGACCGGAAGCGTGGTTTCGTACACGACCAGCGTGCCCGGTCTCAAACCGGCCCCAATGGCTCGCGTCGCGCTGTCGATCGCCCGGTAGTCAACCTGATGATCTGGCGACACCATCATTGGCACGATCACGACGACCACGTCAGCCTCGCGCACGGCAGCGGCCGTATCGATCGACGCGCGAATCAGCCCTCTGCTGTGGACATCCGCGAGCCGCTCCGCGAGGAACGCTTCCCCGCCGACAGGGCTGACCGAGCGATTCACGGCCTCGACGACGGCCTCGCTGATGTCGCATCCCAATACCAGGGAGCCATGACTCGCATACTGAACCGCAAGTGGAAGGCCAACTTTCCCGAGTCCAACAACGGCAACTGTCTGTTTCATCGACGGCTCCTTTCGTAATGCGCATGAGCATCAACCGGAATACTGGGATCAATGACGTCCCCGGCGTTCACCGCCGGCAATCCATCGTCATGGAGTTCCCGGCATGTGAGGCACCATTGTCCGGGACGTTCCACACCAGTCCGACGACCGCACACGCAGACGTAGCCGATGATCCGAGAGGGATTCCCTACAACAAGAGCGAAATCCGGCACATCCCGGGTCACAACGGAACCGGCACCGACCAACGCGAAGCGACCGATCGTCATCCCCGGCAGGATAATGGCGCCCGCCCCGATCGACGCCCCATAGCGGACCGTCGTCTCTCCCGGTATCCAGTCATCCGCACTCTTGAGCGACCCATCCGGGTTGATGGCGCGAGGAAACATATCGTTGGTGAAACAGACATGCGGTCCGATGAAGACACCGTCCTCGATCCAGCAATCCTTGTAGATCGAGGCCCGGTTCTGAACCTTGACGTTGTCGCCGATGACGACATCCTCATCGACATACGCGCCCTTGCCAAAGATGCAGTTCTGCCCGATCCGTACACGATCCCGGATTTGAGCCTCGTGCCAGATTTGCGTTCCGGCACCGATTTCCGCCGAAGTCGCGACTTCGGCACTGGGGTGGATGGACATCCAGAGTCCTTTCCAACGTCACGCAGCGGCGAATATCGCGTTTGCTCTTTGAATGGCGTCCACAACGTAGTCGATGTGGACATCGGGCATACCGGGATACATCGGGAGCGAAAGGATACGAGTCGCCGCACGCTCGGTGACGGGAAAGTCCCCGGGTTTGTATCCCATCTGTCGATACGCCGGCTGCAGATGCAACGGAACGGGATAGTGAATGCCCGTCGCCACGCCCTGCTGATGCAGCGCATCGGCAAGATCTCCACGGTCAGCCGTCTGGACCACAAAGAGATGCCACACATGATCCCCGTTCACAATCGCTGGAGTCTCCACGCCGCTCCCGGCAAGAGCATCCGTGTAGCGCATGGCAATTGTTCGGCGCTCCGCATTCCACGCATCCAGGTATTTCAACTTGAGGCTGAGAACCGCCGCCTGCAACGAGTCCAGCCGACTGTTCCATCCCTCGATCTCGTGATGGTATTTGACTCGGCTCCCGTGATTGGCGAGCAAGCGGACACGATCCGCAATGGCATCGTCATTCGTCACGACGATGCCCGCGTCACCATAGGCCCCGAGATTTTTTCCGGGATAGCAGCTGAAGCACCCCACAGTACCGATGGTTCCGACCCGCTGCCCGCCAAACCGGGCACCGTGAGCCTGACAGGCGTCCTCCACCACGAGAAGATTGTGCCGGTTGGCGATTTCCATGATCGCCGCCATATTCGCGGGCTGCCCGTAGAGATGCACGGGGATGATCGCCCTGGTACGGGGCGTGATCCTTTCTTCGATCCGCGCAGGATCAATCGTGTAGCTGTCGGGATCCATATCGACAAGGACGATAGTCGCCCCCACCGCGCTGATCGCCTCCGTCGTCGCGATGAACGTGTTCGCTGCGGTGATCACCTCATCTCCCGGACCGACTCCGCAGGCGCGAAGCGAGAGGTGCAACGCATCCGTCCCGTTTGCGACGCCGATCACATGCCGCGCACCGAGGTACTTGGCAAACTGGTCCTCGAATTGCTCCACCGGCGATCCCATGACAAACGAGGTACTTTGGATGATCTCGTGAAATGCCCGATCGAGCTCATCCTCAATCACTCGATGTTGGACGGAAAGGTCGAGAAACGGTACGTTCATGGGTCTACCTTTCCACGAGTCAGCTGACGAATTCGCCAGAGACGCGTGCGCCAGATGGGAGTTCGCAGATCATTCCGAAGTTGAGCAATGACTGGTTGGCAGCTTCGAGGATTTCCACGATCCTCATACCGTCGATGCCGTCACTTTTCGGCTCGTAACCATCCCGGATCGACTCGGCAAAATGCCGGCACTCCTCCTGAAGAGGCTCCATTGGATCGACGCGAGGACAAACGATGTCTCCGTATCGATACCGCAACTGCCCCGAACCGAGTGCATCCGGCTCCGGCCATTCCACCCCCATATCGAAGAGTCGGATCTTCTCCACCGGTTCAACATCGTCGTAGACCAACATCTTCCGACTGCCGACGATCGTGATACGCCTTTGTTTGCGTGGCTCCAGCCAGCTCAGACGTATGTGGGCCTGCACCGATCGGGCAAAATACGCACGCACATATGCGACATCCTGGATGCCGGGTTGCACGTATGCTTCGCCCGCCGCGCTGACAGATATCGGCTCCTCATCGAGGATGTAACGAAGGATCGAGAAATCATGAGGCGCGAGATCCCAGATGACGTTGATGTCCTTCCGGAACATGCCGAGTGTCGCGCGCACGAAATCGAGGTAGTAGATGTCGCCCAACTCTCCACTCGAGATGATTTCCTTGAGCATGGTGACCGCCGGGCTGTACTCGAAGACATGTCCCACCATGAGACGGAGGTTCCGCTCTCGCGCCAGGTCGACCAGTTCGCGCGCGTCTTGCGACGACGTCGTGATCGGCTTTTCAACGAGCACATGCTTCCCGTGGAGGAGCGCCTCGCGCGCGATCCTGAAATGCGTTGACACTGGTGTTGCAACAACCACGGCATCGATGTCCGACGCAATCAACGCGTGGTAGTCCACAGTCGTTCCTACCGAAGGAAAGGTTGACTGGATTTGATGAAGGCTATGGCTATCCAGATCCGCAACCATCTCGACCGAGGTTTCCGGCAACTCGTGAAAATTGCGGATGATCTTCGGTCCCCAGTATCCGCATCCGATGACGCCTACCCTAATCTGCTGCATGAAGTCCTCCTGACGCGTAGGCCCCATACGGCATACCGGGCCCGCCCATGTCACCTGTCACCGCCGTCTCATTGCTTCGTTCTCCCCGGATGTGCCTCGATTCGTAGGCAGCGCGGGCTTCGTCAAGCACTTGTGCGAGGCTCGAGGCCGTCGCTTCCCGCGAGTGCCACTGGCTCACATAGGCGAACCCGCGAAGTCCCATCTCCTGCCGCGTACCCGATGAATCCGCCAACTTGACAATTGCCTCGGCGAGGGCACCGGGGTCCTCCCAAGGGGCGTAGACACCCGCCCCGGCCTCCTCAATCAGCCGCCACGCTTCTCCGGGCACGGTGCAGGCGATGGGCAGACCCGCCGCCATGTATTCGAAGAGCTTGTTCGGACGAGCCCCCTCGAACACTTCGAACTTGCGCGAATGGACGAGTCCCAAATCTGCGGCACGCAGCCAATCGCCGATTTCGGTCCGTGCCACGGGATCGCGGAATTCGACATTCGGCAAGCCTTTCGACTGCTCCATAAGGTCGTTCCTCAGCGATCCGTCGCCAATGAATACAATGCGAATGTCGTTCCTGTTACGGAGAATCCGGGCGGCTTCAACAACGATGTCGAGACCATTCATTGGATTCTCGGAACCGGCCCAGACGGCCACAACTTTTCCATCCCAGCCAAGCTCCCGGCGTCGCTCGATTCGACGCGGAGCGTCCAGCGGTTTGGGCTGCAAAATGGCGTTCGGAATCACGACCACTTTATCTCGCGCCACGCCCTTCGCCTCGATCCGATCTGCAATACCTTCGGTCAAGGCGATGACACGATCTGCCTGCCCGTAGAGAAAGGATTCGACGAGTTCGAGCGGCTTGATAATCGCCCGCGAGGTCAGTCCCAGTTGCACGAGCATATCTGGCCACATATCGCGCACCTCGAAGAGAAATGGCACCCGATAGCGGCGGGCAACAGCCCATGCGCCCAAACCGGCGAGCAAATGCGGAGAAGAGCCAATGACGATATCCGGAGGTTGCCTTTGTGCCCCGCTCAGGAGCATCATCGCGGTGAACGACACCATATTGAGATAGCGCTTCCAACCGTTCTTCCGGTAACGAGTGGAATAGAGCCACAGGAACAGGACTCCATCCTGCTCATCCCGACGGAACGGGCGCCACAGTGACACTCCGCGCCGAAGCGACGCTGTCGTGTGGTGAAACGCCGTGGCAAAAATCGTTGTTCGCCATCCCTGATCGGCCAGCAGCGTGCCAAGTTCGACATGGCGCGTGATGCCCGGCATGTCCGCAGCGACGGCATATTGATTCACGATCCATACCTGACGCTGATGTCCATCGTTCCCGGGCCACCATAGGCGGCTCGTCTGTTTCAACGTCGCAAGTGGGTAAAATGACCACATTTCCGATCTCCACCTTGGCAAGCATCCCAATGTGAGAACACATTCCTGCGCGATCGATCAGGCTGCTCCCCGCATGAACAGCACGGCGGGAACGGTGCGCAAGACCAGCGACAGGTCGAACCAAAAGCTGCGACGCCGGAGATATTCGAGATCGAGAGCAATCCGCTCTTCATAGGACACGGTGGAGCGACCGGCAACCTGCCACAGCCCCGTGAGCCCGGGTCTGATGCTGTACACAACATCGGCCATATCCCGGTAGCACTCGGCAATTTCGTCCATTTGCACTGGCCGGGGACCCACGATGCTCATCTCTCCGCGGAGGATGTTGATCAGTTGGGGCAGCTCATCGATGCTCGTCCGTCGCAGCCACTTCCCAACCCGTGTTATTCGGGGATCGTCCTTCAATTTCCATTGCTGCCGAAATGAATCATGCAACCACGCATCGGACGACAACATACCGGCGGCACCGTCGTACATCGTCCTGAGCTTGAACATGATGAAGGGGTGGCCATGTTGCCCGTAGCGCGCCTGCCGGAAGATGACGGGACCCGGGGAGGTCACCCCCACCAGAATCACCGCAATGACAAGCACCGGACAGGTCATGGCGATCAGCAGGAGAGCGACGGTAATGTCAAACGCCCTGACATATCGTCGCTTCACACCGATGCCGGGGGGCGATCCGGAATCGGATATCGGAAGAGTTGTGCTGGACTGAGTGGATGCGGGAATGACGGTGAAGCGGTTGACGCCAACGTCTGCCGGCACTGAAAACGAAGAGGAACCCGAGGCAGGTACAGTCTCGGACATGTGGACTTCCCCCCTGATTGGCGATTCGGGCCCCACTCATTCCTGCAACGAGCGGTTCGAATCGGTTGGCCGTTCTCTCGCGAAATCTCAAGAACGACCGGACGAGCCTCACCAAGCCACCCAGATCCGTGCGGGAACAATGGCGTTGGAGAGAATTGATTTATCAGGGGAAAGGGAATTGCAAATACGGATCGTATGATGTAATTTATACGTAACCGCTGGCGGCACTCCGTTGCCCCTGTCGGTGTACGAGCGAGAGGGGATCGATGTTGGACCATAGCCCCTCTCGCTTTTCTCTATTCAAATGGCTATGGGGGATGCATGGCGGGTTCAGCCGCCGATGGCTGTGACCCGAATGTTTGTAACATGAAAAGCCCTTCGCGTTTTTTCGTTTTTATCTCTCGAATACCGCTGGGCTATGCCCATTTTCAGAGCGGAATACCTGACTCCAGGATGCGTTGTCGGTAGATAAGTTGATATAATTACCTGTAATCCATCTTTAATTATAAGAACCAAGGGGGTACAAGTCAATAGTCTGCCGGAATACCACAGGCTGGAATGTCAGGAGCACCAGCTTGAGAGCCGTCTGTTATCGGACTTGAGGCTTTGAGCTAGAGCCGTATCGTGGATGCGCCGGGTGAAACCGACCACAACTCACCCTGATCCCCCGAATATACGCACGTCGTCATGAGATGTAAATTTCTCAAAAAATCCTACTGAACAAAAAAAATCCCTAAAGAACTCCGGAAATCACAATGGCTTTAGAGCGGGCTGCAGGAAGATTGACATGGGCGACGCTATGCACGTAGGGGCAGCTGGCCGCAGGCTCGCCGCCCCATCGGCGCCCGAGCCTGCCCTGAGCGCAGCGAATGGGTCGATTATCCGGACACCGTGTCAACCTCCCTGCATAGGCCGCTATTCGCTTCACCAAGTGTTTCAAGCAACCGACCTCTCCGTGCCGATACAGGTATGCTCCCAAGGTCCCCAACACTCCCGGAACGTCGAGCTTCATTTCCACAAGACAGAGGAAGGGCCCGATGCAACCAAGCATCGGGCCCTTCCTCTGTCTTGCCGAGACGGGAGATCAGCGAGTGCTTACCGGGAAGTTGCCCGGTCGTAGGCAATGCGCTTTACCGACGCCGCAATCGTCTCGCCCCGGACCACGTCCAGATCATCCGGCAGCGGTGCCCGGAGCTCGTTCGGAATCGCCTCGGTCATCAGCAGATTGTACATCTCGCGGAACTTCGGATTGTCCGGGCCAGCCGTGTTGGCAAGCTCCAGACGCCCCTCTTCCGTCGTGTAATCGTAGAACTCGAATTCCTGCCCCTCGTCAAGGATTTCCGCGGAGTCATCGGCCCAATCGGCATAGACGCCGATCTTCGCATCCTCGGTGATCAATCCGAGAATGTGGAACGGCGCATCCTGCAGGAACGGGAAGAGCCGCGGCCCGAACTCGAAGCCGTCCTCGTCGGTCGCATGGAGCACGTAGGGACGCCCCGGCGCCGTGGCATCCTGCATGACCGAGGTCAGGTCGAGCCGGTTGGCCAGGTACGACAGCTCAGGCTGTTCGCGCCAGTCGTTTGCACCGGTCGCCATCGTCAGCAACATCGGCGCCAAGTCGACGCTCGATGTCAACTGGTTCCGGGTCACCTCCGGCTGGTCGACGTACCGGCCAGTGGGATCCTTCACCCACAACGGCACCCGAATGCCTTCCTCGTACAGCGCCGCGCCCTTGCCGCGAAGTCCGTGCGAGCCACAGTACTCTCCGTGGTCGGACGTGAAGACGATGATCGTGTTCTCCGCAACGTCGGGACGCGCCTCGAGCGCATCGAGCACCCGGCCGATCTCGGTATCGACGTACCCGTGCAGTTGATGGTAGAGATCCAGCATCGTGATCCAGCCCTGCTCGAAGTTCGGACCGCGATGCGGAACATCGCCGAAAACCTGGAGCAACGCCATATCGCTGACCAACTGCAACCGTGGCTTGTGTTGTTTCGCCAGGTCGGCCGCCGTCTCGTAGTTGGGCGGAATCGAATCGAAGACTGAGGGAGGATCGTTCTCGCCTTCGACCTGACGGCTCTGTCGCGGATACCACTGGATATCGTGCGGGTTCACGAAGCTGACCGTCGTACACCACGGAGTATCGATCTTCTGGTTCTCGAGCCATGCGATGGCCTGGTCGGCGATATCGGGGTCCTTCACCATCCCCTCGCCCGGCCCGCCATTTGGTGACGGGCAAGTGCCACCGGCAAAGCCGTACTGCTCCATGTCGCAGGAATCATCGTTAACGTGCCACTTGCCCCACCAGTATGTTTCGTACCCCTGTTGGCGGAGCAGCGTACCCCACGTTGGCATCCTCGGGTCGAGCGGCGGCCAGGGCGGAGCCTCGGCCGCCGGGGTCGCACCTTCGGGAGTCGCATCGGCCGATCCACCGGTCAGCGTGTCCGCATTACTTCCCTGCGTCAGCACAAATCCGGTCTGGTGTGAGTACATGCCGGTCAGCAGACTCCCACGCGATGGACTGCACATATTGGATGCGGTGTAATGCCGGCCAAACCGTACCGCGCCATCCTGAAGGCGTGCCATCGCCGGGAACTGCTCGTTCAAGATCTCCTGGTCCGGAAACCACTGCCAGTCCCGCATCTCGTCAACGATGATCACGAGGATATTCGGCCGGCCACCGGCTGCTTCGGCGGTAGCCTCCCCAGCGGATGCAGTGCCCGCCAGACTGCCGGCGCCAGCCAGTGCCAAACCGGCGCCACCCGCTCCCCGGATCGCGTCGCGCCGTGAGAATCGACGTTCCCCGTTTATCGTGTCTTCATCCGTCTTACTCATGCGCCAGCCTCCTGATACGCGTTCATTTCCATCCGCCGGGTTCAGACTGGCTATGGAGCTTCCAGACGATCCACCACCTGCCGAAGCTGATCGACCCGCTCGGTAGCTCCCCGGGGCGGGAAGGCGGCAAATGTCTGCACGAATTGGAGGATGATGTCCCGTGCCGGATACATCAGGAACAACCGTTCGAGCAACCACTGGTCATAGTTGATACTTTCCACCGGCGCTCGTTCGAACGGATCCCCGAGAAGATCAATAACCCGGGGCGTGCGCAGTTCCTGGAATTCCTCGAACCAGACATCCATTCCCTTCGCGTTCTGCTCCATCATCACGTATTTCCAGCGGCCGGATCGTAACCCGACCAGGTCACCATCATCGTTGAAGTAGAAGAACTGCTGGCGGGCGGAATCCGCATCGTTCACGAGATGGTCCAGCTGGTTGTAACCATCGATGTATGCGGTGAAGGTCTTGTCGCCGGATTCGTACCCGACCAGCAACTGCTCCTTCACATGGGGCGCTCCTGCCGCCGCCGCCAGGGTGGGAACGAGGTCTTGCAACGAGAATATTCCGTTCGAGACCTTCCCAGCCGAAATTTGGTTCGGCCAGCGGATCATCAGGGGGATACGGTAGGCGCCCTCCCAGTTGGAGTTCTTTTCGCCCCGGAACGGAGTCATGTTGCCATCCGGCCAGGAGAATACCTGCGCGCCATTGTCGGTGGCAAACACCACGATGGTGTTCTCGGCAATGCCAAGATCCTCGATCGTCTGCAACAGGGCGCCGACCTGGTCATCGAGTTCGACCATTCCGTCAGCCTGTGGCCCGAGTCCCGTCCGACCCTCTGTTTCCGGCTTCAGATGCGTAAAAATGTGCATGCGGGTGGGATTGTACCAGGTGAAGAAGGGTTGCCCTTCCTGCACCTTCCGCGTCATGAAATCGGTCGCGGCGGCCAGGAACTCCTCGTCGGCCGTCTCCATCCGTTCCGTTGTCAGCGGCCCCGTATCCTCGATCACCTGCTTGCCAACCGGTCCGAAACGTGGATCCTCGGTCGGATCGTCCGTCTCCGATGCCCACGTGCGAAGAACGCCGCGCGGCGCATATTTGGCGGCGAACAACGGGTCCTTGGGGTAATCCGGATTTTCCGGCTCCTCCTCGGCATTGAGGTGATAGAGATTTCCGTAGAACTCGTCGAACCCGTGAACCGTCGGCAAGTGCTTGTTCAGGTCTCCCAGATGGTTCTTGCCAAACTGCCCCGTTGCATATCCAAGGGGTTTGAGTATTTGCGCGAGGGTCGGATCATCCTCATGAAGTCCGCGGTCCTCTCCCGGCAACCCAATACTCAGGAGACCGGTCCGGATGGGACTTTGTCCGGTAATGAATGCCGATCGCCCGGCGGTGCACGACTGTTCACCATATGCATCGGTGAACATCACGCCTTCCCGCGCGATCCGATCGATATTCGGAGTTCGGTACCCCATCATGCCCATGTTGTAGGCGCTGGTGTTCCAGTAGCCGATATCATCCGGCATGATCACCAGGATATTTGGCTGCGATCCATCTCCGGTCGGAGCAATCGGCGGCGATGCGGGAGCATCCTGCGCCACCGCCGCTCCGCCTCCTCCGATCGCCCCGGCAGCGGCACCCACCATCGCTGCCTTCATGATCGTTCGTCTCGAAAGAGCCAACTCGTCCATACGGGACGGAGGAGTCTCCGAATCGTCTTGCATCTCAGTCGCGCTTCGACCTTCGCTGCTCATGAACCGGTTTCCTTCCCACTATGTCGGGGACACGCCGAAACGCCAGCCGCATCTGACGCTTTTTGGTAACTCATCGAGTGGCTGGTCTTGCACCTCCCTGCTCACCGTCGACGGGTCACGCCTGCACGTTCTCCGGCCACACGCAATCCACGCCACAAACGGCACCCTGCTCGCAAATTGGGTGATCCCCTGCTCCGTCCGGGATATCGGCGGCGCGGCTCATCCTGCGACGGGTGTCTTCCGCGCTCTGAAATGTCATTGCAGACCCATTTTCCGTAACGCACGAATGCAGACGGTACAATCTATGTAGCGGAATTCCCTGATTCTGTCAACATATATAATTGCGTAGAGACGCGTCCACGAGACGAAATGGCAAGGTCATGACGAGCAGCGCCGGAGTCTGAGCGATGTCACAACCACGTTTTCCAGCACCGGAAATCACACATGCGCACGACGCGATGATCTGGATCGACGGTGGCCGGTTCACCATGGGTTCCGATCACCACTACCCGGAGGAAAAACCGGCACGACCGGTCTGGGTCGACGGGTTCTGGATCACCCCATACCCTGTCACGAACGACGATTTTTCCCGGTTTCAGGAGGCAACGGGCTACGTAACCGTAGCCGAGCGCCCACTCGACCCGAAGGATTTTCCCGGGGTCCCGGAGGGGAATCTGCAACCGGGCTCGATGGTATTCGTTCCACCTCAGTCGCCAGTTCCCCTGAACTCAACCGCCAACTGGTGGGCGTGGGTGCCGGGCGCGAGCTGGCGTCATCCGCTGGGGCCGGGGAGCTCGCTCGCCGAATTGGGAAACCACCCGGTGGTCCATATCGCGCTGGAGGACGCCGAGGCGTATTGCCGCTGGGCCGGCGCGTGCCTGCCGACGGAAGCAGAATGGGAATTCGCAGCCCGGGGAGGGCTGGACGGAGCCGAGTTTGCCTGGGGTAATGACGATCCCCAGGAAACGTCCCCTCTGGCGAATACGTGGCAAGGGCAGTTCCCGTGGCAAAACCAGGCACTCGACGGCTGGGTGCGGACATCTCCGGTCGGATCATTTCCACCGAATGCGTACGGGCTCTTCGACATGATCGGCAACGTCTGGGAATGGACCTCGGATTGGTACAACAGCCGACCAGGCGATGGCCATCCCTCGTGTTGCGTGGCACATAACCCGCGAGGTGGCGACCGCGATGCAAGCCACGATCCGGGCCAACCGCAGTTCAGGATTCCCCGCAAGGTCGTCAAGGGCGGCTCTCATCTCTGCGTCCGATCCTACTGCTTCCGCTACCGTCCGGCGGCTCGCCAGCCCCAGATGATCGACACCGGGATGAGTCATCTCGGTTTCCGTTGCGTCGTCCGGGCAGGATAACACCCGGACTACGACCTCACGCCTGGGAACCGGGTTCAGCGTCCGCCAGCCGCCGGAACACCGCTTCGGTGTCCGCATCCCGCGGCGTCATCAGTAGAAAGAAATGGTTCGGACTCCCGAGAACAGCTCCGACGGTTTGGAAGATATGCAAGGACCCATACTCGGGATGAACGAAATCCTTCACGTGATCTGGCGTCAGCTTTGGCAGGTCTGACTCCCACCATTCCCGGAATTGGGCATCGCGGGCGGACACGTATGACACCAGTCGCAGGATTCGATCGCGATACGTCGCGTAGCTCGAATGCATACGAACTGCACTGACGATATTTCGTGCGTACGTCTCCCAGGCGACCCACCGCTCCCGCATCACCGGGTTCAGGAACATCTGGACCACGATATTGCGTTCATCGACCGGATATGCATCGAAATCGCCCAGCAACCGAACGGCGTTTTCATTCCAGTGCACCAGATCGAACACCGGAGTGATGATCATGGCCGGATTGGGCATCGACGACCGGACCAACCCGCGCAACATGTCGGGAATCTCCTCGTCCGATCCGACATGCCCGTTTGGCGGTTGCAGATAGTTCAACAGGTATTGTTCCTGATGGGACTCCAGTTTCAGGGCCATCGCCAGCCGGATCAGGATCGATGGATTCAGGTTCTCATACCGACCGTTCTCCACCTGCGCGACCAGCGCGTGAGACACGCCTGCTATCTCCGCAAGATCGGCCTGGGTGAGGTGCGGAACATGACGCCGCCGATGGATCAAACCAGGGAAGTTGGACGCACGACGCGCCTCGCGTTGCTGGCGTATGAACATACCGATTTCCCGGCGTACGTCTATCGATGGCACGCTCATGACCCACTTCCCTGTATTGGCTTGCAGAAAGACTGATCGGGGATCTATCGCCAAAGGCGTCAGTCATCGATCGATCATGTACATCTCTACGCAATTCGCTATACAACCGTCACATATTGAAAATGCCTGAATCAATATACCAGTAGGATTTGTTCCTGGGAAAACCCTATCGCGTATCGCACGATTGGCGTATAGAGGTCGCATGTATCGACCTCATACGGTCACTGCCCGATGTTCTACATCGTTTGAGCCAGAGACCTTATTGCAACGGCATCGCGCGTGTGTCCCCCCAGCCTTGCGCGATGTCCGTGCAATTACTCCTCTCCGGAGTCGTCACCTGTCTTCCGGCTGTATTCCCGCCAACGGTTGATCTGTCTCCATCCGAACGTCGCATTTCGTACAGCTTCGGAATCCTCCAGCCCCGCACCGATTGCTCCGGCAATGGTGGCCACGGAAGCGGTCACCCAGGCGATGCGCACGTAGCTCATCGGCATTACTGGCGCGTCGATCGTCGATTCCAGCATTGACGTCGGAATGTACACGACAGCGGCCAGCAAGAGGAGCACGAAGATGAGCACATATGCAAAGACAACCCCGACAGCGATCGTCGCAACAGTCGTCGCGTTGTACAGGGAGCGCTGGTACTGGGAAACATCCGTCCGGTTCGTTTCCCATAGTTGATGCGCAATGATGATCCACGACACCAGGATCGTCATCGCGACGACCATCAGCGTTACCAGCCGCCCATAACCATAGATATTCCCAATCTCCCACAAGGTCGTGAAGATCAGGCCATACCCTCCGGTCGCAAAGGCGGTCGCCACCGTCGTCTTGAAACTCGGGAAAAGGCTCCACGGCCGGTTAGCGTAGACCATTCCGGCCAACAGTCCGACCGTCCCGAATGCGCGTGGCGCGGTCCAGCGAATGTCGATTGCGTCCGAATCAGACGCTCCCCCTTCCGCTCCCATCTCGCAAACCAGGTGCGCGATCGATTCCATCACCCGTTTGTCGATCTGAACGACACCGAGCGCGGGCACGGAAAGCACGGCTGCCTTCCGACCGCTCTGCCCCTCCGCAATGATCGTGACTCCATGTTCACGGATCGGCAAATCAGTCAAGGCGACCGCCACGTCCCATCGGCTCCGGTCCTTGTGCGATATCACCGCTGCGAGCATCTTGCCAATATCCACGTTGGCCCCGGTAAGTGGGTCGGGCTCTGTCGCGAGATCCCAAGTGCCTTCCCAACCCGATTGCCGCCGCAGGACATCAGGCAGTTCGCAGGTGATGCGCTTGACGATGGTCTCGGAATATACAGGACTGGGGACCAGTCCCAGCGTCAGGCCGCTCGTGTTTCCGTGTCCGTTACTTCCGCCTTCATCTTGCGGCTCCATCATCTCCTCATCCACTCGTACGACCCATCCTCAACGAGCAGGACGCCGCAAAGGAGATGCCCGGCAGACAGAACCGGAGCCGGGTCCCGTCAGTCCTCTGTTTTCGCAAGAAATGCCCCTGGAGCGGAGATTGCGCCATAGAATATGATGCAGCAGGACCCAATGCGCAAACATCCGTGAAAGTTTCGCAACATCCCGGCGTTACGCTCGCAAACGTCACGTTGATTTCCCTCAGGAGATGTCCCTGATCATGACCTTGTTGCTCAAACGCTCGCCGATTCTCCGCACGATCGTCTGGATCGGGATCATTGCGGTGTGTATCGTCGCGCTCCTGATCCTGCCAGACCTCGAACCGACACATGACTCACTCACGGTGCACGGTCTGACCGACTGGATCGGCCACCTGATTACCGCACTCGCCCTCGCGATCGGGGTTCGGGCCCTCCGCCTGCCGATCCCGATCTGGTCGATTCTCGTCGGCGGTCTCGTTATCGACCTCGGTCATATTCCTCAAATGCTCGGAATCATCGACGAGATCCAGGGATCGTCACGCAATGGATCGCATTCCCTCGCCGTCGTCGCCCTGCTCGCCGTGGTCGGATTCATCGACCGCGACCGGGCGCACATCTGGCTGGGTATCGCGATCGGGGCCGTCTCGCATCTCTGGCGGGATATGGGCACCGGAACGGTCGCGCTGATGTGGCCGCTCACGGATACCGTCTATGGAACGTCCTATCATCGGTACATCGCGGTGCTGGCGGGAATCGCGATCGCCCTGGTCGGGAGCGCCGGATTGCTGGATGTGCACACGGAATCGACCGCCCGGCGAGATCACACGTCGACGATGGCGCTCTGACCTTGCATCACCCCGGTCCGATTTCCCAGGCCTCCGGCTGCGCGACGTAGTCCGACACAAAGTCACCATCGGCGATCACCGTCCCGGTTGCATCGGTGATCACGCGGCGAATCGCCACCACATACCCCGGCGTTGACTGCTGCACCTGCCGTCGCTCCCCGGGCGCCAGATCGTTGTTGATCCGCTCGACGGGCTCTCCCGCCGGAATCGGGTCGCTGACACGCGCCGGGAACAGCTCGACCGCCAACCCCGGATCTCTTCCATAGAAGTGAGCCGATACCGAATCACCATCGATCACCAGTTGCAACAGCAACCATGAATCCAGCGTGTTCTCGAACCGGAGATCCTGCTCCTACTCCCACTCGGTGTTCGGCTGGTAAATGGCAGCGTCGAGACCCGGAGGAGACCCGTCAAGCTCGTAGAAACCGAGCCGCCAACTGTGGGGATTCCACTCGCTGAACCGGAATCCGGCATTGACCGCAGCCCGGAAGACGGTGGTCGAGACCTGGCAGACTCCACCACCAATGTCACTGGCAACCCAGTCGCCCTGGATGATCGTCCCGGCGATGTACCCATACTCCTCGGTGATCGGCCCCAGAAGCTCGTTGAACGAGAATGTCTCCCCGGGGGCGACCAGCTTGTATGAGATATTTCGCGCGGCGACCCGCACGTTCTCCGCCCGCTCGAATGAGGACCCGGCAAAGGACGATGAGCCCATACCGAGGTGGCGCTCCAGCCCCAGCTCGTGGACATTGTCCGCACGGGCCGCGGCCGGTACACGTGTCATCGGCATCTGCTCGACGCGGGTCGAATCCCGGGAGGCACGCTGCAGCATCTCTCCCATCGCGTCGAGATCGGCCGTCGCACCATCCACATCTTCCGACACGACGTACAAGCCGCCATCCCAACCGAACATGGCGTTTCTCGGCGAGGACGCGACCGTAGCCGCAATCGCCTCCAGACGCGGGGTCAGCACGTCGATATCCAGCGAAGCGGCCCCATCTTCATCGATCACCAGAGCAGCCGCGAGATCATCCGCCGAAACAGGATATGCCACATCATCGTGAGTGAACACGACCGGCTCGCTCACCATCGTCCACGCCTGCTGCTTCGCGGTGTCAAGGTTGGCCACAGTCAATTCGGCCGGCACATCGGTGGTTTGAAGCGCAATCTCGGCGGCTTCCCCGGAACGGATCACTCGCAGAATGTCCTGTCGCGCGATATCCTGCTCCATCTCGACGCCCAGCTCGTCGTCGATGAGGCGAATCTCCCCCTCCTCCAAAACCAGGCGGGCATTCGTCGCCAGCACATCGATCTCTTCAGCCACCTCATTGATATATGTGGCGAGACGTTCGTCGTCGACGGTGTATGCGATCGAAACCGGCCTATCGTCGTAGTGGGAGAAAAAGGACGCATATCGCTGGACGACTCCACCGTCCCGTCCCAGATTCATTGCATCGTCGAGCATGCGATCGTACTCGACCGTCACGCCCAGCTCGGCCAGGGTCGGCGTCCACGAGCGATCGTCGTAGGTGAGCGTCACCGGCGTGGCCTCGAAATCAGCGAGCGCCTGATGAATCGCTTGCGCCGCGACATCCCGGTTCATTCCGCCGAGCGCGAGATCCTGCAAACGAGCCCCGGGGTAGATTTTGCCTGCACAGTGGGCTGGAATACTACCCAGACCGACGGCGACGACGCTGGCCACGGACCCGGCAACCAGGCTCCGCCTACTTGCCATACGGGAAAATGCTCGAACCTGTCGCAATATGTCCTCCTGCGTCACATGGAAGAAACCGGGGATCGTTCCGCCGGTTCCCTCATCCTTCTATATGGGTCTACGCATCTTTTGCCAGACCGGATTGTTTCCGCGTCGTATACCCGGCCTGCCCGGCACCAACAATGACCAGAAAAGTTCCCATAAACACATAAGGGGTCGGTGCCGCGATCTGGCGGCACCGACCCCTTGCTTTCTGGCCAATATCCCGGACGCTACACGCTCTCCGGCGGGGCTGTTTCATCCAGTGCATACCGAAGCAGGGCGCCAACCCCGCCGATCTCGTTGAGCGATGCGGCGGCCTCCATGATCGGCATGCCGTCGTCCGATTGCCGCACCGCCTCGTCCGTATGGGCCGGGACGTCCGAATGGATGACGTCGATCCCGGCCCCGGATGCGAGTGCCAACCGGAGCATTTCGTTCGGCAAATCCACCGCAACCAGCGCTGACACGTCGCCACCGGCAGGATGCGCGACCGGGATGGCGCCCACACCGAAGACTTGCATATCGAAATCCGCCCAGCCACCTCCTTCAAACGTGTCCACCATCGCCAACGTCTGGACCTGTCCGATCTGCAACGCCTGCAACGTGTCCTGCGGTCCTGCGGCACCCCGGCCGTCTGACCCGACCTGATCCCGGATATTCGCCACCAGAGTCGCCTCCCGCTGACGCTCGGCTCGATCGGCGATGGGTTGGGTGGCCTCCAGCACCTCATCGTCGGTGGCGGTGATATCGAGATGGATCGTATCGATGATCCTTGCCTTCACCGTTTCGTGGAATTCGTGAGACAGAGCGGAAGTCATGACCTCGTTACCCGCGACGATCAGTGAATCGACATCGAGCCGATCCAATGCCTTCCGCGTCTCGTCTGCGACATCCCTGGCGAACGCCTCGATGCGCTCATCCGCGCGGGCCTGATACCGTCGCTGGGACCAGCCTCCCTGAGACTGGTGCCGTGGATATCCGGTTCCTACCAGCGTTACTTCCCGTGTGGCAAGTCCTGCGGTGAAGAACGACAACCGCGCATCCTGCTGGTCGGCCAGCAGGACAGCGTAGGTGGGATTGTCCTCATTAAGGCGGACGATCGATTTCAGGTACGGTGTCGGACCGACATGCGTCTCCGTGAGAAGCGGGATTGCGAAGCCGGACGCCTCGAAGACATCATGGGACGAGTTCGCGACGATGGCAGCGCCATGAGCAGCCGGATCCAGCTCATTTTCGATCCAGCCAAACACCCGTTCCTTGTCCTGCTTCAGGCTTTCGTAGGCATCTCCATGCGGACCATATTGCTCCACAATGTCTGCGATCTCCCGTTCGAGAACCTCGATCGCCGGTCGCCATCGGATGCCTTCTTCCTCACCGGAACGAACCTGCGACCGCTTGACCTCGACCGGAGCCGCCCGTCCCGGACTGTCTCCCTGGACGCGCCAGTCGATCGTCACCGTCAAATACGGAACACCGGTGAATGGCGGCAATCCGACAAGCCGGTCGAGAAGCGCGTCGGACGCCATCTCGAACGGAGATGCCATCTTGCGACGATGCACGGCTCTTGTGGGATCAGTGGCCATGATTGCCGTCTCCGTCTTGAGATTTGTGCTCGTCGCTCACCTCGCGGCCGATCTGCTCGAAGCGATGCTCGGCGGCATCCTCCTCCAGCTCTCGCTTCTCCTCGTCGGTGAGCGCGCCACGCCCGGTATTTGGGTGCGGGGCGTCGTTCTCGATCTCCGCTTCGTTCTCGGCATATCGCTCGCGCGCGTCGGCATAGGGTTGCTCGCCATCATCGCGGCGCCCGCGGTCGCGATACATGGGATTCTGGTCAGCCATGATGAGACCTCCTCGTTGCGATGCGTCCAGAGACGCTCGACAATGTCATCGCAATCGAGGTTCCATCCTTACAAACGATGATGAGCCCTTCGCCGGGATAATTGGCGTTGACGACAACAACATCTGTCCGCTATCCAAGACCGGGGCATTGGTTATGCACGTCTTCCATTGGGCCAGTGCGGGACGAGGCTACTGGACAAATGAACATGGTGTACATACACTTACAACAACCGTGGATCGTCGTGCGCGACACCGCTCGATGTGCATGTTGTCGCAGGTCGTTTCCGCGAGGAAAATGCCCCGCGCCAGCCGCGGGTCTCGCATTCGACATGCACCGTATCGACCCAGACACGCAAGGTGCATACGACATACCACTCCGTTCGCGACATCCACGCCCGGGGTGAGGAGGTGGAGACGTGGTCTTCCGACGCGAAAATAAAGTCGACCAGTTTCAGCGCCAGATGAATGCCCTCCGCCACCAGATCGGTGATGCGGACGAGGAACAGGCTGAGCCCAACGACGTGCCTGATATCGCCGACGAGCGGTTTCCGGACGCTGATGCGGGCGGATACTCCTTCGGCGCCTACCCTGCCCCGCAGACCCAGATGAACGACGAACCGGTCGATCGCGGTCTCGCCATTCCGGATATGCCCGGCGTCGACGCCCAGATCAGTGTTGTTGCCGATGGCGCCCTATGGAAGGGCGATGTCGATTCCGATGGCTCGATTCATGTCTTCGGGCGTGTCGAAGGCACGCTTAAGGCGAAGGAAGATATCTGGATCGCCGAAGGCTCCGATGTCCAGGCGACCGTTACCGCCCGTCAGGTGATCGTGGCCGGCCGGGTCAGCGGCACGATTCGCGCCCTCAACCGGTTCGAGGCGTTGCCGCAGGGTATTGTCGAAGCCGACGTCCATGCGCCGAGCTTCGTCGTCCATGAGGGAGCGACCATCAACGGGAGCCTCACCATGTCGTCCAACGACGCCACGATCAGTTCGGGCCGCGCCGAGCGTGCTGGCTCGACGCCCGTGGTCCAGCGCCGGATCCGCCCCGGATCCTGATGCAATCGGCACGCGCGGTCGGCGGCGCCAGACGGTGCCCCATCCGCAAGGAAAGGTGAACGATGTCCAGCAGAGCGACAGATCAGGGCGGATTTCGGGGCTATGTGGCGCCTAGCCCTGACGATGACCAGCAATCGATCAGCGTGATCGACCAGTTCTCCAATTTCGATGGTACGTACCAGTCCACCCGGGACCTCCGGATCGAAGGTCAGGTGAAGGGCATCATCGAGTGCCGGGGCACGTTGCACATCGCCCAGGGCGCAAACGTCCAGGCGAAGGTCGAGGCGGAGAATATCTCGATCGCGGGAGAACTCGACGGCGAAATCACCTGCCGTGGCAAGCTCCTCCTCCTGCCGAGCGGGCGGGTGAAGGGCAAGATCAATACGGTCAGCCTGATCATCCACGAGGGCGCTTTCTATGAAGGCGAGCTCGAGATGCAGGGCGAGAACGGCCGGTTGCCTGGCCGAACCAGCCGGCGATCTCCGATCGCTTCCGGAACGCCAGCGACCAGCCCGGATCGCGACTCGTCGGCAGGGGCCCCACGCAGCGATGAAGCGGGTTCCAGCGCACCGGCCGGTGCCCCCAGCACCTTCATCCGCCGTTTCGGGGGGCAGGAGCAGCAGTGGGAAGGCAACCGGCAGGACGAGGCCCAGGACAGCGCCGAATCCTGATGCGGCATACGATTTCGTCCTCGCCATGTGCCGGGCTCGTCATTTTCTTGCCCACTCCGGGCATCAGCACCGGCACTGACACCTTTGCCGGTGCTGATGCGTTTAAGAAGCAGTCCGCCGGGTACATCGGGTGCGAGCAGTGCGCTACCATGATGGCAGGGAAACCCGGGTTTCCCGCGCAATCGTGGGCGTATCAGCCATATCATCGGTCTTTCGGCCGCATGCATGGCGTCGCGCGCGACATGTACACTGTCCTGCACATGAGTGGCAGGAGTTGACATGAGCCGTCATGAGAAACCAGAGCAGATCGACCTGGATACGACTGGCGGGCGTTGTTGTGGCACATGTCGACACCTTGAGCCATCGGGCTCATGGAAACGAGGCTGGTGCCGAAATACGCTTCTGTTCGCACCGGGACAAAGCCATGAGGTCCAGAGCGAGGAACTTGATTGCAGCCGCGGTTCCGGGGATTTTTGGGAGCCACCCTACCCTGCCTCAGATGAGCCGCTAGAGAACGCAGGTCAGCCAATCGTGAAACTGCCCAACATCTCCTCCCCATTGAAACTCTTCTCGCCCGCTCCAGCCCAGCCGGCCTTCGGTGTCGCGGGAGCCGGCGGCTCGATGATGTTCGCCAGCGGAGGCGGCGGTGGGGACTACGATCCCGACGACTTCGATCAGTTTGACGATGTCGACGAGCAGCAGGCTCCCCCGGCACGCCGCCCCCGGGCCACGCGCTCATCGCAATCGGGCGGCGGCCGCGACACGACGGGTGGCCGGCCACGCACCGCGCAATTCCAGCCGGAAGAGCGCTTCTGGACGGACTACCTGCGGATCGCACTCCCGGTCGTCGGTCTGCTTCTGCTGATCGGTCTGCTCTGGTTCTGGGCCGACCGCCTGATCAGCGACGAGCCGGGGCCCAGTGAGCCGGTCCCGAGCGAGACACTCGGTCAGGTCACGACATCGACACCGACTGCACCTGTATCGACGCAGCCCGCCGTGATCACCACGCCGCCTCCGAGCACCCAGACCAATACGGCGGGCGGTGAGACGGCTGTCACGCCGCCCGCGGAGACCACCGGCGGAGATAATCAGACGAATACTGAACCCGAAGCGACGGAGCCCCCAGCGGACAACACGGAATCCGGGGCAACATTCAGCGATGGCGAAGCGGTCGTTGTCACGGAACCGCTCAACCTGCGGCCCAACCCCTCGACAGACGGCGAGCCTGTGGCCGAGCTTGCCGCGGGCGACGAGCTGACGATCACCGGTGGACCGGAAACGGGCGAAGGCTATACATGGTGGGAGGTCCTGACTTCCGATGGGTCCACCACCGGCTGGGTGGTAGAAGACTTCATCGAACCGGCGGGATAGTACTGAAACGAGAACTCGTACGGGAATGGCGAGGATGGACAAGACCAGTCCGTCCCCGCCATTTTTCGTTTCTCCGGATGCTATACTTTCCGTTGGCCCGGCACGCGCCGGGCCTCTTACTGAGACACGCGTTGCGATCGTATTGCGGTGTGCCGGCAGGATGGCCCTGACCGGTTCGCGTACGGGATGACCAGCGCGGAAGATCAACACATAAAGGACTGCACATGGCAGCTACCCAGGAACGACGCAATCCGCGCGTCAGCCTCAAGGCCCTCCTCGAGGCAGGCGTTCACTTCGGGCACCAGAAGAACCGCTGGAACCCCCGGATGAAGCCATACATCTTCACCGAGCGCAATGGCATCCACATCCTCGACCTGCGCCAGACGGTCCCGATGCTGGAGCAGGCCCAGGAGCTCGTCAGCGAGATCACCGCCAACGGTGGTCATATCCTGTTCGTCGGCACCAAGAAGCAGGCGGCGGATATCGTCAAGAGCGAGGCCGAGCGCAGCGGCCAGTTCTTCGTCAACCGACGCTGGCTGGGCGGCACGCTCACCAACTTCGTCACGATCAAGAACCGGCTTCGCTTCCTCAAGAGCCTCCAGGCTGAGAAGGCCCGCGGCGATTGGGATTACCTGCCGAAGCAGGAGGCCGCCGGCAAGGAGCTGCAGCTTGAGAAGCTGGAACGCACCATCGGTGGTATGCGCGATATGAACCAGCTGCCCGGCGCGCTCTTCATCATCGATCCCAAGCGCGAGCACCTCGCGGTTCACGAGGCCACCCGCCTCAACATCCCGACGATCGCCATGGTCGACTCCAACAGCGATCCGACACCGATCACCTACCCGCTTCCGGCGAACGACGATGCGATTCGCTCGTTGCGCCTGATCACGTCGGCCATCGCCGACGCTGCAATCCTCGGCCGCACCGAGCTTGAGAGTGCGCGTGCCGAGGAAGAAGGCTTCGAGGGTGCCATCGCTGCATCCGACGCCGAAGCCGGCGCGGCCGAGAAGGAACGGGACGCCGAAGCCTAGGCCATCGGCACCGGAACCTCTCCGGTACAGGGGCAGCCTCTCGAACCCGCGCTGCCCCTCGCCCAACGGGCGATCATCGACAATCTTCATCACCGAGTATGAAAACTGCTCGTCAACACAACGATGTGGAGGAAATCCCGTGGCAATCACCACAGACATGATCAAGGCGCTTCGCGAAAAGACGGGCGCCGGCATTATGGACAGCAAGCGCGCGCTTGAGGAGACCGGCGGCAATATCGACAAGGCGATGGACTTCCTGCGCCAGCAGGGTCTCGCCAAGGCCGGCAAGAAGGCCGACCGCTCCGCCAACGAGGGCGCGATCCAGACCTACATTCACGGTCAGGGCCGCATCGGTGCCATGGTCGAGGTCAACTGCGAGACGGACTTCGTCGCCCGTACCGACGACTTCAAGACCCTCGCCTACGACGTCGCCATGCAGGTTGCCGCGATGTCGCCGCGCTACGTCTCCGTCGATGAGATCCCGGAAGGCGACTGGGCCGGACTCGAGCGCGAGTTCGGTGACCGCGACACCGCGATCAAGGCCGTCGTGCTCTCCGAGCAGGCCTTCATCAAGGATGCCAAGAAGTCCATCGGCGACCTGGTGAAGGAAGGCATCGCCAAGCTCGGCGAGAACATCGTCGTCCGCCGCTTCGCCCGGTTCGAGCTCGGCGAAACGGCCAGCTCTGGCGACGCCGAGTAATCCCGGCACATAAACGCCGCTTCCGGTGTGCCGGAAGCGGCGTTTTTTGAGGGGCCGAGTTTCACCCATTTGCGTACTCCCTGCGTCCCCGCGCATTTCATCACGATCGCTGGCCTGGCCAATTCGCACAGCGGTATCTCGACACAACCCAACACCACTTCGCGAAAGGATGCGCCCATGACTATTTCCGACCAGCCGAGACGAGTCCTTCTGAAGGTAAGTGGTGAAGCCTTGATGGGCGATGCCAGCTACGGCATCGAACCCGGCGTCGCCGTCCGCATGGCGCGCGAAATCCGCAAGGCGCACGACCAGGGCATCCAGATCGGGATCGTCGTCGGTGGCGGCAATATCTGGCGCGGTATCTCCGCCAGCGCCGAGGGCATGGATCGCGCCACAGCCGACTATATGGGCATGGTCGCGACGGTCCTCAACGGGTTGACCCTGCAGGATGCCCTCGAGAAGGAAGGCGTCCAGTCCCGCGTCATGACCGCAATCGCCATGCACGAGGTTGCCGAACCCTATATCCGGCGCCGCGCTATCCGGCACATGGAAAAGGGACGCCTCGTCATCATGGTCGCCGGCACCGGCAATCCCTATTTCACGACCGATACAGCTGCCGCCCTCCGCGCGCTGGAGCTCGATGTCGACATGCTCCTGATGGCCAAGAACCGCGTGGATGGAGTCTATTCGGCCGATCCCCGGGTCGACCCGGACGCAACGCGGTATGATCACATCACACATCAGGAAGCGCTGGAGCGTAACCTGAAAGTGATGGATGCCTCGGCCATGGCCCTGTGCCGTGACAACGAGTTGCCGATCCTGGTCTTCGATATCACGGCCACCGACGCGATCACCCGGGCGATTCTCGGGGATTCGATCGGGACATTGGTATCCGCCACTCCGGCCTCCTGAACGTTGATCACCCTCGTTCGCCCGGACGGAACGAGCGGGCGAACGAGTCGCCCGGTCACGCATCGAAAGGACCGCGAAATGACAGTCGCCGCTATCATGAAAGACACCGAAACCCGGATGGGCAAGTCGATGGACGCGCTCCATCACAGCCTGAACTCCGTCCGTACCGGTCGGGCCGCCCCGGCGCTGGTCGAGGACATCAAGGTCGACTATTACGGCACGACCATGCCGCTCAACCAGCTTGCCAACATCTCCGCGCCGGAGAGCCGCCTGCTCGTCATCCAGCCATGGGACAAGGGCAGCATGCAGCCGATCGAGAAGGCGATCCTGATGTCGGATCTCGGCCTGACGCCGAACAACGACGGTCAGTTGATCCGTATCGCGATTCCCGCCCTCACCGAGGAGCGGCGCAAGCAGATGGTGAAGATCGTCTCCGGACACGTCGAGGATGCCAAGGTCGCCGTCCGCCATATTCGCCGCGACGCCCTGCAGTCGATCAAGACCCTGCTGACGGACAAGGAGATCGGCGAGGACGACGAGCGTCGCGCCCAGGGCGAGCTGGAGACCCTCACGAAGAAATACATCGACAAGACCGACGAGATCGGCAAGGCCAAGGAGCAGGAAGTCCTTGAGGTCTAGGATGACCAACCCGATTGCGAATCACTCCACCATCGATACATCCAGCGAACCCGCTCCGAACGGGCTGATTCCGCAGCATCGGGTACCGCGGCATGTTGCCATCATCATGGATGGCAACGGCCGCTGGGCTTCTGCGCGGGGCCTCTCCCGCGTCGAGGGTCACGAAGCCGGAACGCGTAACATCCGGCGCATTACCTACCGGGCTGGAGAGCTCGGAATCAAATACCTCACCTTGTGGGCCTTCTCCACCGAGAACTGGCGCCGTCCGCAGGAAGAGATCGCCGGACTCATGCGGATTCTCGGCGAGGCGATCGAGACCCAAACCGCAGAATTGCACGCCCAGGGCGCACAGCTCCGCCATATTGGCGATCTCGACGCCCTAGACCCGGAACTCCGCCAGTCCGTTCTCGATGCAATCGAGCTGACGAAGGACAACGATCGACTGGTACTGACGCTCGCCTTCAATTATGGAGGGCGCGCCGAGATGCTCCACGCGATTCGCCGCATGATCGAGGATGGCCTCTCGCCGGAGGATGTCACCGAGGATGCCGTCGCCCAGCGCCTGTATATGCCGGACCTGCCTGATGCCGACCTCATCATCCGCACGTCGGGTGAAGAGCGGCTCAGCAACTTCCTGCTTTGGCAGGGCGCGTATGCCGAGCTCTTCTTCACCGAGAAATTCTGGCCGGATTTCGGCCCCGACGATCTGACCGAAGCCGCGCTCGACTTCAGCCAGCGCGAGCGCCGGTTCGGCGCGGTCGCACCGCCAGCAAGCGAGTAACGACGTGCGCCAGCGTTCGATCTCCGCGATCGGTATCGTGATTGTCGGCCTGGTCCCCGCGCTGATAGGTGGGCCGGTGTTCGCCATCGCCTTCACCGCCATCGCTCTGGCCGCCTTTCATGAGGTAATGCCTCTCGTCGGCATTACGCGTCAGCTCGATCGATGGTTCGGGTACGGACTCGTCGTCCTGGCGGGTCTGCTCGCCTGGATCGCGCCGGACGGACGGTATTTCCCGCTGCTGATCACGATCGGCGTGCTGATCCCCTTGATCGCGACCGTTTTCCAACCCGATCGCTCGCCAGACCTCCGGGATTGGGCATCGATCATTGGGGCGACCTTCTACCTCGCCCTTCCTGCCTTCGCGGCGATTGCGTTGCGTGGCACCCAAGGATCGGTCGATCGCGACTGGTTCCAGGCCCTCGCCGACGCCATGCCGGGAAGCAATCGCACCGCGGAGGGCCTTGGGCTTTTCCTGATGGCCCTGCTTATCACCTGGATGTCCGATACGGCGGCATATCTGGTCGGCAAGTCGATCGGCCGGACGAAGCTGATCCCGCGCGTCAGCCCGAACAAGACGGTTGAAGGTGCACTGGGTGGTCTGGTGGCCGCGGCGATCACCGCAGTCCTCTGCGTTGTCGGATTCGGGCTGGGAATCAATCCGCTCGCCGCCGCGGTTTTCGGCATCGTTATCGGTGCGATCGGCATGTTGGGCGACCTGAGCGAATCGATGCTGAAGCGCCGCGCCGGCGTCAAGGACAGCGGAACACTGATCCCCGGTCACGGCGGGATGCTGGATCGCATCGACGCCCTTATCTTCGTAATCGCGGTCACCTGGGCGCTCCTGCCCATGCTCACCGCCTGATTCCGCATCTCTGGAGGTCAATATGACGGGCATTGCCCTGCTCGGATCGACTGGCTCTGTCGGCACGCAAACACTCGACGTCGTCGCATCAATGCCGGATCGCTTCCGGATCGTCGCCATGGCTGCGGGCCGGAACCAGACACTGTTCGATCAACAGGTGTCCCGGTTCTCCCCGAATATCGCCCTTTCCGCAAAGGACAACGCGAACCGGGATCGCCCCTCTCCCGAGCAGTTGGTCGAGGCGGCGACCCACCCGGATGTGGACATCGTCGTCGTTGCGACATCCGGGCATGATGCGATCCCCGCGGTCATCGCCGCGCTTGAGGCGGGCAAGAGTATCGCGCTCGCCAACAAGGAAGCCCTCGTCTGCGCCGGTGCGCTCATCATGCCCCTAGCCAACCGGCTCGGGCAGACGATCCGCCCGGTGGACAGCGAGCATAGCGCGGTCTGGCAATCCATGCAGGCCGGCCGCGCGACAGATGTCCGCCGAATCATCCTCACGGCCTCGGGCGGTCCGTTCCGCTCGTGGGCTGCCGAAGACCTGGCCGGCGTCACCGTTGAACAGGCGCTGAAGCATCCGAACTGGAGCATGGGAGGCAAAATCACCATCGACTCCGCCACCTTGATGAACAAGGGACTCGAAGTCATCGAGGCGCACTGGCTGTTCGACCTCTCTTACGATGATATCGATGTCGTCGTCCATCCGGAGTCACTGATTCATTCCATGGTGGAGTTCGACGATCACAGCATCATCGCGCAGATCGGACTGCCGAACATGCATTTGCCGATCCAGTACGCGCTGACGTGGCCAGAGCACGTCGCCTCGACGAATGCCGCGCCGCTCGATTTCGCCGCGATCTCGACGATGACCTTCGAGCAACCTGACACCGATCGCTTCCCTGCCCTGAGGATCGCCCGCGACGCTGGCATCGCAGGTCAGACCTATCCAACCGTTCTCAGCGCCTCGGATGAAATCGCCGTGGACGCATTCCGAAACGGGCAGATCGGATTCACGGATATCCCGGCCGTCATCGAGGATGTCCTTGGGCGCCACGACGGGGTCGAGATCTCATCGCTCGAGGATGTGCTCGCGGCCGATACCTGGGCGCGGGAGACGACCATGCATGCGGTCAAGAATGTCCCCCGCCCCTGACGCCGCTCGTCGCAAGATGATCGCGCAAGGCGCGGACCTGATCCCGATGCATGTCGAGCGCAAATGTCACGACGCTGATCGCTGATGGAGAGACAGCCTGCAGCGCCTCCGCACACGCCCCAAGCGTGGATCCGGTGGTCCGCACATCGTCGACGATCACATAGTGCCCACCGGCGCGGGGCATCCAGGCGGGATCGACCCCGAATGCACCGGTAACGTTCTCCCGTCGCTGGTCGCCGGAAAGTGAAACCTGCGACTCGGTTTTACGCGAACGTCGCAACATGTCCAAAACGGGGACACCGCTGAGCTTGCCCAGCTCGACCGCGAGGATCCGGGATTGGTTGAATCCTCGGGAACGTTCCCGGGACCGATGAAGCGGTACCGGGATCAACCCGTCGATCGGACCGAAATCCGTCATCAGCCCGGACATCTGCTGGGCAAGATGCTCGATACGGGACCATTCTCCATCGTATTTGACTCGCTTCACGGCACTCGCAGCCCAACCGTCGTAGATATACGCCGACCGTGCGTGCGCGATCGCAGGCGGCAGATTCCGGCAGCCACAACGCCCGCCAATTTCCGGAAGCCCGCACCGGCGGCACGATCGCGAAATGGAGGCTGGCGGCACCGTCGTTTCGCACAGATCGCACAACCACAGGCCCCGCATGCCGCATCCCGCGCATGTCTTCGGGTAGACCGTCTCCACGATCGCCGGGAGCACGGCCCGGGTCATGCGTCGTATGCTTGAAAACATCACTTGACCCTCACTGGACGGAATCGCTCATGTACGACCCACTCGCAGGAAAATTCGACCCGACACTCTCGCAACGCACGACATTCCTTGCAGAAGACGCGGATGCGCTGCTCTACGGTGTCGATCCAACAGATCGCGTGGTCGCCGTCGAGCCTTCCGGCTCGAACGAGGTCCTCCTGTACCGGCGAGGCCCTCGCGGCAACACCACGACCGAGCGTCGCGTCAGCCAGCCCTGGTTACTGACGTCCGACCCTGAAAGATTCCGCACTCGCGCCGACGCCTCGGTCAGCGAGCTACGCAGAGGGCACGGATATCGATTTCTTGTCACGTTCGATGCATGGGAAGGATATCGCGCCGCAACCTCGCAGGGAAGAGACGATCGGAGTGTTTTCGGACCGTCCGGGCAGGTATCCCAGTTCCTCGTCCGAACCGGGCTCACGCTCTTCAAGGGTATGGATTTCCCGAATCTGCGACGTATGCAGATCGACCTCGAGACCCTGAGCCTCGATCCCAACAGTGAGGATGCCGGCATCATCATGATCTCGGTCCGCCAGGGGGATTTCGAAAATGTCCTCGTGCTCGAATCTACCGAGGCAGAGCTGATCGAGCGCTTCAATGCCCTCGTCCGCGAGCTCGATCCAGACGTCATCGAGGGCCACAATCTCTACCGCTTCGACTTCCCCTATCTCATCGATCGGGCCCGGCACACCGGCGTAACCCTCCGGCTCGGTCGGGACGGCTCCGCCCCTCGCATCGTCGAGGGCAATCGCCGACAACCCACCGCGTTCGTCTACGGCCGGCATATTGTCGATACGTACATGCAGATCCAGCGCTTCGACGTTCAGGGCAACCTTACCCGGTACGGACTGAAGGAAGTCATTCGCCAGATGGGACTGGAGCGCGACGACCGCGTCTTCGTCGACCGCACGACCATCAGCGATATGTGGCGATCGGGGGAACGTGACCGCGAGAGACTGGCCGCATACGCTCTCGACGACGTTCGGGATGTCGATGTACTCTCGCAGGTCATCTTGCCGACGGAGTTCTATCAGACGCAGATGCTGCCAACGACGTATCAACGCTCCTGTATCACCGGAACTGGCCGCAAGATCGACGAGCTCATGCTTCGCACCTATCTCGCCGCCGGATACAGCGTTCCCCGGCCCGAGCGCAGCCGTCCGTATCCGGGAGGATACGTCGAACTGATCTCCGCCGGGGTCTTCGGACCCGTCGTCAAATGCGACGTGGAAAGCCTGTATCCCTCGATCATGCTCGCCGGAAACATCGCGGCCGCATCCGACGTGCTGGAAGCCTTTCCCCTGCTCCTCCGCGACCTCACGACGCGCCGGATCGAGGCGAAACGGCGCGCTCGGTACGCGGAAGGACGCGAGCGTGCCGTCTGGCAAGGGCTTCAGGGAAGCTTCAAGATCCTCATCAACTCGTTCTATGGATATCTGGGATTCGGCGGCGGTAGCTTCAATGACTACGATGCCGCCGAACAGGTCACGCTGGAAGGTCAACGGCTCATCCAGCAGGTCGTCTCACAGCTTCGCGCCAATGGTGCACAACCGATCGAAGTCGACACGGATGGCGTCTACTTTTCCCCGCCCACCGGCGTAAACTCTTTCGATGACGAGGAGGCATTTATCGGCCGCATCAGCGATACGCTCCCGGAGGGCATCAACCTCGCCCACGATGGCCGATTCCGCTCCATGCTCTCCCTCAAGCAGAAAACATACGCATTGCTGGATTACGACGGTACACTCACACTCACCGGCAGTTCATTGAGGAGCCGGGCGCTCGAAGCCTGTTTTCAGCGCTTCATCCGCGATGCCGCGCGAGCATTCATGGAAGCAGACCAGGACGAAGTCAAGGACCTGTACTTCAACCTCGCTGGAAAAATCCGGAATCGCGAGCTTGACGTCCACGACATCAGCCAATGGACGATGTTGAAACCGGAAACCATCAGCAGCCGGAAGCGCCTCAAGCAGCTCCTCGATGAACGACCGGGACAATGGACGTTCGGGGAACGCGTGGAGGTATACGAGCGCGAGGATGGTTCACTCGCCTTCGCCGCAGAGTATGACCACGACGAAAACACACGGGCGCTCCTGAAACGCCTGCGGGATGTCGCAGATCGTTTCCGTCCGGTCTTCCCGGACGATGCCGAATTCGAAGCGGCGTTCCCGCTCATCACGCCGACCACGAACCTCAACCTGGCCCGTCAGAAGGAACCAACCCGCCAACTCGGCCTCTTTTGACCCAGATGCATCTCACCAGATCAGCAGGGAACCGATACGGGGACGCGCTTCCGAAGAAATGCCGGCATACCCACCATACAGCGCATTGCAAGAAGGTTGCGAGGCTACCCCAAAGGGACCGATCATCAGGCGACCATGTCAACCTCCCTGCAATCGCTGTAATCGACTTCACACGGGGATCAACACCGCCGCCCACCCGAGAACGCACATCGCCAGGAAAACGACATCCTGAACGCCGATGCGCAACACTCGCCACTCTGTGCGGGGCGCGCTTCCGTCGAACCCTCGCGACTCCATCGCCATTGCGAGGGCCTGCGACCAAAGTACCGTTTTCACCAGCATTGGCTTCAACAATGACGGCGAAAGGGGGCGCGGGTTCAGTCCCCGGGCCTCAAAGGCGAAGCGCGTGCGCTGGTATTCCCGCTCCAGATCCGGCAGAAGGTTCCATGCCGCGACCAGGGCGTATGCATAACCGGGCGGTAGCCGGAACTGCTGTTGCAACGAATGCACCAGATCGAGCTTGTCGGTTGTCAACGCGAAGAGAAAGCCGATCCCCGCAAACGCCAGCACACGAGATGATAGGATCAACCCATTCATCAACGCTGGATCGCCGATTGCCCCAACGTCCTCCCTTCCGAACCGGTACCCTGTCATGAACAGGCCGCAGGCAACCAGCACCAGAGGAGCCATCCGCATCGCGACATGTCTGAACGGCACCCGGGCGATCGCCAGCAGGAGCAGGCAGGCGACGAAGACGATCGCGTTCACCAGTGGATCGCGTGCTGCGGCCAGCGCAATCGTAACGATGATCAGTCCAACCAGCTTACACGACGGATTGATTGACCTCATGCAGCCGACCGCCTTCCAGACGTAGAACGACATCCGCAATCTGATTCGCCATCACCTCGTCATGGGTGGAGAACAGCAGTGTCACGCCACGAGCCCGCGCGATAGCCAGTAACGCCTCCATGATCGCCATCGCGTGCGCCTCATCCTGGCCGTAGGTAGGCTCGTCGCAGACGAGCACCTTGCAGTCGTACGTCATCAGAGCCGCGACACCCAGTCGACGCTGTTGTCCCTGACTTAGCATGTAGGGAGAGAATTCCCGGTGTCCCCAGAGCCCGATCGGCCGTAGCACCTGCTCGACGACCGTAGAATCGATGCCATCCCTTGACCCTGCCGCGCCCACGAGACTCGTTCTGATCTCCCCCGCCACGGTGTCTGCAACGAATTGGTCCTGCGGATTCTGGGCGACGAACCCGACACTGCCTGCGGAGAGACGCGCTCGACGGCCGAGCGAAAGGCCGTCCAACAAAACGTCTCCCGAATGCGGGACAGCTCCCAACAGGGCATCGAACAGGGTGCTTTTTCCACTCCCGCTTCGACCGGTCAACGCGTAGACCCCGCCAGCGTTGAAGTCATAGCTGACATGATCGAGCACGCCACGGCCGTCCCATTGAACGCTGACATCCTGAAGAGAGAGGCGCGTTCGCCTCTCGTCAACCCGTCGCGAGCCGATTCGCGTTCGCTGAAAGAACTCCCGCCAACGGTTCTCCCTTGCTCCTCCAACTGGATCCATCTCACCCGGTGTGACCGGGACAAGGGCATTGCCCGAGTCAAATCGCCAGAAATCGCTCGCAATCCCGTCCCACTGATCGACCCGGTGATCGACGACCACGATGCCGGTTCCCGTCCGATGGATTCTCTCGATCAGGCGAACGAGCCCGGCAGCCGTCGCGTCGTCGACATTGGCGAACGGCTCGTCGAGCAAGAGCCACGCCGGCTCATGCACCAATACGCACGCCAACGCCACCATCTGCTTCTCCCCACCCGAGAGGGTCCGAAGCAACCTCGACCGCAGATGCTCGATACCGCAAGCGGATAACGCACGGCCGAGCGTCGAAGGCATCTCGTCCCGCGGCACCCGGGCGTTCCCAAGGCAGAACAACAACTCGTTCTCAACGGTATCCATGCAGAACTGAAGATCGGGATTTTGAAAGAGCATGCCGACCAGCGCCGCTCTTTCCCGAGGGGGGAGGGATGCCGGATTTACCCCCTCGATCTCGACCTTGCCTCCAAGAACTCTTCCGCCATGATGGGGATAGATTCCAGCCGCGAGGTACAGCAGCGTGCTCTTCCCGCACCCCGAAGGTCCTGTCAGCAAAGAGATGCGATCCCGTCGGAGACGTGCCAAGACAGCGTTCACGACGGGATGATCCCGATCGTCTCCGAAGCTGAAACTCAGTCGGTCGATACAAAGATGTCCGACTGAATTCGGCTCAGGCGAAGAAGTCGTTGGTGAACTCGTCGCGGTATCGCGCACCGGTAATCCCCTTCTCGACCAGGAAATCGGCCATCCGGTTCCACCGCTCGGGAGCAATCCTCCCCCACCGCCCTTCACCATCGAGCAGGATCGTTGAAAGATGACGCTGGCTCCGCACGAGGAGATCGGGATTCACGGACGGCATGTGCTGGAGCACCTCCAGCACGCTGGCGTCGGGATCTTGCGCCGCCGCCACATACCCGCGCTCCAGCGCCGACAGAACCCTCCGGGCGGTATCCGGCCGATCATTCAGGAACTGGCTGGTCGCGGCGATGCAGGGCGCGGGAAAGTCGAAAAGCGGATCGACATCGGCAAGTCGGATATAGTTGATGTCCTTCCCCGCCGCGATCAACTCCTGATTCTCCCAGTTCTCATACACCCAGGTGGCATCCGCCACGGCACCGAGCGTCGCGACGATATCGCCAACGTCCATCGGTACGAGAGTGACCTTGTTGTAATCGCCCCCATCCAGCCGCATCGCTTCGCCGATCACCGCATGGAACCATTCCGGCTCCCAGTGTGTGAGTCGTTGACATTCGAGATGCCGTGGTGAAGTGATTTCGGCGTCCTTGAGCGAGACGATCCCTGAATCATTCACCTGGGTGATCGTCGCGATCCCGGTCAGCCCGGCACCGTGGCCACGCTTCTCCAGCATCGAGATACTCGGCCCGAGCACCATATCCGCATCGTCGATATCGAGCACACCATGGACATCACCCGAGATCCGGGCATCAATCCCAACCTCGCGGAAATATCCGCGCTCCAGGGCGATGTAAAAACCCGTGTGATTCGTATTCGGGAACCAGTCGAGAACGACGTTGATCTTCTCCATCTGCTGTCTGCTCCTTTTCAGTAACTGCGTTCGCTCTAGTCAGCCAAAACAACCATCGGCTTCTGTCTGGCTCCCAACGGAAATGCCTTGAGCGTGCCGGTAGCGACGAGCCCATCGCACACCCTCTTCGATATGACTCCAGAAAAGACAATTGCACTTGCGTACCGGACGATAAGCTGCGCCAGCAGCAAGAGGGGAGAAAGGAGAATGTACTGAAGGTAGTACAGCTCGAAAGCGAAGATGAAGGTTGCCGCGAACACAGCGGAGAGGCTCATGGAGACCAGATCGAACCGCCGATACCGGAAAATGGCGAACCCGAGTTCGCAGCCGGCCCCCTGAATGAATCCTGTCAGGAGCAACACCGCACCGCCACCATTGCCCATCAGCAGCTCGATCATGGCCGCCAGGACTTCTGTGACCAATGCCGCTCCCGGCCGCTGGATGATATACGCCGCGATCGTGGCCGCCATGAACCACACGCCGTAGATCACCTCGAAGCCAAATGGCGCCAACCCGAATGGTGCCAACAGGGTCTGTAGACCGAGCCCCCCATAAAACACACCGAGATAGATGATCGCGAACAACGTCCCGAGGACGGCCATGAGGATAAGGTCGCGAAGTTCCCACCGATTTGATTGCGCTTGCATTGACGTGTCCCTTTGTCCTTAGTCCGGCGTTCCCCCTTAAATCGAAAAATCGCACAGCAGAGCTGCGCGATCGACATGGCCATACACACCTCCCTACGCAGGCATTACCCTACAGGTTCGATGGGTCAGAGACTGTAGCCTCTATCTCAGCCGGGTCAAACCCCAGCACCCCTGATCTCATATTCACTTGTTCCCAGACTATAGCACTGATCCCTGCGGACGATCAAACATCCAATCACTTTGCGCGGTAATCATCTGGACGCATGACGGCGCGAACACAGCGAATTGCAGGAACGGGAAGCGCCCGTCCATTGGGATACACATCTAGTGGGATACCTAGGTGGTCCCGGAGGGAGGGAGTTAGGATAGGGGGGTATGGGGGGATGGAGTAAAAGTCAGGGACGTAGGGAAAGGGGATAGAGGGAGGGGGGAGGGTCAGGGATCTGGGGATGGTTGTCGAGGAGGGAAGGGGGGGATGCAAAAAGGGCCCATCCGGAAGGATGGACCTGGGACCTGGGGGATCGCTGGACAACCGGTAGCGGGGGAAGGATTCGAACCTCCGACCTTTGGGTTATGAGCCCAACGAGCTGCCACTGCTCCACCCCGCGCCACTGCACCACA